>SDBV01000735.1_pt1 | contig 47443 bp, 82 predicted proteins | sample 2277081 | NCBI WGS metagenome assembly SDBV01 (sample SAMN10402039, study PRJNA504765) | marine sediment metagenome | isolation source: marine sediment core GS10_PC15, 223 cmbsf | place: Arctic Ocean: Southern Knipovich Ridge | collected 2010
TACCATATTTATTCTTGATGAATGGACAGCCAACGGAAATGCCAAAATAAGCGGATTTTATACTATCTAAAAGGTGAGATGGTTATGCTTGAAAAACGAATTGAATACGAACAGGTAGTTAAACGAGGATATATCGAAGTACGTCGGGATGACCAAATCTGGGAGGATGGGGTATTTTTATCCCATTCATACCATCGCCATGTCCTCCATCCAGGTCAGGACACTAGCCGGGAAGACCCCGAGACACGAAGGATAGCTGCGGCAATTCACACCCCCGAAGTAATTACGGCTTTCTGGGAAGCAGAGAGGCTACGCCAGCTTGAGGCTTAGGCCCAACGTACTAATACTCGGGTTAGCCGCGGTGGGCTTGGCTGCATTATCTCTATATCTTGGAGATGCGGACATTCCAAAAATCGTGGTGGGTGGGATAATGGTCATCGTAGGCCGGCTTGTAGAGAAGAACTAATGGACCAGAAAAGCGCAGAATTACTATCCGACCGAGACCTACTGGTCCATACCGCGGTTGCCGTGGGAATCCTTGAGGAACGCACTGAGGGCCTCCCTGAGATGCGCCAGCGCCTTACCAAGGTCGAGAGCGACGTAGGCTGGGGCAAGCGCCTTCTCTGGGGCTGGGTAGTGCCGGGCACGCTAGCCCTGGTCGGTGTCCTGGTGAAGACACTACGATGACGATACACTCAGGCGGACTTGGCGGTACAAGACACTCGCCCGTACCAGTACAATTTGGCGACTCACAGTCAGTAGACGCTTTTGGTAGATTGCGTGTTTCTAATCCAACCAACCTGTGGGATTCTCAGTTCGAGTACAACCTACATCCTCTGTTCTACGACACCATTGTCGCCAACAACGGAACTGTAACACACGACGCTACTCATTCATCGGCCCATCTCAACGTTACTACTGATAGTAACTCATCTGCACTTATCCAAACCTTTGAGTATTTCCGCTATCAGCCGGGCAAATCCCAGCAGATAGTAATGACATTCCTCATGGCAGACCCCACTACCAATTTAGACCAACGTGTAGGTCAGTTTGATGCGGACAATGGCTTCTTTTTAGAGTTGACGGGTTCTACCGTCAACATGGTTAGACGTAGTAAAACCAGTGGGTCAGTAGTCAACAATAAGACTGCACAGGCAAATTGGAACCTGGATGTCATGGATGGGACCGGACGGTCTGGGATAACTCTTGACTTAACTAAAGTACAAATCCTTCATATAGATTATCAATGGCTCTCGACAGGCCGTATACGATACGGCTTTGACATCGATGGAACTATTCACTATGTACACCAAGAATTAGTTGCTAATACCTTAATAGTCCCATCGACCACAACTGCGAATTTACCCGTGAGGTGGGAAGCCACTACTACGGGTGTTATTGCCGGCTCCAGGACCATGGATGCTATTTGCGCATCCGTAGTGTCTGAAGGTGGGCAGGAGAGCCAGACCGGACATCCATTTGAGTTCGGTCGTGAAGGGGCAACCGCCGCGGACAATACCGAAGAGTCGTTCATTGCTCTGAGAGCCGCAGCCACACTCAATAGTATTGTCTATCGTGGGAAGATTATCCCACTACGATTCTCTCTGTTGGTGTCTGGTGCCGATTGCCATTGGAGACTGCGGTATAAGCCTACTACGCAAACGGGTGTGTCTTGGCAGGCGCCAGTTACCCACAGTGGAGTGGAGACAGATATTGCTACAACAGCCATCGCTGGGGGTGTGGTGGTTGATGGCGGGTTTATCGCAGCAGGTCAAGGAAATAGGTCAGAGGGTGCCGTGGGGTCGATTCTACAACGGCTCCCACTTACATTAGATGCCGATGGTACACAGACTATTTCTCTCGCGCTCACTATTGAAGGAGTTGGCGGTACCACTACGGTACATGGTTCCATCGGATGGGAAGAGGTTAGATAATGACGGACGTGTTATTAGGACTGATTCTCTTGGTACTTTTGTACCCGTATGTCGATAGGGCACATCGTAGGACGTTGAAAACCAACTTGAAGATTACCGTCAAGAAAGTGGTCACCTGGTTCCGCTGAGGTTCATACCACAATGAAAAGGCCCCGCCGAAAAGCGGGGTCTCTCCATTGAAGTAAGGAGCCCAGAGGGGCCTCTTCTTTTGCCTAGGTACTAACGGGAGCAGACGCTGTGTCCTGAGTTCGTTTCCCCAAGCCTATTTTTTTGCCTGCCCTCGCTAACGCCGTCGATAGAACGCCGCGTGGGGCAGGACGCCTACGCAGTATCAGGAATCCTGATGAACACCTGGGTATCCTCGTCGTCCGGGGGCAATTCCTCGTGGGGCTTGAGCGGGACGTGGACTCCGCGCCTCGCGTGGGATACCATCACCACTGCGTTGGGTACGTGGTCCGGGTGGACTACCATCTGGATGTATGTGCCTGCCGTCATGCGCTCCTCTCTTCACAGTGGTCTCGAAGCTCTTGAGGGTAGTCGTCATTTCCGCGGGCGCCAAGTGCCTGGCCTATCCACATCTTGCCTTCTTGGAGCTTGGTCCTGGCTAGGGCCATCTCACGGGCGTCGGGTCGTCCATGCCACTCAAGGTAGAGTTCCAGGTCATAGATAGCCGCGTCTAGCCGCTTCCGCATACCCCGCACATCTTCATTAGTTAGGTCGAACATACTTCCTCCTAGAAAGACGGATGGGCCGCGTAGTTTCTGTTCTAAGAAACGAGTTTGCGGCCCAGTCTCGCGTTCCCCTAACTATTTATACCATATTCTGGGGGGTCTTGTCAAGCCCCGCGACGAGATTCGTCTTCCAGGTTGTGTTCTTCATCAATCGGTGGCACTGGCTCAAACTCTTGAAGTTCTCCACATACCAGGAACGGTTCAGGAAGAGGCATCCCGCCCAGGAACCACCCACCCCCGTCGATACAGACCTTATCCCCGTACTGGACTCCTTGTACTTCTGGTTCTCTGTTGGTTAGAAAATGATTCCCCAAGATAATAAAAAGTGTGAGGAGTGCCCCAACAGCTACAGCCCCCCAAAGACTCCAAAATAGCTTACTCATAACCCCTCCTAGTATTCCAGTTTGAGGTCGAGGTAGTCGAATGCGCGGGTATGGACCGGGGTAACGTGCTGTATGAGCCCACCGACCGCAACAGGGGGCATAATGGCCTTTTCGATATAGTTCCCCTCTGGACGGCCCGCAGGCCCCTTGTGGCCCACCACGTAGCCGCGTAGCCATCCTCCAGTGACGCCCAGTATCCTCTGCTTGCCTTTGATGGCCGGATGTTTACCGAACACCGGGACCAGGGACTCCATCTTGACGCCGCCTGCACGGTGACAGTGGGCCACGTTGAAGATGTCCACGGTCGGCCAGTGGGGTAGGAGGTTCAACTCCATCCAACGGGTCATCAGCGAGGTGGACATAGACGACCGCTCCCCATGGTGTGCGAATATCTGACAGCCAACTCCTCCAGAACCACGTCCTCGGTTGAACCGTATCTGGAAGACAGTGGACGTGCCTAGATAGGGGCACCCAAGCTCCTCGGCTATCCTGGTATCGGTGGTGGTACCATCCTCGTAGTCGTAGAAGTGGTGTCCACCAAGAACGAAAAGCCACTTGTCAGACCACTTGAGTATCTTGAGGATTTCCTCCTGGTCTCGAAGGGCCTTGTCTATGAGCCCTTGCTTGGTGGACTCGTACATTTCTGCGTTCCGTATCTTCCGGCGCCCGGATGGAGAGGCATGGTCAACCATGTCCCCAAGAGTGTAGGTATACGCCCCTATCTCGCAAACATGGTCCATGTGGCGTTTGAACCTATCAAGGTCAGACCCCTCTGCACCGGCCTGGATGTCCGAGATGGGGGCCAGGGATATGCGTTCGTAGGGGAGGTAAATACTATCGGTAGTCTGGGGGGTGTAATCAACTAGCTCCAATTTCGTCCTCCGGTACCTCATTAACTTCTATACCCATCTCTCCGTTGTTCAGAGCCTCTTCCCAGGCCATGTCACTGGCTTGGTCCTCGCTCATGGCTCGGATTCTCTTGGTCACGTCCATAGTGAGGCGGACTTCCCACTCGGGTAGGTCTGGCGGTGGCTGGCCTGCTGGGGTGATTGCCGGCTTGATTGGCATCAGTCGTCCTCCTCGTCGTCCTCGAAGACATCTGGAATCGATTTTATATCGCCCCAAGTGTCGCCCATCTTAATGTCTATATCATACGAGACTTCGGCGCTCCGGTCAACTAGATTCTCTTCGAGGAAGTGGTAGTAATCTTGGGCTACTGACTTGGGTACCAGGTACACCAGGGAGTCGTGGACGGTCATCACCAGGTACTCAGGGCAACGTATCATGGCGTTCTTGAGTATCTCGGCGGCGCCTCCCTGGACCGGGAAGTTACTGGTCTGCTTGTCCGCGTGGTGAGCGAGGATACCCTCGTCCGCGAAGATACCGGGTACCCAGAGGGGCCGACCCTCCATAGTCTCGACGTAGCCCCTCTCGCGGGCAAGGCGGGCCTGGAGGTCCTGCCAGGGTCCTACCTCCCTATAACTGTCGTAGAACCTGTCTATGTAGCCCTGAGCGACATCCTCGGTATCGTTTACTCGGGGGGCTAGCCCGAACTTGGTTATCTTGTAGGCGATACCGAAGTTGATGTTCTTGGCCAGAGTTCGGCCCCGGTCCATGATTACGGGGTCCCCGGTGTTCCACATTTCGGCCAGTTTCGGTGTACCTGAAACAGTGCGGTGGTGCAGGTCGCTGCCCGAGAGATAAGCCTGTATCATAGCGGGGTCCCGAGTGATGTTTGCCAGGACCCGGAGTTCGATTTGGGAGTAGTCAGCGTCGATGAAGGTCCAGCCCTCGGGTGCCACGAACAGTTGGTATAGTGGAATTATCTTCGATTTTGTGATATTCTGGAGGTTTGGGTTCGAGCAGGAGAACCGCCAGGTCGCCAGCCATTGTTTGATGTCCGGGTGTAGGCGGTCCTGCCCCAGCCAGTTGCCTAGGTAGGTGGCCCGGAACTTGTCCATCTGGCGCCACTCGATAAGGTCCTCGACCCAGGTATCAGTGGGACCGGCGAACTCGCGTAGGTGCGGAGCGGTCGTGGATAGCTTACCGGACTTGGTGGTCATAATCCGCTTCTTGCCGCGCCAAAAGCGTTGGCCTAGGGCCTCCTTGTCACCGGGTTCAGTGATACCTTGGGCGCGGAGGCGGACTTCCGCGGAGCCCATCTTTTGCATCACAAGCGTCATGGCCTGCTTTACTTTCGGTGTTGAGAGTGGTAGACCGGTCCGTTCCATCGACATGAGTATACGAGTAATCTTACGCTCCTTTTCGTAGAGCGCCTGGTAAGGTGCCATGGCCTCTTCTTGTAGTAGGTGTAGAGCGTGGGAAGCCCAGGCATCCATAGAGCAACCGTTAAGCACAACATCAGGATGTTCATCAAACCGTACCTTCTTACGCTCTTTAACAAATGTCTTATCAAGTGGTTTGCCGGTCAGGAAAATAGCATTCAAGTCCCCCAGGTTCAGCGGACGGTAGCCCAGGAAGTGGGCCTCCATCATGCTATCATAGAAGTCGGTCCCCCACCTAGTACCATCCGGGTCTAGGTAAGCCAGGTCGAACTTAGCATTGTGGAAGGTGGGCCACCCTTTGCTATCGGCCACGTTCAGCATGGCGCGGTCGTTCTTCGAGGCGGTCCGGCCCTGGTTATCCGCAACGCCAACGCACCATACCTTGTCGTCCTCTACCTCGATGTCAACCCCTACGGACATGAACCACCTCAATCTCTCCGTCACTATACTCAAGGACGAACATTCCCCGAGGAATATACGCACTAGGTTCGAGCCAGGGTGTGAACATATCACCCCCTTGAAAGTCTTTTTCAATTCCTGTGTAGTCGGCATAAGAGCATTTTACCGAACGTACAACCGGCGGGAGGCTTCTGATTTTCTCACAGGCCTCCTCAAGTATTGCTAGGGTCAGGGTTGTGCCCATGGTGGTGGCTCCTTGAACCCATTTACGAATGTGCGTAGGATTCTCAGTGATGTTACGAAATTCGGAGTGTCTGTTGGGCGACGCATGAGCCCGGCTGGGTGTAGGACCGGGATTACCGGTACCCCGTACTCAGACTCGAAGACCTTGCCGCTGTTCTTGTTGATGCCGCCCTTGATGCCGAAGGCCTTCATAGCCTCGGCGCCCACTGCTATGATTACGTGGGGTCCAATGAGTTCGATTTCCTGGGCCAGCCAGGTTGAGCAGGCCTCGATGGCGAATGGTGGTGGTTTGTAGTCCCCGGTCTTGCCTCGGCCTGGGAAGCATTTCGCTAGATTCGTGAAGTAGACGTCCTTCGAGGACCAGCCCAGGAACTCCAGGATTTCTGAGAGGAACTGGCCGGCCTGGCCTATCCACGGGAGACCCTCCTTATCCTCTTGCCATCCGGGAGCTTGGCCCACGACCATTATTGGAGCGCCGACCATCCCCACTCCGGGGACTGGGCCTTTGCACTTGCGTCGTAGGGGGCAGGCCCGGCACTTCTTGACTTCCTGCGTTAGAATGGTGAGTGGTATCATTCGCTTGCCTCCGCACAATGTCTTTCTGAGCCTTGGTCAGGGTGAACTCTCGAGTACAGGACATGCACCAGCCCTCGATACCCCAACGATACACGTCGGCCACCGTATTCTTGAGTCCGCAGTGGGGGCACAGGACCCCCACGTAGTACCGGGCCGTTTGGTACTCAGCCATTACTGTACTCCTGGAAAAGTCCATTGACGCGCAGCGAATGCGAGACTGAATATAAATATCAGGAATCCGACCCCAATTAAATATCCAATTAATAGATGTTTCGGGTTCATCACGCCACCTCGTGGTGGGTAACCCGCCAATCTCCAGTGAGGAGGTTATACTTATTGCAGGCTATCTTACCGTCAGCCGTTTTCAATGCCCTGACCTCCTGCACTTCGTTATCCGGGTCGAAGTCATCAGGGACGGGCACAGTCACGTATCCACTCATGTCGAACCATACTATCAGGTTAGCCACCTTGCGCCTCCTTCACCTTGCGGAGGACATACTCTCCCATCGCTACCATATCCTCGGCGTGATGCTTGAGCGTTTGGACATCGGCTTCGTCGTAGGCCACCTGGTTTGGGAAAACGAGCCGCTTGGCATGTATTTTCATCTCCGAGATAACCCGGTCGAGATTACCGGTGGTATCGGCCAGAGTCTTAGTCATCCTTTGCATCCTGCACCTCTCCTTGAGTCAGTATGTCTTCCATTCGCCGCCAGGTATTGAACTGCCAGTTCTCAACGCGGTCCTCGATATCAGGTTGCCCATGCCAATATCCTTCCGGCCCTAGGTTAGCCTTTAGCTCCAGTAGGTCCTCTCGTACATCGTCAAGCGCCCGTTGAACGTAACTTGGTATATGTGGGTCATTACTCGTCATTGTGGACCTCCTTAATACAGGCATCTAACTTCTCCAGGTCGGATATGTCGTCGGCGTGTGAGCCCCGCAGAACGCAGTGCCCACACTTCTTGCAGATGGGATGTCCTACGTATGGTATGACTTGTTGATAGGTTTGGCTCTGATACACCCCACTGTGCTGCACTTTACAGAATCCAGCGTCCGGGTCCTGGCAGCGGGGGCAACCCTCGCACCGCCGATAGCCGGCGCCAGTGAGGGTACGGGGTTCGGTTATGGGGTCAGCGATTGCGGTCGTCATGCGTTCCCCTCACGATAACAGAGTGACACAGATTTGGAGTCCTTCGTCCAGGGTTTCCACTCGGTAGGCCGATAGACCCCGGATAAATGGGTGGTCGTAAGCGGAACCCTCTTTCTCCATCACAGTTATCATCGGGGTGCGTGGGACTGTCATGTCTGCCCAGCCATACTCAACCGGCGTGCCGACCGATACCTTTGGGGCATCGAGGAGTCTGGAGAGTACCACATCGCAGTGTTCTACATCATATCGGTCTCGGGCAACGATGCCTTCGTCGCTGGCAATGGCCTGAGTATAGGAGTCGATGGTGATGACTCCGAGGTCCTTCAGGAACTCCTTGCCACGGAGAGGGGAACGCCCGCGAATCCCGAAATCAGCCAGGTAGTCTATGGCGTAGAGACGCCAGGCATTGGCCTCGTCGAAGGTCAGGTTTGCGATGGGTCCGGCTAAGTACACGCTAGGTAATGTCACGTTGTGCCTCCGTATCATTCACTTCTTTGAGTTCTTGTTGAAGTCTATCGCCTTGCTTGATAAGTTCCGCTTTGTAGGTCGCTCTGTAGGATACCTGGTCAGGCTTTTCCTCATACTGGGTTTCTTCGTCCTGTGCCCAGTCCTCGGCGTTGTCCAGGCCGGGCGCTGGGTACCGGTCGTCAAGCTCGGGGTGGGTAAAGTACCGCTCGGTCAGGAACATCAGACGACAGCCGGCGTTGAAGAGGTGAAGCAGCCCGGAACCCTCGGGAGGGTCTGCGTCATAGTCCTCGCACCGGAGGAAGGCGAACAGATGCCGGAAGATGCTGTCAAGCTCGGCAGTGAAGGTCATGGGGTCGTCTCGCCACATATTAGGGGCGTACTTCTGAGAGCCGTGGGCTAGTGCAGCACAGATACCCTCAAGGAAGATGGGGGATAACAGGGACATCGGCGCCTTGCCCTCCATGTTCTTCAGCCGGGCCTCGAAGCCAGGTCCCTTTAGTTCGTCAACGAACACCTCTTCGACCTGCTCACCGCCGATGTCGAAGGTGCCTACCTCGTCCTCGGGTGCGAGGCGCTGGGCTGTGTTACAGCTATCACAGTGTACGCCGGGTGGGTGTCCTCCAGTGTGCCTGAAGGTTTCCGTTATGTACTCCTTGCGTGCCGCTTCCTCGATTAGCTCGTTGGCGCTTTCCCAGCCGGCAACTTCCCGCTGGGCCATGGTGAATTGACTCTCGCTCTCGTGGGTCGAACCTGGTGTGCTCATTTCAATGAATCCTCCAAATTACGTAATAGTGTTTTACCAAAACCGGGTACTTGGAGTAGAGGGTGGTCTTTATCGTCTGGCACAAACTCCTCTGTATATTGGATGATGGTACCGATGCTACCGAACACAGCCAGTAGATTAGTGGCTACCTTCTCCGGGAGCTTGGGACAGAGGACCATTAGCTTGGCGACACGGCTGTCGTTAGACCACCGGAGTTGGGGACGGGGGATTGAATGGGCCATCTTGGTTGGCCAGCCCTCCTGGCCTCGCTGGTAGATGGCGACCAGGGCCTCGGCGGTCTCGACCAGGCTTGTGGTATGAATCACATAGAATCCGGCTGTCTGGAGCGAGATTTGCATGTTCGGGTAGAGGGTCCGGGCGCAGCCGTGGGAGGCCACTTGACGGAACCAGTCCCCGCCCTGGCGTTTGAAGTGGGCGAGGCCGGCGCCGTAGTAAGCCCAGGGTCCCTCCAGAAGGAAGAATACCTTGGCGTTGCCGTAGCTACTGGCCATCTCCATACAGCCCTCTAACTCTTCGCTGAAGTGGCCCGAGAAGGTGGACTGGAGTAGGTCGCCGGCCTTACGTGTAACCAAGATAAGCCCGTCGTCTCGGTCAAAAGCCATGTAATCGCCCACGTCCATCCGCTCGAACTCGGCGTCACAGCCCGCTTCCTTGATAAGGTTGACGATGCTCTTGGGCTTCTTGGGCTCCCGGTCATCGACAGTCCACATTACTCCCTCCGACGAATCAAGACCGTGATATACCAAACATCAATCGATGCTTCGTGTTGACCGAGAACCGCTATAGTCTCCCATCCAGCCGGAATTGATACCTCTTCGTCCCTAGTTAGCTTCAGGTCTAGCGTTTTGACAATTTCTCGCTGGACCATCATAACTCCAACCCGTGGAAGTCGAGGTAGTCAGCAATGAGGCTGATACCAGTCACGTCCATATCCTTCACCAGTTCCCGGCCACCGCGGTCCTTGCCCTTACCGTTGCCCATGTCAGTGCGCCATAGGTACTTGCCACCCTTGCACTCAGCCACTATGATGGTGTCGAACTTGTAGACGTTGTTCTTCTCACCGGAGGGGCGCCGACTTAAGTTGGTCCACTCCGGCCAGGACTGGGCCTCTTCCTGTTGGAGGGCTTGAAGGGCAGTGGTACCCAGGAGGTGGAAGTCCCCGCGCATGATGGCCCGCTCACGCACGTCCTTGTTGTGCATGGCCTTGATGGGGAACCAGTCAGTCCGGCCCTTGAGTCCACCGTAGGACACCGACTGTTGCTGGACAGAGGCAGCGGTGCGCTTGCCCTTCTTGGGGTCAGCATCCTTCTTGTCCTTGACCAGCTTACCGGCACCCTGGAGTGCTAGGATTTCTGTTTCGGCATCGGCGCGCAGCATACGGAGCATGTCACCGACGTTGCCTCCGTACACATCATCGACGTATTGGGATTGAGCTAGTTCCCACATCGAGTTCATCATCTCGAACACTAGCCAGTCCCCAACCCCTAGGTTCTTGAAGGCAAAGTTAATGCCGTCCTGTACTCGGGACCAGTTCTTGGCGAGGAAATATTCGAGGTTGTCGGGCTGCTTGCCTAGCTGGGTTTTCACTTCCTTGGCGAAGCCCTTGTCGAAGTCAATGACCACGACGTTGAACTCGTTCTCCATACCCTCGGCTACCAGTTCAACGGCGCCTTTGGACTTACCGCTGCCCTGACCACCGGCCAGTAGGATGGATTCACGGTCCATGTATTGGTCTAGGCTATCCCCCTCGATTTCCTCTTCGGTTAGCTCGGCCACCTTCTCGGCAACGACCATTACTCAGCCTCCTTGACCGACTCGGCATCCCAGTCAATGGTCTCAGGGAAACCCTCGTCTGGAACCACAAGGTGACCGTTCACTAAGGCACGGGCTTTCTCGGGACTCTCAGCCTCGATGGTCCAGATGGCGCTATGGGTTATACGCCCGGATACTATGTACTCAGGCATTAGTTGAACCTCCTTACGGTTACTCCAGCGGCGGTGAGTTCATGGAAGCAGTGGGTATCAAAAAAAGGACAGTAGGAACATTCCCAATCGCCGGCTCGGGTCTCGATGCTGGGTAGCTCCTCGTTCTCCTTGTAGGCCTCGTCTAGCTCGTTGTAGACATCGCGGCGGGCCTCCAGGTCAGCCCTGGCTTCCTTCATATCGGCATCATCGAGTTCGATGGTCCAGGTGGCCATCTTAGTCTGGAACAGGAAAAATACCATGATGTGGGCTTTCTTGACTCTGTGGGCTACCATGTAGGCTTTGGTGCGGGGTACCCAGTCACCAGATTCCTCGGGGTCGAACTTGACCTTCTCAGCGCCGCGGATTCCTTTGCCGGTTTCAGGGTCTTTGGGGAGGGCCTCATAGGATTTGCGGGTGGTCTTGAACTCGAAGACCTGGCCCTTGACCGAGTGGTCAGCGGAAAGGATTATGCCGAAGTGCTCCTCGCCTTCCTTCTCAGGACCGAAGAACCAGGTCTGCATCGCGTAACCTACCGCAAACCTGAGTACGTCTTCTTCCCCGAGTTCCTCTTTGAACCCATTGCGTTTCAGTATCCCTTTACGAAAGCAACTGAACAACTCAGAGGCATGAGGGGGACCGTTATAGTCCCTTTCCCCCATTTTCTCTATCATGTTCTTCAGTGCCCACTGGGTAATTTTAGGGCTTTCGTATATCTTCACAGTTACGTATCCTTTTGAGGTGATTGCAGTTATGACAAAGAAGCTGGTATTTATGGTGGTTCTCAGGCAGGAGCGCAAGACGATACGCTTTCATCATACTAACCGTCTTACGTTCCTTTTCACCACCCCCGTTTATGTGGTCGAGAACTAATACACGTATATCGGTAATACCACAGTTCTGACACTGGTTACCATACGTTATGAGTAACGTGATGCGAAGGCGATAGTAGCCCTTCAACCCATCCTTTCGTTTCTGGGCCGCGGCTTGCTCAGGGTCTTTGTGAGGCAATTCGTATCCACTCCTCACACCTCTCTTTTATCCAGTCCGGGGACCTTGGTTCTTTGGGGTGCCCGACTCAATACGGACACTCGTCTGCCCGTCTCCAAGGTCCCGGACCTAACCCTCTAGGCTTCGTCATATATTCCCGCTCTCGCGGTCTTGACACAGCAACCAACGGCTGTCTACTATCCGCCTTCGAGGGTTTAGTGGGCTAGTCCTCGTCTGGGAGGAAATAGGTCCCGTCTTCCTCCACGATTGACTCGGCCTCCACCATGTGACCAAGGACTACATCCAGGCCACCAGCCGCGGTTTGCAGCTTCCTCAGGGCGGTCTTCTTGGTGATGTCCCGGCGAATCAGGTCGCGGGTCGCGCCGTCCTCACCAATGACTCCGAGGACGAACTCGGTCAGTTCGCTCGGAACGCTGGCTTCCTCGCCGCCTCCGTCGTCATTATCCTCGGGCTCCGGCTCAGGGGTAGCGGCTCGACGCCGACGTGCGGGTTTGGCCGGGGCTTCTTCGGGTTCCTCTTCGGTTGCAGGGGCTCGACGACTACGGCCTTTCGCAGGGGCTTCGTCCTCAGCCAGGGCAAGGGGTACCAGGCACAGGCCGGGGGACATACTTTGTTCCTCGTCGCCTTCGATAACAACCTGGCGCTCCCAGATGATATCCTGGCCGTACAGGGCGTCGGGTACACCGCCCTTGAGCTTGTGGGCCTTGATGAAGGTTTGGAGATGGCCGACAAAGGCCTGGTTGACGGAGTTTTTCTTATTGGTCTGCTTCACCCAGTCGGTGTACTTACCAGCTTCCAGGGATACTTCCTCAGCGGACTCCAGGACCGTGCACTCGTCGAAGTATAGGGCCAGTTGGGGGCCATATTTTCCCTCGACATCTTCCTCGATTTCGGTCAGTTGACCGCGGAATTTAGTGATGCCTTTCAGGCCACCACTGATAAACTCCTCGTCATTCCATACTGCTGGGGCCATGTGATTCCTCCAATTACGAATTTTGACGTGCGTTGGGGTATGTACCTCAGTTTTCCGTAACCACCTCCTAAGCCCAGCTAGTGTACCAGATGGGATAGCTAGTGTCAACCCCCCTGGCACTCCAAGTTACCCCAAGTCGTACCGCATATGGAGCATCTGGCGCACTGGGTAAGTAATCCACTGCGGGTCAGATGACCGTTGCAAATAGTAGCGATGTTATGGCCGCAATTCATGGTCTCTACTCTCTACTCCCTGGGTGATTTATTGGAGGGAGTTAAGAACATTTCTTCTTCTCTACTCCCTCTCTCTACTCCCTGGTTCGTAGCTGGTTTCTTAACTCCCCCCTTATAGTAATTGACCGGGGGGAGTTAAGACTCCTCCCCCGGTGCAAAACCTATTACAAATCCTGTTTTCATTTTCTTCTTTACTCCCTCCAAGTGTACTCGTCTGAGTGTCCTTTGCCGGCCCGCGTTCGACGTGTCAGTTCACCGGTTGCAACCAGGTCCTTGAGCGCAGGCCTGACGGTTTTGTCCAGACTATGGCCTGGGATTTCCTCCATTATCTCCTTGATGCTCCACCACTCACCGGGGAGAATGAGGCCACGGATTTTATCGATGACCCGCTCTGTTGTGGAGGTGCTGTAGACCACCCTGAAGTCCCGACCGTCCTTAATGTAGGTCACAGGCTCAACCTCGTCGATGCGCCCAATCCCATCTAGGACCCGCATGTTGGGCTCTTTCTTGACGCGGTTGAGTTCAAGCACTACATCCACTATGCCGGCGAAGGCATGTGACCCGGCTGCGGCCTGACCGTACTCACCCCCGGACTTGCGGTTGTGATGTACTGCAACCAGGGTCTTCTCGCTTTTACGACAGGCGACGATAAGAGGCCGCATAGTCTTGGCCACTATCGCGGTATCATTTTCGTCCTCGATGCCCAGGAGACGTAGGGTATCCAGGATTACTACGGGTGCATGATGTTGCCGGACGTTGGCCACTATGGCCTTGCCAGTCTGGTCCATCGCAAAGTAGAGGTGGAGGTTAGCCGCCGGCCACCGCATTGAGCGGAGGCGCTTGGCCCAGACCCCCATGGGTTCCTCTGTAATATAGAGGACTGAGTGCCCCTTTCTGCACCACTCTGCCGCTATCCTGGTAATCAACTCGGTCTTCCCTACCTTGGGGTACGCAGAGAGCAGGTGACTCCACCCCTCATAGAAGGGACTCGGCGCTGCTCCATCAAAGAACGGCATCTTAACCGGTGGTGTGAGGTCCCCATTAGCCAACGCCTCCAGTAGCTCGGCGCCAGTGACTATCGTCGCTGCCATTATGTTACCGCCAGGAGGCCTTCCAGAGCTTTCGCTAACCCATCAGCTATTTTTCGCTCCCTAACACGCACAGCCTCCAACTCTTTCACTTGGGCGTCAAGCTGCTGCACTGTGTCTAGGGTACCCTCATGGAGTCTACACATATCCTGGTAGCATTTTATCTCCCATGCTAACTGTGCAAGTAACCATGACACATCGCACTGGTAATGAGTACGAAGTTTATTAAGCTCGTCGGGTGTGAGGAGACCTGGTTTACTTAGTTCCTCTAGCCGTTCACTGATGATGCCTACTTGTTCATCATTTGACATTATGGACTCCTTTCCGGGGTCTCTGGATACTCCCTCTGCCACTCGGCCACTGGCTTGAGACCCCGCACGATATCCTGGAGACACTCGTTTTGTCCCTCCAACTCCCTTACCCGCGCTCTTAACTGGAATACTTCTTGAGTCTTACTATTTATGGTTCTCTCAAGGGCGTCCATCTGTTGCATAGCCACCCTTTTGTACTCCATAATATCCATCACAACCACCAGGCGAGGGCTAGGATGGCCGCAATGAGCACCAGGCCTGCGAGGAGGGCCTTCTCTGCCCTGGGGTGGACCTGCCGGTCGTACCCCCCATGTCCGTGTCGCGTGTCGTACTTTTTCATGCACACCACCTCTCGAAGTGAATACCTTGGGTTTGTAAAGCCACTGCCGCAAGAACACTGCCTTCGTCTGCAAGGGTCCGAAGAACCCCAACATAGAGCTTATCCTCCATACCATGAGCGGCTTCATCGTCATCCCGCTTATTTGAGATGTCAATTACCGCGCTCTGGGCCTCGTTAATTGTCATGTAGCACTTCCTTCTCTGCCGCCTGGAGCATGGCAATGATGGGTTCGCTAGTTTCTTGCCGGTCATTCCAAGCGGGGACAGAATCATCCGTATCAAGGTGGTCATAGATGTAACTCAAAATTAAGCCATCTTGGCGGTCAGTTATACTCCCAGATTGTAAGGCTGCTGATAAAGCTCCTAAACAACACCATTGGCAAGCATTCTGCCCCCAAGCCGGATTAGTGACTCCCCTAGAGTCCCTTGCTAGGACTAGTTTGCACCAACCCTTTTGGATGTATTCACTAGGTAACATTATACTGCCTCCGGGAACGGGTCTTCGGGCTCGGTGTCTACCTCCACCACTATCTTCATCACCTGGGGCTGCTGGAGGTCTATGTAGAGCCCTTTCTTCATGTAGATGTACCCCAACTCCGAGTTCCGGCTAGACGTAGCGGTCGTGTCACCCGCGTTCCCCTCGGACTTTTTGGTCCTCTGCCTGAACTTAACGGTGTTAGGGGTCACGTCGAAAGCCTCGTAGTAGAATGTACGTTTCATAGCTGTTTTCTCCAGTATCCGTCCCCTTCTTCAACCTCACTTTCGTAGTATGTACCACCATGACATCGTATCTGATTACCAGGGGAGGCGAGGAACTCAAGACTGGTATACGCCACCACGTCTACCCGAGTTCCTTCCTCCCAGGCGTAGCACATCGTGTTGCCGGGGGCCAGCCTTACCCAATCCACATCGGACTCATGGCTGGCGAGTGCTGCATTACCAGCGCCATATTTCTCTACGGTTGTCCATTTCACTTTCATCATCTGTGGTCACCACTGCCCTTGATGACGTTGCGTTCACGGCGGTCGGCCAGCTTCTTGAGGTTCGCAAGAAGTACCTCGCCCATGCTCCAGTCGTTGGCCGTGGCAAGCTCCGCGATGTACCACTGCACGTCACCCAACTCCAGTTTGAGGTCCTGGGGGTGGAATACCTCGTCACGGTAGGCTTTCTTGAGGATGTCCGCCACCTCGCCGGCCTCACCCGTGAGCCCCAGGCCACAGTACATCTGGCCCACCAAAGTCCCCTGTCCTGGGTATAGGGCGGTCTCGTGGGACTCTCGTTGGTATTGGTTGATGTCCATTAAGCCTCCATCGCTATTTCGTCGCGTGCCCAGGCTAGGATGGAACTCCGAATCGTGCCCTCCCAGGGTATCTTGATGTCCTCCTCTTCGGATATCAGAAAGTAGTTCTCCATTGCGATACCAACGGGGAAGTTGGTCAACTTTGTTATGTAGAAAAGGGCTGCGGTGTTAATCACGGCCATTTACAGCACCTCCATTAGCTCGTCAAGGTCGTCCGGCATACCGTAGAAATGTATCGCAGTGACGGTCCCGATTATCCCAGCCAACATGCTACTACTCATGTGGTCTCCAAGTCGAAAAGTTAATTCCTTGTGTATTTTTTTCGGCTGGAACTTTTCTATCTCGTCTTGGTTGGCCTTGTCTAACATCTCAATCAGTTTCATAATACCTCCACTGTTATCCTGACTCGCTTGCCGATGAACTGCTCGAACCATAGAGCGTTGTCGGCTCGTCTGCGGAGACAGGTCTCGTTGGTTCCAGGAGCACCCTGTTGCCCGTCGAAGAATAGACATTCCCGGACCTTGCGGGGGTAGCAGACCAATTCCTCGCCGTACCGGGGCTTGATGTTGAAGTGGCGCATGAATGCCAGCACGGCACGCTCGGTGCATTTCTGGCAGTGGTCAATGGTCTCGGCACCGTTCCACTGGTTGCGGGCCTTGAACAGGCGCATGTATGCCTCTATCTTGGGTTTGTTATGGTAGGCGTGCTGGGCCTCCTGTACGGTAACGAGGTTGTCTTCCTTGCCGGGCTCGTATAGGTTTCCGCACATATCACATTTCTTCGCGTCTGACATTATTCCTCCCGTATTACATATAGGACTTCCCAGCCGTTTTCGTCGTCGTGTTCAGGGCATTGGTAGGGACTCGGGTCATCGACCTCGAAGGTCTCCTCCAAGGCGGAGGCAAACTCCGCTGCATCAGCGATATTGTCGAACGAGGCAACGCCGTGGAGTCCCCCCTCGCCCTGGATAATTGTCATCATCGGGTCAACCCGCAGGATTGCCGCCAGCAGAACCTCTAGTGCATCCACTATCGCCTCCCATGTTCCAAGTCTTCGGCCAATTGGCCGAGAAGTTGAGGACACCCTTCGCTACATCCTATTACCTCGACCAACACCTGAGCCGCTGCCCGTAGTGCGTCCGGTGCACGGTCTGGTACCTCGAAGGGGCCATAGGTTATTGGCCAGTCATAAGTCTCCTCGATTGAGGTATGGACCGCAACCATTGGGTCACCGAATAGGTTAGTGGTTACCCAGACTTTCATGGTGACCTCCGTTGGAAGATAGTGATGCCCCACATAGCGGCCCCGACCGTCTGGGCTATGGCCGAAAGGTTCAGGCCCAGTGCCAGGAACCCGAAAATCATCGATGTTAGGACGATGGTGAACATCACGGACGTCCACCGGTCGGGCTTGTTGTTGGGTCGTATCAGGGTGGGCAGGAACGCCAGGTCCAGGATAACCGCACCCCCCAGGAACAGGTAATCTACGTAGGGCAGTAGAAAGTCAAACACTCTTTCTCCTCCATTCATCGAAGACTTCTTGAGGCCATCCAAACCAGTTAATCAGCGGAGCATCGTTAGCAGGAACCTGAATATGGATGGTTACTACGTTCCCCTCTCTGGTGTACTGGCATGGCGGCATGTGGTCTGCGACGAACTTCATAAATTCAAGGTCGGTCTCTGTTAGCTCTTCTCCTCCTAATTTCATTAGAAACCGCAGTGGTCCGACTCGTCATGGGGCTCGATTAGTTTTCGAGCCCTATCCGATAGCTCAGGCCACTTTGCGCGTTCAAGGCCAGTTAGTTGTCGGAACCGGTACACAGAGTTGCTATGTATCCTGATAGCATCTAACCTGACATCCCGAGTCCGAAGCACAGACTGGGCAGCTTTTTCTAGGGTTAGCTCAGACTCAACCTCTAACTGACTAACGGTCCAATCAACCAACTTTGGCCCTAGGTCCCGGGTTTCTTTGCTGGGTACAGTAGCGAGAAGGTGTATGGTATACATTCCCTTCTCACCTTTAACGCTCGATAGCTGAGTGCAATGTGCATGAGCGAAGTCACCAAGGGAATAGGTCTCAGAATAATCATCAAGGCCCAACGGATTTATAAGTATAGGTTCAGCCATTACGCCTCTCCTGGTGGCACGTCGGGCAGAGTTGGGGTAGCGGGGATAGGAACCGCTCCTGGGCGACGTAGATACCACCACTGCTGAAGGTATTCGGTTTCCACTCGTCCAGTTGGACAGCGTAGACTGGCACATCCCCAAAGAAGTGGTTCTTGGCCACTACCACGCCGTTACCTAGACCACTATGAACTCGGTCCCCTGGTTTGAATTTGTATTCGTGCATGTTACCTCCATACAGTTCGTGGAAGTTAACTATCTTAGCTACTCGCCTGGTCTCGGGGGTTACCTTCCCGAACATCTCCTTGGCCTTCTGCTCGTGGATATCCTCCACTGCTCGTAGCCAGGCTTGTTCAAGGTTGGCGTAGTCTATGTTGAGAAACTCTCGGTTCATGCTGTCTCCAGGTAGGTTTTCTCGATGGCGTCTGCAATCTGGTTGAAGTCCCACCCACGGGCATCGTTGAGTATAGAAGCAGAAAAGCCCGCATTTAGGATAGGATTAATTCGGGCTATACCTAGCCACTTTCGGACTGAGGTGGGTAGGTGTGCTAATTGCTTGTCGTACCTAAAGGCTCCGTTCAATGGGGTCTTCTTGGCCGTTACGTCGTTCTCTATTGCCACCTCACAGGCTACGCCGAGGCAGCAGAACAGGTCTTTCGGGGCCAGCATACCACGGCCCTGCTTGAACCGGCCTGACCGTAGGGCCTTTATCCATAGCTTGATGTTCTCAGGATTGGATTTCATGCGTTCCCCTCTTTCAGTATAAATTCGGTACAGCAGTCATTACATACTGCTTGAAGCGATACACCGGTGGCTACTTGAAGGGTCACTGGACATTGGCACACCCACGGGCGCTGCTTCTTGACACGGGTCCCTGACACTTTGAAGGGGGCCTGCTCCTTGAAGATGCGGAACACGGTCAGGTCGGGGATGAAGTCCTTCTCCAGGGATGCTCGTAGTGACGCTGAGAGCGACGTATAGGCGTGTCCCTTGCTATCGGTGGGTTCTGCGACCTCTAGGCCGAATACCATGGCCGTCTCGGCGAACTGCTTGTTATGTCGCCCACCCTTGGAACCGTCCTTCTCCCCTATGTCGTGGTTGTAGAGGTGGACCGTCTCATGGATAACCGTCTCCAGCACATTGTAGGGGTCCTCGAAGAGGCGCTCCGCGGTGATGATGATTTCGTGGACTGGCTCACCCTCTTTGGTGCGGAACCCATCGGGAGTAAATCGGCCACACAGGGTGTGCTTTTTGCCCCGAGTTTGGATTGAGATGGTCACGGGGGGCACGCCGGTCCGGTCCCCGCCGAAGGTCCGGTATGCCCAGACCGCACACCGTTCTAGCTCGTTGATGATGGGGGCCTGGGACTCGATTTCCAGTCGGTTACCCTTGATTGTCTTCGGCATCGATGACCTCCACTGGTTTGAGGATGATGTAGTGCTGAAACGAACTACACCTGGAGAGTATAGCGGAGGTCCAACCCTTATCCATGTACCACTCACCACATTGCACTTGTCGTGTGTCGGTCTCCTCGAAGACTATCCCGCCGAAGGTATGGCGCACAGGGACCAGGCGGAACCAGGCAGTGCCGGTCGAGACGGTGACTTTCGCCTGTACTAAGGTACCCTCAGTAGTGAGGTAATGGGTTGCGCTGGAGCCATAGTCATACCCGACGAACTCGTATACCTGCCCATTGTATGGGACTTTAAGCGGATTCAACAACTTTTCCTCCTACTAGCTCCTTGGCTTTCGTGGTGTCTTCCACGAATATGGACCAGCCCTGCCGAATGCGGGTTTTGCGTGGACCCTCGACCATGCGGTGACGCAGGACTGACGTGATGTGGTTCTCACCTAGTTGGTTCTGTTTCTGGATGGCCTGGGTCTGTTGGGCGTTGTGGGTCTGGATGCGCTGCTGTTTCTCCTGTTGGACCATCAGGGCTATGGTCTGTCGTACCTCGTACTCCTGGTCCCACACCTCTTTCTGCTCTAGGAGTGCCGCTTTCTCCGCTTGGTGTCTCGCGCTCATTGAAGTCTCCTGCGTATTTGTTTCTGAACGCTTGAAGCTGTTCAGGAGTCGCCACCTCGATATGGCTACGGTTGGCTACGTACATACCCGAGGGTATGGGTAGTTGGCCCTGGCAATATTCGTTGACGATGTAGCCTGAGATGGTGTTGCTAAGTTCTAGGAGCAATTCACGCATCCGCTCGGCTGACTCAGGAGTCTCGAAGTCGCAGTCAAGGTCGATAGGTTCCCCGAGGTCACTCCTATCGAAATCCGAGTCATCGTCAAGGGACTGGCGCTCAACATGAATCCAGACCTTGTAGATGTCAGACATACTTCCACACCCCATCTACGAAGACTGGTATCGCAGGTACCGCCAGGGGATTCTTCCAGGCAACGGCCTGGGCGGTCTCGGGACCTACCTGGGTAATGTGGAGCGGACTCCGCTCCTCCACTTCCTCGCTCTTGATGTTGGCTACCCAGTCGCCATTGCCGAATTTCTCCTCGGCCTCTTCCTGGGTCTCGGCCTCGATAATGGTTTGTACCTCTTGGATGGTGGTGTCTGTGAACGCGAATCGAAAGTTAGACATGTGCCCTCCTCATTTGCACGACTTCAGAAGTTTGTAGAATGCTATAGCCAGGGCAGTGAGCCAGATAGCTAAGAGTATCCAGCCCATGTTACTCCCTCCAGGTGTCTTGTTCGCCGTCTAGGTCGGCCAGGGATTGCGCGGTCTCGGAGGGGTCGCCGCCGGAGTCGTCGGGCCAGGGGAGTGTGCCCAGGTAGCGTAAGGCCACGTCATGGAGGAAGCCGGCGCGGGTCATGCCGGTGTTTGCGCGGGCATCGATGTAGTGGGCGACCAGCGCAGCAGGTATGGGTATCAGGGCGTAGACGATGGTCGCGTCAGCCCCCATTTTAGCTTCGTTGACCTCCTTAAAAGTGGTGAGAACGTGGACCATATCTTCGGGCAATTGACCCTCGACATAAGGTGATAGGGCTTGGCCTTCGCCGTTGGTGACTATGAATCCATCGGTTGCCATGATAAACCTCCTAAAATTGGGGTTCATACCCCAGGACCAGAAGGGCCGGTCGTCTAACCTCCGCAATCAGGACTCAGCTATGCCAAGTCCCCACCCATATGGTCGTTAAACACGTCAGGAAAGTCAATTGGGTCGCTCACCACTCTCGGGGTGTCCAATCCGGCCCGTTGTGCTTCGGCTGGGAAGAAAACGTAACAGGCGGGGATGGACAACATAAAGAAGATGAGGATTAAGCAAACTGTTCTCACTAGCGGGCACCCCCCTCGTAGGCCTCGAAGGCGTTGGCTATCCAGGTGTCCAGATTCTCCAACAGGATGACATATCTGGTCGCCGGTGGTCGGATAGTGTAGAGGTCCAACTCGTGCTTGATGTACGCTGCCACGTACTCGGGGAGTGTGGTCTCAGGCTCCGGTGGTTTATCGCTAACCATCGATTCTGACCGAGTGAAGATGCTGCCACTTGCGCTCCGTATTGCGTAGTGGAATTGACCGTCGTACTTAGCCCAGCCGATGACCGTGCCTACCTTCTCGAAGGGTGGGCTGTACCCGCCGCCGTAGTAAACTGTGGTCCCGTCTCCTAGTGTCATATAACACCTCCATCCCAGCTATGGTAAGCCCTGGCTCGGGGAATGTCAACCCCTGGTGAGAGGATTGTGAGGTTTTGCCTCACAGGGTGCCGTCCTCAGATGGCCGAGGCAACTGGTTCGCGGACGGTAGTTGGCCCTATAATGGTGATTGTAGCTGTAGTGTGTGGTTATGGTGTGAGTGGTTGCTATTAGCCCTAGCTACGCTTACAATGGCAGTAGATACAAATTTAAGGGGGTACGATGAAAGCATCGGAGGTTAGCAAATACCTAGATAGACAAGGGTTACTGAATTGTGAGGGTGGCAAGATTGCCGTCCCTATCTATTGCGTAGACGCACAAACCGCGTTTGGTAGGGTGGATGTACTGGTAAAGGTTCACGGTGGACAAGGGGAAGTTTGGGTATCGGAGCAACGTGTAGCATGGGAAGCATAGTCGCCATACAATTCACCCCACCAATTGCCGGCGACGGTTATGTGACCGCTACCATGACAGCGAAAGCTAGGTTAGGGTATATTCCGTTCCATCGGCGATGTTGGGACGTGCCAATGTGGGCCGTCGGGATTCTGCAACATATGAGAGAACCCAATTTTATACTGCTAGACAAGCCGAAAGTAGTACCTCACTCTGTAGTGTTTGGCAGTGTAATGGAGTGCCACCTAGCATACTGGGAGGAAATGGTAGCTATAAACCCCAATACCCATTTTGTACTTGGGGGTTATACCAAGCCGATTGACGGGGTGTGGTGGTGTGATACAGAATTAGATGGCTGGGAAATGTTGGCGGTTTTACAAGGTGATAGCATACCAACCCGCCACAACAATATGTACCCCAGACTAGGGACGGTTGCTAACGGGGTACGGGTTCAGCTATCAACGGGGTGTTCCCATAGCTGTGATTTTTGCATGGTCCCTGGTAAGGGGCAAGCACCGATACCTAAGCAGCCATTGGCGCTACAACGGGAAACTGACGGCATCGGTCAGCCGGTGGGTATCGTTTATGTGGATGATAAGACTTTCGGGCAAGCTAGCAATTGGCGTGACCTAGCTATGGTCAACCGTTGGTTACGGCCCGCTGGTTTCGTTGTCCAGACCACGGCATTACAGGTTACACAGCTTGGGGCAGAGGGTATGGCGGAATGGCAGGCAATGGGAATCATCGCCGTGGAAATTGGGGTTGAAAGCTACAACGATGACATACTCAAGCGGTATCGGAAACCAGCTAGGGTAACCATTATCGACAAAGCCGTTGACCTTATCACTCAAGCGGGCATGAAAGTATGTCCCAATATCATCGTGGGCATGGCGGGCGAAACGGCGGAAAGCTATCGCAACACCCAAGAGTTTATGCGGAATGTACCCCAGCTAGGATGGTTCAATATGTACTGTCTAGCTGATTACAGTGGCAGTGGTGAGGATGTTGACGAAAGTAGCCCCCTAAAATCCTGGCAAAGTAGCGATGATAGGGGTGTGGCAACCCAAGCATACCACGACTTATACCAGACAGCGATTGCGAGGATGACATGATTCAGTTAACCTATTTTAGTGGGGTACCCAAAACCCCTAACCGATATGCAGATAGAATGCTAGCTGAATCTATTGGGCGATGGGAAAGCCGAATAGGGGAAGTGTTTGGCGGGTTCACCAAGTACACCGGCATCGGATACTGGAAAGGGGCTACAGAGGATAGCGTGACCTACGTGATTGTGCTCTCAGAGGTTGGGATACCGGATTGGGAACATTGCGCCAAGCACTTCAAGCTAAAGCTGGCTGAGACACTAGCACAGAATGAGGTTTTGGTAACCTGGCATGAATTAGGGGGTATCCTGTGAATCGATTGGAGTATGCCGACAAGAATCGGGAGAAGTACCTTGATTGGTGTGGGAGTGTGGAAAGTGGGCCGTTTGATGCCGTGGACAAATTGGAGTTCGCGGTCATATCGGCGCATACCCGCTTTGATTTTTCCATTGCGGGATTCCTGGCCAGTCGGGGGTTAGAGGATATCGAAGCACTGGGAAATTGTTTAGCGAATAGCAAGGTAACGGCGCCCGGGTTTAAGGCGGCGGCTATCCTTAATTTAAGGGACATGGTGTTGTATGGGGATACACCATTACCGGATAGGTGTTACCAGGATTATCGGGCGGCGTGGAAACTGCCAGGGTTAGGGCATTGCAAGCTGTCATTCGCGGCTTGTCTCATAGACCCCATGGGCAGTAATGTGGTCTGCCTGGATACCCATATCCTGCAAGTGTACCTAGGGTATATGCCTAGTAAGAATGAGGTTGCCAGGGTATATCGTAGGTTGGATGTATACCAGGAAATAGAGGGGCAGCTATTGGTAGAGGCAGGGGAAGTGGGATTGCCGCCGTTTGCGTACCAGTGGGCGGTATGGGATTGGAAGCGGGCTAGGGTGGACCATAAGGCACCGCAAGACCATAGTTTCCTGTGGCAAGGTGGCCAGCGGGTAAAGCAATTGCCGTTGTTCTCAAGTCTAACTTAGGAGTGCATAATGCTGCAATGGTACAAATACAAGGTATGGGGTTGGCATATTCCTCGCCAATGGTGGCTTGGCCGAGAGGTTTGGGATTGGTGCCCACACGTCTATCAAGACCATGGCGACGTTAATTAAAGGGGTTGGCGTAAATAACGGGGCTGGTGCTATATACCGGACTGTGACGGTCCCGTGACCTAGGGACGTGGATATTAGGACCGTTGGGGTGTAGTCTAAGGGTGGACTCCTAAATCGACATGAGGTGACAGCAAATGTACCACATAGCTTTCCGGTTCCAAGATGATGACAGCGAATCCAACCACTGGCAAGTAGCAGGTTTCCATCCTGAGTTTCCCAACGTAGAAACGGCGCTTGAGTACATCACCACAATAGCATCGCCAGAGTGTGCTTTTGAGTACATCCCGCTTTACATCCTACCCACATTAGGTAAGGGGTAAAAGTGTACCAGCTACATTTATCAGACGGAGCGAGAGCAACCCAACACAAACCGTTACCCAACACAAACTGTTAGGAGAGGATAATGAAACGCATATGTGCTTGGCACCCCCAGAACTTCGGATTCCCCCTAACCATAGAGGATGGCACCGAACCCGCAAGCCATGGTATGTGCCCCGACTGTAGTGTCATTGAAGAGGTTAAGGTCAACCGACAACGCGAAGACTCCAACGCCCAATTCGGCGAACCATTCATCCCTGGCGCCGTACCCCTGAACCTCGACCCCGTAGCACCGCCGCAGTCAGTGTACCTAACGGATAAGGATATCGGCATCGCCTAACCCCAAGCACTGGCACTCCCTAAGCCCCTGGTCTTACGGCTGGGGGTTTCTCTTTGTGCCCATGAGGGGAACGCAACCCCGACCTACGGCCCAGCTAGGGGAGTTGACATAACGCAGCGCCAGGCTAGGGCAAGGGATAGTGTGGTTTGGGTGTGATGATTGACATTAAGGGGTTTTTGTGGATGGGATGGGGGGGTATTGACCGACCGACCTATAGTATATATCTCCTTACTTGACACAGAGAAAATATTTTTGTATAATTTTCGTATAGCCACCCCCGCTACGAAAAGGGGCAACGGAGAGGGGAGCAATCCTCTCTCTTGTTTTTTATGACCCTATGGTCCCAAACAACCGCGGAATCCTGAAACTCTTCTTCGCTACGCCCGCCAGGAACTCGCTCTCCGCGGCTGTGGGCTTCACTACCATCCTCACTGCCGGCTTCGGTGGCAACTGCAACATCGGCGTCCTCGCCTGCGCCCGTAAGAAGTCCTGCGCGAACTTGTCCCGTCTCCTACCCGCCACGTTTCAGCCTCCTCGCTATCGGTTTAGCACTTCTTAGGTAGAACCCGCCCGGACACATTGTGGTCCTAACAGTCTCTACCCAGTCATCGATGGCCTTATTCCTAGTAGTTCCACCACCTGTGCAACAATGACCCTGGACTATCCACCCATAAGGCAGGTGGTAAACGACCATGCCGTCAGCATTCTCCTCCACCTTATCTTGCGGCATTGCGAGTACCGGTTTGCCGTTAATGAGGGTCATTACCCTACCTCATGCACGCAGTACCATACCGGTACCAACGTCGGTTCAAACTTCAGCAGAAACTCCCCGAGTGGAATCCAATCCCTCTTCATTTCCTTCCCACATTTCGGGCAATAACAAACGCTATCCCCCATCCCCTGGGGAACGGCCAAGGCAGCGGAATCACCCTGGTATCCCAGGTACTTCCGTTGTTGTAGATGGTGAAACGGTAGAATAGCCGCACTCGCGTTCCCCTCGTGGGTTGACACATCTTCAAGGCCCATGCTACGATTATAGCATGAACGAACTGGCCAACATATCCAAACCCAAACTGGAGCGAGAGAAGCTCTGGACGTACCTCCCCAAGGCCATCGAGCGCATCATCCTCGCTATCGACTCACCCAATGAAAAAATCGCAGTCGGCGCCGCCCGCTACATAGTGGACCAGTGCATCGGCAAGTCCATGCCCAACGAGTCCGAAAACGCTACTGCTGCCGCCGCCACCGCTTTCGCCAAGGCTCTCCAGGAGGCCCACGAGGCCACTGCTGCCCAGGAAGCCATCCAGGCACCTGCCATAGATGGCTTCGTCCGAGTCCTCGGCAATCCCATACCCGAGGAACCCCTCTCAGACGGCATCCTTAACTCCGAGTCCGCCCTAGCTGAAATCGATGAGTTCTGACGTTTCCCACGAAATGCGGGAGTACACCCGCTGCGCCAAAGACCCGGCCTACTTCATCTTCAAATACTGCAAGGTGAATATACCCGGCAAGGGTATCGTCACTATGGAGGACTGGCTCCACCAACGCCAACTAATCGAAATCATCATCGAGAATGACCGGGTTATTATCCTAAAGGCCCGACAGAATGGTATCTCGTGGCTCCTCGGGGGTGGCCTAGCCCTCTGGTATGGTCTTTTCGTGCCGGGCAGCAACGTCGGTATCTTCTCCCGCAAGGAAAACGATGCCAGTGACCTCCTTCGTAACCGCTGCCGAGTTATGCTCATGCACCTTCCTCCTTTTCTCCAGCTAGCTCTGGGAAAGGACAACGACATCGAACTTGAATTTCCGGCCAACAACTCCCACATCCGGGCATTCCCCGCCGATGCCGACTCGGGCTCCTCGTACACCTTCAACCTCGTTATCATGGACGAGATGGCGAAGATGGAGCACGCGGAAGACCTCCTAACTGCCATTCTACCTACAGTGGAACACGGCAAACTCGTCTGTTTCTCGTCCGCCCGCGGCATGAAAAATACCTTCGCCAAGACCTATTGGAACGCCAAGCGCGGACTCAACGAGTTCGTTCCTCTCTTCATCCCGTACAACGTCCTCCCAGGCAGAGACCGAGCCTGGTGGAAGCGCACAACCGCTAACTTCCCAGGCTGGAAAGCCCTCCAGGAGTATCCCTCTACACAAGAAGAGGCCTTTCTGACCGCCGGCGAATGTCTCTTCGACGTGTACAAACTCAACGACATGACCATCGAAACACCTATGATGGGTATGCACGACTGCCAAATCTGGCGTAACTATGACCCATCCCATACCTACTATGTCGGCGTCGATACCGCCTTGGGTATCGCAGGCGGTGACTATATCTGCGCCCAGTTCATCGACTCTACTACTGGTGAACACGTCGCCAAGTTCCGTACCCAGAAACCCATCGAAGAGTTCGGAGATTTGCTTTATGACCTACTCATGGCCTACGGTGAACCCAAAGTCATCGTCGAAGAACAGCCCGTGGGACGTATGGTTGTTAAGGACCTACGAGCCCGCCAATACCCTACTCACAAAATCTACCACCGAGGACCTGGACGACCCTGCTTCCATACGGGTCCTACTAATCGACCTGATATCCTTGAAGGCCTCGCCTCTGCGGTCCGAATGGACAAGTTTAAGACCTTCTCCGAAGATACCATTGACGAGTTCAAGGGTTTTGGGTGGAACGGAGACAAGAGCCGATTCGAGGCTATGTCCGGCCACGACGACGAAGTAATGTCACTAGCTATTACCTGGTGGTTCCTCAATGAGGCGCCGCCTGAGTGGGAAGAACAGCCGGCCACTTCCTACATAGGTGGCTCTGAGATGGATATCTACGACGTAGATTGGTCCAAATCTGACCCAATGGCCGGCCTGGAAGTTGTGGTATGTACCACATGCGAGGGAGAACGCATCGCTATCAACCCGTTGACCGACCAGATGGAGAAATGTACAACCTGCCACGGGTTAGGGAGTATGGTTTATGCCACGACTAGAAACTAAGGTACCTGAATACAATTTATTGGGGGCTCTCTGGAAGATAGTCCGCGATGATATCACAGGTAATGGTATTGTAAATACGTCTGCATACCTTAAAAGGCGTGTATGGTCAGAACGGCGTATACTAAGGCAGGATGCACGCACTTTCCTGGATATGCCTGACTTCGTGAACTGGGCACAGTTATCCGGCGCCGACCCAGACGCATTAAGGGAGGATTTACTCCATGCCTACCTCAATTCTTGAGGGCTTCTCGGATATCGACAAACTTCGTATTGATATGGAGACCTACTTCGGACCCCTCCATAAGGAGATACGCGAGGATGAACGCTACCTCAAGCTCGACTTCCGGGAACTCCTCAACATCCCCTCCGCTTTCGTCCGAGATGCAGTGGTCCTTCCGACCGCCCGAGAGGTCGTAGACACAGCGACGGACCATATCACGCCCAAGTTCCGGCGTATCCAGGTTCCACGACGCTCCACTGAAACTGAGAAAGGTACTGAGCAGGCCCTTAAACTTCGCCGGTTCTACGAATCTTTACTCAACTGGCTAGAGGACCAGTTCACCGTTAATCCATTCCGCCAGGGTGTCAAGCACCTCGCCGGTGTCGGCCTATCCACATGGCGCTTCGACTTCGATAAGCAACGTCACCCAGACCGTCCCACTCGTAACCAATTCGAGTTGGAGGACGACTTCAATGAAGCCATGATAGAGTGGCGCCAAACCCGTGAAGAGAACCTACCTTTCGCCTTACGCATTCTCCACCCGACCGAGGTCTACTTTGACCCATTCCATGACCCGCCAGAGTGGGCTATCCAGAAATCCATGCGCTATGTCTATGATGCCGAGCGCATCTATCCCCACTGGGGCAATCCCAATGGTAAGAAACGCTCCGATAAGGTGGAAATTCTGGATTTCTGGGATACCCACTTCCGCGCCGTCTCAATCGACAAGAAGCCGGCCTTAAAGACCCGCAACGGCGAGGGTCTCCTCCAACACAAGTGGGGAATCCACCCATTCATCATCGGGGGCTCTGGTCTAGGCTACGAGGATGCTGATAAGAGCGCCGCAACTCGCTACTCTGGGTTCATTAGAATTATCCGCGATGTCCTTCGTTCCGAATCTAGGAATTTCAGTATCCAGGATATTGTACTGAAGGCCGGCGCCTGGCCTCAACGCACCGCTACCGGTGAACAGGCCAACCAGGTTGCCAGCATCAAGTGGGAATACGGTAAGGTCCATCCCATACCCGAAGGTGTAGAGATAGGGGAACTAGCCCCATCTCTCCCACCTGCCATAGTTTTCCAGGCCATGCAAATGGCCAACTCAATCATCTCGGGTGCGACAGCCCCCCGAGTGGCCCGTGGAGGCCAGACGCCCGGCCTGCGTTCTGGGTTCGACCGGCAGGTTGCGCTAGGACAGGCCACACTGCGCTACCAACCTCTCGCAGATTCCACTGAGCACATGATGTCCCAACTCCTCCGCAACGCCGGCTTTCTAATGGAGCGGGTCATCAAGGAGCCAATCAGCATCGCCATCGGTGCCCAACAGGACGAATTTCTCCGCGTCTCCGGCAACGACTTCAAAGGTCATCACGCCGTCAAGGTCAAAATCAACGTACTCGAACCCAGCGACGAAATCCGCAAGATGCAGAACGTAATATCGATGGTTACGTCGGGCCTAATGTCGCCCCAAACGGCCATACGGGAGAACCTACCCAACGTAGACCCCGACCAGGAGTTGGCCCGCATTGTCGCCTCCCGAGTTCTAATGGGACCAGAGATGTTAAGTCTTCTCTCCCAGGCCTCGGTCCAGGAGGTAGCCGAGAACCTGGGTATCGGTGATATCCTCGAACAGATATTCGCCGGTGGAGACGAAGGTGGTCAACAGCCTCAACGTCGTTCTGAATCTCCCGAGTCTGGGCGCCGCGAAGCCGAGGGCGCCGGGTCTCGCTCAGACCAAGCGGCGCAGCGGGGTGGTGATATCCGCGAAACCGGGAGGCTTCAATAATGGCTAGTCTATCCGAGAGCATTACCCAGGAGGTCCTACGCATCGGACGGGCTGGCCTAGCTGAAGTTCGTATGCGTACAGTCGAGGATAACTCGAAGGCCCTGCTAAGACGATTCCGAGCCGGATATGATAAACTTACACCAGAACAAATCGGGGCCGCACAACAAGCCCTGGGTCACGAGGAAACCGAAGAACGGCCCTGCAAGATATGTCGTCTCATCGCCCAGAAAGAATTTGACCTTGCCGAGGACTAATGCCACATACTAGCCAACATCGGCCTACGAAACTCACTCTCCAGGACATCCTTGATGCCAAGCGGGCCGACACTATCACTACCCGACAATTCACTGATATGTTCGGCGTTCTCCAGGACCGAGGTGAGGGTGCTACCCTCTCTTCTGAGGAAGCCGCCATAATCATGGGTGGTGGCCAAATAGACGACCGTGGCTTCCTTGAACGGACCTTTGGAGGTATCGGTACCGAGGACCCCCAGGGTACATTCACACGCTCGTCCTTTGGTATCCCACTTCCATTCACTGACGAAGAGGTTGGTGTCAATGCACCCCTCGGTCTTTTAGGCCTAACCGCCCTTAGCCTGGGGGCCACTGCTCCCGCTGGTGGAGCCTTGGCCGCAGCCCGTACTGCACCTCTCATTGGTGGCCGTTCTCTCATACCAGGTCTAGGTGGAGTACGTGGTGTAACCGCAGCCTCTCGGTTTGGTGGTGCGACTGGTGCGACCGCTCGTACACTAGGAGTACCAGCCGCTACGGCCATCGGAGGAGGTCTCATTGGTTCAGCTAACCAGCCACCGATACTCCCGGATGGTGCTCCAACTGCTCCAGCGCAGGACGCTCCTGGTGGTGCTGCCCTAGGTGCCGAGATTGCAGGACTGGGTGGAGGTCCAATACTTCCCGGTGGTGGTACTTCTGGTGAGCCGGTACCACCTATCAGTCGTAATCCCGTGCCTGGTCCAGACGGGGAACCAATACCAGGTCAGTTCTTCTATACCGACGCGAATGGCCTCATCGTAGACCCTAATGCTGTCAGTGTTGACCCAGAAGTACGAAATGCTAATGCCAACTTCCTGGGAACCCGCGAAGGTCAGGAGTTTCTAGCTGAGCAAAGAGAGATAGCAACCGGCGAGGCATTCGGTCGCCAACAGCAACTCGCTGCATTCGAGCGCCAGCGAACTGAATCTATTCGACAAGGCAACTTCGAGGAGGCCAGGAACATAGCCGAACGCCAACGTGGATTCCTTGCTACTGAGTCTAAGGCACAGCGGGATGCGTCCTTCGTCAATGCCCTGCTTCCTATCCTTGCATCACCAGGGTCCAGGTTTAGGTTTGCGGCGAACGTCTCTCGCTTAGGTGGAGGTGGAGCGCAGTTTACACCAACCGAGGCCTTCGGGCGCCTATTCCGGTTCTCTGGCCTGGAACCTGGCTCGGCTGTTCCACTGACCGGTGAACAGAACTTCAGTATCATCCCTAATATCCAACAGTTCGCAGACCTGGGTCCTCGTGCCCGTGAGGAATTATCCGCAATAGTTGGTGAGTCTTCGGGTCAAGAGCTTCGTACTATTGAACGTGCAAGTCGTCGTGGTTTTAGATAATGCCAGACCCACGAGTCGCAGCATTCCAGAAGGCCTGGGATACTAACCCTGACTCTATCTTTCGGAACGACCTCAAGAAAGCCTTTGCTGAAGGTATCATGCAAGGGAATACCCAGCCTATTGCGTTGGGTATCCTTCGTGAGACCAGCAACGCTATTGGAGAAGACCTAACTGAACTCTTCTCCAAGGAACCCTTTGTTGCCCCCATCACTCCACAGGAATCCGCTGACCTCACCCAAGGCGCAATACAGGATAAAGCGCCCTGGTACCGGCGGGCCTTCAACAAAGCCCTGGCAGTCGCAGAATGGGAGCAGGAGAACATCGCAGAGCCTTCCGCTGCCCTGGTCCTCGAACAACTATTCAACCTATATCCCGGCGAACAGAACTTTGAGCGAAACCTTGATATTGTCCGCCGAGATATCCAGAGAGAACGTGTCCAGGAAAATAAGGAGTTTACGATAGCCGACCACTTTCGCGCATCCCGCGAGGCCTATAACCGCACCAATATGGCCTGGGGTCTCAAGGGCTTCTCCGAACTTATCTTCGACCCTATCAACTTAGTGGGTGCCGGGCTCCCCGCCAAGGCCAGTAAGGCCGCGCCTGCCTTGAAACCTATACTATTTCCGGCCCGCGTCATCGACGAGGCACCTCAATGGGCCGCTAAACAATTATTCCGGGGCGCTGGTCAACTGAAGAAACTACCTATTGTCGAGTCCCTGGCCAAACCCCACTGGACATCCCAGGTCAACGAATCTCGTCGTATTACCCACCAGAGCGTAACTGATGCCTTCGGGCCATTGATAGCCAGTGACAACCCGGCGGATACCGCCGCTTTATTCAACAACCTGACCCGCTTCCCCGAGGATGCCGGTCCATATTCCCTACGCAATATATTGAACCATGTCGGTGCCGGTATGGGCGACGAACCATTTAACCGGTTCATGGACACCCTCAAAACCAAGACGCCCAAACAGGCCGCTGACACGCTTTCCGAGTTAATAGCCGGCCAGGAAGCCCGTGCCCTACGTCAAGGCGGTGAACGACTATCCGGCGAACTAATCACAGAGAGCATCAGTGAACGACGTATTGGTAAACTTGACCGTATCTTCCAACGCCTAGCCCTGGACGAGAAACACTCCAAGGCCCTGGCTCAAGGTATTGACAGCCATATCTTCGGCTGGATTGAAAATACCTACCTACGCAAAATCGAGCCAAACCTCGTGCGCCCGTGGGCCTTATCCCACCTAGCTTTCGTTGGGTACTTGCCCATGAATATCGTTGAAGATATCGGTATGTCCACTGTCGGGATGGGTGTGACTGGTAAGTTCGGCGTGGGCGATGCGGAGTTCAACTTAATGAAAGCAGGTCTTGCCGGAGGCGCCATCCCACCTCAACACTTGACTGGCGCTGAAGGTCAAGCCCGAAATATAATCAATATACAGACTGGCCAATTCAAGGAGACTCAGAAAGGTTCTATCGCTAAAATAGCCGAGAACACTGTGGGCTTAGGCATAAAGATGAGTGGTAAGTGGGGTTGGGCCTACCGTCGCGGAACTTGGGTCAATAAGTTCCATCAAGAGTTCAATAAGGCCTTGACAGAGGTCGGCATCGCTCCACAGGAAATCGACAATCTCCGCAACCTTGTCCACTCGGAGTTTCCCGAGGGTATGGACCATCTGCGCGATGAACTTGGCGCCAAGGTCTGGGCGATGATGTCCACCGGGGACCCTGCTGCCGTCCGCCAGGTCAAGGACATAGTTTCCAGTACCCGCGTCACCCAGAAGGCCCAAGCAGCGATAATGACCGAGTTCCCAAATATGCCCCCAGATGTTCGAAAGACCTTCTTCCGCGCGGTCTTCGAGGAAGGTGGCATAACCGCTACCAACGCCGATATAGTCTCCCAAGGGATGCGCGAAAACCTCCTGGAGTGGCACAAGTTCTCGTCCGAGGGCATCAAGGCCCGCCTCGGGGACTTCGTGGACGCTCTCGGGTCGCGTTCCCCTCAGACAGCCACGGAAGCTGCTGGTCTCCTCCGTATGCTCCAACATGCCGGGGATACCATTGCGGCCCTGCCCCGCGAGATACGGGCTCACACCAAGCGGGTTGCCAGTAACCTTCAGCCCGGTGAGCGAGATGCTGTTTGGCAAGAGTCTCTACGTATCATCACCGAGGACGTGGCATCTGTACGTCAACAGTACGAAGAGGCCCTGAAACGGTCACAGCCACACATCAATCGGTTGATGACGCCCACTACTAGGACTGGTGTCCAGGGTGAGGCCGTGCGCCGGTCTATCGATAGCATCTTCGAGTCCTATACCGCTATCAGTCGGAACCTGGACGAGACCTGGCAGACTTTCCGAGCCAAGACCTCTGAACACTTTGCCACCGTACCCAAGGGCCAGCGTGACGAGGCCTTTTGGCTTCAGTACGAGGAAATCGGTAACGAAGTCTGGGGCGCCGAGAAACTGTTCCGCGCAGAGCAGGCCAACCTGGCCCGAACTGGTTGGAACTCTTTGCTCGATACCCTGCCTGCCAACCTTACCGGTAAGGACCGGGAGTTTATGAAGGCCGGCCTCGAAGCCACTCTTGGTGATGCCCGCCAACGGGTTGATGACCTGCGTATCGAACTCAATGACCTAGAGAATGCTGGGGCCGTACCGGACAGTCTAATCGGAGAGCGTACCCAACGCATTGAACGGGTAAAGGAAGCCTTGGTCATCTCTGCCCAACACCACAAGGACCTGGAAAAGAGATTGGCTAGTTTCGTGAAGCGCCGGACCTCGACCAAACCTAGTGAACTACGTGACTACGACAAGTCTATCCGTGCCTTAAATACTGCCATCGAGGAGGCATCGAAGAATGGCCACGATACCGTTGGGGCTTTTCAACAACAGTTGGCACAAACAATTGCTGAACGAGATGAAGCATTCGAGTCATTTGTACCTGTCTTCCTTCGACCCGAGTGGGATACTCTCCAGGCACAGCGAACGCACCTCGAGAACCTCGTGGAAATTGGAGGACGAGGCTCCAAAGCTCGTGCCAATGAACTCCGCAGCACCAATGCGGCAATACGTCGATTTAAGAACCGAATTGAAAGAGGTGAGGGCTTTAGTGAACTCCAACGGATATCCGGTGCCACAGATACCGTGTTGTCTGGGGTGGCCCAGTCGGTCCTACGGGCCTCGGACGGTGTTATTCCCCAGACCATAGAAGACATGACTGAGGCCATCGCTCAATTAGCTGACCAGGGTGATGGGGCGGCTGTTGCATTCGTCGAGGCCCAGGAATCATTGGCGGTCCGATTTGGTGATACTTCGCTATCTGAAGCCCGTGAAGGGGGCGAAGCGGCTGTCGATGTCTCCACTGACGAGTTGCTCCAGAGGGCCTTCACCCGAGTAGTAGAGACTGCCGAGCGCCCGGCCTTGACGCCGAACCAACTCCAGCGGCTACGGGATGCCTCAACGCGGGACCTGTTCCCCGACCGGGCTCTGGTGAATCTGGTGGAGGACGGCCTGGTAACCTCGCCCACGAAATTGCGGGACGGCAAGTGGCGAGTTGACCTGACTGAGAGGGGAACGCAAACGCTTGATTTTACCCAGGACCAGAGCATAGATATCGCCCAGCTAGTGGAGGGACTGCCTGACCCGGTTCGAGAGTTCGACACTGTTATTGACCAGATGTGGAACGAGATGGATGGCGCGGTCCAGAAAGCAGTGGACATAGCAGATAACCCGCCGTACTCGCCTGCCGCCACAGGTCGGGTTGAGAAATACATTGACGACATGGCCGACAATCTGGAACGTGACCCGAACCTCAGAAGTCGCCTAAAGGTTGCGCGGCAGACAGCGGGTGAGCGAACCAATGCGTCTTACGACGAGTTCTTCATCAACTACGACAACCGGAATACGCTCGACTTCGTGATGCAGCGGTTCATGCCGTTCTGGATGTATGAGTCCCGACGATTCCCGCGCCTTATCAAACTAGCCGCGAAGCGACCAATTCTAGCCAAGCATTACACAATGCTGATGGGAGACTGGGATTATGGGTATACGCCGACTCCTTTTGGATTTGAGTTTAATCCGGCTAAAGGAGCTATTACCAATCAACTGCGTCGTACAGTATCCAGGGACTTTCCAGAATTGCACGGTGGATATCGGGGGGCAGTTGAGGAAGGACTTGATTGGTTGGGAAGGGGTGGATTCTATTTTGCGCCGCCGATTTCTGGAGCGGTAGACCTATTACAGGGTGAACCGGGGTCAATAACCCCACCGCCCATCAGTCTATTGTTGCACGCTATGTCAGCGTCCGGCGCCAATTTACCGGGGCCTTTGGCGGACCTGGCCTTTGATGCCCGGTATCTACAGTTCCAGGTGGACAGTACCCTTGCTGATATGGGCCATAACCCCACCGAAATACGGCGTCGTGTAAACGATGGCGAGGACGAGGCTGCGGGTATATTCTACGCGGCCCGTCACAAGGCATCGGAGAAGATAATTGCCACTTCGCAATCTAGTGTGCTACGGTACCGACCCGAGAGCAAGCGGGAGTTCATCAGCGGGAGCCAACAGGCTGTCGAGGATATCATCGGCATGACGGTCGCAGACCAGGAGGAACTACGGAAGCTGGGTATACACGTCTATGAAGTGACCACTGTGTCTGGGTTCCAGAGGAAGTTACTCCGTGAGGCTATCCCGAACTACGATGCCTGGATAGGCGCATCCATCGCTCTTCGGCCACTGGAGGAACAAAAAGCTATTCGTCTCATTGACGAGTTTTGGGCTGAACACTCTCGTAGGGTTGAGATTTTTGAGGCCGCGATAAAAGAGTTATCTGATGATTGGGAATCTGGAGACCTGTCTGGTCCAGAAGCCCGTCGTGAGCTTTCTGAACTTAATCGGTCCCGCGCTTTGATGCTGGATACACTCAGAGCCACAGAGAAATTTAAGAGCGTTCCCCTCACCTTGGATGACCGGCAAGAGTATGCAAAGAAATTCAATAAGCCGCCGCAACTTGCCCATCCGGTTGATGAATTGTTAGAAGGGTATTACGCTATCAACGCTGAGTCTCCGGCGTTCAAAGATGATATAGAGGGTGAGACAGACTGGAATAAGTTCTTCGATGCCCGAGAGCAACATTTGAACTCGGCGGTACCACAGGTTCAGTCGATAGCCCGTGATGCGCTCATGCGGGCGGATACCCCCCTAGAGCGTATGTTGAAGGTATCCGCGCCATGGTTGAAGGAGTACTACGGCATCCGTACAACCTTTACTGAGCAGGCTGAAGACGAAGCACCTAACGTGACCCTAGCGTACCGAGAATATCGCCGGCTTCAGAACCTAGCAAATATTACTGTGGACCCGGAGGTAAGTGCATCATTCAGACAGGATGCGATTGACATAGCTGCTCAATTCCCAATTGTCCAGCGCATTGAGTCTGGGGTACGTACCTGGCGTAAGGACTTCCGAGCCGGTGACCCGACCATGGAGTCTGTATTTCAGATGTTCATGGCCTCTCCAGGTACGGCACCAACCGTTGGGACCACGAGCCGCCGTTCATTTGGTGTGCGGCCAGTTACCGGTATTAGGCAGGGCTCCTCGTTCGTAGTGGGACGATAAGACAGAACCCATAGACTCTGCTACACTAAAAACGGATTCAATTTAGGAGGACATCATGCCCGACAACAATGGTGAGAACTCCGGCGAATCAAAGACGTATACTCAAGCTGATATGGATGCGGCGTTAGCCTCGGCTAAGACCGAGGGGAACAAGGAGGGTCAAACCGCTGCCCACGCTCACTGGCAGTCCGTAGGGGACAAGGCCATTGCTGGCCTGAGCAAAGAGTACGAGGGCAAGTTTACCCAGCAAAATTCCGTCATCGCAGACCTTCAGAAAGCCCGGTTGGAAACCATGACTCCCGAGGACCGTTCCGCTGCGATGCTTCAGCAGGTGTTGGACCAGATGGGTGGCAATGGAGCGAAAGATGCTTCCGATAAGCCCAATCCATTTGACCGCACTGCCGAATCACAGCAGGATAAGGCCCCGGTCACGGACCAATCTGCGGCACTGGCCCAGCAAAAAAAGGAAATGGGGGATTCACTAGCGACTAAGTTCGGTATCGACGCCTCCAAACTTGACTGGGCTGATGGGGAATCTGGGACCGCTGCCATGGATAAGTTCATGTCAAGTTTCGTAGAGGCAGTCAAAGTATCCCAGATCAAATTGGACCCCAACCAAGATGACCCTAATCATGTGGACACTAAAAATTCGCCAAGCGGTACCGCGTTCGATGTCAATACTGGAGACCCCAAGGATTTGATTCGCGCAGGCGCGGGAAGAGTCCGACCCAGTATGAATGGTGGCGCCCAGTCCGCTCCCTGGCTCTAAGAAAGGAGGCCTATCATGGCCGTAACGCTAGTAGATATGCTCAAAGGGATGAAGGACGATGTGATGAAGGGAGTCGTCCTCAACTTGGCCCGTCAGTCTCCCGTCTTCCAACTGATTCCCTTCGATACTACCGATTCCTTCATCACCAAGGCGTGGACGAAAACTGAAGTGGCCGAGGCGGATTTTCGGTCCATCGGCACCACATATGCCGAAGCCAAAGACGTGTTCACTGAACGCTTTGAGCCAATTGCTCTGATGGGTAACAAGTTAGACATCGACCGGGCCTTGCGGCTCCCTGGCCAGACAGAACTGGATGCGTATGTCGAGAACTTGGCTGACGAATCCAACCGGCTACGGTACAGGTTCCTTCGAGCGTTCATTGACGGTGACCGCGCTGTTACCCCTGACGGTTTCGACGGTATTAAGAAACGGGTCGAGGCAATCGGTAGCGACCAAGTGCTGAACCTATCCGCCCTGGACCTGTCCGCTTCCAGTGCCAACCGACAGACCTTCCTGGACAAGATACAGGAGGCCATATTCGAGGTAGCTGAGGGCCTGCCCGACCTAATCCTGAGTTCCAAGCAAGGTATGTGGGCTCTGGAGAGGGTTGCTCGGCGCGAGGGTCTGTTGGACACCACTCAGGACGCCTTTGACCGGAAAATCAAATCCTTCATGGGCATCCCCATTGAATGGGCCGGTACCCAGGGTGACCAGAGTACGCCCATCATCACCAATACCGAAACCGCTGCGGGAGCCCGGACCGGTGGAAACACCACCAGCTTCTACTTCATTCGGTTCAAGCGGCCTTACGTTACCGGTATGCAGATGCACGAGCCCCGGCGCATCTTCGACGACATCACTGACGACGGTGTGACCCACCGTGTAGTCTTCGAGTGGCCTGTAGGCCTGCTCCAGTTCCACGACAAGTCCACTGTACGGATGCGGAACGTCAAAGTAATCTAGTCTGACGAGGGGGGGAAATCCGTGGTCAGTACCCCCCTACCAAATAAGGAGGCAATGCTATGCCCCGCGACAATGCACACATCATCAGAAGTGGTGGCAGTGACCTAACCGCCACTGAAACCATCGCCTTTACCGTTGGGGGCGGAAATCCGGTTCAGAGGATGCATATGATTATGGCGCTCGTGCCCTCCCAGTCCGGTACCTCTCCGACCTTGAAGGTAACCGTTCAGTCTCTTACGGACGGTAAGGAAATCGAGGTCACCCATACCGAAAACATCGATGCCGCGACCACCTTCCCATTCGAGTTGAAGTTGCCACTGCCTCCGAGTGACGACACCTCCTGGCAGGTTGTACTGACCTTGGGTGGAACCACTCCCGACTTCGGCGCCGTTCAGGTTTGGCTCGAAGGCTCCCAACTCGCCAAAGTCCCGGCGGCCTAGTCATGGCTATAGGAGATGAAGGTATTCGTGGTCCACGGGTTTCGGAGCCAGGTGGCGGCGGTATTACCCCCGGTACAAGCCCTCGCCCTCGTGGCGCTGGCAGAGACCGAACAGCCCGGCAGGCTGGTATCAGCCGTCCGACTGCCCCACGACCAGTAGGCGCGGCTCCTCGCCGGCCACGAGCCGGTGGTGCTACTGGTGGGGTCGGTGTTCGACCAGTTAGTCCCCCAACTCGGCCTACAAGGGGCCGACCTACAGGACAAGCTAGGGTCCCGACCGCGGTGCCTCGGCGAGTCCCGGTCCCGGCCAATGTAATCCAGTTACCAACCGGCTCACTCCCAAATCTAGGTAGGAATGTCAGAGGGCGCAGGTCTCAACTTGAGCAGGCTGGCTCTTTCCTGGATGAAGCTCAGAGGCGCCGGAATCGGATAAGAGGAAGGTAAATCATGGCGACTATCGGAACTCCACTAATTTCAGACGTTACTCCAGGCACCTTTGCCGCGGAAAAAGTCCTGTCGTTGGACAAGGACTCCAGGGTACGGGGTAGCCTCATTCACGATACCAGTGACCACTTTGCAATTCGCACCACCAACGACTCCAAGAACGTGCGGATTAACAGCCGGAACTATCCCGGTACCACCGGTGATTCGTCCGGTATGCAGTGCAAACCCAACCGGTCGGTTACCGGGTCTGCGGGTATCACCGGCGCCGAGTTCTCGCCCCGGTTCGCCGCGGGCATCGCGGGCTCTAACCTGGTGGCCATCAAAGCCGACCCTCTCTTGAAGGCCGGCTCTGGCAACCTGTCCGGTAAGGTCGCTGCCGTCGAGGCCAATATCGACTTCGGCGTCTCTGGTACCCGGACCATCACTGGTGACGTGTCCGCGTTTGAGGCCTTCTTAGCCATCCCAAGCACCAACACCTACTCCGGTCTCGTGTCCTTTATGCGAGTTCGGACGGTGAATATCAGGGCATGGGACAGCCTGCTAAACCTCGATGACAGCGCCACTGGTGTCGGTGAGGCGACCGCAAACGGCATGTTCAAAGACCCAGAGGGCGATACCGAGGCCGGCTTCCTGAACATACACGTCGGGGCAACGAAGTACGAGATTCCGTTCTACGCATCCTCGTAGTAACACGGGGGGCTGGGTAACTAGCCCCCACCAGAGGTCGATATGCCCGGTCCTCCTGAGTGGCACGCGGACAAATACGAAGAGGCCAAAAGCCTTATCGCAAAAGCCCAGGCCTTAATAGCTGCGCGCCGAACGGGTAATACCGTCTATCTGGCTCAATGTCTTGTAGACCTGGATGAATTGGCTACGGTTATTGAATCAATACGAACTACCCCACCTTAAAGGAGGTATCATGGTTACTTGGGAAATGCTGGAAGAGAGGAACTCCGAACTCCATGCGGAGTTGGCCGAATCCGAAAAGATTACCCAAACATTGCGTGGCGCTCTCTGGGAGAATGAGAACGTCTTAACTGCCATGGATGAGGCCGAGGAAGAGGACGGCAACGGCGTCTCTCACAACGAAGTGGTTCCTCAGCCCGAGGGGTATGAGTACCCCGATACCGTTAGCGCACCGGAGGCTCCCTACGAAGAGGACGAGGCTCACCAAGAGGTAGTCGAGCCCCCTGTAGAAGAACACTGGGACTGGGAAAATTCGGAGGTTCGTGATGGGCAGTCCTAAATACGAACGGATGCAGGAGGCCCTGGATGGTTCTCCTCTGGGCACCCATACCTTTACCATCGGGACCGAAGCCTCGAATGTCATCAACGTGGTCGTCCAGTTGAAGAACATCGACGGCGAGGACATGGATGAACGGGCCTGCCTGTCCTGGTACCTGTCCAACGACGCTGAGGGCGATGACCTGGCCACTGTTCCCAATGTGGGTATTGCCATCGGGACTGATGGTGTTCTGATTGAGAGCGTCACTAACCTAGCTGGCCTGGTAACATCCGAGTCGGATGGCGACATCGATGTGGATATCGAGGACTCTGGTACCCCCACGTTCTACCTCGTGTTGGTGAACCCCAATGGGAAGTTAGTCGTTAGTAGCGCCATCACATTCGCGTAATGGCTATTAAACCAAGGCCCAAGCCTCGACCTAAACCTTATGGATAGAGGAGGTAATCATGGCTGACCATCTCGACAGTCCACCTGGCCCTCGGGTTGGGACCGGCAAGGGTCTGCCGCCCGGTCCCAAGGTGGGTTCGGACCACAAAGCACCTAGACAACCCAGGAAGTAACAGATAGGGGGGCTTCGGCTCCCCTCTTCGCTATGGCTGACATCATACGCACGCTAGAGGTGCCTAATGGGGTACCCGGCAAGCTGGTGTTCGGCCCGAAGCGAATCCTGGCAACCTTTGGCTCTATTGAGACTCCAACTCCTGCCGACCTGCCCGATGTTCTTTGTCCCCAAGGAGCAACGAGCCAAGCGCCAGGTCAAGCCATCTGTGGTCTAACTCTCGATATCAGCACATCCAAAGAAATTATCGACTTCGACAGCTTCGCGGACAGCGACCTCTCCATCGGAGTGACCATTGAGGTAACTGACCCATGATTAAACTCTACACTGAGTGGGCCGACCCTGGCAAGACCGGGATTATTCGGCCTGGTAACTCTTGGCTCAAGGGTATGGCCCTCATATACTCTGCCATCTCAGGCCGCAATGGTGAGGATGCCGGCACCGAACAGATTCGTGATACCGCAAATGCCCTGTTCACATTCGAGGAGATTAACGGGACTGCACGGGGTCTGGATGTCGCGGCTGCGGCCAGTGATGTTACTCACGGCGTCCTAGTTGGCACTGGCACTACTGCGGTGACTAAGATTGACCATGTTATGGAGACCCTAATCGCTGATGGTGCCAGTAGCGGCCAACTAGAATATGGCACCATGGTTATTAGCTCGGCTGGTGGAGTTTCCGGGGGGTATCGAGTCACCCTCTCCCGCCAATTCGACAATGACTCCGGCGGTGACATCACAGTCGAAGAGTGTGGTATAGCGGTCACCTGCCTGGACTCTGGCCTCGGCGCCCGTAAGGTACTTATCATCCACGACCTCCAGACCCAACTCATATCGAACGGCACATCTAAGGTATTCAAGTACCACCTGGACTTCCTGATATGATGACCTTGAGATTGGAAATCGAGGTTCGCCGGCCAGACGGCACAGTCCGCTACAAGGAGATGCAGAAGGTCAACTCGTGGACGAAGCAGGCTGCTCAAATCTTCGAGTTCATGTTCAAGCATACCGATGGCAGTGGCATACTCGATACCAGTGCTGCTAGCCAATCCTTCGATATCAGTTCTAGCCAGAGCCTTCCCCTGGAGATGGCGCCCGACACCAATACCGGCATATTCGTAGGAACCGGAAGCACTGCGGCTGACAAGGATGATACGTCACTGGAGACCAAGATAGCCGATGGCTCCGGGTCCGGCCAATTGACACACCAGAGCATGGTGGCTTACCAAGGTGCCCTGGGTACCTCAACCGGATTCACCACACTGTTCGAGCGCACTTTCCAGAATGACAGTGGTGCTTCCATAACCATCAACGAAGTGGGCACCGAGTCCGAATGGGACGCCAATACTGGTGCCGGGACCAGCATAAAACGATTCTTGATGGTCCACGATGTCCTTGCTACCGGAGTAGTGGTCCTCGACTCAGAGGCCGTCGTAGTACGATATTTTACAGATTGGGATGTATAATACAGCAGGGGTGTTGCGTTCCCCTCGGGAGAAGTAATGGCGACCACAATATCACCGGCAACTATGCGGGTAACCATAACCGAAGAGGTTCGTCTCAACGGAGAGGATATCAAAAGCACCAACGTCTTGGTCATAAAGAACGTTGTCGAGGCCTCGAAGAGGATTGTCAACGTACCCACCAGTGAAGTGGTTATCCTGGCGTTCGCTGCGAGTAACCCTGCTGCTGGGTCCTTTGTCGAAGCTGATGTCCGATATGTTCGTATCACCAACAAGGACAACACCAACCACGTAACTCTGGTATTCCGAAGCGAGAACAATAACGAGTGCGCCCACAAACTAGACGCCGGCCACTCGTTCATCATAGCTGCGGATAACGCAGGGGGAGTAGTGGATATCCACGATGCGTCGGCGTCGGCCCTTACAGTCAGCTTCGATGACCTAGTGGATATTACCGCTCTGGCCGATACTGCGGCAGTGGACCTAGAACTGTATGTGGCAGGTGTGTAGTGGCAACCGATATAGAAGCTCGGGACCAACTCTCCAGAGACATGGGCGACCGGTTCTCCAGTACCACCAATGGTATTGCCACTGGGACTACGAAGCTGGACGACGACCGTCTGACTGACGAGGACGACGACGCATTTGTTACTGACCAAGCAACGGTATGGGTGAAAGGCGGTCAGGTTGGTGGACCCACGGTCGATGAAGAACGGGCCATCGATAGCAAGGTGGCTAACATCATCACCCTCAAGCGGGCCGGAAGTGTGACAATCCAGGCTGATGTGGACTACGAGGTTCATCGACTGTTCCGGGCCGACAAGAAGGACGAGGCCCTTGCAGTGGCCCTGGATGTGTTGGTGCCCCGGCTTTGGAAAGAACTGATTGTGGATGTTACCACAATTACTGACCAGTTCGACTACGATATCACGGCCCACGGGTTCCACAACAACCTCCTAAGTGAAGTGTTCATCGTCAGCGACGGAGACTCCGAGGTTGACTTTGCTCTCTTCGCTTGGGAGATTCGGAACCAATCTACTCTGCACTTTCTCCAACGGTTACAGGGGAACAGGACTGTTCGGCTCCGGGGTATTACCAAGCCGGCGCTCTCTGACGTATCGCAGCCACAACTACAAATTCTTACGTCCCAGGCGGCTATCTACCTCTACGAGGGCTTGGCAATCGAGGCGGTCAATGACCAGGTGCAACGGTGGGAACGTGCTATCCAGCGTGAGACCACCCGGCTTGCCACGCGGATTGCCCGGCATCAGCTTACCGCACCTCCTGGCACTATCAGGGGTGAGATGTACGACCACGCAATCATCGATTTTAACTTCTTTGCGACGTAGACATGGTAACCAAAGACTTCGATATTAAGCTAAATAACCAGAGCAACACCCGGCGCTTCCGCCTGGTTCAAGAGGGGAACGCGAAACTCTGGTCGGTCACCGAACAGCCCCCAAGTCCGCAGATAGAAGGCCGCGAGAACGTCGCACCAGAGGAGCTACTGCTGTTTGAGCAACGGGACTGGTCCTGGGGGATAGGGTTGACTCGACCCACCCCGCAAACGCAGCGTCCGGGCCATTTCCTGCGTTATGCTGATGGGTTCAATATCGACAGCACAGAGCCCGGCCAGATAAAGCACGGCCCCGCTATAGCGACAGTGGGTACTCTGGCCCTCAAACCCCTTCAAGCACTTGTGTTCACTGACCGGGTATGGTTCCTGACGACTACGCACCTGTACCACTGGGATGACCCAACGCTGACTTTGTTCTGGACCAACCCGGATGGCGCCGTGAATACGGAGATGGAGGTGCTGGGCGCTAACCTGTTCGTCGCGGCTTCCAACACCAAGATTTGGCATACCGATGGTACTGCGGGGCCGACCTCGACGGCGTTCGCCGCGGACCACTTGCTCCAGTTGGGCCAGAATCTCTGGCGGTCCTTCAGCACTGACCAGATTAGTTTCTCTGCAAATCCGGCTGCGGGGAGTCCGACCTGGACGGCGGGGGCTTCTGCGGGTGATACCAGTAAAATCCAGAACCTATTCTCACTGTCCGGGTTGTTGGGGGTCGCTACAACGTCCAGCCTCTACATCGTTACCCTGGACGCAGATAGCAATATTATCAGCACCGAGCTTAACAAGGCATTGCGGGCTCGACGGACCAGTGGGGTATACACCGTAAAGGCGGAATCCGGGGGTGATGTGTGGTTTAGTGACGGATTCAATAACGTACTCCGGGTGGTTGCCCAAGGCTTTGACGTGTTCGATGTGCGACCTGCCGGCCCGTTTAGGACCACCGATGAGATGCCCGTAACCGAACCTGACTTCGACCCTGATGATGTATCGGTTGAGGCGATTGCCCAGGACATTGACGCCATCTACATGGTGGTGCAGCGGGTTGCCGACTCCTACGTCTATAAGGGTGTGGAGATTGCACGGGGGGTCTATGCTTGGTCTCCCGTGCATAAACTGTCACCTCAGACGACCTCCGCGGACTTTATCGCGGCATTAGGGACCAGTGGGGACCTGGTACCGAGGGTTTATTTCAATGATGGGACTGCTGTAAAGAGTTTCGCCACGGTGTGGGACGAATATAATGCGACTTGGGAGTTCATTACCACGAAGTTCAGTGCCACCCTGCTGGGTACCGACAAGCTCTGGAGCCTTATTCGCGCTTTCATTAAGCGGTCTGCCAGCGCCGCAAAGATAGTCGTACACTACCGGAGTAACCTGGACACCAACTGGACGCTGTTCGAGTCGCCGGGTGAGATGACCGCTAACGGTAGCAATGAACTCTCCCTGACTACGCCTGTGGCCAACAAGGAGATTCAACTCAGATTCGTTGGGAGCACCAGTGACGCCGACGAGAATGTGGACCTCTTATCGTTCGCTCTTGAGGGGTACTTGCGGACAGATAATCGGCCTGTCTACGACTTCACGGTGATTGCCGATACCGCTGCCGACGCTACGTTCCTGCGGGGGCTGCGGACTCTGACGAACTTCATAACCCTCACTGACCAATTCGGGCTGACCCATAGCGTCATTGTATTGCCGGGGTTCCCACAAGAGGTCCAGGTGGTGGACGAGGCCCTACGAAGGCCAGTGATGGCGTTCCACTTCCTAACAAAACAAGTCAACTAATCTTTGGTATAATATCCACAGAGGAGACTGATTATGGCTAACGAGACTGGACAGGTATTCGTTGACTCCAAGACTGTATCTGCGAATGGTACACCCGAGGCAATTACGACTCGGGAGATAACGTGCGGTTCGGTGTTCTTGCTACCCAAATCGGGCAACACAAATAACGTGTACCTCGTAGACTTCACCACGGAGACCAAACTCCTTATCATCCCGACCAGTGGACTCACTCTTCCGATAAGCAATCCGGCCCTAATCAAGATTGACGTGGACACCAATGCCGAGGGATTGGACTGGGTGGCAGTGTAATGGCTGGTTTAGGGGGCCGCGTAATCTCCGCGGGTGGCGGGGATAACCACGTCAAATATCTTGACTCGGAAGCCATTGCCGCGGTTGAGGGTGAGGCTACCTTAGCCCTTGCCGGCGATGTAGATGTGGCCACTGGGAAAACTCTGTCTTCGGATGGCCTTCTTTTCCCAGATACTCAAGTAGCCTCGTCAGACGCCAACATGCTGGATGACTATGAAGAGGGTACCTTTATAGCTACCATCATGGATAATTCTTTAGATGGTAGCGGTGAGGGCCAAGGGTATACAAGTCAAGTTGGTCGCTACACTAAAATTGGAAACAAAGTCTTCTTTTTTGTAAACCTGGTTACAAGCTCTCTAGGTACTCTAACTGGTTCTCAACAAGTTAAAATTGGGGGGCTTCCCTTTGTCGCAGCCAATACAGCTACGGCATCGCCTCCAATAATGGTTGGTACATGTTCTAGTTTTGCTGTCACAGCTTTAGCGTCGGTAACTGGTGTTGTTCAATTAAACACGGCATATATCGCCACCCTTTTATGGGATACTACGGCTGGTAATACCATATTTATTCTTGATGAATGGACAGCCAACGGAAATGCCAAAATAAGCGGATTTTATACTATCTAAAAGGTGAGATGGTTATGCTTGAAAAACGAATTGAATACGAACAGGTAGTTAAA
>SDBV01000736.1_pt1 | contig 47443 bp, 40 predicted proteins | sample 2277081 | NCBI WGS metagenome assembly SDBV01 (sample SAMN10402039, study PRJNA504765) | marine sediment metagenome | isolation source: marine sediment core GS10_PC15, 223 cmbsf | place: Arctic Ocean: Southern Knipovich Ridge | collected 2010
CCATCACCACCGCCGCCTCCACCGCCACCACCTCCGGAGCCGCCTGAGCCGCCCCCGCATGCCAAGGTAAGTGAAGACAGCAGGACTACCAGTAATATTGCAAAAGTCCTTGTATAGTATGTGGTTTTTGTCATTGTTTTTCTCTCTCTATCGAAATTATATACTTATTTATTATATAGCAATATTGTTGCCAACATAAACATAGGAAATAACATGAATAAATATACTTTTAAAAACAAGGGCTTAAGTGGCTTGTTCTTGAGTCTTTGAACTGACCATCTGTCAAATATTGAGACGCGGAAAAGAATATTTGAGAACTTTGAGACACTTGAGGGCCGTGACCGCCTTCTGTGAAGGGGGTATAATATTGCCATGGCTTTCAGGGGAAAAAGACGATACGGCATAGGGAAAAAGAAGAAGGAGACCAGAAGCGCCAAAGAGATAGTGGAGTCCCTGAAGGCCATGAACGTGCGCACAGAGGCCACGGGCGCTGACTACCGCGAGCAGTCCCTTGCACTTCACGGCCTTATCTGCGCCAAGTGCGCCCGCGAGTTCGAGCCAAAACAGCAACGCCTCCTCACAGTGCACCACAAGGACGGCAACCACCGCAATAATCCCAAGGACGGGTCCAACTGGGAGAACCTCTGCGTGGACTGCCACGAGGACGAGCACTCCCGGGGGCTGCTTGGCGACTATTTACGCGGGGGCAAAAAGTAGCGCTTGCCTTTTTACATGAATATGGTATCCTGCACCAGAGAGGTGCCCCATGGACATGAAAGAAATATCAGCTGAGTTCGGTTTCAGACCAAACTACATCGAAGTCCTTGGCTCAAGGATGCATTATATTGACGAAGGCCAGGGCGACCCGATAGTATTCCTGCACGGCAACCCAACCTCTTCATATCTGTGGCGGAATATCATCCCATACCTCACCCCCCACGCACGCTGCATCGCCCCTGACCTGATCGGCATGGGCCGCTCAGACAAGCCTGACATCGGCTACCGTATAGTTGACCATATCAGGTATATGGATGCTTTCATTAAAGGGCTCGGCCTTAAGGACATAACTTTTGTGCTCCACGACTGGGGCTCTTCCCTTGGCTTTGACCATGCCATGCGTAACGATGCAAATATAAAAGGGCTGGCTTTCATGGAGAGCATACTGAGGACATATACCTGGGCGGATTTCCCTCCTGATTTCAAGATGGGTTTCAGGCTCTTCAGGGCCCCTGTGATCGGCTGGCTAATGATATGCGGTATGAACGCATTCATAAAGAAGGTGTTGCCAAGCGCCATAGTAAGGAAACTCTCAGAGCAGGAGATGGCATTCTACGGGGAGCCATTTAAAATTATAAAGGACCGCAAGCCTGTATGGGTCTTCCCAAATGAGATACCCATAGACGGGCACCCCGCTGATGTAGTTGCGATTGTTGAGGCCTACAGTAAATGGCTCACAGCCTCAGACATTCCAAAGCTTTTCTTTTACGCGCATCCGGGTGGGCTGATCTCCAGCGAAGGGGTCAAATGGTGCAGGGACAACCTCAAGAACCTTGAGGCTGTGGACATTGGCGAGGGCATACACTATTTGCAGGAAGACAACCCGCACCTGATCGGTGAGGAGCTGGCAAAGTGGTATAAGGGTCTTTAGTCGAAAAGTCTATTTCTTCTGTCCGCCAAAGACCACGAAGATGCCGTGTTTGAAATAACAGTCCACATTCTCAAACCCGGCCTCATTTAATGCATCAAGCTGCGCCTCGATCGTATCGGGCTTGTTCACCGGTTCTTTATAGGCAGTAATGATCTCCTGAGGGTCGAAACTGTCAAGGCCCGCTTCTTGAGCCTTCAGTATCATGCCTTTAGACCAGATATCGAAATAAAGCCCCTCAAGTCCTTCAGAGGGAGGAAGAACTACGTCGATGTTTATGAAAAGGCCATTATTGTTCAGGCGGCTGAAGATAAGGCCAAAAAGAGAGGATTTTTCTTTAAGGGTCAGATGGTGTATGGCCTGTGCCGATACAAAGGCATCGTGAAAACCAGTATCATTGCTTCCATCGAGCAACTCCTGAAAGTCAGAGTGTATGAATGAGAGACCGTCGAACCCGGAAAGATTTTCCCTGGCCTTATCAAGCATTGCCTCCGAGGCGTCAACGAGTGTCGCGCTGATGGACGGGTCATAACCCAGAATCGTTTTTGCGACAACCCCGTTTCCGCAACCCAGATCGCAAATGCTCAGGCCCTTTCTGCCCCCACTGAAATGACCATAGACCGAAAGCATCAATTCGAACATTCTGCCCCTGTCTGGTATGAACACATCCGCCTTTTTAAGATAATTATCCGCGAATGAGTCGTCAGCCCAGGACGAATTTTCAAAGTTTTCCAAAATGATCTCCTCTGACCGCTTTCTGGATATTTTACCCTACATAAATGTAAATGTGTCATCGATGCTGTTTTGACGATATATGGCAGATGTATGCAGAAAGTAGAATAAATCGAATTAATATAGTTATAATATTAAAAATTGATCTTGGGAGGTCGATATGAGACTAAAGAAGAACGTTACATTATTATTGGTTGTTATGTTCTCAGTTTTTTCTGTTTCTACGGCTTTTAGTGCAAGTGAGCAGGTGATCGCGGGCGCAGGCCCCTCTACAAAGGTCGTTGAGGTTTTTGCTAAGGAATTCTCAAAGCTGCCAGCTTCCGCCGGGTACAAATTCAGCGTTCCGCCAAAGTCAGCCAAACATGCCGGCGGGATCAAGAACTCTGATAACTATATCTTCGGCAGGACCGGGCGTCCGCTCAACGACAAAGAAATGTCCATGAACAAGGCGGAGATATTTCTTGCCAGGATACCCATCGTCTTTGTTGTGGGCCCTGATGTCAATATTAAAGGCCTGACGATCAAGCAGATCGAGGACATCTTTACTGGGAAGATATCCAACTGGAAAGACGTGGGCGGGCCTGACAAGGATATTTTTGTTATTGGCCGTGAGGCAACTGAGGCGCTTTTTTCGATCCTGAAAAAGGAATATCCCGCCTTTGGAAACTCCAGTTTTGACAAGCTGTTGAAAAAGGACCACCTTGTTGTCAAGATGATGCATCTGAACCAGGGCAAATATGCCATTGCTTTTGGCGCGAAGCCGAACTATGACGAGCTTGCGGAAAATATCCTCAAGGTAGAGGGTTTTTCTATCGGCGTAGAGGTGGGTTTGGTTTACGATCTGAAGAACAAGAACCACAAGTTGGTAAAAGCTGCGAAGGATTATGCAAAAGGCAAGCAATGGGCCGCATCAGTCAGATCGATGGGGCTCCTTCCACCCAAGCAATAAAGCGAACGCTCTGATTATGCGGGTTTATCCGAGGTGGCCAGGTTTTTTTATTAATCAAATCCCCCACCTCCAGTAGGCGATGATGAACAGCACCAGAAACACATATGTAAGATTCATGTATGCCACAAAGTAGAATATCTTCTGGTATATGGTCTTTGGCGGCTTCATGCTGCTGTCAAAGGTGCCAATGACCTTCAGGCCATCGAGTTTCTCCTGTCCATGCGGGGCTTTAGGCAGCATCTCGGTCATGTCCCCTCCGGCCAGGTGCTTCATGTGAAGTCCGTTCTTCCAGAGTTCAAGCTCTGACACGTCATAGACATTCCCGTTGTAAGCTATCAGGGTCTGCCTGCCATCCTTGCCGTCAAAGCTCGATAATGTCAGCGGGTCAAAGATGCCGTCATCAGGGACACTGGAGACTATAACCCTCTCTTTGAGCTTTCTGCCTACGAATGCCACCAAAAACAATGCGGACAATATCATTATCAGGTAGATGACTATCTTTATGCTGAGCACTATACCCCATGGGCTCACAAAGAGTATTGATATGCTCTTTATCCTCGATAGGGTCAGCAATATCCCGGTTACGCCCACCACTGCCATTGAGCCAAGCCCCAGCAGTATCTCACCCTTTGGGAGGCCCTTCTCCGCGTAAGCGGGCTTTAGCAGCAGGTGCACGTAGAGTATGGTCCCGAACCATAGAAAGGCTGCCAGTATATGAAGGTACCCCAGAATAAACCTTACGGGTTTCTTTATCGGGCTTATGACCCTGTAGCCGCCGCTCGGGGGCCATACGTATCCAGAGGCGGCAAACTCCAGGCCCGTTTGGCTCAACTGGCCCCCCATTGCGTCAATGTGGCATGTCTTGCAACCCTGTCTGCTCCTTGAAGAGTACTCAGGGGTGGCGCTGGTCGTGGAAGGTGCAAATGCAAGAACAAAAAGGACAGTAATGACTGCAACTTGCCTTATCATGTCTGGAGCGCCCATTCCTGATATTCTACCAGAGAATCCTGGGACACAGGACAGAAGCGCCTGGATCACGGCAGATGAGATAAGGACCCCACTGTTAGAGAAGATGTCTTAAACAGGCTGGTCTATGTGGTCATATATACTGACCGCCTTTATCAACGTACCATCCCGCGCGCTCCATCTTACCTGGGAGTAATCCTGCTTTTCATCTGCCATGAGGTAACATTTCCTGATATGGTTATTTGCAGAACATGCTGTATGCAAACGTGAGGTCAGGGGTTGAGTTGATGTCCATCAGGTCGGTGGTATCATTGAGCTCGTCAGAGTCGGGGTCGGCCTCCAGGTAGTTGTTTTCTTCATGTTCGATGGAGCCGTTGTTGTAATGTATCGTCGTGCTCAGGATCCTTACTTTCGCCCTGTTGCAGTAAAAGGCAGATGTGAAAAGCAGTTCTATGGCCTCAAGTGACTGCAATGCCTTAATGTTCCTGTTATTGAGGGATACATAGACCATATCGCCTTCCCGCCTCAGGCTGTCCTTTTCATAATAAATATCCCCGGTCTCATTTATCTTGATCCAGTTGCCAGGTGTTTCGATGGTTTTCTCCTCAGGGCCCATGAGCACGAAGATGGCTGCGATTATCGCTAAAGCTGATATCAGGAGTGCTATTATCGTACTTTTGTTCATGTTTATATCCCTTAGAGTGACATGATAAATATTATAAACTTAAAAGAATAAAATCTCCTGTAATAAATAATAAAAGGGCGCGCCGGGTGAAGCACTTCAGGGACATATATAGTGGAGCAGGCCATCTGTCATAAAGAAAGTTCCGAAACTTGTAGAGAAAGCAAACAGAAAGGGCCGGTTCAGAGAGATGATCCTACCAGCCAATGTTGAGCGCCAGCATGTGCCGCCTGTCCATGTCCTGCCCGGCATAGGCGCCCAACTCCTCGGCATAAGACGTATAAATGATCCTGACAACTGAATACCTCAGCTCAAACCCGCCTGTGGGATAGCCCTGGTAAAGGCCTGCCCTGAGCAATGCGCTGAATATCGAGCTGTCCGTAAGAAGAAGCTCCCCGCCGATCCTGACCCTCTTGCCCCAGTCATTATCCTCTTCATAATTATCGAGCAGGTCAACGTAATCCAGGCCCACGGTCAGGCTTTCAAACACCAGGAGGTCTCCGGTCGCGGCAATGCCAATGTTCACGGTCATGGGTACTTCCCCTGCAGCGTCCAGGTCCGTATCACCTATGTCCATGACCGAAAGCCCAAGGGAGGGTCTTATGATTCTATCCTGCCAGAAGGCGTAGATCAGCCCCGCGTCAAAACCAACCGCGCTGCCATTTTCCGAGAGTTCGTCCTTGATATAATCCTCAAGGTTATCTTCGTTCTCAGTTAACTCCTTTGCCGTAAAGAAGTGGTTTACAGCCTCACGGTTCAGGAACTTTACAGCCACACCCGCGTGGAGATCGCTTAGCGGTTCTGAGCCCACAGCGACGATCACGCCTGTCTGCAAGTGTGCGTTTACCTCCAACAATCCCTCCAGACCAAACCCCTGGTGCGGTACTGCATCAACCTTCTGGCTGACCAGACCTCCAACGCCTAAGGAATATGCGCCGTAATTGTACGCAACGGAACTCAGGGCAGCTGCATTGAAATGGATGTTCTTACCCCTGTAGTCTTTTAGTACGTCGTTTACGGCAATTAACTGGTCGTCGTCCGAGTCACCGTCGTTATTCAGGTCCCCTGTATCGAAGGCGTCGCTCATGTCTCCGGCAAAGTCTATGGCATCATCATTGTAGTCCACATTGAGATCCAGGATGTTCACCTCCCAGTTCTTCTCTGGCATGAGGGAAAGGCCTGCCGGGTTATGGAAAACAGAGTCGAACCTGCCGCCAATGGCCACGTTTGCCCCGCCCATGCCAAGGGTCCTTGCAGACTTGTAAATATATGGATACTCAAGCGAACCGGCCCCGGCACCGGGGACGGACACGAAAGCAGACGCCAATATGGCCATCAGGATGATTATTGTTGCACAGGGAATCCTGGATAGCATTATTATAGGGCTCATTAATATTCGCATGGTCAGTTCAGGTTCTGTAGATAGTCGGCTATCTCCTGTGACGTGCATTCTCCATCCGCCCCGCAGAAATCTGAAAGCAGCTCATCCACAGCTTCGGATATCTCTGTATTTTCAGAGCCAAATAACGAATCCAGAAGGTCGTCGGAAGATTCCATTATTTCCTCGAAAACGGTTACCACATCAACAGGCTCATCTTCTTTTTCAAAAGGGCATGGCCAGGTATCTTTGCTATTGTTTAGGTCAGTGCATGTATCAGAGGTGGTGGCAGCTACCATGCCGCCAGAGAGAAGTTTTTTATCGCTTGCCGAGCAATCCGGATCTGATGTGGGTCCGCCGTTGTCGTCAATGGTTATGGTATATCCGGTGTATGTAGCTGCAAGGCCTGTAAACTGTATGTTATTGACTGGGCCGGTGTAGGTGGCATCCTGGGCAGTGCAGTTACCAATGGCTGCGGCGATATAAAAGGCGCACCCGGCGGAATCCGCCACATCAGGGGTGCTGTTGCTGTTACGGTCGCATGTGGAGGTGTCAGGAATCGTTGTGCCGCCCATAACACCCTTGATGTTCGAGATTGCTATTAACGAGTTTACGAGCACTATATTGTTGAACCTTGCATCATCGTAATGGGGCTCAGAAGGTTGTACCAGGTTGTAGGCTTCCGTTGCCTTATAGAGGTTTCCAAGGGAATCATTGCTCACTGTGCCCACAAGATCGTTCATGTAAATTTCAAGACTGTCTCCTGCAGCAGCGTTGTTGGCATCGATCATGCTCTCTATCACGTCGTTAATGTCATATCCGGCCTTGCCCACATAGGCGGCAGCCTGGTCCATATTGTCAGCACATGAGTAAGCGAGCACATCGTCATAGAGCCCCTCGTCAAGCGCCTGTGAGACTGCGTATTTACATGCCTCTGGGGAACTATCCTCCGATCCCGAATCAAAGGCATTGTCCCCGCACCCTGCAAGCACTATTGCAGCGATAAGGAAAACAAAAACCACGGGTCTGATCGATAAGGGCTTCAAATGCTCCTCCTGATGCTCAATCTCTGCAACTAATTATGCGATAATCCACTTGGATTGTCCAGAAGTCTTTAAAAAGAAAAAAAGGGCAGCCCTTGCGAGCCAACCCTTTGTATATACTTATGGTGGATCTGCTCGTCGTAGCAGAAGGCGTAGAGTCGACACGACCCTTCAGCCCATCAGGTTTTCATGCCTTCCTATGACGAACGCTCTCCAAGCTGGTCGCAGCACTCCCTTTTCCTGAAGCTTGATCCTGGGGACTATCAAGGATCTTTCGCACATTTGGTTTATGACAATATGATACAATTCCAGGTAACTTTTAAAATAATTAGGAGTGCTTTTATACGAACATGAAAAGCCCTGCACTACTTAAAGCCTTAATCGCACTTGTGCTTATACTTATAGCCCTGTTTTCATATAAGGGCGTCCCTATGATTAATGAGATCAGCTCAGTGAAAAAGCCCAACTACGAGGTCGGCAAACAGTTGGGCTCAATAAAATGCGCACAATGCCATCCGCAGATCTACAGCCAGTGGTCTGATAATTCCGCACATGCCGAGGCAACTGAGAACAGGCCATTTCTGGATTTCAAGGACAAGTTTACTGCCAACTTTATGTTTAACGCCATGATGGGCGAGGCCATGTGCTATGCATGCCACGGAAGCAAGGAAGCAAACGAAGGGGTTAACTGCGAGACATGCCACGGCCTTGCGTCGCCTCAGGAGCCGATAATGCAGACGCATGAAAAGAAGTACAAGCCCGGCATGGACAGGATGAGGAGCGGGCAATTCTGTTCCGGCTGCCATAATATGCAAAGCCCTCTTTCGGGAGACGCGATACTGTCGGTCTACGATGAATGGTTAGAGAGCGAAGCGGCCCAAAAGGGCGTTACGTGCCAGAAATGCCATATGAGGCCAAGGGGTGGCGGCCTTGCTTACCACGGCTTTGATAGCGTGTCGCGTAACATAGGGATCTATAACGACGAGGACCTCGCCCTTAAGGACATAGTGCTTGATTTTCCGCATCTAAGTTTAAAGGTCCAGAATCTCGTGACCGGGCACGCCATACCCGCTGTGGGACCCTCACGCATTTTAGTGCTTCAGATAAGCCTGTTGGATTCTGACGGCAAAGAGGCCCATAGCATTACCGAGACCTTTGGGAAATATTACGCACTGATGCCCGTTTTCGGGATAATGCCCAACAGTGAGATAAGAAACACGCAGCTCCAAAGCGGCGAGGTGCGGAATTTATCCTATACACTGCCCTCGGAGCTTATGGACAAGATCGCGCAAGCGGAACTGACTCTCAGGTTCTATGACGTTTCGGACGCCCATCAAGGAGATATCACAAAGGCACACAGCGTCAGCGAACCGTTCATCACAAAGCAGATAACCTTTTGAGCCTCCAATTAAGTCTCCAAAACAAAAAGGGCCAGCCCTTGCGGGCTAACCCTTTTTATATTCTTATGGTGGGTCTGAATCGCCTCGTCGTTCTGACGGGTTGAGATAAAATTTACCAGTTCCATGCTGTTCTTATTCTTGATGCAATTACACTTTCTGTGAGGTTTAAATTGTTTGGAATAGCTATTTGATTTGAAGTCACTTGCGATAATTGAGTTGGTACAGCGTTCACATTTAAAACCGTGATGCCTCTTATATTCCAATTAGAACTTATGAAGTCGTTAATATATGAAAGACCATCAGGGCAAATAACACCAGAGCGTTTCCTGATTTGTTTAATACGTAAGTTTAGCAATATATTATCAATGGCATATAAAGACATTTGCTGAATGAAATCCTGTGCCGTCATGCCGATCTCTTGCAGTGACCTTATTTGTATGAAAAAATCATGAGGTGAGTTCCGGATATTGAGCTGCTTTACGCCACGATGATATCTTCCCGATAAAGCCCTGGTAGCCGCTGATTTACCAGCGCCTGAATTGCCTAAAATAACATATACATTCATGTGTCACCTCCAAAAAGAGATAAGGGGAACTCTTTCGAGTTCCCCCTTTTTATCTTAATGGTGGAGCTGATCGGGATCGAACCGACGACCTCCTGAATGCCATTCAGGCGCTCTCCCAACTGAGCTACAGCCCCGTCCTGAGACAAGAAAAACTCCCCTGTTCGGAGTAAATATTATATCTTCATGCCCAGTGCCATTGTCAAGGAGCGGCGGGCTTGGTTAAAATCACTTATGCCCCATATGCAAATGTATAGGCACATAACGGTCTTCGCGGTGGGTTTTGTATCCCTGGTGCTCCAGACAGTGCTGCTGAGGGAGCTTTTGAGCGCCTCATCAGGAAATGAGCTGGACATAGGCATCACGCTTGGCATATGGCTGCTTGCGGTTGGGACGGGCAGCCTCCTGGGTGAGAGGATATCTCACAAGCAGGCCTTTGGGATATCATTCCTGGTGGTTTCCGCGCTTTCAGTCCCTGTGCTCTGGAGCGTTCCCCATCTGCTGCTCTATATTGGGGAGGGAACAGGACAGGCCCTCTCTCTTGGCAGCACGTTCATTCTTACAGTATATGTCCTTACGCCCATATGCATTGTACTTGGAGCGCAGTTCCCGCTTGCCGTGGCCATGTTTGCAGAAGAAGACGGGGAAGACGCCTCTGTATCTCTTGTCTACGGCCTTGAGGCCCTGGGCGCATTTGCCGGAGGCATGGTGTTCTCGTTCATCCTGTCCGGGCGCGTGGGGCCCGGGTGGATAGTGCTGGCGCTTTCTCTGCTCTCAGCGATCGCTGGCGCGGCCCTCATTGGAAAACGCTCTGCCATGGCGATGGCAGTGGTACCCTTGGCTGCTTTTGCCGGGATGCATCTCACAACTCCGGCCAGTTGGATGGGCTCAGAGGTTTTGGAGCGCGTGCAGTCAAGGTATGCGGAGATATTGGTCACGGGCAGCCAGGGACAGTACAACTTCTTCAGCTCGGGCAAGCCCGTCTTTTCCTACCCTGACCAGGAGACTGTTGAGAGGGCGGTGCATCTGCCCATGGCCGTGCATCCAAGGCCCTTTAAGGTGCTTGTAGTAGGAGGCAGCCCGGCCCAGCTCAGCCAGTACCTTATGTACTCTGTTGATGGGGTGGATTACGTACAGATGGACCCGCACCTGCTCAGGCTCTCCATCGAGGTGCTTGATGCGCGGGACTCAAGCGCCACTCAGGACAGAAGGGTAAGGATGATAGTGGAGGACGCCAGGGCATATCTCAAGTCCCTGAGCACGCCCATGTACGACATGATAGTCGTGAGCCCCTCCGGCCTGGACACCGCAAGCGGTAACAGGTTTTATACAACGGAGTTCTTCAGGGAAGCCGCAAGCGCCTTGAGAGAGGGTGGGGTGCTTGCTCTGAGCGTGCCGGCATCCCCGGGATACGTGAGCCGTCGTATGAGGCTTGTTGGCGGCGCGGTGTTCGGCTCCCTTGGTGAGGTCTTTAAATACACTGAAGTGTCCACGGACGAGTACGGGCTCCTGCTGGCCTCTGACGTGCCAGTAGACACAGAGCCCGGCCTCCTGGCAAAGAGGTTCAGAGGGCGCGGGCTGTCCCTTCAGTATTTCAGGCCGTACCTGCTTCAGGACGCCTTTGCCCCGGAGCGCACTGCTGCATACAGAGCGCGCCTTGAAGGGGTGGATGACAGGAACTCTGATATGCGCCCGCTTGCGTATATGTATAACCTCATGCTCTGGGTGGAGATGCAGGACGCCAGGATGCTTGGCAGTGTGCTGGGGCTTGGCACGAAAGCTGCAACTGCTGTGGCTCTCCTGTTCCTGTTGCTTGGCGCGGCAGTCTTTCGCAGAGAGGCAAAAGTGCCATATTACGCTGTAAGTGTTGCGGGGTTCTCAGCAATGGGTTTTATGGTCGTGGTAATGCTCGGTTTCCAGGCCATGCGCGGTTTTGTGTATGAGATGTTCGGCCTTTTAAGCGCGCTTTTCATGGTGGGGATAGCCCTGGGAGCTGTATCCGCAAGAAGGGTGAGGAGGGCTGGGTACCGGGCAGTGCTGGCCATTGACGTCCTGACCGCCTTGCTTGCCGCAGGGTCGGTCTTTTTCATAACCCAGCCCTCGGCAATATACTTGATCAGCCTGCTGGCAGGGCTCTTGACAGGTGGCAAATTCGCCGCTGTCTCCCTTGCCATGGAACTAAGGCGTGGAGTTCAGCCCGGAGGAAGGCTCTATGCCATGGAACTTGCAGGCTCATTTCTGGGCGCGCTTGTTTTCTCGGTCGTGATCGTGCCGGTGTCCGGGCTTGCGGGCGCTCTGATACTAATAGCAGTTCTTAACTTGTTCTCGGCCTCAGCCGTCTGGTCGGTGCAAAATGCGTAGGCTGAGGATCCGGATCGCGTTCATTATCACGATGGCATTGTTTGGGGGGTGGCTTCTCGGGCAAATGCTGCCCGACCCTGACATGGATGAGCTTGCGGTGCTTCAGGAGCTTGCCCCAGGGGTGGAGTTCGGCCCAAAAGCAGGGGAGCCGCTTCATTATGCTGCGCCAGATGGCACGCTTGCCTTTAACTCCCATGACATAGTTGCTGACATCAGGGGATATGCAGGCTAGCCTCACTACTCCCGCCTCTGGTGCAGGTATCCCTGCCGGTTGAGGGTGCTGGCAGGAAAGAACATGCCTCTGAATGTACAATATGTAATACATGTATTGGCAGGGATACATAAAGTAATGGACAAATATCTGGAAATAGGGTATAAATATAACAGGTATACGCTTGTCAATAAATCATTTGAAAATAATTCAAGGAGGCTCTGAGATGAAGAAAAAGATCGCATTACTTCTACTTGTTACGGCATCGCTGTGGATGCTTACCGCCTGTGGAGGGATAAAGCCGGATACCCCTATACAGGACATGAAGAAAGCCCCTGACTGGGTAGTGCACGGCGGAGGGGCCATTGATACGGAGAACACAAAAACCTTCTATGGAGTCGGCTCGGCAACCGGGATAAGGAACATGTCGCTGCTTAGGACGACTTCTGAGAACCGCGCCAGGAACGACCTTGCAAAGGTCATCCAGTTCTACTCCGCTTCACTCATGAAGGACTACATGTCCTCGACCCTTGCCGATGACCCTAACGTCTCAAGTGAGGAGCAGCACGTTGAGCAGGCCATAAAGACCGTGACGAGCCAGACGCTCTCCGGTGTGCAGATAACCGACCACTGGCAGAACCCGGCTACGATGGAATTTTTCTCCCTTGCAAAGATCGACCTTGACGCTTTCAAGGACAACCTTGAAAAGGTAAAACAGCTCGACGGCAGGGTAAAGGAGTATATCAAGCAGAACGCGGACCGGCTCCACGACGAACTTGAACGGCAGTCACAGTAGAATACTAAATATAAACTGGAACATGGGGCCGGGCTGTTACAGTCCCGGCCCCAGTGTTTTCGTGTGATAGAAAGACATGAAAAGTATGAGAAGAAATATTTGCTTCTTTATTTTCTTGACAGTGCTGAGTGCCTCTGCGATTGCGCTGGCCGGGAACCCATACGTAAAATACTACGACCGATACCCGCAGGCCGAATATATTATCGGCATTGGCGAGGCGCCTGATACTGGCGGCAAGTATGCTGCAAAGCGCGTTGCCGAGGTGCTTGCAAGAAGGGACCTTGCATCCCAGATCAATGTCCGTACAATAGAGGTTTCCGTTGACCTGATGTGCTCTGGTCTAGAATCCTCTGGCTGTAAAGACGAGGTTGTCTCAATAATCGAGACTACTGTGGACGAATTTTTGAGGGGTTCCTGGGTAGTTGATTCAGCTGAAACGGATGGCACGATAACTGTTGTTGTCGTTATGCCCAAAGAAGGCGTCAGGAGGACCCTTGAGGCGCGCACGGATGGTGCTATAAGTGGTGCAAAGCAGAACCTTGCTGCTGCTCGCGGAGGCGATAAAGAGGCTCTTGAGCTGGCACGCAAGCAGTACATGATGGCTCGCACTTATGAGATTGAGCGGCAGATACTTGAGGGAGTCAGGACAAATGCGTCCAAGTCCTTGATGGAATTGGAAAAAGAGCTTGATAAATTCAGGAATCAGTGATATTAAGCAGACATAAAGAAGCATAAGGAGGCGCTATGAAAAAGATAGTGGCTATATTAATTATATTAGGGATCGCTCTTTTTGCATCGAGATCCCATGCGTTTCCAGCGGTCCAGGTCTACCAGGAGACCGTTGACAGCGTGGTTCTCATTGTTTCATCAAGCGGTGGCGGCGGTGGCAGCATGATGGGAACAGGTTCCATTATCACAAAAAATGGTCTTGTGATAACCAACGCGCATGTGATATTTGACAATGACACCGGAAAGCCATTTCGCAAGATCCGGGTCTATACAAAACCCGCTGAGGTTACAGGGGATCTGAGTCAGGACCTTGTAAACCCTCATGAGGTCTCTGTGGCTGCCTATGACCGCGATCTGGACCTGGCTGTGCTGAAGGTCAAGGGGCTCTCGTCCTCTCAGGGCACTATATCATTAGCCAATGCCAGGGAGATCCTGGTGGGCGAGGAGGTCGTTGCCATCGGGCACCCTGAACAGGGCGGGCTCTGGACCCTGACATATGGAAGGATAAGCAGCCAGATAGCCAACCAGTCAAAGGTCAAGGGCAAAGACGTGTTCCAGACCGATACGGCCCTGAACCGCGGAAATTCAGGAGGGCCTCTTCTTGACAGGAGGGGATACATGGTTGGTGTCAACACCAACATTGCCCGTCGTGGCGCAGGGGACCTGGCTATCACGGGTGTGAACTTTGCCATCAAGTCTTCTGTTGTCAGCACATGGCTTGGCGATCAGGGCGTAAACATCGCCTACGGGACAAAGCCCTTGTACCCCGAAGCTGAGTCTGTGAAGCCCGCACCCCCTGCACAAAGACCTGCTGATAAGCCTATGGTTAAGCCTATGGTTGAGCCTACAGTAGAGCAGCCGGATGAGCAGATGGTTCAGAAGGTGCCTGCTCCTGTGTCTCCGCCTCCGGTGCAGGAAGAAGTGCAGCAGCAGGCAATGCCTGAGAAACCTGCTCAAGTCCGCCAACAGCCGGCAAAAAGTGATCTCACAAGCGGAGCCAAGACCAGGGAGCGTACTACCAGGTACGGCAGGGACCCGCGTGCAGGGCAGACAGGGACTCCTCAGGCAGGAAGCTCTGTCTCTGAGCCGGGCTCAACTGGTTCATCAGGTTCAACTGGTTCATCAGGTTCATTTGGCAAGGACGCTATGGCCGCCATTGATTTTGGAGAGGGCCAGGACCTCAAGAGCGGTGATATACTTACACCCAAGAAGCCTTTTACGCAGGATGATCTGTTCAAGCAGGTTGAGATGGAACTTGAGGACATGATGAATGATATAAAAATGAATTTCAGATAAGGACCACTGTCCTGCGGGACATATTTTTTGGATAATTTAAGCTCCTGCAAAGAGGGGAAGGGAATCCTTCCCCTCTTTTTTTGCCCTCCCAATACTTATAGTGATTTATTTAGAATATTATTGTAAGATATTAATAATATGAGAATTTCGCGCCAAAAACTGGTGGCTGGCACTATAGTGCTAGCCGTGTTATTGGGGTTTGCTCTTTTTCTGAGAAGCCCTTATGTTTCAAATGCGCTGAAAAAGGCCATATTGAAGGAACTCAGAAGCGCCACAGGCCACCAGGTCATAGCGGCTCAGATGTACGTCAATGCGTTCCCGCTTTTTGTTGGGTTTAGCGACCTCAATGCTTTTGACGAGAAGGGTGTAAAGGTTTTTTCCTCGGAACGCATCAAAGCATATTTAAGCCTTTCACATATATTTTCAGGTACCATTTCGGTTGACCGCATCGTTCTCACAGGCGCTGGTTTCTGGGGTTCCTCGGATGACATCACTGAGTTGAGGTCTCATATCTCTAGCAAGCGGGAGAAGGCCCAAGAGAGGTTCATAAAACTTGATATAAGGTCCATGGTGTTCAAAGATGCGCGTATCTCATATGTCCACGCAGCAAATGAGACCTTGGTCAGTGTCAAAGGGGCGGACCTCGAACTTGTTTTCAAGGAATCCCCTGTAGCAGTCTTTGCCGCAAAGGAAGTCGCTGTCACTGCAAAGGGCTGGCCTGAGCTGAGCGGAGCGGTCAGGGGAGTGGCAAGGCTTGATGGCAATGCGCTTAAATTCGATTCCTTCAAGATAGAGTCCTTAGGCTCCGAGATATCAGGAGACGCGGAGGTAAGGCGTGACGAGCCGTCCCAGTTCAGCCTCGACGCCAGGGTGCTGGCGGAATCCGTCAAGAAGATACTCGGCCTTGACACGACAGGGGATGGAACTATCTATGTAAAAGGCGGGCTCACGCTTGCCCCGGACCTTAAGGACACCTCAGTTGACCTCGACCTTAGCGGCTATTTTTACCTTCAGACACTTCTTGAGGCAGTTAGAGTCAAGAACCGATTTGGGCTGGCCGGAAAGATCGATTTCAAGGGGACGCTAAAAGGTCCGGTAACAAAAATGGAGGGCGAGGCAATAGGGACCATGGAGGATGGGGATCTCTTTGGCGTCCATGCTGACAGGCTTGCGTCCTCTGTCCGGTTCAGCGATAACGTGTTGAGCTTCCCGGACCTCAAAGGAGATGTTTACGGCGGCAAGGCCTATGGAAATGCATATTTCAACCTGCCGCGTATAACTGATTATTTCGTCGACATATCGTTTGAGGATGCTGACAGCGACCCCATCAGGGAACTTGTGAAAATTAACTGGCTGCCATTGCCTCATGGCAAGGTGGAGGGGAAGTTCCGGACATCGTCAGGTGGCTCTTTTGCTCCTTATGGCCGTTTTTCCTACGAGGTGGTCTCGCCAAGAGAGGACCCGTTAGGACGCTTGCAGACAATACGTGGAAGTTATTCCATGAAGGAAAAGGTGCTTACGCTTAGTGATATAAACGCACGCACCAGTGATTCACAGCTTGTCTTCTCCGGCACAACGGACATCAAAACAGGCGGGCTTGATTTTGACGGCTATCTCTTAAGCACCAGCCTCAAGCCCTTGCTGACCCCATATTTCGGTCTCTTAAACGGTGGCGGCAGGATGGACGGCAGCGTAAGCGGTACGGTGAAAGACCCGGTGGTAAGGGGCGATGTGACGCTCTGGGACGTTATGCTTGGCGATTATATGATAGGCAGTGTGCGGGCCAGCGCGCTCGTGGACAGGAAGGCCCTGCGTGTCTACGACTTCCTGTCCAGGCATGAAGATATTGAGCACAGGATGGAGGGAGTTGTCCAGTATAGCTCAGAGGGGTTGATGCCCCCTCTTGATGCGCTTGAGTACGACCTGTCCGTAAAGGCGAAGAACGCTGAACTCGGTGGCCTGATAAGCCTGCTGGGCCTTGGCACGGGGGTTGAGGGCTTGCTGGACTCTGACGTTACATTCAGAGGCAAAGGCAGGGAGCCTGTTATTAACGGAGACGCCGAGGTAAGGGACGTTGCGATATACGGGAGACACTTTGAGACAGGCAAGTTCGGCTATCAGTACTCTGACAGGACATTCAGTATGTCCAGAGGTGTTTTCCATGACTCAGGCAGTGATCTGGTACTTGATGGCAATGTATCCCTGGACAGGTCTTTTTCCTTCACCGCATCGTCTCCCGGCATGAGGCTCAGGCAACTGGTCGGCGAGGCTCCGGGCGTGGACTATCTGGCGCGTTTCGATGCCTCGGGAAGCGGGACTTTTAAGGAGCCCTTCATAAAGTTAGAGGCGGACCTCAGGGAGGGTGTTTTTCGTCAATACCCTATCTGGGACGCTGCACTGGAAGTCGCCCTCTCCGGCAGGCATTATAGCCTCTCGGCCAGGAGCATTGACGGCAAGGCAGGCCTGAAGCTCAACGGGAGCCTCTCGGGAGAGATGCCCTGGTCTGCCGAGGCCTGGATGAGTTATGGGCGGTATGATTTTCTCCTGGGCCCCTTTATTGAGGACCCTCCTGATGACCTTGTGCTCGGCCTTGAGGGGAATGTCTCATTATGGGGAACAAGGAGCAGCGTCAACGCGGACGCCAGCATAAAAAAGGCCCTTGTCAGCGTATACGGACATGGGTTCAACACCCTCTCAGATGTGAAGCTCAGGCTAAGGGACAAGGTCCTGGAGGTCCCGGAGCTAAGAATAAGGAGCGGTTCGTCAATGTTTACCCTCTCGGGACGGGCGGATATAGGGCATAGCGTGGACCTGTCGGTCAAGGGCAGGTCTTCTCTGGTGGCATTGTCCTTATTCGTGCCATCCGTGGAGACTGTCAAAGGCAACGCTGCTATTGACATGAGGATAGTGGGAGACTGGGACGCGCCTGCATTTACGGGGAAAGTTGACATTCTGGACGCCAGCTTTACCATAAAGGACAAACCGCAGAGGATTACTGATCTCAACGGCACAATACTGTTTGAGAACGGTCGCGCGTTCACTGAAGGCATAAAAGCCCGCATTGGCGGAGGTTTTGTTCAGGCTGTGGGTTCGATCATCCTTGACGGGTTCACTGTCTCTCGCATAAGGCTTGACCTTTTGCTTAAGGATATCTCCTACTATATTTCGAGGAACTTCATCGCAAAGGTGGGAGGGAATATTTTTATCACGGGTGATGCGTCCAGACAGAACATGAGCGGTGAGCTCTGGATAGATAAGGCGTTGTATAAAGAGCGCATTGAGTGGAAGAGCTGGCTTGTCACCGGCGGTTTAAAGGCTCCCCGCAAGGTTGGCGGATGGCGCAGGCTCGTGGATCTGAACCTGAGGATATTCGGCTCAAGGAACATAAGGGTTGAGAACAATATCGCGGACGCTCCTTTTGCGGTCGACCTTGTGATTCGGGGGAACCTGGAGTCTCCGCTTCTGCTTGGGAGGATAGAGTCACATGAGGGCAAGGTGTTCTTCAGGAACACCCAGTTCAGGATCATACGCGCCACAGCTGATTATGCGGACACGACATCGTCGTCTCCATACATTAATATCCGGGCGCAAAGTTCTGTGGGGGGATATTTTATCTGGCTGACCCTTGAGGGCAAGGTCGACCTGATGGACCTTTCTCTCAGTAGCGACCCGCCGCTTGAGGACATTGAGATACTGGGCCTGCTCACCCTTGGTGGAGCAGGAGGCAATCTGGACGGGCTTGAGGGCGGTATCGGAGCGGCTGAGGCCACCTCGCTTCTAACCGGGCAGGTGCAGGATGTGGTGGAGGAGAGGTTTACAGACCTTACGGGCCTGGACAGGGTACATATAGCACCGTCCGTATCCAGGGAGACCGGCTCGGTGGTCCCCAGGGTAACGGTGTCCAAGCGCCTTTTTGGGGACAAGCTGTTCGTCACGTACTCCTCAACACTGGGCGATGAGAACGAGCAGGAGATGAACATCGAGTACCTGCTGGGTGAGAATATATCTCTCATTGGCGGACAGGATTATACCGGAAGTGTTGGCGGAGACCTGAAATTCAGGTTCCGCTTTGAGTAAAATCATGATAATGGCGTACCTGGACATATATAGAAGGCCTTGCGGCTGCTCCGGCCTTGCCGCAATGGGTTTTTCCATCCTTATGCTGCTGTTGCCCGTCTTGGTGCAAACCGATGCCCATGCGGAAGAGACCATGGTCAGGGAGATACGTGTCGAGGGCATCTCAAAAATATCAGCAGATGAAGTCCTTTACCTGCTTGACATTGAAGAGGGCGCGGCCTTTGACGGGGCCAAGGCAACGAAAGGGATAAAAAGGCTTTTCAGAAAGGGTATTTTTGAGAGCATATCGCTTGAAGCGGATAATATTGAGCCTGGAAATATATTGGTGCGGATCAAAGAAAAATCCACTATTGACAGTATCGATTTCAGCGGGCACAGAAAGCTCAATGCCTCCTTCCTGAAACGATGGTTCCCGTTTAAAGAGGGGATGGTATTCGTCGAAGGAAGCATTGAGCGGGCTCGCGATGCCCTGGAAGAAGCGATAAGCAGGCGAGGGTTCCCTAACACGGTCGTTGAGATAAACGTGTCCGAGCTTAAAGCCCCCTACCTTGTAAAGATCGATGTGAAGATTATGGAGTCTCAGCCCCACCTCATAAGCGTTATCGAGATCATAGGTCGCACGGACTACCCCGACCACAAGCTCAAGGGCATGATGCGCCTGAGGGAAGGGGACATATTCGATGAGTTCAAGCTTGAGCGCGACATGGCAAGGATCGAGAGTTTTCTTGGTAAAAAGGGGCACTTAAAGCCTGTCGTAGGCCCGTATACTTTTGTTGACGGACAGCTGCTGCTTGGAGTCAGGCCCGGGATCCGCCTCGAAGTGGAGATAGAGGGCAACAGCGCGGTCCCGGACAGGTCCATAGTCGGCGTTCTGCCCTTCAAGGACGTTGGCGAGGTCACTGATGCGCTCGTTGCCGAGGCTGTTGCGCGCATACGTGAGATCTACCTGAGAAAGAGTTATTCCGAGGTCAGCATAGCGCCGGTGCTTATGGGTGAACGCGATGACATCCTGCTCAGGTTCTATGTGCATGAAGGTGCTTCCATCTGGGTCGATGAGATAGTGATAAAAAGCGAATCAGTGCCAGCGGAAAAGCTGCTAGAGATAATGAAGCTCAAGCAGAAAAAGCCGTTCATCCCGCACGAGCTTAAGAGAGACGCAGGCAGGATAATCGAGTTCTATCTGGCCCTTGGGTACAGGGACGTGGACGTGCATGAGCCGGTGGTCGTGCGCGATGAGAACAGGGTTGATATATTCCTTGACATAGACGAAGGCGCCAAGGTGACGTACTCCGACGTAACCGTAACAACAGAGGGCAAGGTCATGCAGGAAGATCTGGCCGAGGGCATCGCCCTGTCCCCGGGTGACCCTTATAACGAGGTTGACATTACTGACGCCAGGCGCGCTTTGCAGGGCGCTTGCCGGAGCCTCGGGTACTATTTCTGTAACGTGGAGGTAGAGAGGTATTTTGCACCACCGGACAAGGTCGCCCTGAGATTCAAGGTGGAAGAGGGCGAAGTCTTTTTTTTTGGCAAGACAATTATCAAGGGAAACACTCGCACCCGCAGGCCGGTGTTCACCAGGCATCTGCTCTACAGGGAAGGAGAGCCGCTGGACCCTTCTGTGCTACTGAAGACCCGTCAGAGGCTTATCAAGCTTGGCCTTTTTAAATCAGTAGAGATAGAACCCCTGCCCAAGGGCGAGAGCGAGGCGGACCTCGCCCTGAGCGTGGAGGAATCCGCACCGGGCGCGGTTTCCTTTGGCCTTGGGTATGGTGAATACGAACTCTACCGGGGTTTTATCGATATCAGCTACTCCAACCTCTTTGGCATGAACCGCATGGGCTCTATAAGGACAGAACAGAGTACGCTCTGGAGCAGGTATATGATAAATTTCCAGGAACCCTACCTCTTTGGGAAAGAACTGCTGAGCACAACGACCTTTTTGTATGAGAAACGCAAAGAAAAGAACATTGACAGCGGGGAGATAAGCTACAGGATAGAGAAGGTCTCTGTCAGCACCGGCGTGGAAAAGGATTTCACTGATCGCGTAAAAGGCACATTGAGCTATTCCTATTCCATCACGAGGACCTCTGACGTCCAGCCCGACGTGGTGCTCACCAGAGATGATTCCGGCACCCTTGCCATAAGCAGCATGACACCGGGCATAATTTATGATTCAAGGGACAGCCCCTTTGACCCGACAAAGGGGTTGGTTTCGAGCTTGAATGTCAAGCTTGCCGCCGATGCCATTGGCTCTGACTCCCGTTTTGTGAAGGCCACCGCTCGCACGGGGGTCTATTATCCTATTATCAGGAGGGTCGTTTTCGCCACCTCGGTGCGTGGGGGTCTTGCAAGGGCGTTTGACGAGACCGAAGACCTCCCGCTTGTGGAGAGGTTTTTCCTGGGCGGAAGGAACTCTGTGCGCGGGTACGGGCAGGACAGCCTGGGCCCAAAGGGTGAGAACGGTACCCCCATAGGCGGTAATGCTTTTGCCCAGTGGAACGTAGAACTGCGGATTCGTGTTGCGGGCAACTGGAGGTTCGTCCCCTTCATGGATGCCGGTAACGTATGGATAGACCCGGACGATGCCGACCCTGACGATCTGAAATACACCGCTGGCGCGGGGATACAGTACAACACCCCTGTGGGTCCCGTGCGCCTGGATTACGGGCGTAAGCTTGACCCGGAAGAGGGCGAGAGCGAGGAGGAAATACATTTCAGCATAGGACACGCCTTCTAACCCGCATATTATTTAATGCGTACTAGTTGCCGGGCTCAAGCATTATCCTTATGTCAGCATTCTCACGTATTCTCTCAAGATGCCGCCTGAGGCTTGCGTTGACCTCTTTTTCCTCCAGCAGCAGCCGTATGTCGTCCTTTATGGACTCGTACGATGCCCCCTTGTACTTCCATTCTTTTTCAAGGTAATACTTGCGCACATCAGAATCACGCAGGACAATAAAGGCCCTGATCTTCAGGTCGATATACTCACGTATCAGTTCGTCCTCGCCAGAGCCCTCTACACGGAGCTTGAGGGCCTCTCCAACCAGAAGCATCCTGTTGATCAGCTTCTCCAGTGTAACGGCCCTGGTCGGGCGCAGCCCTGATAAGAGGGCTCTCTGATGCACAGCGTCAAGTTCGCGCTCTGTGATGGCGCGGTCATCCACGTAGGCGACCACTCTGTCAATAACTACGGCAGTTGTAACGGATGGCAAAGCAAGCATCAGGGCCAGCAGCAGCACGGAGCATATGTTTTTTAAGTTAGCCATATGTAAATAGATTATCACAAAGGATGAAAACTGGAAAACCTCGCGGTTATAATGAGATATGAGCATGGTAAATCTGAAGAGCCTGAGCGAAGAGGCCATTGTCTCCTTCATGGCAGAGCTGGGTGAGCCTGCGTTTCGCGCGCGCCAGCTTGTGCACTGGATATATGAGCGGGGGGCTGTCTCGGTTGACAGTATCACTGTGTTCTCAAAAGACCTGAGAAGAAAACTCTCTGAATGCTCCTATATAGGCAAGCTGGAAATTTCAGAAAGGGTCGCGGAGGGGGACGGGACAGAGAAATACCTGTTGAGGCTTGAGGACGGCCTGTGCGTGGAATGCGTTCTGATCCCGGACGACGATCGCCTGACCCTGTGTGTATCGAGCCAGGTTGGGTGCGCAATGCGTTGCAGATTTTGCAAAACAGGCACCATGGGCCTTGTAAGGGACCTTGATGCCTTTGAGATATTTGAGCAGCTTATGGCTGTGTCCGCCGCTGTCTTGCCAAGGCGCATTACGAACATAGTGTTCATGGGCATGGGTGAGCCGCTAAAGAACCTTGATGCCGTATCAGAGGCGGTGCGGAGGATAACAGGACCTCTTGCAATGTCTCCCAGGCGCATCACAGTATCGACGTGCGGGGTGGCCCCAGAGATAATGGCCCTTTCCACCAAGGCCCCTGGCGTGAACCTGGCAGTGAGCCTGAATGCTTCCACGGACAGCGTGCGTGATTCCATCATGCCGGTGAACAGGCGCTACCCCATCAGGGAGCTGCTCTCTGCCTGCAGGTCGTTCCCGCTGGGAAAGGGCAGGCGCCTGACATTCGAGTATGTCCTCTTAGAGGGCGTCAACGATTCCACGGGAGATGCGCACAGGCTTGCAGCAATTCTTGGAGGGATCAGCGCAAAGGTCAACCTTATTCCATTTAACTCCTATGAGGGCGCTGAGTTCAGGCCGCCTTCGCCGGAAGTGGTGCTTGTCTTTCAGGAGTGCCTTGTGAAAGCGGGCATACATACCTTCATCAGAAAGAGCAAGGGGGGCGGGGTCATGGCCGCATGCGGACAGCTCTGGTGCGGGGTCACGGACCCCCTTAACTAAAACCCTTCGTGAGGGGCCGTTTCTACATAAGATCGCGAGCCGGATGCGCGCTCTTATTTCGTTAAAACAACAGGCATCATGAACCCGCTATACGTCTACCCTTGTCATATGTTGTCTTGCTTTAGCGTTCACTCAGGGGCGCGCAAAACGAAAGGGGAAGGTGCCTGTGGCACCACCGGCACCGATGCCCTGACCTTCATAAGGCATAAGGGCGGAACGAGGGAAGCGCTAGGAATAGAGTCATTATTATTAGAGGGGATTCTTTACGAAACTTACCTTTGGGAGGATTGAATCGGGGTGCTCCAGTTTAAATGTGCCCGTGACACCTCGTGAAATAAGCGGGGTAGTTACTTGTACAGGAAGATCAGTTCATCAGGGCCGGCCATGCCAAAATTCTCACGCGCGTACTTTTCAAGATAGAAGTTGTCGTTCTTGTGGTTTGCAAGCGACGTCCTGATCTGAGCGTTGACAGATTCGATATTCTTAACTTTCATGGAGAGCGCGCTGTGATTTTCCTTTATCACCATGTAATGCAGCATCCCCATGTCACTGAAGACAAGGGTGCTGAAGACATAGATAAGGCTCAGGACAAGCGCTGTGTTCAGCACGTATCTCCTGAGCTTCAGCTCGTTTGAGACCTGTTTGCGAATCTCCATAGCCCCCGGTGATCTCCTTGTAAAATATCAACTTTTTATATTATACAACGAGGCCAGCCCATTGTACAGAGCTGATTCCTGGAGTTCCTCCTCAATGACGAGCAGCCGGTTATATTTTGCAATGCGCTCACTCCTGGCCAGGGAGCCTGTCTTGATCTGGCCTGTGTTACAGGCAACCGCCAGGTCTGCTATGGTCGTATCTTCCGTCTCACCTGAGCGATGGCTTATCACTGATGTATAGTTTGCCTGCTTTGCCATCTCAATGGCGTCAAGGGTCTCGGTAAGCGTTCCGATCTGGTTGAGCTTTATTAGTATGGAGTTTGCGATGCCCTTGTCAATTCCTTCTTTGAGTATCTTGGTGTTCGTAACGAATATGTCGTCACCGACGATCTGGACCTTTTCACCAAGAGAGTCGGTCAGTTCCTTCCACCCGTCCCAGTCGTTCTGGCCAAGGCCGTCTTCGATGGAGATGATGGGGTAGTTCTCGGTGAGCGTGGAGTAATAAGAGACCATCTCCGTGGCAGAGCGCTCCTGCCCTTCGAAATGGTACTTGTCCCCTTTATGGAACTCGCTTGCGGCACAGTCAAGTGCGAGGTATATGTCCTTGCCAGCCTTGTAGCCTGCGCCTTGAATTGCCTGAAGTATGAGCGAGAGGGCCTCCTCGTTGTTCTTAAGGCGCGGGGCGAACCCACCCTCATCGCCTACAGCACTGCTCAGCCCCTTCTCTTTGAGGATGGATTTGAGCGTATGGAATATCTCTGAGCCCGCCCTCAGGGCCTCTGAGAAGTTCTCAAGGCCAGCGGGCATTATCATGAACTCCTGTATGTCGAGGTCGTTGTCCGCGTGCGCCCCGCCGTTTAGTATGTTCATCATTGGCACGGGCAGCACCTTTGCGTTAGCGCCTCCGATGTAGCGGTAAAGGGGGAGGGCCGCCTCTTCCGCCGAGGCCTTGCACACTGCAAGCGACACTCCGAGGATAGCGTTGGCGCCGAGGCTGCCCTTGTTCTCAGTGCCGTCTATTTCCATAAGTGTCTTGTCAATGTATACCTGGTCAGTGGATTCAGTGCCCACTAGGCGGTGTGCGATCTCGTTGACCACGTTATTGACAGCTTTCCTCACGCCCTTGCCCTTGAACCTCTTGTCACCGTCGCGGAGTTCGAGGGCCTCGCGCTGGCCCGTGGACGCTCCAGAAGGCACTGCGGCCTTTCCCATGGAACCGCTTTGGAGCATGACCTCCACCTCTACGGTAGGGAAGCCTCTTGAATCAAGAATCTCCCGCGCATGTACGTCAATTATCTCTCCCATTATGTCCCCTCCTGAGAATTTCTATATATCTGTTTGTGTGCTGGCTGTGTACTGTCTATATACTGGCCAGATACTGCTTGGCTATGTCGTTGGCCTTCTCCACATCGAGCTTCCTGTTGTGGAGGTCCGCACGCTGGTTTATATGGCCAAGCGTGGTATCAAGGTAGATGCTGAACTGGTGGCAGGTGTCAATGGCCTTTTTGAGGTTGTCGCCCCTCTGGAACTGGGAGCGCACATTATTGAACATCTCCGAGAACTGCTCGTAGTCGTCATAGCGAAGCAGCTTGAAGGTAAAGTTCTCAAAGTACTCCATATAGTTCATGAGCATCGTAAGCACTCCGTTGCGCCTCTCGTCGCTCTTGACCCTGCCCACCGCGGTCACCAGCTTGCCAAGGACGTAGACGTCCTCCCTGAGTTTCATGGACTGGGCTGTTTTGGTTATGAACACGTCGAATATGTCCTCGCCCATGAGTTCGGGGTTCCAGTACTTTACCATCTGGATTATTGTCTGCTCCGTGAGGTTTTTCAGAATCCCCCGGCTGCTCTCGATCTTCCCCCTGACCTTTACCTTGTTGTCGCGTTCGTAGATGTCCTTGAGTTCCTGCTGGAACACACGTTTTGATTCCATGCCGAACTGGTATGAGAGGGTTTCTATAAGCATTGTGAGGTCGGATTCCTCAAGATTTTTCACGCTCTGCACGATATACGCCCTGAAGAGCTCTATCTCGGATTTAAGGAGCGTGAATATCAGGAGCGAGCAGCTCATGGATATCTCGTTGAGGCTCCTGTGGTCCATGGTCTTCATGTAGCGGAGCATCCTGAACAGGTGCAGGATGAGGATGCTCATGACCTTCTTGAACTGCTTGTTGGATATGTTCTTTATGACCTCAGAAATATGTTTGTTCTCGATGAAATCGTATTCAGGGTTGATGTCTTTGTCAAAAGGGTTGAAGTAAGCGTTCTCCCTGAGTTCCTTGCTTATGAGATCACCGGTGTTCTTAAAGCTCATGTAGTGGATGTCCTGTGTCCGTATGATATCGTTTATAAGGCTCTTGAGGGTCAGGAAGGAGTTATAGAGCACGTAGATGCTTTTCTCCGGAGAGTCCTGCTTGTAAAGGCCCGCTCTCATCTTGTCGCGCTTTACGTTGTCCAGGAGCTTTGACTCGGCGAACTTCTGGAACCAGTATGCGTTACGGTTGCTCTCAGGCATGATGGCCTCGATTATGGACAGCACGCGGTAGATGCCGTTGCGTAAGACCTTCATCTCGGCCAGGAGGTTCTTGGCGCTTATGTTCTGCTTTGAGGCAGGCTGGTTGTCAGGCAGGAAAAAACGGTCCAGGCCCTTGAGTATAACGTCCATCTCGCTGAAGAGGGAGTGGTTCTCCTGTCTGGATATCTCCAGCCAGGAGCTTTTATCTTTTGTCTCGGTCGTCATGGCAATAAAGGGTCAACCCTTCCAACAACATACGCGGCAGTCATGGCCGCTTCTAATACTCCCAAGGGGAGCACGTGCGTACGCGCACTATTATAGTGCGCGCGCTAAGTCGTATGTAGAACCTTGCTGCTATTTTAACAGAAGCTGGATGATTCTCTCACGTCATGCAAGAAGTATTCGCATATACACTGAACTGTATTGCACCAGGGCTGCTCCGGTGCGGATGCAGTGCGGATGCAGTGCTGATGCAGTGCTGATGTAGTTCTGATGTAATGCTGCAATATTCCGGGGTATCAAGGGGAGCAGATCCCTACCTGCTTTCCTCTTCCACAAAACGCTCGTAATCGCCCGAGTCCATCAGGTCATCAAGCTCTGAGGGGTCGGACAGTTCTATCTCCGCTATCCAGCCCTTTTCATAGGGGTCGTTGTTAATGGTCTCGGGAGAGTCGTCAAGTTCTTCATTGACGAGCAGGACCGTGCCGCTTACAGGTGCGATCATCGATGCCGTGGCCTTTGCTGATCCTATCTCCGATATCTCCGCTCCCGCATCCACCGTGGCCCCGGGTTCGGGCAGTTCTATGTATACAATGTCGCCAAGGGATTTCTGGGCATGGTCCGTGATGCCTATGAGGGCCTTGCCGCCCTCTGGCTTTGCCCACATATGCTCGTTGTGATACCTCCGGTCATCTGGGTGCATGTCTGCCTCCAAGTACAGGTGCTAAGCCTGACAAAATGCCATATCATCAACTATACCATCATAAATTGGAGAGTAATAGACAAAAAAACAGAAAAAGCCTGAAGCTGCTAAAGGCCCATGCGGCCCTTTCTCTGGAGATCCCGGATCTTCCTGACAAGCTCGTCCGGGGCCAGGGAGTAAGGGTCAAGGGCCATAAGTTCGTTAAACACCGTCTCCCTGCCCGCTGCGAACAGGTCAAGCTGGTTATAGTCCATCTGGGGTGAGCCCATGTGCTGTTTTTCGAGCGTTTTAAGCACCTCCCTGGACTTCTCCACAACAGCCTCGGGCAGGCCCGCGAGCCTGGCGACCTGGATGCCGTAGCTCTTGTCGGCAGGGCCTTCCTCGATCTTCCTCAAGAAGATGATCTCATCGCCCCATTCCTTCACCACTATGTTGTAGTTCTTGATGCCGTCGAGCTTGTGGGGCAGGTCTGTAAGTTCGTTGTAATGCGTGGCAAAAAGGGTGCGGGCGCGAATTTCCCTGGTGATGAACTCCGCTGTTGCCCATGCTATGCTTATGCCGTCGAATGTGGATGTGCCGCGGCCCACCTCGTCAAGGAGTATCAGGCTCTGTTCTGTGGCGTTGTTGAGGATGTTGGCTGTCTCCACCATCTCCACCATGAAGGTGCTCTGCCCGCGCGTCAGATAGTCAGACGCCCCGATGCGGGTGAATATGCGGTCAACCACCCCGATGGTCGCCTCCTCGGCAGGCACGAACCCACCCACCTGCGCTATGAGGCATATCAGGGCCACCTGACGCATGTAGGTGGATTTCCCGGCCATGTTGGGACCTGTAAGGATCATCAGGCGGTGGCCTTCGCCATCCATTGAGGTGTCGTTCGGGATGAACTTCTCACCCAACTGCATCTTCTCTATGACAGGGTGGCGTCCATTGACAATATCTATCGTGTGGTCTTCGCGCATTGTGGGCATCACATAATTGTTACGTTTTGCCACCACGGACAGGGAGACAAGAAAGTCGGTCTCTGCAAGTGTCTCCGCCGCCATGGTGAGGGCAGGGGCAAATTGGGCAGCCTCTTCGAGCACTTCCCTGAAGACCTTGCTCTCAAGCGCCTTGAGCTTCTCCTCAGCCCCCAGCACCTTTGACTCGTATTCCTTCAGCTCCGGGATGATATAGCGCTCACCGCCAACAAGGGTCTGTTTGCGGGTGTAGTGCTCGGGCACAAGGTCGAGGTTGGACTTCGTTACCTCGATGAAGTATCCGTGGATGCGGTTGTATCCCACCTTCAAGGTAGTGATGCCGGTCTTCTTGCGTTCTTCCGCCTCTATAGACGCAATAAAGTCCTTTGCGTTTAAGGAGAGGTCGCGAAGCTCGTCCACCTCGGAGTTGAATCCCTTGCGGATAATCCCGCCCTCCTTCAAAGACAGGGGGGGCTGGTCCATAATGCTCCTGGATATCAGGTTCTCAAGTTCCTGAAAATCAGAAATGCCCTCTGAGAGAGTTTTTAAATGTTCGTCATGGCATGAGCGCAGGGCCTTGCTGACCTTTGGGAGCAGTGAGGCCGTGTTCATGACCGCGTTTAAGTCCCTGGCATTTGCATTGCCGTTCTCTATCTTCTGAGAGAGGCGTTCAAGGTCCTGGACATGGCGGAGCCTGCTGCGGAGCATGTCTATGAGCTCATAATCCTCCACCATGTATTTTATGGCCCCGTGGCGCTTCCTGATCTCAGCTATATCGATCAGGGGGCGGAGCACCGAGCCCCTAAGGAACCGGCCTCCCATGGGGGTAAGCGTCTCGTCCAAAGCCCACAGGAGCGAGCCCTCCAAAGAGCCGTCCTTGAGGTTGCGGACCAGCTCCAGGTTCTTCTGGGTGGGTGCGTCAAGGAACATGTAGGCCTTCTGGCTGGGGCTTGAGATGCTTCGGAACCTTACGAGCTCTTTTGAGGCCCCTTCCAGGTAGGCAAGCAGGCCGCCCCCTGCGGAGATAGCCCCGGTCAAGCCTTCGCAGCCAAACCCCTCAAGCGAGGAAACCCGGAAGTGGTGCAGTAAAGTACGGTATGCGTCTGCGTGGTCAAAGCTCCAGTCGGCAAGTGTAGATACGTAGAAGCCGGTAAAAAGCTCCGAGTAGTGGATGTCCTCCATCAGGCTCTCGGGCAGTATGACCTCAGAGGGGCTGTAGCGCGTCACCTCATCATCAAGGGGGCGTGTTGTTTCGTAGATGATGAACTCCCCTGTGGAGACGTCCGCCACTGCTATGCCGTGGCCCTCGCCCGAAGGGAACACTGACATGATGTAATTGTTCTCCTTTGGGTGTTCTGGCGTATGGGTGCCCGGGGTGACCACCTGCACGACCTCGCGGTCCACTATCCCTTTTGATGTCTTGGGGTCTCCGACCTGCTCGCATATCGCTACCTTGTATCCGGCTTTTATGAGCTTGTTAATATAATTCTCCGCTGCGAAATATGGCAGGCCGCACATGGGCAGGGGGTCTTCCTTGCCCTTTTCGCGTGTGGTCAGGGCGATCTGGAGTATTGAGGAGGCGACCCTTGCGTCCTCTCCGAACATTTCGTAGAAGTCCCCGAGCCGGAACAGAAGGATCGCGTCGAGGTGCTTCTCCTTGATCTTCATGTATTGTTTCATTATGGGGGTCAGCTCAGACATATCAGACATTATACTATACTGCCAGACCCCGAAAAGTGCGCCCAACTTGTGTGGCCTGTACGTGGAAAGCAAAACCGCTGAAATGCTAATATATCAGTTCGATTTGATGGATGCCCCCGTAGCTCAGAGGATAGAGCACTGGATTCCTAATCCAGGTGTCGCATGTTCGAGTCATGCCGGGGGCGCCATGATCCCAGCCGGATGAATGTCCCGCTCACAGGGGATCAAGCAGTTTAGATCCATCGAATCCGTGTTGCGCATTCTTTATTGTTGCGGTAAAGTATTAGATAAGTACAATGAGTTGCATTTGATTCTATGGGGGTTTTGAGAATGAGGATAATATCTTTATTATTCACATTGATCCTGCTTGCCTCTGTTAGCATTCCGCTAGCGGCAAAGAGCCAGGGCGCTCAATTTCCTGTTATAAGCGCTGATGAGCTCAAGGCGGAGTTGGACTCGGGGAAGAGTATATTCCTGGTCGATGTCAGAAGCAGGGACGAGTACTCTCGGGGCCACCTGCCGGGTGCCCTCAACGTTCCGCCCGAGGCATTTACCAATATTGCAGCATATCTCCCGCAGAAGAAGGATCATCCCATTGTTTTATACTGCCGGGGCTGGGGCTGAACCCTCAGCCTGAACGCTGCGGCCGTAGCGCAAAACTCTGGTTACACGAACCTCCGCATTTTCCAGGGCGGTTTTCCCGCATGGACACAGAAGGGTTACGAAATAGTAAGGGGTTCGAAATAGTAAGGTGGGCAATTGAATGCAACAGGGCATTCCCCGTGGTCTCGGGGTCCAAGACCCCATGTTGCAGGGTGTGAAAGTTCCTTGCCTTTTCAAAGATACCCTGCGGTCTAGCCGCAGGGAGGTCCATCCTGCCTAGTGGAAGCTGCCTGTGCATCCTCGCTGGCCGGTCTCAACCCTCCTTGTGGCGCAAAATTCCTGCCCGGCGCCATCTGGTGCAACAAGCGCAAATTACAGACCGGAAGAGGGTGAAAAATGGGGTGTTTTGAACGTTAGATGGTTATTGTAAAAAAAGCTTTTCTTGCCCCTTCTTCCGCTTTACTCGGTCAGAACTTCTATGCTAGACTAACTAGCTAACACTAAAGGTAATAAAGAAAACACAGGAGAAGGAAACAGATGCCACTTAACAAACAAGGCAAGGAAAACATCATCCACCAGCACAAGGTGCATGATAGCGATACTGGCTCCCCTGAGGTTCAGATAGCTCTTTTGAGCGCGAGGATCACATACCTCACTGATCACTTCAGGACTCACAAGAAGGACCACCATTCACGCAGAGGCCTGCTCAAGCTTGTTGGGCATAGGAGGACACTCCTGAAGTACCTGAAGGGGAAAAGCAAGGACAGATATGAAAAGATCCGAGAAAGTCTAAACCTGAGGAAATAAGAAAATATGACAAGTGTTGAAATATCCATTAGAGATAAAAGTTTCAAGATCGAGACGGGCCAGATAGCCCGTCAGGCAGACGGTTCCACAGTATTAAAATACGGCGACACATTCGTCCTGGCCACTGCGGTGGCTTCGAAAACAGCAAGGGAAGGGATAGATTTCTTCCCCCTTACCATTGATTACCTCGAAAAGACCTATTCCGCGGGAAAGATCCCCGGCGGGTTTTTCAAGCGCGAAGGAAGGATGTCGGAAAAAGAGGTACTTACGTCCCGCCTTATAGACAGGCCCATCCGCCCAATGTTTCCAAAGGGTTTCAAATGCGAGACCCAGGGGATAGTGACGGTGCTGTCATTCGGTGACGAGAACGCTTCCGACATTATGGGGATCACCGGCGTTTCCGCCTCCATGATGATCTCCGATATCCCCTTTAACGGCCCGATATCCGGCGTGAGGGTCGGAAGGAAAGACGGGGAGTTCATAATCTTCCCTGACCTGGACGAGTCAGAGGAACTGGACATGGAGCTCATCGTGGCCGGAACTGACGACGCCGTCGTTATGGTGGAGGGCATGGCCGGAGAGGCTTCCGAGGCTGATTTCATCGAGGCCATAGACCTTGCCCACCAGGAGATAAAGAAACTCAACGCCATGCAGCGCGAGCTCAGGGACAAGGTAGGCAAGCCCAAGCGCGAGGTTATAGAAGAGGTCATTGACGAAGGCCTCAAGGCAAAGGTCTCCGACCTGGTCACCTCCAAGATAAGTGATGCCATCAAGATAGCTGACAAGCTCCAGAGGGAGGACGCGCTGGAAGCTGTGAAGGGCGAGGTAAAGGAAGCTTTCTCTAGCGGGGATGAGGACCAGAGCGCCGACGCTGTCAAGGTCTTCTATGACCTTGAGAAAACCCTCCTTAGGAACATGATACTTGACGAGGGCGTGCGTGCCGATGGCAGAGACTCAAAAACTGTCAGGCCCATAACCATAGAGACGGGCCTTCTGCCCCGCGTGCATGGTTCTGCGCTCTTTACGCGTGGAGAGACACAGGCTATCGTCACTGCCACGCTGGGCACCTCTGATGACGAACAGAGGATAGACGCCCTTGAGGGCGAGTACTTCAGGACCTTCATGCTCCATTACAACTTCCCGCCTTTCAGCGTTGGCGAGGCCAGGTTCCTGCGCGGCCCCGGCAGGCGCGAGATAGGACACGGAGCGCTGGCAGAGCGCGCCATCAGGCCCATGCTCCCATCAAAGGAGGACTGGCCCTACACGATCCGCATAGTCTCTGAGATACTGGAATCAAACGGTTCCTCTTCAATGGCCACTGTCTGCGGCACGACTCTCTCTCTTATGGATGCCGGAGTCCCTGTAAAGGCCCCGGTTGCGGGCATTGCAATGGGCCTTGTGATGGAGGGCGAGCGCTACAAGGTGCTCACTGACATCCTCGGAGTGGAAGACCACCTCGGCGACATGGACTTCAAGGTCACAGGCACGGAGAAGGGCATAACCGCCTTCCAGATGGACGTGAAGGTCGCGGGCATCAGCAGGGAGATAATGCAGCAGGCCCTTGAGCAGGCCAGAGAAGGCCGCCTCCATATCCTTGGCGAGATGAAGAGCGCCATGCCTGAGTCCCGCGACGGGCTTTCCCCGCACGCGCCCCGTATCTTCACCCTGCAGATCAAGCAGGACAAGATTCGCGACGTCATCGGCACGGGCGGAAAGGTCATCCGCGGCATTATCGAAGAGACCGGTTGCAAGATCAACGTGGACGACGCCGGGCTCATCAGCATTGCCTCCAGTGACGAGGACTCGGCCCAGAAGGCTATAGATATAATCAAGGGAATTGTTGAAGACCCGGAAGATGGCAAGGTCTATAAGGGCAAGGTCGTGAGGATCACCGACTTTGGCGCCTTTGTGGAGATCATGCCTGGCAAGGACGGGCTGCTCCACATTTCCCAGATCGAGAACCGCAGGCTCGATACCGTGACCGAAGTCCTTAACGAGGGCGACGAGGTCGAGGTTAAGGTCATCGAAATAGACAAGTTGGGCCGGGTGCGCTTAAGCCGCAAGGTCCTTCTGGATGATTACACAGGCGACGGCGAAGAGCCCAGAGGCGACTCTGGCGGTGGCCGCAGTGGTGGCGACAGGAAGCGCAGAGAACGGCGCTAACTGTTCGGGACATATCAGAACATGACGGGGTTACCTTTGAGTAACCCCGTTTTTTTGGAGAGAGCATGTATAAAAGCTTGAGGCTTCCAAACGGAATCCCGCTCCTTCTGGAGCGCATGGACGGAGTGCGTTCAGTGGCCCTGGGTATCTGGGTGCTTGCGGGTTCCAGAAGCGAGAGCAGGGAGCAAAACGGGATATCGCATCTTCTTGAGCACATGTTCTTCAAGGGCACGAATAGTCACAGCGCCCAGGACATTGCCATTGCCATTGATTCAATCGGGGCGGAACTCAATGCCTTCACATCCAAGGAGAACACCGCCTACTACATTAAGGTAATGGACGAGTCCATTGAGCAGGGGATGGAACTGCTTACGGATATATTTGTGGACTCTGTTTTCCCTGAAGACGAACTCAGGCGTGAACAGTCCGTGGTGTGTGAGGAGATACGCTTGGCCCTGGACACTCCCGACGACCTCGTGCACGAACTTTTCAGCGCCAATATGTGGGGTGAAAGCGGCCTTGGCCAGCCTGTGCTTGGCACAGAGGACACTGTAACGAGCCTTGGCAGGCAGGACCTGCTCTCCTACATAGCTTCTTCATATTTAAATGATAGGATCGTTGTCGCGTGCGCTGGCAACATTGACGAGGACTGGATCGAAGGGTTCGTAACGGAAGCCCTTGGGGGCATTGAACGCAAAAGCGTTGACATGCCTCCTGTAACATCGGGATTCAAACCAGGCCTGCACGTACACCAGAAGGACATTGCAGAGACGCATATCTGCCTTGGAATTGAGGGAATCCCCCAGAACAGCCCTGACCGTTACGCTGCGCTCCTGGTCAATACGGTCCTTGGCGGGGGGATTAGCTCAAGGCTTTTCCAGGAGATAAGGGAGAAGAGAGGGCTTGCATATTCCGTATATTCCTTTCTCTCATCGTACTCGGACACAGGTGTGTGGGCGCTTTACGCGGGCACGGCAAAGGAGAATGTGAACAAGGTGATAGAGACCGCTGCCGGTGAGATGTTAAACCTTCCAGACACCATGGGAAGTGATGAGCTCGAACGGGCAAAAAGGCAGTTGAAGTCCACTGTGATGTTCGGTCTGGAATCCTCATCCCGCAGGATGCAGAGCCTTGCCAACCAGCAGATATTCTATGGCCGGCATTACACGCCGGAAGAAATAATCAAAGAGATAGAATCCGTCAGCCTGAAGCAGGCGCGAGAGCTTGCCGGCAGGCTTGTTTCTTCTGGGCCAATGGCAATCACTGTGCTTGGCCCTCTGGATAAAACGGAGATATCAGGGGGTATTTCAGGCATGGCTGCCGGGTGAGAGGGGGACATGCCTGAACCCGGAAAGATACGGTAAATTTGCAGTGTTTGCGCTGTAATGACGGCATCACCAGCGCTTTACAAAAGTCCTGGTGAGTTGATAATATATCAAATCTGTCTGGAGAGGTGGCCGAGTGGCTGAAGGCAGCCGCCTGCTAAGCGGTTATAGGGGTTAAACTCTATCGAGGGTTCGAATCCCTCCCTCTCCGCCAGAGAATAACACTATGGAGGTTTGTTTGATGAAATTCAGAATAATCTTACTGATCGCAGTGTTGGCGCTGGTGTTTTCCGTTGCTGCGTGCAGCAAGCAGGAAGAGGCACCTATAACCGTTGACAAATCCGGCAGCAGCCTGCCTGAGGGCCATCCTTTATCCGGTGGCGCACCTGGCGTACCGGACGTGGCCCCTGTAACTCAGATCCTTGTGCCTGAGGGTGTCAAGGGTGTCTGGGTGTCCGCAGTTGTTACTGTCGAGGACAAGTCAAAAGGGAATTCCGAGGATATCACTATCCCCCTGAACTCCGAGTACATGCTTGCGGATTCGAATGTCAAGCTTGTGGTGGGTGATTTCCTGCCTGACTTCAGGATGGAAGGCACCACTATCACCTCAAGCTCTCCCGAGCCCAACAACCCTGCTGTGCAGGTGAAGATCTTTGAGGGCGAAGAGGAGATATTTGCCGGATGGCTTTATTCACGCTTCCCGGCAATACATCCGTTCCAGCACGAGAAGTATGCTATTACCCTGAAGGCAGGGGTTAAGAAATAGCCTTATCTGTTTTTCAACGCCCTTGGTGCCCTCCGCGGTATCAGGGGCGTTGGTTGCGCCCATAGCTCAATTGGATAGAGTGCCTGACTACGGATCAGGAGGTTGGGGGTTCGACTCCTCCTGGGCGCGCCACTTTCCCGCCAATTCTTTCCGGTTTTACATTGCCTTGTTAATGAGATAAAATGTATCCAGCTGGTATCTTCCATTTTCTTTATTAAGGAGGCTGCAATTGAGAAAAATAAGCGACAATGATCTTGTTAGTGAGATAAGCAGGCGTCTTGATGAGTACAACAAGGCACTGCATGACCTTAAGAAGCTTACCAGGAAACTCGAAACAGTAAACCGCAAACTTCAGGAATCCGAAGCCACAAAGAGTGATTTTCTTTCCAATATCCGCAACGAGATAAACAACCCACTTGCTTCGATAATGGGCCTGTCCAAGCATATTATCGGAGGCGCTCTCAAACAGGATGAGATCGTTTCCGTTGCCCAGACTATCTATTACGAGACATTTGATCTGGATTTCCAACTGAACAATATATTTATTGCCGCGGAGATCGAAGCGGGAGAGTCTTCCATCGGTGTTGCAAATGTTGAGGTGGAGAGTTTTATCAATCGGATAATAGATTCATTCGAGCACAAGATAAAGGACAGGAATCTTAATGTTGAGTTCAATTGTAAATGCGAAAATGGGTTCACCTTCAAGACAGACCCCTTAAAGCTCCACGCCATCATCATGAACCTCATGGCAAATGCTGTGAAATTCTGCCTCAACGGGAAGAGTATAAAGATCAATGTAGCCAAGGGCGATGAAAACCTTGTCATCTCAATAGAGGACCAGGGCAAAGGGATCGCTGACGAAGAGAAGGAGAGTATGTTTGACCGCTTTAAGCAGCTTGAGGCCGGCGCTCGAAAGGAGCACAGGGGCCACGGCCTTGGGTTAAGCATTGTGAAATCCCTCCTGAACCAACTTGGAGGACAGGTAGATATTTCAGGTGTTTATGGAGAAAACTGCATATTCACCTTTTCCGTTCCAGATTTTATGGCTGATAGCGAAACCGACGTATTCTCCGAAGAGGGTAACGAGTTTATATTTGGATCAGAAGAAGAATTTTGATTTTCCAGGTTCTAATTCCATGGAGACATGCTAAGGCCGGGCAATGAAAGATACTGAATGGAGAGATAAAGATAACCTTGCGAACCTGAAAAGGCATTATCTGTATCCTGGGAATATATTTGCAAGCGCGGACCCTCATCTTGTTACAACGGTCCTGGGGTCCTGCATATCCGTATGTTTATTCGACCCCGTTGCCGCAACAGGCGGGATAAACCACTATATGCTCCCACTGTGGAACGGGGAGGGCCTGGCATCTCCCAGGTATGGCAATATTGCGATAACAAGGCTTGTGGAGAATTTGGAAAGACTTGGGTGCAAACAGCACAGGCTGGAGGCCAAGGTGTTCGGCGGCGGCGAGGTGCTGAGGATAACAAGGGGTTCGATAAACGTCAGCCAGCGAAACATAATCCTTGCAAAGGACATACTTGGACAGATGAAAATACCCATTATTGCCATTGATGTCGGCGGCAAAACCGGCAGGCGCCTTGTCATGAATACGGGAAGCGGAAAGATCGTGATGAAGCGGCTCCGAAAGCAGATCGACGATATCAGGATCTGAGCATCCTGCCCTCGTTTGTCAGGACAAGAAATGCCTCCACCTTCAAACCAAAGAGTTCTTCCACAGCACTTGAATAGCGGGACATTTGATGTGCGTATTGCTGGACAAGCCCCTGCTCCTCATCCGGGCGCACGGGGAAGCATTTGTAGTCATAGACCCGGGCGACCCTGTCCCTTATGACCACCCTGTCTATCCTGCCGCTGAATACCTTGCCGCCCAGTTCCATGACAAATGGAAGTTCAGCATACGCTTTTCCCGGCTGCGGTAGCACCACATCTGAACATATGCCTGACTCATCCAGTTTTACCATGGTCTTGTCGATGGTCCGCAGGATTTTTTCCATCCTCTGGCCCTGGGGCAGCTTCCCCATGAGAAGGGCCTGGGCCCTTCTAAGCGTATCATTGCCGGTAAGCCTCCCTAAGGATATCTCCTCCAGAATCAAGTGGAGCACAGTGCCAGTGATGACCCAGTCCCTGCCATGGTCTTTTCTGATCACTTCGGTGTCTTCGGTAACGACTGCCCACTGAGACTCAGGCTTGTAGATAATGGGAGCGATGTAGGAGGCTATGTCCGGCTTTTTTGAAGTGTCTTGAATATTAGTTTTAATTGGGGATGATTTAAGCAGTGGTGATTCATCTATGCGCGTCATTTTAAAGGGAAGCTTCTCTGCAATGTTCTCGCCAAAGATGCCAAAGGCGTCCTCAAGGTACGAGAGCCTTCCCAGCAGTTTCTTTTTGTTTTTAAGCTCAGCGCCACTCATGCAGAGATAGTCCATGGCCCGCGTTACGGCGACATAGAAAAGCCTCTTCTGCTCTTCTTCCTCCTTCAGCTTTTGGATGCGAAATGGCTCAAGCTTACTTCTCTTTGCATGGTCTTCCTCGTAGTGCATCGATATGCCTGCCTCTGACTCATGAAAAACAACAGGACCGGATTTCGACGATAACTTCTCATCCATTGCCGGCAGGAAGACCATTGGGAATTGCAGGCCTTTGGCCGCATGAATTGTCATGATGCGCACCGCATCCATACCCTCCGCGTTAACATTGGCCTTGGATATCTTATGGGCGTTTCTGTTTGCCAGCAACCTCTCTCTGATCTCAAGCAGAGATAAACCCTCTGCCTGCTGTGCCTCCACGAGCAAGAGAAACTTTCTGATATTTGCATGCCGCTGAGGCTCAGCATAGTTTGACCAAACACTTGTCTCGCCCATGGCGCTTTCAAGCACCTGGGCAAGGGGCTCTGTGCCAATTAATTCCTTCCACCGGGCAAGGCGGTTTGCGATATCAATGCATTTGTCATTCTCAGAGGACTCAATTGCTGCGAACAGCGATGATTTCTGTTTGCAAAGTGATGTGATTTCATGATATTGCATGGCGAACATCGGTGAGCGCAGAAGGCAGAAAAGTGCATAATCATCACTGGTGTCAGTAAGAAACGATACAAGCTCCCTTAGCAGTGCGACCTCCGGCTCTTCGAAGAAACCAATGCCCTTGAGCACTATGTATGGGACCCCTGCCGAGCCTAAAGCACTCTCCAAAACAGCAAGGTGAGTGCGTTTACTGATAAGTATTCCCATGTCCTCGAACCTGCACGGCCTTTTTACCTCATCCACGATGACCTCGTGACTGCCCACAAGCTCCAGTATCCTGCTTGAGATGATCCTGGCCTCTCTCTGCCTTATCTCCTTTGTGCGGCCCTCGCCATCAAAGAGCAGCAGCTCTACAGCTCCATCACCTTCTCTTGTATGTTCAAATGGAGAGTAGCGGGTCATCCATCCATGGGCGGGACTTTGGTGCATGATCTTCTCAAAGAGAGAATTGGTGAAATCGGTTATTGCGCGCAGGCTCCTGTAGTTCTCTTTTACTTCAAGAAAGCTGTAATCCTCGCCCATCCACCGTGTCAGCTTGTCCCCTGCATCTCTGAAAACGCTGACATTGGCGCCTCTAAAGAGATAGATGGACTGCTTCTCATCGCCCACAAGAAATATTGTGGGCTTGATCCCGCCAGAACGCTTTGCCCCAAGCCCGGAGCGCCATTCCTCTGTGAGTTTATCTATGATCATCCATTGCAGAGAGTTCGTGTCCTGGAACTCGTCCACGAGGAGGTGGTCCGTGTGCTCATCAAATGAGTAGAGAATGTTATGAGATTGCGGGCCAAGCGATAGCGCCTTATATGCAAGAAGTTCAAGGTCGTTGTAGTCAAGAAGATGCTGCTCCGCTTTTTTGCGCTTGTACCTTGTGAGGCACTCTGAATACAGCGCCAGCATGCCTGCCGCATCAGGTGCCAGGTTATCAATGCTCTCAGGGTCATCCAGGATACGCTCGGGAGCAGGGGACCTCAGGTGGATCTCCGTGAGGGCCCGCCTGACAGTGTGCCAGCCCTTTAGCCCTCTTGTTCTGATGGCGTCAAAGAAAGGTTGCTCGCCCTCTTGCTCAGACATCAGGGATTCATATACAGACTCCATCCAGAGTTCCTCTGATGCCTGCTCGTCCATCACCTCCAGCGATGGGTCCATTCCAAGCTCTATTGAGAAGCGTTTTAATAACTTCAGGCAGAAGGCGTGTATTGTGGATATGCGCATCATGGGGACCTGCTCCCTGATCCTCTCAAGTATCTCGGGGTGGTCACGCTCAAGTATGCTCAGTATGCGCTGTTTCATCTCTGCGGCTGCTTTTTCCGTGAAGGTTATGCATACAATGCGCTGAATATCTGTTCCGGACTCAATGAGGCTTATAAACCTTTGCGCAAGCTTTTCTGTCTTGCCCGACCCGGCAGGAGATGAGATTATTACGCTCAAATTCGTATCAAGATATTTTTTTGGCATTTCGGCTGACATCTTGTCCGGCGTTTTCTCAGGCATTCGGGCTATCTCCCGTCCCCTGTATGTATGGACAAAAAGACCTTTCATGGCAATTCATACACCGGTCCTCTTTTAATGGATGAGCAGGGTATGAGCCATGGGCCATCTCAGAGGCTGTCTCTTCAAGGAATGTGCCTGCTGTATATATTAATGTATTTATATCGTTCCCATTTTTCAGGTCTCTTTGGTTTGGGACCCATTTCAGCCTTAAGTCCTTTAGAGAGTATATGCCCACACGTTTAAGCCTCTTGCCCCTTGCGGCAAGCATGCCGGCGTATATGAATAACTGAAGGTTCTCTCCCCTCATCGCACTGACAGCACTAATGTCAGACGCACCTGTCTTGTAATCCAGAATAGATACAGTGTTGTCATCATTATTGTCTATGCGGTCCATCTTGCCCCTGAGGTTGATGCCATTAACAGCCTCTCTTACATCCACCTCCTGATCATGGCTTATTATGCCTTCCTCCTCAAGCGAGCTCTCAAGCTCATGGATCTCAGGCAGGAGTGCAAGAAAACTCTCTTTCATTATGGCTGCCAGGTACTTATCAAGCTCTGAGTGGGCTAAAGCATCATCAAGGATTGGTCCTGCTCTTTCGGTAAATGTCGCAAGCGAGGGCAGGGGGCCGGAGATAAGGCCCTCCATAACCTTGTGCGCTATTATTCCAAGTGTCTTGGCGTCAATCTCATACTGTTGCACCTCAGGGGGGGTGAGCCCAAGGACTTTCTCTATAAAATGCCTGCGAGGACAACTTCTGTAGGAATCAATATCAGTGACCCTTATGCTTGTGCCTTCTTTGGCAAAGGCTATTGAGCTAACTTCTTTTGGCTTTGGCGACTCTGGAGCAGTTGCCCTGCTGGCCTGAAGTTCTTCCTCACAATAGATCCCCTTGACTCCCTTAACAGAAAAGTCCTCTTCCGTACCGCCGGAGAGGTATATGGATGGCAGGAAGAGCTTGTCACCATCCACCTGGGGGTAGGAGAGGCTCAGGCTACTGCTAGAGGCACAGAGACGCCTGAAGATATGACCCTGCAAGTGCATGAACCTGTCCATGTCAACAAGACCCAGAGAGCTCCTGACACGCTCTGGCAGTATGAAATCCATGTCCGGCCTTGCTGGAAGATCACCGTCCTTAAGGCCTCCCAGATAGAGCTTTGACGGCTCCAGCCCTCTGACATCAAAAAGCTCGCAGACCCTTACGCCTGAGCCCTCCTGAGGACTCCTTATCGAGCCAAGAGCACGTTTAGTAGCCTCCATGAGTTCAGCCGACCCTGCCTTCATGCCCTCAACTGAATCAAGCAGGGACAGCGAGCCAAGCACGTCCTCCGCCTGGCTGAGGCCTTCTCCTGAAGGATCAAATCCAAGCCTTGCAAGAACATCAAGTAATACATTAATAAATGACCCATAAGCTACTGTAGCTGAAGTAGAAGTAAGTGGCTTTAGTATTTTCAGCACTGTATTAAATTCTTTTAGCAGGCCTCTGGACTTGAACGCCTTGCGCCAGGCCTGCTCGCCTTTTGCGAGCCCTGACGAGAGTGATATGGAAGGGACAGCTGCTTTAAGCTCCTGGGGTATTTTGGGGAAGAACGGGCTGTGGAGCATTCTAGCGAACGGCACGCGCGGATAGCCGCCAAATACGGATTCCAGCATGCTTATGAGATCGCGGTACGCAGGGCTCTCGGCAAGAGTGCTTGCAGGAAAAAATGAATGCGGGATGCCATAGCGGCCCAGTATCCTGCTGCACATGGCCCTGTAAGGGGCAATTTTCGGGAACACTATCCATGTGTCATCGAGATCTCTGTTGCGGGAGTTGATATAGTTGGCCTTGATATCCCTTGCCATTGCCTCTACTTCCTCTTCCAGGCCCTTGGCAGGGAAATATTCATATGAGCTGGATTTTGAATATTCCTCTGAAATATCAAAGAGTTCCGGCTGGACGCCGAACTGGTCCGCTATCTCTCCTGAATAGCAATATGAGAGGTCGTCCTCCATGTGGGATATGGGGATGAGGGCAAGTGTGTTGTCGGCCCTGCTGATTAATGCCTTGGTAAGCTTCAGCTCAGCAGGGGTCATCTCGTAAAACCCGTCCAGGACCAGCAGGGATATCTCCAGGTTGTCCACAAGGCCAGCTGCACTTAAGATCATATCCGATGAGTCTGATAACCTGGACCTTTCAAGCGAGCTGTTATAGAGGTCCATGATATCAAGACACTCATGAACGCGTTTTGTTACTTCATCAGGCGTGTTTTCCTTCTCAAATACTCTCTCAAGCTCTGTGGCTATGCTCTTATGGTCAGCCCCGGGGAACTTATGCTTGATCTCCCGGATGAACTCCGCGGCAAGCGTGGCATATCCAATACTGACCCCTGATATGGAGGAGATCAGGGGGGCTGCGAATTCCTCCGGCAAGGCTACTTTATTGGCGTATGTTACAGCAACATGCTTTGAGATCTGCGTGAGTGTCATCATCACAGGCGGGATGTAGCAAGACCCAAGGCTCTTGTGAATAGTCCGCCTCCTGTCATCCATGATGTGTCTTGTGGGCGATATGATGTATCGGGATGAGAAATCAGAAGAGCGCGCATTGCCAACGGCATCTGCGATGAGTTCCCTGCTTGCGTTTTTCGCCCCTGGAGGCATATGGACGATTCTTAAAGACATAGTAAAGGATACATTATTTCAGCATTTCACTGAAAGAGGAAATGAACAAATACCAGTATTTAAATGATATAATGCATGTAGTTACGTAAAGAGTTACGTAAAGAGTTACGTAAAGAGTTACGTAAAGAGTTACGTGAAGAGTTGCGTAATTAGTTACGGAAGGAGAACTGGATTGCCTGCAAAGAGGGTTATATACATTATCGCAGCAACAATTATCGCACTTTTCCTGATCCATAAGTGCTCTGACTCGCCGCAGAGGGATGCAGACCGGGCCGTGACGGTTCAGGAGGCAAAGGATGATGTGGCAATCGATGACCCTGCCTCTCCTGATGAAAAACCCGTACAGCCTAAACAGCCAGAACAGCCCGAACAGCCTGAACAAGAAGATGTGCAAATGGAAAAACCCTTTGTCCTCTTGACCCCTCCTCCGGAGCTGATCGAGCTCAAGCCTCCTGATGCGCCTGTTATACCTGCCCAAAAAGAAGATACTGGTGCTCTTGTGTACAGGCCCGCCCCGGAGCTTAAATCTGTTGGAGATGAATCGTTCGGGGCAGCGCTTGAGGATGTCGAGGCTGATGGGGCTGCGCAGAAGGCCTCAACCGCAGGCATGGTCCTTGTACAGGATGGCTGCTTTGTAATGGGTAACCACAAGGAGGATGCATTTGAGGGTGAGACCCCTGCCCACGAGGTCTGCCTGGATGCTTTCTACATGGATATGAGAGAGGTCATCCAGAAAGAATTTATGGAGGTCATGGGCTCAAACCCATCAAGGTTCGAGGGTGCGGGGCTGCCAGTGGAATCGGTTCGCTGGCACAAGGCATCACAGTATTGCAGGCTTGTTGGAAAGAGGCTTCCCACAGAGGCTGAATGGGAATACGCTGCACATTCAGAGGGCGTGGATGATTTCTGGGCAGGCACCTCTGATCCGAACGAACTGAAGTCCTTTGCCTGGACAAGAGCGAACTCCTCTGCCAGGCCCCATGAGCCAGGTAGTTTAAGGCCTAATGCAATAGGCCTGTATGATATGAGCGGCAACCTGCGGGAATGGGTCTCGGACTGGTACAATGAGCACTACTATGCTGAAAGCCCTATAGCCAACCCCGCCGGGTCGGAAGAGGGCGTGGACAAGGTGCTAAGGGGAGGGTCATGGGACGACCTGCCCAGGTACAACCGCGTGAGCTACAGGGTGCGCCTGAACCCTTCATTCAAGAACAGTAGAAACGGTTTTCGTTGCGCTGTTGACGCGGAAGGTGCGGGCAGGTAGGCATTCAGGCCCGAAGCATTGTCAGCCATCAAGCGTGCGAAGCATCTGCCTGATATAAAAGGGCAATGAGCCGTCCCTCAGATATAACTTGAAATCACGGTCAACCCGCTCTCTTTTTATGTTCCACATGGAGGCTGACTCCATGAACAGGTCGAACTCGCTCATCTCGCGCCGCAGGGCCTCGGACGACAGGGACTCTGGATCGGTTTTCCTGCGTCGCCTGATAATTACCTCTACAACGAGTGACAGGATCATGAATGCGCCGAACCCTGTGAACATATATACGAGCTCCGGGTTATGGTTGAAAAGGTCCATCTGCATTATCCGAACGTACTTGATATGAGCGTGCCTGCGTAATGGGAGACCGCAATTACGAAGGCGGCAATGCTCAGGTGTTCAGCAACTACCTTCCACAAGGGGATGTCCTTCCCCTTGCCAATCGCATAACTGAATGCGCTAAGGAGAAACATCCCCCAGGCCACAGAAACAATGACAGCAGTCCTCAGGTCAAAGAGCAGTAGCGGCACGATGAATGTCATTGATGTCACGAACTTGGCAATGAACGTTGAGAAGGTCGCCTCCCATATCTCACTCTCCGAGTGCACGTGCTCAGACTCCTCGGAGAGGTGGATGCCAAGGGCGTCTGAGAGCGAGTCTGCGATGGCAATAATAAGCACGCCGCCTATGACCGCAAGCCTGCTCTTCGTGCCGGAGCTTAGGCCCACCATTAGCCCGAGCGTGGTGATTATGCCTGATGTGAGGCCGAAACTGAACCCTGTCTTGTATGTATGCTTCATCGTCTACTCATCCTTACGGCATCCTTGTCCAAGTCCTGTCCTCTCGCCCATGGCCTTGCGCCTGCGCTCGATCACCACCCCAAGCATCTTCTTGATGATCGTATCGTGTTTTATCATTGCCGCGTGCGGACAGACCTCAACGCAGCAGTAACACCTTATGCATTTATTATAGTCAAAGACAAGTTTTTTCCCGGGGTTGGTTATGGCTTCTGCGGGACATATCTTTACGCATTCATTGCAGTACTTGCATGCATCAAGAAGGTTCACGGGCCTGCTCGCTATGTGCCGCCTTAAAAACCCGCGGGCAAAGCGCGGGCCAAAGAGAAGGTCTGTGGTCTCAGGGATATCAAAGTCTCCAATTTCACACGTGTGTCCTTCTGTGGTGACCTCAAAGCCCTCTCCCTCAAGGCCAAGTTTTTTTGCGGCCATGTTTGTCATTAGAGCGTCAGGCTTCAGTCCGAACATCTCGCATATTGCAGTATCCAGCGAGAGCGCGTCAGTGCTTGCGATTAAAAGGCCCAGATGTCTGGGGATGCCTCTGGTGCCAGGGCCTGTGCCCTCCATGGCGAGTATGCCGTCCATCAGGTTTATGGATGGCCTGAGCACGTCGTATATGGAGACGAGCAGCTTTGCAAAAAGCTCCTTGTCCTCGCCGACCCTGAAATGCCACTCGGGTTTGCGTGCGCCCACTACACAGCCAAATAGGTTCTTAACCGCAAGGGTCAGGGCCATCTGAGTATGGGTCTTGAGTTTAGGGAGGTTGATGATCACATCAGCCTCAAGCGCGTCAGCGGAGATCTCTATATTACCGAAAGGCCCTTTGGTCATTACAGCAGTGCTCCTGGTCAGTTCGACGAGTTTGACCGGCATGCCGGAAAGGGCGTCCTCGTAGCCGCAGTCCTTAATGGCTTTTGGGAAGGTCCCCATTGCGATGCTGTCAGAGACCTGTACAACAGCACCTTTGTCCAGTGCGTATTCCACTACTGCTCTGACCACGTTAGGGTGGGTTGTCATTGCCCGGTCAGGGTGCGCCGGGGCAAGGATGTTCGGTTTTATGAGAACCTTTGTGCCTGTCGAGATGTCTACATGCCCCAGAGCCTCAAGAACATCGCGGACATCATCTCTTAGTTTGTCGTATTCGTATGATGATTCCCTGAAAATTACATTTGCCATCATGTATTTTACGGCAATACGTGGCGGAGATTCCAGAAAGGCTTGTTGGATTCGGTATAATATTGTCATGGATATCGTTATGGTTTTATCAGTGGATCAGGGCCAGGAGAGATGAGGCTTACCGGAGGGTCGCTTAGGGGGAAGAAGATACACCCAAAGGGCCTTGGCAAGCTCTCAGACCACGGAGCGCTTCGAGCGACCAGTAGCAAGGTGCGGGAAGCCATCTTCAATATAATAGGCCCGGACATTAAGGGCGCGGTATTTGCTGATATCTATGCCGGAAGCGGCACGGTGGGCATGGAGGCCATGAGCCGTGGGGCAAAGAGAGTATACTTTGTGGAGGCTGACAGGAAACGGGCGAATGAACTCAATGGATTGCTTGCCCATTGCGGGTGCGGAGACAAGGCGGACATAAAGGCAATGGATGCGGGTGCATTCATCAATTATGCTGAAAAAACCGGGCTCAAGCTGGACATTGTCTTCCTTGACCCTCCTTACGGCTCTGGAGAGCTTGATCTTTCAATCCCTTTGCTTGGCTCCGGTGCGACTCTCTCAGATAGTGCTATAGTGATAGCGGAACACGCAAGACTGGAAACCCTGCCTGATGAGTCAGGCGTTCTGCGCAAGCACAAGGAATACAGGTATGGTGATACAAGGTTAACTCAGTACAGGAAGGTATAAATGGAACGTACCGCGATATACCCTGGCACTTTTGATCCCTTCACAAACGGACACCTGGACGTTGTGACCAGGGGACGCAAGATGTTTGAAAATATCATAGTCGGGGTTGGCAAGAACCCGAACAAGAAGCAGTTGTTCTCCATCAAAGAGCGCGTCTCTCTTATAGAAGAGGCGGTATCTGGAATTGATGGCGTGACAGTGGAGCCCTTTGATACACTTTTGGTGGATTTTGCCCAAACCCGGGGAGTAAACGCCCTTATCCGGGGTCTCCGCGCAGTATCTGATTTCGAGTATGAACTCCAGATGGCGCTCATGAACAGAAAACTTGCCCAGGAGGTCGAGACGATCTTTCTCATGCCATCTCTGAGGTACATATTCCTTTCCTCGACCATAGTAAAAGAGGCGGCTGAATACGGTGGCGACGTCTCTACTTTGGTGCCTGAGAACGTTGCCATTGCCCTCAAGGAAAAGTTCGCCTCCAAGGGCTGAGAACAGGCTGTTTCCCTGAGCATTTCCGGCCCTCATTGCACTCTTGTGTGTATGCCAGTTTACCTTTGTTTTTTTTGAGAAAAATCGAACTTTGTCCATGTTGACAACCCTGTAACTATTTCTGTAATATGTATGTTCGTTCTTTGACAAAGCTAATTAATGCGTAGCACTCCGTATGTAACGGAGCCCTTAACAGGATTTTCAATATGAGAGTTTGATCCTGGCTCAGAACGAA
>SDBV01000737.1_pt1 | contig 47424 bp, 86 predicted proteins | sample 2277081 | NCBI WGS metagenome assembly SDBV01 (sample SAMN10402039, study PRJNA504765) | marine sediment metagenome | isolation source: marine sediment core GS10_PC15, 223 cmbsf | place: Arctic Ocean: Southern Knipovich Ridge | collected 2010
GCCTGGTCAGGGCTTGATGACATAGGAACTCCGGTCTACTCCCGGGGAAGTTAGCCTCGGTTAGTCTAGGCGAAACCACCGGCCACCATCGCCCTAATAACTAGATTGCCCCGGGCACCCGCTGGACCAATAAACATTATCAGCCCCCACTTAGCTTGTCCCACTGTTGGATTACCTGCGGGGGCAGATTGAATATCGACGGCTTGCCATGGTTGTAGGCTTTCTGAATTAGATGTGTCGGAGCCCGTAGTAGCTAAATCAGCAATGGTAACAGATAGGCTCCCTAGAGGGAAGGTGGCCGGGGGTTCATCAGTACTTATTCTTAGGTCAAACTTGTATGACTTACCCGAGCCCGGAGCATTCTCTAAATTAATATAGAGGTCCCGGAGTACGCACGTGTCGAAGGCATTCTTGTTGTTTCCCACGCCCCATGCAGTGTCGTTGATGAATTGAAGGTTATACTGTTCCGTATCAATGGCATGAATATCGTCCTCCGACCCGCTAATTATTAATGATTCCCCGTTGGTGTCGGCTACAAAAGTTACGCTCCATGCGGCGTTAGGTTGGACAGACGGAGTGTTTAATGGCTCAACCAATAAGCTGAGTAGGTCCCCCGGCGACACTGAAAATGAATTAACCGTATCATTCCCGGTTGTGTCATTGGCCGTAATCGTGGTTGTGAGGGACTGGCTCGCCCCATTCTTCCTGAGCGTAAACCGGTAGGCATCCGGGCTGGTTCCTGGGTCGGCACTCAGCTTGATATATAAGTTTTTGATGATCCCCGCGCCGGCGCACAACTGTTGAGCGGCGAGCTCGTTCGCGGGGTCGCCAAACCCCGGCCCGACGGATATGGGCCAGAAAGCATCAGCCGCCGAGTTAAGTCCTAGGGCGTTGCTATTACCCATGACCACGGATTCCTTAGCAGTATCCCCCGTAAAAATTGTGGAAAAACCTACAGTTGGTCGGGAAGGGGTCCCTGATGGAACCTCGCGCATGGTGACCGTCTGCCCAGCCGACACACTTACCTGGTTAGTCAGGTCTGCTCCTGATGTGTCAGTATCAGAAATAGTTGTAGTCAAATCAGAGGCGATCCCGTCCACTATGAGGGTAAACTCCCATGACTTACCCGCACCGGGCGCAGTCTCTAGGATCACCCGGAGGTCATGAACCTTGCCCGACGACGGGAGAACCCGGTGAACAGTTGATTCTGTTCCTATCCACCCGATCCCGCCCGTTATGGAGTTATATTGAGTGGCGTCCGCAGGGCCAGTCTGCAATCGGCGACTAAACAAGACTTGATCCATTAGTTGAAGTACACCCGTAACCCGGTCTGGAGGTCCCGGATCAGTAAGTTGTTCCCGATTGCGTCGGACCCCTCCCACTGAAACTCATACGTGTCATCCCCAGTGACTTCACTACTAATATTAATACTCCCCACCCAAAGGTCTCCTCCGCTCTCACTACTGGCTTCTACTTCTATCATCCCCTTCACCAATTCAATTGCATCTATATATGTACATCCGGTTTTGTCCACTTGGATGTGCTCGGTGCCGTTGATTACAAGGCTGTTTTTAGTCGCACTAGTGTCCTTGGCTACTCTATACTTAAGCATGGCCTTAACGAGGCTCACAGTGGCGCCTACGGGTATTTCCGAGACGGTCACTGACGGAAGGGACTGATCGGCAGCCGTGGAAGTAATAGTAAATACTGACTCGCAGCAGGCGTCCTTGTAAAACACGGACCAGAAGTCCATGTGAGACACGGAGATAGGATTAGGAACGAAATCAACAATCATATTAACGGGCCAGTAACCAGTAGTCCACCTTGTCACAGGCAGTCCCACCATTGATATAGACCTGGGACAGGTCCAGTGACCCGTGCTGGTCGGCGGTCTCAACTAATGCCGGGCTGGCCGGAATCGCCTCGCCCGGGAACAGTTCAAACCCGCAACTGGTGGTCACCGCGCTGGTTCCTATGTATACCGCGGCACTGTTCCCCCGCCGGGCCTTGAACACCCCACCGAGGATCCCCTCCGCCGCCGCGCAGGCCTGCTTCGCCTCGTTGGCTGTGGAGATGGTGATGGTTTTGTGGAGAACTTTCATCCTTAAACCTCAACAAGGGTCAGAGTGATTTCCGCACCCCAGTCGTCCCCTGTCTTTTCCATTCCCTGTGCCTGACTCACATCGACGTAGTAATCGTATGGGTCAGTATCCCCGCTGTCGTTGGCGTCCCGATGCCGATAGCCAAACCGGACCAGCGTATTACTCTCCACCACCTTTCTGATGGCGTCAAACAGGCCCTCTCTTCCTAATCCGCTCGCCTCGCCCTGCAACTCCCCTACCCTATCCAGGTCAATCGTCACCTGGTGAGCCCACTGGGCGGGGATTTTCTTCCTCCACTCCAGGGTCAGGGAGATGACGTCGGGCGATAGGGTGGTGGTGGACCCACGCACGTAGTCGAGCTTGAATCGGATGGAACGGAAGGCCGTACCGCTTGGGGTTGCCACGGCGGGAAGGGAGAATGTGGTCACTCCATCTCCCTCAATCCGATCATCCGTAGCATCGAAGGTCGAGTCGCTCGTGTATGTGTCAGTGAACTGAGTGTAGCTCGTGCTGCCGTTAATGGCGAAGCTCACCGTTACCGCTTCAGTGGTAGTCGCGTCCTCGACCTCCGCCTTCACCCGCAGCGCTAACTTATCCACCTCCACCTGCCCATTGTCGAACCATGGGGTCTCGTGAGTCCCGCTGGCGGCAAAGGTGAGGGTTGTGACCTCGTTGGGGTTGACGATGTTCCGTTCCAGCGGCAACCAATACACCCGGCGGTTCCGGGCAAAGTACAAGCGGTAGGCCCCGTCGCTATCGCTAGTAACCGCGCTGGTTATTGGCGCCACGTCATTCGCGTCCACCCACACCACTCTCCACCCCCTGTCGTCATACGCCCCGACCCACGCCGTCCCGGTAGTCTCTTCCAGGTGAGGGCTCATCCCCCCAAACCCTAGGGCCAATTCATTGGTCTCCGCCCCGCTATTCACCGTGACTACTGCCACTCCCGCCGTCACGGGTTTATCTACGAGGGCGAATATTTCATTCTGAGTATTGACTAGCTTAACGATGGAGCCCCGCTGCGCCGCCGGCACGCCGTGGTCCAAGTCCGGCCCGGCCAGGGTCACCACGGCATTGTTGGCCCCGTTAACGTACTTGTACATGGCCAGGGTGGACGTGATAAAGGTGGCGTCCCTCCATCTCACATGCCCCTTCCCGTTATCCTTGTGGAGGGGCAGCCCGAGCTCCGTCTCAATCCACTTACTATTATCGTAGTCGTGGACATATAAACCGGTCTCTGTGGCCGCGTAGAGAACCAGTGCTCCCGATCCCCCTCGTCCCACAAACAGCCCCGTGGGTCGGCCGGCGTGGAGGGGGAGGCGGGCATCATCAAACTCGGTGCCTGGCGTGAGCGCGTACCATAACTGGCCGGCCCCGCTCAGCCCCCATACCTTGTCATCCCACGCAGCCAACTTACTGGTCGGCTTTGTCCCGTCAGTCCACGTTCCCTGGTTGAGGTAGGCATACCCATCTCCCGTCGCGAAGACCAGGTAATTCCGGCGGTTATCCACCGGACCAAGGGTTACATTTACGGAGTCCTGCGCCGCACCGGTTAGACTCTTAACACTACTGCCCCAGCTATTGTTAGCTGTCCCGCTGTACCGGTACACCTCCGCCCCGTGAGCGGCATACAGGTTCCCCTGATAGCTACTCATCGCCCCAATCTGGAACACGCCGGATTGCCCGGACGATGCTGTGATGGTAACCAGCTCGGCCAGGACCAAATGCTTCTTCAGGCGGGTGTTGAGGGTGGAGAACCAGCTCCGGTTAACGTCGTCCGATCCTTCGATCTGGTGCAGCCCCATCCCGTCCCGCCAGTCCAACCAAGTGAGCACGGATGCCCGTTGCTGAGAGTCTCGTGACGTGTCCCCCACCACGATCTTCGGGGCGTACTGGCTGGCCAGGACGTGGCGAACCGCCGTGCCCGCCTTCAGCGGGTATTCCACCCCGTCAAGGGAAATTGTTTCGGGCGTTTCAACTTGAATAGTCACGGGCTACTCCACGTGTCGGACGCCGGGGGTGATGATAATGGCCTTCCGTGCTTGAGCCTGTTCCGCGTGCCAATACAATCGGTCGCGTTCCTGCTTATCCGTCCGGGCACTCCCTAGAGCATTGAGCATCATCTCTGTAGTCCGTGCCACCACAAAGTAGTCATCAATCTCATTAACAGTCCCATCGGCACAGAGTCCTACGGGCTCGTCCCCGCCTATCAATTGGATGGTGGAGTATCCAACCCGATTGCGTCCGCCCGGGGTCAGGTTGATCCGCCTGTTGGGTCGATCAACGGACCACTCCCTGGGGTGGAGGGTTTTGAACTCTTCGGTGGCTGCATTGGTGACGCGGATTTCGGTGATCCAGAACGTATTGGCCTTGGCGTTGGCGTTGTATTCAAGCGCGATTGATACGATAGTGGTATCGCACTCTGGGTTGGCGAGAGCCAGCCTCACCCAGGTGTCCTTACGGACATCACAAGCCGAGATGGCGGGGATGGTGATTGACTCTACCGGGGAGAGGTTACACGCCGTATCGTCCAGCCGGAACAGAATGTCGCACGCGGCAATACTACTCACGGCCTTGAACCCGAACTCAATGTGGGTGAACCCACTAAGATCGGAGGAGTCAATCGCTTCGCTAATGAGATGCCCGCAGGTACTTCCCGTGTAGACTAGCCTCATCCCCCGACGGGCGTAGAGCAGATCCTCACCGTCAATGGTGCTAGTGAATCCGCAGCTCACTGACTCGTCCCATTCCCGGACAGGGAGAACCAGCTGGTTTCGTACCCGGCTCAGGTATTGAACATCGGTCAGCATACTGATGCCGGCTGGGACATCAAAACGGACAGCCCGGTCCGATCCATGGAGGCTCCGATCCACCACATCGTCCCACGCCAACCCATTGGTATCCCGGATACTCGTATTAATGAACTCGTGGACCAAGAGTGGGGAGAAGTTACTGAGCCACAGTTCGTAGGTATCGCACGCTGCTGTGGAGGTGATGGTTTCTCCATCAATGGTTAGGGTAATACAGGCAAAGTCGTTGACCCGGCGGTAGGTCCCGTCATTGTTGGACGGCCCGGTGAACCAGAGATGTTTCCCGTTGTGGGTATCCGGCCCGCCGCGCAGAGTCGAATCTACCACGGTGGTAGTTGACCCCGTACCGGACATGGTGCCCAGGTACACTGCACCGAGGTTCCGTCCCACAGTGACTCGTAGCTGTTGTCTAGTCTGATCGGATAGAATTGGCATTACTTAGTCCTACTCCACTGGCAACCTTGGCGGGTGCATGACCAAGGTAGACCCGATACGAAAAAACTCCGTGGGGACGGCAGATGGCTGGTCATGAACGCCTTCGTTAAAGGGCACGCAGTTCCTCGGGTATTAAACTACTGTTCCTATTGAAACACTGCGGATTGTCCCCCCGTCATTAACATATACGGTTACGGAATCGTCGCAGGGGTTCCATTTGAAAGTGAGGAAACTCGCATCTAGTGTGCCAACTAAGGGAGTAGTCACGTCTCCCCGCTGTGCCCAAAATGGAGTTGTCTCCGTGCCTGTGGGAACCGCCATAGCAACATTGACGAGGGCATTACAAGCGGTGTCGATGGTGTTCATCACGACTCGCTGCGCGGTTGCGGCGGTGTTCAATTCATTGCCTGCTATTGTAAAAGCGGCAGCATCCCGGCCTCGAAGCGTCCCCACATCACGAATGTTGTTCCCTGCAAAGTCCATGAGGGCACCAATTTGAATGTTACCCGTGGGGTTGATTGTCAGGTTTCCAGAGGGTGTGATGATAGCCCCGGCTACTGAAATACCACAGCAGAAGACAGGAACAGCGGTGTAGGTCTGAGCCAGACCCAACACTGCTACCGTGTCGTCGGCGGTGATAGCCGGGAAGACTAATTCACGAAGGGTCCCGGCGGTGTAGTATTGGAACTCCGGGCGGGAGTCATAGGAGCAACTTGGTCCCACATCAAGAGCCTTCCAAGTCAATCGTACAAACTCAAATGGTAGGGCCGAGCAGTTTTCCAAATTTAAACTAAGATACGCCTCGTCGTTATCCGTAGGGCAAGCCCGATTGTTGCCCCAGATACTGATTGCTATTTGGCTGTCTGTATCTGCGTTGTTACGGACATTTAACGGCGTAAGCCCACAGCCGCGTATGATTGTGGCCCCCTGGTCGGCAAATAGAGAACTACAAGTGATGGTTAACGAGTTTTTAAAGACAGCATTCCCAATCACACAAAGACCACCAGTAGTGATGGAGAGTTTGTCTACCACTGTTAAGGTGGAGTCAAGAGTCGTGGCCCCGGTTACATCCAACGTCCCCGGCAAATCCGCGTTGAGGAAGATGTTGGACCATGTAATCCGCTTACTCTCGCAGCACGCACACTCACTCACGTCCCTGACGTAGAACTCATCGTTCGTAGCAGGAGCGGCAGCCAGTTCAGTCAGCACACTTAGTTTAGAATCGGCTATGGCCAATTAAACACCTTCCAACAGCAAAAATCCACCGTTCTCCAGGAGCAAGAAGAAGGGGCCTGTTCCTTCAAGTTCAAGCCCCGCGCCACTGACCGGACCATGTCCCCGGGCTCGTCCTCCGAGCCAGATCACGATCTTAGTTATGCCAAAGCTCATTATCCACTCACAAGATTGTCCAGATTGATGCCCAGACGCTTCTGGGTATTCCGATTGTGCTCCCGGATGGTGTTCCGAAGCGCCGTCACCTCCTGCCGGGCCTTGTGTACCGTCGCGACCGGGACGGACATGGCCTCTTCCTGAGCATGGAGAGCCTGATTGACAGCAAGGTTGTAACTGTCCACTGCATCAATGACTGCCTGGTCGAACTGTTCCCCGGCCGCTTTAACCGCCTGGTCCCTGTCTCGGGTGGCCCGCTCAAAGTAGCTAGCTGTCACCCGCCTCTGCTGGGTGTGTTGTTCTTCCGCCCGTCCCTTGGCGTTAGCCATCTCCCTTGCCGCTTCACCTTTCAACCCATCAACAGGGCTAGCCAACCTTGCAGCATCTTCAGCCATCTTGGCAGCAGACAAGTCAGCCTCGGCCACGTTCAACTGGGCCAACATCTCGTACGCTTCCGTAACGGCCTGTTGGACTTTTTCCTGTATGGTTTGATCCATCTAAATCACTATCAAAAAGGATACCAACACGTCGGTAACCGCGGTGTAGGTTGGGGTGCCTCGGGTCACGCATTGGAAGGAGAGGGTCCCGGTGGGGCAGTAGTAGGGCAGACCGATGTTTTCAATTGTGGCAATGCTGTTGGTGGCGAAGGTGGCGTAGTCCGCGGCCAGCACTGTGAGGTGGCCGATCAAATTGTCCAGGTCGGCATCGGTAATGGACATGGGGTCATGATCCGCGGTCCCGGTGAAGTCGGATTTGAAGAGAATGATATCGGTGGCGTCTTCCTCACTATCTCTATCGACCAGGGTAAATCCCATGATCACCCCGTGCTTAGGCACGTTCACAGTTGTCTTGACTCCGAGCGCGTCGTTGGCGGTGTACGCTCCGGTGCCTATGGCGATATCAGTGAAAAGAGTCCGGTAGACATTGGGACTAGGCATGTTGATCCTTTACGTGCTTCTTCAACTTGTTGGCTGCTTTGGTCTGGGTGGTTGACCAGGTCCGGAACGAGCACTGGTTGCAGGAGACATCCACCCGAGTCCGCTCCTTGCGTTCGTCCCGTAACTCCATCATATTCTGCACAACCTTCGCGGGGATGCTGGGATCAGCAATCGCATCCAGGGCCTCAGTAGGGCTCAGGGACCGACCAATAGCCTCCATCATGGCCTGCTGGGCCTTCCGATCCTCCAGCCTCTCCTTACTCAGCCGATCCCGCTCGATGGCGCCCCACGCCGTAGCGTGTTTCTTCTGCATGTGCCGGTCCACTTCATACGGATTGGCCAGAGGCTTGCTGCACGTGGGCAAACCCATCAGGTCCCACGAGGGCCGCTCCGGGTCCTGAGGATGCAACCTGCACTTGTTAATCAGTTCGATGGGCCGGGCCACAGGTTTGTCGAAGCTGAAAATCTTACTCCCGGGTCGGGCGTTGCGTAAATCCTTCCGGTCGAGGGAGAAGGTCTGCTTGATGGTGGTGGCCATGAGATTGACGTGGATCAATCTCTCGTCCAAGTCCTCCGTGTGCCACATCCGGTAATACTTCCCGCCCCGCACCTCGATGAAGGTGGACTCAATGGGGAGTTCCGCTGTCTCGGGCATGAGGTTATCGCCGGACTTATACTCATGGACCGGGCCGTCCCGCTCCGCTTCCTGGATTCGTTGTTCGAGGTAACTGGTCATTAGTAAATTGCCCCCTCCGGTATACTGGTATCGTGGGCGTGGGGCGGGTAGGTCACGGTAAAGGTATTACCCTCCGTGCTTGTGGTGGTAGTTGACAATGACGGGCTAGCCACCGTCCAAGTATAGCCACCCCAGTTTCGGTCACACTTGGTACAGTAAGCCACGTCACATGGCTTACAGTACATTAAATTATGATTGCAGTGCTGGTGCGTCATCGTATCAATACTCCTCCGGGTCCAAACGTACTATGCCCCGCCGCCCTCAGCTTCCTCATCTCCTGCTCCACCAAGTACTCATCCACCACGTCCATGGGGATGATCCGATCCCGCCAGTCATCAGCCTGGTTCCTCAAATAATCCGCGATCTCCCTCGCCTGCCCCACCGACTCATACCAAAAGGATTGAACCCGGAACTCGCCCTTCTTATAATTTGTGGAAAGCCCCATGTCCTCGCGGTGCTGAGCCGGCTCCCCATCCCGCCTCACAACTACAACCTGGTAGCGATGGGTGGCGCGGGAATCCGGCGTCCTCAGGTTCAGCTCAGCCAGGGACCAGGCGGGCTCGTCCTCACTAATCCGCTCAGTCTGAGGGAGCATTCTTGGCCAGCTCCACGTCTACCGGGTTCTGTAGATGGGCGGTAAAATCCTTGTCCAGGTAGATGGGGCCGTCATGGAAGAAGTGGCTGTGTCCATCAAACCAGTTCATATTGAATTCCCCCTCGTAGTTCTTAACGTGATAGAGGTCACCGGCATCTTCTGATGGGGTCCCGTCAATATTCCCCTCAATGCGAAGACGCCAATCCTTATTAGCCCGGCGGTAGCACATCCGGTAATGACGCGGGGGCATCTCCACATCCCCCTCCATCTGGACGTTATTAGCCAGGTCTAGTTTATTCGTGACAGAACTGTAATTCGCCATAAGTCAAGTCCAACTCCTTACGATCTGGGCGGTAGAACTGGAGGAATGGATGTCCCCCCCGGTGCTGTATGCTGGCCTTAGCTAGGAACAGCATCCGGCCAGACTCATCGTTGGCGCCCAGCACATAGGGTCTCCCCGCCGACTTTTTAAACCACCACTCATATGGATCCGCGTAGCAGGCATCGTGTGGGCAATGAATCCGCCTAATCCTCATCATCGCTTGGCGCCGGCTCCAGCTAATTTCCCATACATGAGTCCCCCCGGGTAAGGCCTGCTGCTCGGGCACAGGCAATGAGGTAACTGTGTGAATTACCCCCTCATCGGTTTCCGGCATTGTCATCCCTCCTACTCCGGCTCCGGGTCCAGCACCTCAACCCCGTCGGCACTCATCACAATCCGCACCTTCCCCGCTTCCAGGCTCATCTCCCCACTTAACAGGGCCTTGATGATATCCTCGTAAGCGGTTTTCGCAGCTTCCCGCTCCTGCACATACATCTGTTGCTGTTGCTCGGTCAGCTTAACTATATCCATCATCCAAGCCGACCAATTGGTGCTGATGTTATCCCGGAGAGACTTGTGTACGCTATGAAAATCTATGAACTGCATTGCTCCTCCTGCTTTATGCTCCACCCGTTAGGGCTAATTTCCAACTCCGCCAACTGGACCCTTCCATCCACTAAGTCCCTCAGTAACTGGAGGGTCTGCTGGAAGCCAAGGCTTACTTGTTCAAGCTCCTCGACCCGCAACCCATACAGTTCATGGAACTTAGACAAGTTCAAAGTTCCCCGTATCTAGGAATTCCTGTACCCGCCCTTCAGGAATGCTGTACACTTCTTCCCCGGGCTCGTTCTCGTACCGCTCCATCACATGAGATTCATCACTACTCATGTAACAGGTTGCCAGACATCTTAGTTTAACCATTGTCGTCCTCCACTAGAATAAAGTCCTTAGTTTGTAGAAACTCCCCCAGTCGTGTGGCGGGAATTTCATAGATATCTTGCTCGTCCCCAAACCAATCCTCGTGCCGCTGCATCACCACCCCGCCCTCGTCAAGGGGGAGGTAACAGGTGTAGATGCATAACACCTTCTTCGTGACGGGGTTAGGCGGCATAGAACGGGATCTGGTAACTGGTCCCAGCCACCCTCATGGTCAGGTACCCGTCTTCTGTGCCTCCGCATGGGTCGGCGCTCATCCCATCGCAGGAAACCACCGCGGCGCCTGTGTTCGCGTCGTCGAAGTTGAACAGGTCGTCCCACGCCTTAATATTAACCGTCCTCACCCGCATCACCGCTACTCTGCCGCTGTAGGTCATACCAGAGGAGGGAACGGCCAGAAACGTCTCAAAGGCCGAAACGTCGCCGGTGATACACCGGGCACCCGAAATGCCAAAGTCAATGTTGACCTGCACACCCACGACCTCACCAGCCACATTGCCAGTGGTACCTTTGAGCACCGGGTCGGCTTTAATGGCGACTAGGTTGGTTCCAGCGATGCCTGAGGCGAATCTGGGCGACACCTCCAGACCCGTGATGCTAGCCGTAGCCGCGGTCTGGTTGGGCTTAATCTGCACGCCCGACGCATCACCCGAGGTCTGGGTGTAATTCCTGCTGTTGATTCGGACGGTTTTGGTGTCCGAGTTGGTTTCGATCTTCGAGTGGTCGTCCTTCTTGAAAATCTGTAAAGCCGTCCCCTTGGAATGAATTTCCAATTGGCAACAGATGTGGTTGAAGAAGAACCCATTACGGGAAGCGTTGGCAACCATTTAATCTCCTAGCTGCAAGGCAGCACTGGATAGGATTAGGGGCGGGATTTCTTGGTCTCAATGTAGTGGACGTTCATGGTCTGACCGCACCCTGCCCGGGTTTCATGAGCGATGTGGGGAGTCAGCAGAACATCCCGGTCGATGGCCGAGGCCATCTCGTAGACAAGCACCCCGTCGATCCAGAAATCGGCACGAGTTTGGTTACAAGCCTCCTGGTCGTAGACCGTAACCTTGAAGGTCTGGGGGGTGTCAGCTACAGGGGCAATCCCCGTATTCAGACAGGCAATCGCTACATTGGTATCGGCGTCGTCATCAACCATAAAGACGTGCCAGTTGTCGTTGGTGGCGTCGATGTCGAATACGAACCCAATGAACGTTCCGGCGTTGGAGGTGAAGGTAGTGCCGCTTAGTTCAACGGGGAGGGTATCGGAACACTCCGACACGTCGTCGTTAAACCCAATTGTCACTGCTTGAGCGGTGATGGCTGCGAGGTCAAGCCGCGCTTCCATACTCATAGACCCATCTTGAGCCCGCCAAACCAGCCGGTGACCAATCTCATTCATATCGTTGTCGCAGGTGCCAGTAACCGATTGCGCTTGGAGCTCGGCGCTATCATTTACGGCAAAGGCAGTGCCTCCATCCGTAGTTACGATCCAAGTTACGCCGTTGGCCGCGCCGGTATGAATGTTATCAGTAAGCCATTCTTCCATGAACCGGATTGTACCCTTAGTGGTATCAGTTGCCATTGTTAATCTCCTTGGGCAGGTGGATTATTAAGATGTGGGAACGGAGGCATCGCTGAGCACTCCGACTAGCCAGTTCCCGGCGCTCCGTTCCCCAAAGGCATACTCGTCATAATGCAACATCTCAGTCGCACCCCCGCCGAGCTTTTCATTTCGGAGCATTACGATCCGTGGACTCCGTCCCTGGACAAGCACTGCGGCTTCCTGAGCAAAAACCATGCCCCGGGCGTCGTCAAGGCTGTTAATACCGATGTTCCCGGCCTCGTGGAGGCTTCCACCGGCAATCGGACCCCGGTAGCCGTTCTGGTAAACGGTCTCAGTGATCCCGGGCGCGGTGGGATACGTTCCGATGGCCGCGATGAGTTCATCCTCAATGTCCCGGATTTGAAACCCGTGGAGGACAATTCGGAAGGGGGGGTTGCCGGGCTCCGTGGCGTCAGAAGAAATCCGCCTCACCGCCGAACTGAGGTGACCGGAGGTGAGAGTCACGCCCGCGCCGGCGTGGGTATTAGCCGCACCCGCGGCCAGGGCCAACCCGTCGGTATCCTTCAGCCGTTGGATGGCATTCTGCGCGAGGGCGGTGGTCTTAGCCAAAGCCTTGGGACTGATTCGTGCGGCCACCCGGTCGGTGATGACTGTCTGAATCCCGGTCACGGTAGGAGTAACGGTAAACAGCGTATCCTGCAACTGTTGAGGGTTGTCAATTTCATCAGTCTCACCAAGATTCTGGGCGGTGAGCTGCTCGAACGATACCTCCCGCCAAGCTGTGCCCGTTCCCGTGGAGAGGGTTTCCTTGGAAACAATCTGGGACATCACCCCAACTTGCTCCCTAACGATCCTAGCCGAGGCTACCGCCACGGGGAGCGAATCGGCCAAATGCTGAGTATACGTGTTACCAGAGGGCATTAGTTAATCTCCTAGCTTAATCGTCCCATTGCATCCACAACCTTGTTAATATCAACAGGGTCACCATTAGCGTATGCCGCTATTAGCTGGTTATCGGACATCCCTCCGGTGCTACTATTGCTGTCGTACTGTTGACCGACGGGGACTGCTCCCTGCGTCAGCTTGTCAATCTGCACCTGCATATCGGTGATCTTCTTGCTATCGGCCGAACGACTCCGGGCTGCTCTCTCCATCTCATTGGGAGTCGCATAAGGAATTAGATCCGCCGCCGGCGTACCAGTTTCCTTTTCCAGTTGCATTGCCCTCACCAACCTCCCGGCATCCTCCAATTGCTGGCTTAGGGTAGAGACTTGACGCTCGGCCATCACGGCCCGCCCGTAGGACTGGGCCTCCTGCCGAGCCTCAACTTCGCCCCAGTTCTGCTGAACCAGATCCGCCTGACGTTTTTGGACCTCGGCCTGGACCTGGGTTTGGAATTGAGCATCAGTTTCCCTCCGCTGCAGTTCCTCGTTAGTCCGTTGAATATCGGCTAGCCGCGACCGCTCCTCGACCAGGGCCTTCTCGGCCTCTGCCAAACGGGCATCAGTAGGGGAGGCGCCGGGAGGAGCATCAGAAGTAGAGGGAGGGGACTCTATTTCTGTTCCCGGCACCTGTTGGCCTGGTTCTTGTACGTCAGAACTTGCCTGACTTACCGTCGCCAAGTCCTCAGAAGAGTAGGATTCAGGTGCTCCAGTATCCTGAATGGTATTTTCAACTGTCATATAAACCCCTCGTGAATTGGTAGCGGGGCCAGGAGTCGAACCCAGTTTCTCTAGCTTATGAAGCTAGTGAGATACCGTTTCTCCACACCCGCCATGAGTATCTTATCATAATCATTATTCATTGTCAATCGTCGTAGGTTGGAATGATTATTACCTACTACCTATTGCGCCTACCCTGCCGTTCACGGAACTCCCGCTCCAGTTTATCCTCCTCCTCCTTGGTACGGCGCTTCCGTTCTTGCCTCTCTGCCTGCCTCTGCTCCGACAGTTGGGCCTCCCATATCTTAATCTGCCTATTCAACACATTACGCGGGAGTGTATCGAAACTCTCGTCGTTTCCCAAATTCTCCTTAATCACCTCATCCAAGGTCTTATCTGGGAAGTCGTAGGCCCGCATCCCAGCGAAATCCCCGCTTCCACGAATGGCCCTTTCAGTGGGAGTACCCCCCTCAAAGAGCACAGATGACATCCAGAGGGGCATCAGGTCTTCCTTTATCAGATTGCCCAACGACTTCAATGATTCCAGGGGATTGCCTGAGAAGTCGTTCGTGATTGGCTCGCCGAGGTAATCCTTTCCGCTAAACAAGTCCCACGCATTGGAAGGGACCGAGGCCAGTTGGCTTCTCACCCAGCGCAACCCCACATTAAACTGGCCCTCCGACAGATCGGCAATGGCCGTGGGATCGGTGGCAATCTTACCCAACATGCGGAGGTCGGAAACAAACTTGGAGCCCGGTCCAACTGCTTGACCCCCCAGGCGCCAGAGTAGGAAACGCCGATTACGAGGATCAAGGCCCTGCTTCAAGTCATCCTTAATCTCCGACTCAGTTCGTCCTTGCATTAGTCCAAGGGCTATGGTTAACCCAGAGAAAGTAGTTACCATCCCCACTGCTAAGTGTAGGTAGGCCTTCCGAGCCAGCTCCCCCCTTAGTCCGCCCTGTAAGACGTTAGCATGGAGTGCCGCAGTTGCGCGGCGGTAGCGGGGAGCAAGGAGGATCGCTGATTCGGTTAGTCGTTGATTACCCGATAAGCCAATCCGAGCACTGGAGGCCAACCCCCGCATACTATTCACGTAGTCCGTCGCATCACGAAGCCGCTGGGGGTTGTTTCCGGCAATCTCCTTCATGGCTATGCCCAGATGGACCCCCGCCTCATCCATTGTTGCTTCAAAGGCTTGTTGGAAGGGGCGTAGGAGCGCGGCCGGTTTACCAATCACCACGTTGTTCAGCAATCCCCCCTTACCTAGTGCTTCCGTGGCCTCCAGTCCCGTGTCCGACATAATGATCCCGGGCATCTCCTGGAGCAGTTCGTTGTGCTCAGCAATACGGGTAGCTCGGCGTGCTCGGGCTGCACGGGAATTGAACATAGCGCGGGTCAAGGTCTGACCGAACTCCACTCCTGACCGACCCGCGATAAGCGGGTGCCGAAACATTGTAGCGAGTAATTGAATCATGAATGGGGAGGCGTCGCCGGCCAATGCAAATATCCTCTGGACGGAGTTAATTGAGTTGATCCCTCGAAGTGCCGCATTAGTGGCCTGGGGGCGTATTAGATTATCAACCTCGGCTTGGAACGCACCCGCGCCAGGGCCTTCAATTACCTTGCCGGGGAAGTTCAGATCACGTAACGCGCCAAACGTCCCCTGCTCGCCAATTGCCGCGGGTCGGATTGTCACTCCCGCTCCGGGGTTAGCCTCCAGCCAATCCTGGGCCTGTTTATTGACCACTCTGTTCCACCCAGACTGCGCCCGGGCGCGAATCGACTCCTGGTAACTGAGCGGGACAAACCCCTCAGCCTGAGCCTCGGCGACAGTGGTAAACACACGCGCCTGTTCCACACTGGTCTTCCCGCCTAGGGACTTCCCACGGCCCACACTGCCCTGAGCGATGATCTCCCCGTCTTTTCCTATCTGTGCTACGTGGATCCGCCCGGCATAACGCTCAATCTCTTCCAGGGGAACCCGACCGATGGGGATACCATTCCTCTGGTAGAGGTTAAACAACTCCCGCTCGATATCATCCCCCGCATCAATCCATGCCCGTTCCTTGGCGGTTAGGGTGAACCGAGATGGGTTCTCAGCTATTTCATTAACCGACCGGCCCTTGAACTTCCCCTTTGTCAACAGCCCCGTAGCCGTATCAGTCGGTCCAAACAACTCGTCTTGGAGTCCGTGCTGACGTTGGTGGGCGGTGAAAGCCGCTATCCGATTACGCCCCTCGTCAAAGGAAGCTGCGCGAGTGAGTCCGGCCCTGCCTACATTGGACTCGGGAGCGAGAGTAGGATTGGCCCAGCGGAGAATGGACCCAACCACGGGGGTTCTAGCTAACCTATCACCCAGTTGGCGAGCCCGGTTCGGATTGAATGTAACATCCATCTGGGTTTGGAAATCGGTGGGATCACCGAGACGGGGAGTTGGTCGTGGATCGCCGGCTGCAACGGGGCGTTCGGGCGCCGCCGGAGCATTCGGAGAGCTCCCCCGTCCCGACCTCTCTGGGGGAGGAGTAACCTTAGTTAAATCCGTCCCTCCCTGCCGTTGGGTGACTGGGGTGGGGGCATCTACCGCCGGGGCTTCCGTAGCTAGTCTCCGCGCCTCCCGTAACTGGTTCTGGCTTCCGGCTGCATTGAGTTCAGCCAGGTCATCTCCGGCTTCACGAGCAGTGACCAAGGCCACATCCGCTTCGTCAATCGCCGTATCAAGGGCAGCAACAGTGGTAGGTTGACCGGTGCGCGGGTCGGTGGGGGCTTGTTCTACTACCGGAACGGCTCTTTGACTGACAGGAGGAGGTATATCACCGGGACGGAACCCTGGGCCAGCCCGTTGGCCCGTTTGAGCTAGTTTCATCCTGCCTACCGCAGCAGTGGTTCCCCGAGTCCCTACCGTCTCTGCCACAGCCTGAGTCGCGGGGGTGGCAGCGCGGAGAAACGGGTCTGCGGTTACAGAACGTGTTAACGTACCCGCCACGCTCGGAGCACGGGTGATGGCAACTGCCGGATCAAGCAGACCTATTCCAAGCTGCTGGATGAGGGGGCGCTCCCTGAACTTTTCAGATATCCCCGTGATTACATCTAGGGGATTTTTGGCGCCCTCCACGGTTACCGGGTCCTTAAGAGTGAGGGCGCGGAACAAGGATTCAGCAAACGCTTCCAGGGGTCGGGACGCCACGTCGATACCCTTCTGGGCGGCGGGAGTAACAATCGGTATACTGAAGGGGGGTTTGAGTGCCCGCTGCGCCAGCTTACCTAAGCGCTCAGTAAATCGGTTTAACTTACCAGGTCCCTTAGCCGGTCGATTTGGCTGATCCTGATTCGTGAACCGATCTAACTGTTCCTGGGGAGGGACCCGGTCGAGGAACCGCTGGAGTTGGTCGGCGGCAGAGAGATGTCCTGGTTCATGGGGCATTAAAAGTTCACTAGGAATCTAGTATTCGGGTTCAGGAACTGGCTAAACTCCCCACGCTGGGCGGGGGACTGACGACGGAACTCCGTCTCCGCCTCACTAAACCCGCTGCGGGGCTTTTCAAACGCATCTTCCAGGAAGGAAAGGAAGGATCTCGGGGACTCACCCCGGCGAGCTCTCGACCCCGACTCACCTAAGAACCGGTTCTGGAAGTCCTGGAAGGCATTGGAGAAGGAGCGGCGTTGGTTCGGGCCACGACCAAACGGGTCCTCGCGAGCAAAGGACTGAAACGCCGCTTCGGGCACGTCACGGAGGAAGTCTTCCGCTAGCCCGGGCAGGCCAAAGTCAAACTCAGAAAAGTTACGAGTAGTCATTAGCGAGGCTGTCCCAGAAGCCGGCCGCCCTGCTGGGCTAGTTGCTGGAAGAAGTTGCCCCCCGGGTTAACATTTTGTTGCTGCTGAAAGCGGTTCCGGGCGGCGTCCGAAAAGGCGCGTCGGAATAGGGGATTCACCCGTGGGAGAGCCGCACTCAGAACCTGCCGGAATACCTCCGGGTTATCGTTGAAGAACCCAGATTTAGCCTCTCCAGCAGTACCCCCCCTGATCTGGCTAGCCAAGTCCACAATCCCACTGGATATACCACTGGGGGACAGAGCCTGACCACCCTGTTGGAGGAAGTTTAGAAACCCTTCAGGTTCGTCCGTAGCCTGGAAGGAGGATTCGGGGGCGCCTAGGGCAAAGGAAAGAAACGCCGGGTCTCCTTGGGCTAGAGCCGATTGCCGAGCCGCACCGCTTAACTCCGGACCGAACCCTCCGGTAGTGAAACCCCGAAAAATCCCACGGGGGTCGGCTTCTCGGAGCAGTTGGGGATCAACCTGAAACGGATCAGCAGCTCCGCCCGTTGCCCGCTGTTGATTAACTACCTCTTCAAGAGGGGGAGGGCTGGCACCACCAACTTCTCCTAGAAGGGCTCGGCTCTCCTCATCAGATACCCCTAACCCAATCAGTAATTCCAATGCGTCTTCTAACGAATCAAAGGCACCCGACTGGAAGGCCTGGAGAATCCGCTCTACCTGTGCTGCATTATCTGGGACTTGTGCCATTAGGTATCATTCCTTAGCCGAGGTCCGGCTGACTCACGTGCATCGGGCGCCGCGCGGTTACCAAGAGTGGTTCCCCCTCGGGGTTCATTCCCCCGGGAGTTACTAGAGTTGTTATTAGACGTCTCCCCGCCTCCTGCTGCTCCACCGGGTCCAATTAATCCTTGGGACTGGAGTTGGAGAATTGTTAACTGGAATTGTTGTGTCATCCGTTCAATGATTAAGTCAATCAAATAGGTCTGGGCCAAGTCCTTGTCATCCCTCGCCTCCGCAGCCTTCATAAGGGTGAGGTTACGGGCTGTGGGAGAGGCCCGCTCAGCCACCTGTCTGTACACCCGGTCGGCCTCCGCCTTCTCGTCCCGGATACCCAACTGGTTCTCCCTCAACCACGCATCAGATAGCAGCGGAATCTCCCCGTCCCGGCCCATATTGGCGAACTGGAGCTTGGCAATGTCGTCCTGGGGGAGCTGGGCTACGAGTTCAATGGTGATGGGTGGGAGGTTACGGAGACGCGCCGGCACTATGGTGGCGGAGAACCACTCTTTATTCTCACTAAATCCGTTTACTTCCATGGCCTCGAACGCACCCGAGGCATACATGTCAACAAGTAGGTTGGCACCCTGGGTCAGTAGTCTCTCGACCGCGTCCAGACGGGGGCGGAGCTGGCTGAGCTGAGTCGTGTTCAATATGTCGATGGCGATGCCTGAGAGGGCGAAGGGGGCGTTACCGAAGGCACTATCGGGTAGGGAGCCCTTCTGGGCCTCCCCACTCACTATCCCGGCTAGTTCCGCAGTGTCGCGGGTGAGATCGGGACGGGGGATGGGCAGAAGAGTCTCGTCCGTACCCAATTGCACCACAGTCGATGTTTCATCGGGGTTATCATCCAACCCCTTCTCCCCGCCAGGACTGGTCAGCACATACCCCTGCTCCCTCCCCTTGGACACGTGCTCAAGGTAGATCGACAGCACTTCGTTCTCGTAGTCGAAGGTCTTCCGATCCGTGGCCCAGATACTCTCCCCGTAGTCCATAATGAGGTTGCCGGTGGTGTCAGCGCCGCCAAACCCCTGATCCACCGTGGTCCCCCGGGACTGGATCAGTGGAGCCGGCCCGACTACAGTGATGACTATGGGGACCTTCCTAGGCAGTATCCCCGAATGATGCTCGGGCTTCTTCAAATACTCGTTTTCTACTACGACTGAGTTGAAGTGGCGGTCATAAAAGTCGTAAACGTCCAACCTATCCTTATCCCCATGATTGGCCGGCCGGACCCCGTACTCCGCCTCAATCTGATCAACCGTCCGCTCAACCTTGTAACAGGCCCAGTCCAACCCCTTCTTACCCATCCCCCAGTACACATTCCGCACGTCCCAGTGAGCGATCTCGACCTGGGTGGAGCCCTCCTCGTCTTTGACAAAGAGAAACCGCATCGCTGCCCATCCGCGGCACGAGGTATGCCACGAGGCGCCGTTCTGTAATGATTGACTTAATACTTCCTGGAGTTGGGCGTTGGCCTTGTTGAACACGCCCCGGACAAACCGCTCTTTGTCATTGCAACGGGCGGCGAACTCCTCCTCGGGATTGTCACCGAAGGGACACTTGATGTGGATTTCCGCACTCGCCATGGTAACTATGAGTTTATCGGCGAAGCTCTTGGCCCGGTTACTGGTGTAGGAACGAAACGCGTCCCCGCCGTCCTCATTGGTGTTGTATTCACGCTGAGCCCACCAACGCAGGTAATCCTCGTCCATCCGGGTACGGAGGGACTGAGTTTCTTCCAGATGGCTTTGTACGGCCTCCATGACCTCGGTGGGGGTAGTTGGAGTGACCATATTAACTGATCCCGAACTTGCTTAACACGTTTGACCTGCTCCAGCTCCGTCTAGTATTACCAAACCGCTGTACCTTCGCCTTCTTACTCCCTCGCACTCCCGCATACCCGAACATACTCACAAGCCCGTAAGTCAGGGCCTTAATGGCGTCGTTGTGGGCGTCCATCGGCACTCGGCCCACGGGCAGGCCATTATTATCCAACTTCCACCTGTAGACGAGTACCTGACGGTCGAACGGATTCCCGCAATCCCCTAACTCACTCCTCAACCCCTTGACATTGGAGCCAATAATCAGTTTAGGCGCATCGGTCACCGGGTCCACCTTCATATAGCTCTTCAACCGGTCAATCCCTTCTAATATCTCCACTCGATTCGCGTGCATGTGGATCCCGTGGTCCTGCCACACGGAGGCAGCGGGCGGCATCTGGCCGGCGTGAAGCGTGCCCGCATAGTCAATGACGTGATGGCCGTCAACAATGTCCTTCCACCACACCTTCCCCTCGCAATGCCTCACCACCTCCTCCACTATCAGTCCCCTCTCATATATCTCATCAATGATCCTCACCTGCCCATTCACCACCTGCACAACTTCCACCGCGCAGTGGTGTCTGTACCCCGGGTCTACCCAAAGGTGGACAGGAATCCCAGGAACATAGCTAATATCTCGCACGTGAAGGGCGGAGCTGAACTCCGGTATGACCAGTCCCTTAGGCGGACACGGGACCCCCTCAATTCGCTCCAGATAAAAATCATCCCCGGATTCCTCCCTCAGTCTGACTATTTCCGGATCTTCTCGCCCCCCTGGATATATCCTCCAGTTGGTCCAGGACGGGAGGCTATATGCTTTGTGGTCAGCATCTCCATGGTCCCACTCATTTCGGAGAGTGGGGAACCATCCCACCGACCCCTCCATGGTCCCACTGATGTATAGCCAGGCTTGATGCGGCGCCGTCCGGGCCATACAACGGTCGTAAGCGGCCTTGCTGAACATTGGCGCCCCGCCCTCGCAAATCATGATCCCAGCGGGACCTACCATAGCCAGTTTAGTGATGTCCTGCGCCGACTTAGTCTCAATCCGAGCGATGACCTGGTTGCCTTCCGGTCCGCCCAGGACCGAAATGACGCCGGGATCTACTTTCTTGGTGCTCCCCTTCTCGTCCAACCACCCCAACTGGGCTAAATCGTCTTTGATATACTGGAATTCTTGCTTAGTCCGCTCGTAATCAGCCCCGACCAACCAATATATTAGTGGAGTGGGCCAACCCTCCCTCTCGTACCGGTCCAGGTCAAGAGTGAACTCCTTTAACCACTTCTTCGCACACAGGGTGGACTTCCCGGACTGTTCCCCGCCGGTGATTAATAGGAACCTGTACCCGCATTGCAAGATATCCTTCTGTTGCGGGCACGTGGGCTCAAAGTTAATGGCTCCGAACAGGAAATCCGTGCGGGGATCGAATGAATACTTAGGAGTCGCGATCGTAGTTACGATTTAAGCCCCCGAGTAGTCGGTGGGGGCATTAGGCCCCCCGAAACAACCGGAGTCCAGTCTCCCAATGGGCGTAGTAACCAAAATCTCCCCTCCTCCTCCTTAAATATCCAAGCGTCTTTACCCCAAACGCGGACAGTAATCATTTTTTCTTCCTCCGATGAGTATGAAGGGCTGTTGCTGTAGTCACAGTCTCCTATCGGGCCTCGAATGAGAGACCCTTCAATCAAAACAAGCTCTCCACACATCAGGCACTCCGCATAGTTCCCGGCCTCCCCTACTAAACAGTCGAAGTGATGAGGTTTACCGGGATGCGGTTCCTGTCGGTGGAAGGAAACGGTGGAGCAATCACATCGGTTACAACTCATCTACGACTTCTTCCGCCTCTTAACAGTGTTTAGAGCCTGGGCAACCGCCTGCTTATGCGGCTTACCCTCTTTCCTGAGTTTCCTGATTTTCCGCCCTACCTTGGCGGGATGAGCGTTATCTGCCATAATTACCGCTTCCTCCGCCTCTCGAACAGCTTCTCGGCCTCCCTGAGCTGATCCACCTTCTCCCGGATCACGCCCTTACGCCGCGTCTTTGTGGGCACAGGACGGGGGACTGACGTGGATTCACCCCTACGAGTCCGGCTGGGGGGCCGGCCCTTACTTTTGTGAACCATTGATTAGTCCTTTTTGGTCATAATTTAATATATGGGTTAACAAGCCCCGTCTATCCACGCACCACATGCAGGACAGCGTGCCGGTGGTCATGAATGCTGGGCATTCTGAGGATGGTCTCCTGATCCGTATAAGAGACATATAGGAGGAATAGATAACCCAAAAACATCCCGCTTAAACCAGCTTTTTAGTGATTTCAATGTAGCCTACCTAGTACCAACCCATTCCCCACTCAAACCCAAAGCCATACCCCCCTCACTAATCCTCATCACCCCTACCAACAGCACGGAGAACCTCCTCCTCCCCACTCACGCTCACCACCTCACCCTCCACCACCGGCCCACTGGGCAGCCCACGCACAGCAGCCAGGAGCTCGCTCGCCTTGTCATTCACCACCACGACCTGATCCCCGTACTTCCCCCGGTTGTGTGCCTTGATGCTGAACATGAGGAGGAGGGGATTTGGTTTCTTACTCTGATTCCATTTGAAGAGTATGTCCTCCTCACTCTCGGCGAAATCCGCCCTGGCATGCTCCAGCCTCTGATGGAATCCGTAAGTATCGTTGTCAAACCAGTTGTAAACCGTCTGGCGAGTGATCCCAGCCGCTTCTGCTGCTTTTAGAATGGTTCCATGACCGGAGAATTGGGCCAAAAACCGCTGTTGGGTTTGATACGTCCCCAGCTCAGCAGGGGTTTGAGGACCGTCTAAATCTGTGAACTCTGTAATCATTATCACTAAGAATCGTATCACAAACAGCAACTAATTGCAACCCCGAGTAAGTTGCCCTCTTGACAAGGCCAGGCTGAGTGTGGTAGGCTGGCTGCATCACTTCAAATCGAGGGAGGGAAAAACACCATGATACGACCAACAGAGCATATCAGCTACGGCCCAGGTAAGTTCGAGGGTGAATCCTGCATCGCCAGGTTTGCCTACGAGAACTTTAGTAACCCCATGGATTGCAATTGTGAGTCAGTACTCCGAGAGGCAAACAACGGAGAGTACAGCGAAGATTGGGAATGTGCCGATACCTGTGACAGCCGTGTCCAGCAAGTTTACGGCCCGTTCACGCAAGCCGATGTTGATTCGTTCGAGCGTGACAATGAAGACGTGATGTGCCAGGAGTGTTTGACGTATCTATTGACACTCGAAAGCGTAAGCTACACCGAATCCGACCAAGGCTTCGTATACGCATCCGCCTAAATAACTCCACTGGCTGCACCACTTTGATTCAGGAGGAGCCTCATGACAGGACTATGCAGCGGCACCAGCAACGGGACCGAAAACATTCCGGGAACCAAACGGGCCGGATGCGGACGTCGGAACTTGGTCACTGATCTGACCTTCATCATCTACATGGGCAGTTTCTGCCCCACCTGCATCAAGAACGATTCCTAAGAGAGGCCACATTGAAAGAATGCAACTGCCCAGGTAGTAATTTCGAGCACACTCAGGCATGTATCGAGGCATGGAATGACGCGTACTTGGCTCGTAAACGTGCCCAGCCAACATGTGAGCATTGCAGGGTGCGGCCCTGCGCTTGCCGATTCTAACAACACCCAGGTTTTAAAGTGAGGCACCCATGAGCCTGATTCAAGACATCGAGGCCACCATCGCGCACAACACCCAGATAATCGAGGCGGAGAGAATCCGAACCAAGGGAGAAGACACCATGACTATGGAAACCAAGACATACAACGGTTGGACCAACTACGAGACCTGGTGCGTGAATCTTTGGCTGACTAACGAGCCCAGCACTGCCGAAGAACTAGCCACCATAATTAAGCGAAACGGCGATGGATACGAGGCCAGTCATGTATTGCGCGAATTTGTAGATGAGATACGCTTTGGCGGCTACGAAGAGCATCCTATAGTCAACATGTTTGTTGATTTACTGAATACTGCTCTCGGTCTGGTTAACTGGCGCGAGATCATCGAGAACCACCTAGACGACTAGAGAACCCCGAAACCAACATAGGAGGAGCCCCCATGACCACTACCGCACCATTCCAACTCGGCTCAATCAGCACCGGCACGGTCAAGCCTGAAGATTTAGTTTTCTCATTCGCTAATATTCTAGCCGAGCGACAACCTAACGGAAAGTATGACCGTTTGATTACATCCGCCTTATTAACCGCAAAATCACGGCCTGGCTTCGGTTTCGTCCTTAATAATAACGCTATTTTGAGCAGGCTAACCAATGCGCTCAATCAACTTTGCCCGCCATTCGTCTACTTCGGCGCCCACTGCCAGCACAAGAACCGGATATGTAGCTGTCCTCCGGGCGACCGTGCGGACTTCGGCTTCTGGCCGGATTGGCCCGCCATACACGAAAATATGCGTCCTGATACGGAGGATGGCAACAATGAATACTTCTTATGGAAAGACGAAGTCATCTTCAAGTTCGACGGCCCCGCCTGTTTGACCGTTATGGATCTCGACCGCAACTTCCTATGGAGCACAGTGTAACTATGAGAGCATTACTAGCACTCACCGGCTTCACCATGCTCCTAGTGGGGTTCTACCTCATTATCAATGGAGCCGCGGACCTGTCCGTGCAAATCCAAACAGGACTACTATTTTAGAAGGAGACTCATATGCCAACCACATTTAGAATCATCATACACGAGGTCTCATACCGTAGGCTCGACGTAGAAGCTCAAGACGCGGATGAGGCGCGAGACATAGCCCAGGATGCCGATGCGGATGAATTTACCGATATTGATGGTGGCACTTGGGAAATCGAAACCGTACACATACTTCAAAACGAGGACGCTTAACCATGCCCATCAAACGCCTACTAGCCATCATGGTCGCATCGGCCAACCTGGAAGATTTCATCAACCGGTACAACGCCATCAAGGCGCCCTATCATACGGGTAGCTGGGACGAGAGGAAGATACATCATGAGTAACACCGGCATGGCACCCTACACAGCCTGGGGGATTAAGTTTCCCTGGCATGTCACGAAGGGCCTCCCCGTCCCCCTAGACTGCGCCTGCGGATTTTGCCGTCGGGTCACTTACACATTTACCATTGAAGCAGCGGACGCGCTCTGGAACGGAGCATTTGACTCGTGCACGGATTGTAGCGTGGTCATGCTCCAGGATCAAGGGACGATTGACGATGATTCGCTTCGATGTGACAATTGCACCAAATCCTACAAGGAAATAAAGTGAACTATGAAAGTCACCATAGCGCAACTGGAAAAGGTTTATCTGGCCGTCGTCGTGTATTTGAATGGCACTTGTCAATGTGATTGTGAAGACTGCGCCGACTTTCACAATAGCATCGCCACGATACGTGAAGAACAAGGAGCCCTTGATGAAAACAAACCAAATCGCTGAAATCCTCGCGGCCGAACGGGCCCGGCACACGGGTCACCCCGACGGGATTGACGTGGCAATTAGATACGCCCTAGACCGGGTGAGCGCGGCCCTAGCCGATGCCGCCGAATCCGAAGCTACTCGATTTTGTCGTGCAGAGGACATCAAACTCGGAAGACATCGTGATACTCCCTGCCCAGCTAATCATGGCTTCGACCGAGATGCGTTCCTTCACACAGCCATGGGTGCGCCATGAGCACCGATTTACAATTCGTCCTAATCACTGGAGCCCTGTTCGCAGCCTGGTTCCTCTTCACGGCCCTGACCCACCTTTAAGCCACCCTGACCCACGTAATCGCCCTTAGGAGACGCATGAACACACTTCTCAGCATAGGCCCCGAACCAGCATACTTTAGGAGGACACATTATGACGACAATCAAGGCACCCCTAGACGGGAAGGAACACGAGTTCACGGTACTCGGAAGTGGGATCCCCGCGTGTTATACCAGCCCTCCAACGCATGTAATTAACAGTGTGGGCGAGATTCATCCACTCGGCGCCCAATCCACCATCCGTGGGAATTGGATGTACCTCCGCCTCGTGCGTCCCCGGCACACATTTGGCGGGGTGGTGTATGAGGAGGTTGGAGTTCAGCGAGTTCAACTGGGCGAGCCGTTTCTATGGGACAGCGGCGGATTTGGTGGTGTGTGGCCCGTACAATCAAAGTCATACATATCCAAGATGGTTCTACGCCCAGTCGAACTCGAATCCAAAAAGGAGACGCTATGAAGGTCACAACACATACCCCACCCACGAAGCGCCTAGTGACGATTGAGATGACCGAGGACGAGGCCCAGTCACTCCGCATCATCTGTACACGGATAGCCGGTCATCCCAATAAATCTCGCCGTGGTCACTTTGACTGGCTAGCTCTAGCCCTAGATAACATTGGTATTACCGTACTTCCCCGATCCGAGCTACGGGACGACCCACGAAGCCAACTTTACTTTCTAAACCGGGAGGATGCTGATGGGCTGGCCGAATAACGATCCCGAGGGCTGGGCCGAGGTGGAGCGGGACGCCGTGGGCGTCTGGATTCGCGCCGAAATTACGCAATTCGGCGGACCACATTACACGGTTGACGATGTAATTGAATGGCTCCAGACCGAGCATAACAAAATCTTCCAGGTTCTATTGGACGCCCTTCCCGGCTCGGCCCTGGGTGATGCCGAGGCCGATTACCTGGAGCGGAAATTCAGCATAGGAGGAGAGTTATGAACGACAACGCACGGGCCTGGGTAGCAGCTTTGAGGTCGGGGAAGTACCGGCAAGGAATGGGACAACTTCATTACGAGTTCAAGTTTTGTTGCCTTGGTGTAGCCTGCGATTTATATGCCCAAACCAACCCGATTGAGATAAGGGTAGATTCAACAGGCGTGGCTTATGACGGAGCAAATGGACTACTACCCACAATTGTGCAGGAATGGTTGGGCCTGGTGGATGATGCGGGAATAGCGGATGTTGGTCCCGGATTGTATGCAATGAATGATGCGGGAGTTACGTTCGACGAGATTGCCACTTATATTGAGTCCCAACCACGGGGGTTGTTCGTATGAAATGCGGGAGGTGTGGCGGGGCGATTTACTACGATACGGATAAGTACGGGACACACCAATCTTGCCGGAGCTGTGGATGGACGCGGATGCTGACCGTGGTGCCACTCCCGGACCTATGAGGGGAGGCGCGAGCGGCTGAGGGACCGGGCGGGGTACGGGGGAGCAACCTGGCCCGGCCCTACGGGAGAGTCCTGCCAAGGTAATGGGACGGGTTTAATAAGTTGATTGATACAGACATTTATATATATATAGGGAAATCTGTCTGTATCAATGGGCGTGAATTAGGAAAAGTTTCGTGCCTGAGTTGAATACGACACGGTTTATGTCGTTTGTCTGTATCAATCAACTACGTCTACGACGTTGGGGCGTCGACCGGGTTTACTGTACTCATTCTTGGTCGCTGTTCTGACAGTGATACGTTCAGCGGTCTTCAACTCTTTGATAAGCCGGCCTATGTTGCTGAACCCCGGCTTGTCCCGAAATCTCTCTTCCAAATCTGGTACAAGACAACTTCCTCCCAGGCTTTTTATCTCCTGTACCAGGTCATCTAGTGTATCCCGATCAGTAACCTCATACAGCCGAGTCTGCCCGTTGAAGTGGATTTGCATCTTACCCCTAGGCGGGGCGTTACGCAGTTTAGGAAATTCTAGCACCCGGTTAGGCTTGTCAGCCTGTCCGCCTATCTTCATCGCAGTGTCTAACCACATGGCCCAACCCGCACCGCGCAGATCGTCCAGACCCCGACTATAGGATTGACCAAAACTGTTATAAGAGCCCTTAGTGGGATGGTGGACGAAGAGTTCTAGTATCCCGTAATCAGTAATTAGTTTGTCCATATTTTTGCGGAGAGAGTTATTGGAATGAAGTTGGCTCTCGTCTGCTGAGGTGAGTTGGTACAGGGGATCGAGTATAACCACCTCGGAATGGTACGCCTCGACCCAGGTATTGAGCCGGTAGAACCCGCTCGAAGTGTTCAAATCGAGGTTGAAGACAGAGTGGAGCATCAGGTCATCAGGCAAGGTGCCCACACCGCTCTCTTGTTTAAGCAGCCGCTCTTTCAGGTCAATAATAGGGTTCTCTGCTCCGACATAAAGTACCCGCTTCGCCTCGGGGATATTGAAGGTGTCCAAGAACGGCACGCCCTTAGCAATGCACCCGGCTAACTGTAGAGCTAGGTAGGTCTTACCAACTCCGGGCGGGCCATAGAGAAAGTTCTTAGTCTGTGCCTCCAGCAGATCCACAACAACGAAGTCCCGTTTAATCTCTAGATTTCTAAGTTGGCTCCACGGGATCGGATTATCCAATTTCTTCAAAACTAATCGTTGGATGGCAATCACAATGGAGCATACTCAAACCGACGGTAAAAACACTGCACCATTCATCGTGTTGAATAGTTGCTACATTGACCGAGCCCGGCGTAACCTCTGTGGTTCGACCCATGAAAATCTGGATATTAGTCCCCTTGGGCTTACGCCTATTACTCATTCTTGCACCGGAGAGAAGAGCCCCTCCTCGGGCACTCCTAGGGCCTTCGCGACCTTCTTGACCACCTCGGGCGGGACCTTTTGCTGCCCGGTTTCAAACCTCCGCCACCGCTGCGGGTCCATCTTCAATTTCTGGGCTAGTTCCCAGAGCTTCATCCCCTGCCTGACTCTTTCGACTTTTACCTCTAAAACCATATTGCCTCCTATCGCAATTTCTTACTCTTTGAGTTTATTCCTTTTCCAAAATTAAATCAATATAAAAGGCGATTGACAAGGAAGTTTCGTCTGATATACTTAGAGGGCGCTGCAGGGAACCACGTTCTACTGGAGGAAATATGAAGACTAAGCGACTCCGGGACCTGGAGGCGGAAGATAGTGGGGCGGTAAACGACCGCTCATTTTGGATGGCGGAAGGTTACAAGATGGCCCTGGAGGATATGGAGCCGGTGCTGGATGTGGCTCAACGAATTCTCATGGAACAACGGTGGATTCAGGACGCAGACATGGAGTCACGATGTATCCCATCTATAGATGTCCTGGGGGAACTCCGAGACGCCCTTGCAGCGTTGGAGGAATAGATGATAATTACCGTGAGACGACTCAGTGGCGGCTATTATCATATTCGTGGCAAGGGGCCATGCAACTGGGCACAACCGGACCATTGGCCCTGCAGTGAACAGGAGTTACGTAGCTCGGCTTTTCAAGATCCATCTGATGAATTTATCCGTGCTGCGATGGAGGCCCATGACCAAAACTGAATACCAAATGCGGCTGCTGGCCGGGGCACTGGATGCTGAGGGGAAGCTGGTGCATCCGGGGCTGCGTAAGCCGATTGGCATCACTCGCGGTTCGGAGTCGCCGTGGTTTGAGCAAACTGGATGGACAATTAACCACGACCCGATGGCCTTGATCGCGGCGACGTGGGCAAAGGAGTGGACGGTCGGTTTTGAGGCAGGAGACGGCATTAACATCTTTGTGATGGACAGCGAGGGCGATGTTGTTTGTTTCTCATCTGACGCAACAAACTGGGACGACGTTCCAGCTGCTCTCACCGATGCCGTGTTCCAGGCCACCGAGCCGCTGGCGGAGAACTGGATGGAGTGTATCAACGTTGTCCAGACGGATGATGGTGGTAATGATTCTTGGTACTGTACCGAGTGCTTATGCCAAGATGGATGTTTGTTAGAGTGTTCCTGCCACGGCACCGGGAAGGTACTGAAGGAGGCCCAAGATGCCCGAAGCTAACACGCCCCAGGCTTGCGAAGCATGCAAGGACTGCTGCCACAAGTGTGAGTCCGAGTGTCGTATTCGGTATCATAAATTAGAAACCTCCACCGCTCCCCAGGTGGCCGAAGGCCACACCACGGAAACCTTGGAAGAGTTTACCAAGGGGGCGGAGGAAGGCACTGCGGACAGCAACGCGGGCCGGGTGAGACCGCTGGAGGATGTGGTGGCTGAGTTAGCAAACCGTGAATGTCTGCCTGATTGTGGCGGGGCCTACGCCTGTCCTGGAGCTTGTCCTTGCTGGTGCCATGATGAACCTGCCAACCCGGTGCCCGACGCGGCCTACTTAACTGAGGATGATTGGAGACGTTCAACAGTGGACGAAGGTGCTGCCACCGAGAAAGCCTGGCGCGTGTTTATGGCTGGAATACCCGTTGAGAACTTAACAGCGGACACTCAATACGCAGCAGCTTGGGGTAGGCACTCTCGTGATACCGAAGTGGCCTGGCTCCAGGAGCAGTTGGAGAGAGTTACATTGCTAGCTGAGCGCGGTGTTGATTTATGCGATGTTGCTATCCAGGAACGGGACACCGCAGAAGAACACGCTCGGCATATGACATCGAGGCGAGATGACATTCTTGACCAAGCAACGGTTATTGAAGAGGAACGTGACGCCGCCCTGGAGCAGGTGCGGGCTGCGAGGGAGTGTGGCTGTCATGCTGCCGATTGCCTCCAATTCCGCTACACACCTGAAGAGAGGGCGGAGATCGAGGTAGAAGAAGCCCAGCCCGGCGGTGGGGAACAGAGCTGATGTCGATGCGTGGGTGGAAGTTGATTAACGGGAACTGGGAGTTCTCATGGCAAATTCAGCGATATTGCTTTCGTAGTAAGACCGTTGAGCAATTCTTTTATTGTGATAACTGCGGTCTATATTTCTGCCGCCCTCACCATGACCATGATGATGAATACGGACCTTTTCATAAGGAGTGCACATGACCCCCGATGAACTCCGCGACAGGGCGACGCTGCCTGAAGATAAGGTTTTCAGCATTGTCAAAGTACATAAGGCAAAAATTATGGAACCTCACAGTATGACCTCGCTGGACCGGCAATTGCTTGTAGCAGCACGAGACCTGGCCCTGGCTGCTGCGTTCGAGGCCATGGAGCCTGTGGTACGGGCATTAAACAACATCATGAACGAAGTACCGGCATGTAGTTGTGCCAATGATGGCTACGCTCGTTACGCCCCTAGGCGCTCCCCTGCTTGCGTCTATCACTCTATTATTGGTAATACGGAGGTGGACGAGGCTATAACTGCCCTGGCCGACTACCAGGCGCTGAAGGAGGGACTAGATGGCAAGTGAACTGGAACGTCAAGTAGCGGAGGCGCGGTGCACTTGCAGTAATGGTCGCGTTGAATGCACGGACGGTATCCATTACATGGTGCGCGGCGACTATGAATTATCCTGTGGACTATGCTTGGGCACCGGGTTGCGCTGGCCATCGTTGTCGTACTCGACACGAAACGGGAATCCCAACTACGCTCGGATGCCGGATGTGACGTTGGACAAGGTGCTGGATATCTTCGAGCAGGGGGGCCTGCAATACGAAATTAGGAATAGCAATATCCAGGTTTGGATACCAAGATCCAAAGTCAGGGGGTCCGAGCCTACATGCTGGTCTTTTGCCTACACGGACGAACGCCTGGACGCGGCCTGTACCGCGCTCCTCGCGAGCACCGCATGATCGGGTATTTCTGCGGCGCCGCACTGGATTTCATTCGTGTGGACCTCCTGGTATGGTGGACCTGGCTGGGATTCCGGACCATGTCCGACTGCCCCCTGTTTGGCGGGCTGATTTGACACGGATGATAGACTTTAAGGGGTAAGATACCCTAAGCGCAATCAAGGAGTATATATGTGGACTCACTTTATGGACATGCATAGTGGCGGAAGCTGTAAAGAAGAGCCTTACAACCATATCTTTATTGAGGCCCCAGAAGAGGAAGCTGTGGTTATCTTCTACAATCGCTTTGATCACAATCCCAATCGTATCTCATGCACATGCTGCGGGCAGGATTATTCAATTAGCGAATATCCAACATTGGAACAGGCGACGGCGTATGAGCGTGCACTAAGGTACGCTCAGCCCCCAAAACTAGCCGACGGCCGGTACGAGAACGCTCGGCCACATTATCTTGAACCGGGAGAGGCAATGCCAGACGGGTTTAATTTGGGACTGGGGTCGCGTGATGGTGAGGGTATTACTATGAATGAATACCTGGTGGGGGGTGCGGCTTATCAAGGGTCAAATCGCCGGGGAGAATTACCTTTGGTTATCCTCTTGGCCGATATTTTAGACAGCGAGCGGTTAGGAGATGTACCTGAACAGGGCTGGATTCACGTCGGATAACCCAAATGACAAGAATCGCCATCATTAACAACCGCATCGTACATGACGGCCGGGACTACGGCCCCAGCACGGCTCTCCTGGCCTATCCGGGGGAGGGAGAGGGCTTGGGCTCTGATACTGCCATTGTCTGCTCCACCCCCCACAATATCGACCTGGTGGGCGGTGTGGGCAAGCTGGTGATAGGGTGTGAGGTCAAGCGGATGGATGACTTCGTTAGAAGCTGGTTCAGCCGGCGCCTGCACCGGCAACTGAAGACACTGAAGGAGACCGTAGACCTTCGTGTGCTGGTTATCCGGGACTTCGACTGGGACGAGCTCCACGACCTGTTCCGAGTGAGGAACCGCCACCAAAGGCGGAAGCGCGGGTTCAATGAGATCATGGAGGACATCGTGAACCTGCAATCTCAGGGTGTGTACTTCTTCCCCGTCGCCGAGGACGGGTACGGGGAGGATATCGCCGCACTGAGAAGGGCGCTCGCCACTCCGGGGACGCGGATCCTCGCCGGGACGGACCAGGTGGAGCATGATCGGAAGCCCGGCTGGTTGTTGCGGCGTATTCCAGGAATTGGTCCGTCCACATCAGTCAAGCTAATTGCACAATATGGAGAAGCTATCGACGTGTTGGAAGCAGCTCGGCGCGGGGACATCCCTGGCTCGGTCGGGAAGAAATTGATTGAGGCCGGGCGGGAGTAGGGACCGGGGCTTGACAACGATGTTAACCTGGAGAAGCAAGGAGGTAAATCATGATAACTTTCACGGACGGGACCGAGATGTCTTGGGAAGAGGCTGCGGTGAAGATCGAGGCCGAGGGCCGGGTCATTGCTGATCTCATTTATTGGAACGAGGGCGGGCGGTGCTCAGTAGCTATTATAGGGAACTATCAAGGCCCTTGTATATGGGATCGACAACTTGAAAGGGGCATCCACGACCGAATCAGTGATGAGAGCGAATTGTTCAAGGGCACGCCGGAGGAGCGGGCCGTGTACATGGCAGCGTGGTGCCGGAAGCAGGGCAATCTGGACTTGGCAAATCGCGACGAGACTCAGGAGGGAGCATGATTGAAAATTCACTGACATACCAATTCGGCGAGGGTAGCCCTGGCAACGATATGGTCCCGGAGGCGATGATAATTACCCGCACCAATGGCACCACAATCCGGTACGTCCCCGAGGTGGTGCTCCCGGACCCAGTGTTCAAGCCGGGGCAGATAGTCCGCGTGCTGGACAAATATAAAGAGGGGGTGGATCGTTACGGAGTGGTTACGTCAGTCCACGGACTGGAGGAAGTCGGCGTCGAATTTGGCACAGAGTTCATGGATGGGCGTAGTTTGTGGAGCTTCTCGACCTCGCGCACCTCTATCAAAATCATCCACGAGGTCGAGGACTGATGAAGCTCGTTGACATGCTGGAAGATGTCCTGGCCCTACAGCCCGAGCGGCCGTTCGTGGACAACATGACCCGGATGCACGAGCCCGAGGTGGAGGATCTGTTCCACGGAATCATTGCCCGGATGGGCGCAGCCAACGCGGGATATGAGCTCACCTTCGTCGCCGGGATGGACCTGATGCTGTACGCACTGAGAAGGCATGGGTTGCCTGAGGATTTTCCAACCATATTCGAGGTGGAGTGATGTACCAAAAAGCCTGGAGACTCCTGCTTGAGCGAATTGAAGGTCAAACGGGTTGGGGAAAGGAGCAATTACGAAAGCTCATGTTTAAATGCCTCATGGACGTGACCGAAGAGGAAACTAACCAGACGATAGCCTACGCTGAGGAGGTGGGTTGTTGTATCTCTGGTGACTGCGCTAGGTGTGTTGAAGCTCGACGGGCTAGGGGGGAACCGGCTACTCCGTTCGATGATATCGGTCATGGTTAAACATAAGACAACAAACCCCCTATTCCTCCCTCAGTACCAAGACGTGCCCACGGAGCAGCGCCCCCGCTCATACAAGATCGGCGGCAAGACCTACGCCCGCGTTTCTACGGCCCTGGGCGTGATTAACAAACCAAGTATAGGTCCGTGGATGGTGCGGATGGCCGTGGAAAAGATGCGCGAGCACCTGCTGAACGAGGATGTACAGGGTGAACTCGCCTACGCTGCGGCCGAGACACCCGAGGCGTATGAGGCCTTTGTGGACCGGTTGTTTGAATCTGTGAAGGCCGCACCGAATGCGGAGAGGGACAAGAGGGGCGAGCGCGGCACGGGGATCCACGAGGAGATCGCCTCGTGGCTAAATAACCCCGTCCGGGCCGAGCTCACCCCCCCGGCCGTGGCTGCGACGGCCTTTCTCCTTGACTGGGACGTCACCGTGCTTGCTAGTGAACTCATTGTCTGGGACGACGAGCACGCCGTGGGCGGGACCCTGGACGGGGTTGGGACGCTTCCCACGGGCGACCTGGTTGTCTGGGACTGGAAGACCGGAAGCGGCCCCTGGTGGGAAATGGCCCTGCAACTCGGAGCCTACGGGCACATGTACGGGGAGCTCTCCGGGAGGGGGGTTGACAGGTTGTTTATAATCAAGTTGACAGAGGAGGACTACGAGGTTCACGAGGTCCCGGACCGGGACGCGGCGTGGGCCGGCTACCTCCAGGCCCTCGTCCTGCACCGGAGCAGTAGTGTAAAGCGGTTCGTGGAACTGGATATATCCGACACGGAGGACCGGGATGAATAGACCCCTGTTCATAGGAAGCATGGGCCCGCCCAAGGTGGGTAAAACGCAGTTCGGCGCATCGGTATTTGACTCCAAGTACATCGACCCAACGCGTGTCTTCTACGCGGATAACCACGGCTCTACTGACGCCTTCAACCTTCACCAGTGGACAACGACCGAGCGCTGGGGGGTGAAGCACTACGCGAGTGACAAGCCCGAGGAGCTCTACAAGGACCTATTCACTTTGCGGAAGGAGGTGCGAGCAGGAAAACAGCGGTACAAGATGATCGTTCTCGACGACTGGAGCGAATATGCTCAATCCGACATCGACGAGCGCATGGACGAGGATGACGCGGAGAAGATGTTCATGCGTTATTGGGGTGAGCACGGGGAGCTCATGCGGAGCACGGCAAAGCTCGTGTTCCCCCGAGTTACCGGCGCACATCACATCGCCCTATTCCAGGCCGCCCAAATGCCAGACCCACTTGAAAGGAAGGAAAAGGGAGATGGCAAGTTCTCGACCGACCTGCGCGAGACCATGCTCAGGCCGTTTCTCCAGGGCGCCTTTGCGAGCTATCTCCCGTACAAACTGGACGGGCTGTTCTACCAGGACCGGGTGCTGAAAGGAGGGAAACATAAATACACCATGCATTTTGAACCAACAAAGGAGGAAGCTATTACGAATCGCTGGTTGGGGGCGTGGCTGGAGGCCAAGGTCCCCACGACTATGGAGGATCCGACTTGGGACAAAGTTTACGAAACGATCACCAAATTACAAGACAATGAGGAGCACGAATAATGGCAACAGCGACTAAGGAAGAAACGCAAGCATATTTCGGCGGGCGGGAGGGTGACCAGGACGCCGGAGGGCGCGAACTCCTACCCACGCGGGAGAAGAAGGGTGCTCCCAAGGACGCCCTGTACCTGTTCCAAATGATCGAGGATGAAGTAGAACTCAAACAGTCTGGTGAAGAGGCTAAGATCCCCGATCATCCATTTATCGCATTCGATGCTGAGGTCCTCGCCCCCGAGGAGTTCGAGGGCGAGCGGGTTAGGGGGATGTTTTACTTCCCCGCTATGCCCGAGGATACAGACGACCTTAAAGCGATGAAGAAGTTCGACGAGCAAATGAAACGCACCGTTGGACAGGTAGACGGAATACTGGGCGAGGGCACCATGGCGTCACTGGCGGCTACAAGCCTGGAGGATAGCCTTGATGAACTCATTCCTCTGCTTGATGGGGTGAGCTTCGTGGGCAAGGTCGGATTTGAGAAGGCCAAAGGCGGTTTCCCCGCTAAAAGCCGCATCACCCGGTATGTCCTGGCCGAGACTTGGACCGAGGCCGAGTAATGGAAGGACTTGTAGGCGAAACCCCTACTGAGACTCCGGAAGAACTTGACTACCGCCGCCGCCAGGACGCCTTCTACATGGTTACAATTAGGCTAACCGAGACCGATACCCGCGAAGTCCGTGAGCTCATCAAGGACGCAAAATTGGTCGAAGCCTACCTGAAAGGAGATTAGAACCCAGTCGAGTAAGCCCGTGCTGGTGGCGGAATTATGTGGGGGTTCATTCCCTCCAAAGACGCGGGTACAGCCCAGTGAACGCTATACCAACCTCTGTATATATATGTTGGAAGTCCTGAAGATTCACCATCCCTAGGTGGAAGTCCTAGGGCCGGCACCCGCCTGGAATGCGGCTAAACTTATCCGGTCCCTAACCGGAGCATGGACCTTAATCGCGCTCCCCTGCTGGTGGCCTGTCGTTAAACTTGTCAGGATTAAAGGGACTAGGGTGCCCCACCAGCGCCCGCTGGCAGGCCGGGTAAAGTCTGCCGCCAAGGTCAGCGGAGAAGATATGCCAGTATTGACGCCAGTTAAAGAACGGTTTTGGGCGAAGGTCAACAAGGATGGGCCATTATGGAAAGGAACAGCTTGCTGGCTTTGGTTAGCTGGATGTAGTAATGGTTACGGCCAGATCACGGTAGATGGAAACAATAGACAGGCGCACCGCGTTGCTTACGAGATGTTGGTCGGTCCGATACCAGAAGGGCTGCAACTCGATCATCTCTGTCGGGTTCAGCTATGTGTTAACCCTGCCCATACCGAGCCTGTCGCCCAACGGATAAATATCTTGCGAGGTATTGGGATCACCGCCCAAGCAGCGCGTAAAACGGAGTGCCCACAGGGGCATCCATATAGCGAGGTGAACACGTATACCTCTCCCCAAGGCGGGCGGGCGTGTCGCATATGTAAGTCTGTATATCGTCAACGTAGCGCAATCCGCTCACTTTGACGCAACAGAATCGGTTTCAGCGGAGTCCGGGCACGGCGTAAGCGGCTCGGAGATGACGCCTTCGGACGTTAGTACTTGTGAACTCCGCTGACCAATTTAAAGGAGGAATGATGTTACCAAGTGAGTATTTGAAACAGGGATGGTGCCAAGGTGCATTGAAGAATCAACAAGGAGAGAGGTGTCTGTTAGGAGCTATCCGCGATAGTAGTTATGCTGTCGGTAGGGAAAACTACAACAAATTTACTCAGGCGGCTCTGGATATTCTAGAGGTTCGTGGGTACCTTAGCTCCATTGCCACTTGGAACAACGCCCCAGAACGTACCCAGGGCGAAGTCGTTGCCCTAGCCCGGCTTGTCGAAATTAAACTCGGACTCCGTCCGGGAGAAAGTGCCGTGTACGAGTTAGAAGGCACGGAAAACGCCCTCGAACTTGTCGGCGCGGGAGATTAGTGTTGACTGACAAGAACCAAGACATGGCCCAGGGCGGGGTGAAATTCGACCTGGGTAAGCCCGGGATGGAGCTCCTCCCCTGGGGGGCGCTCGCCGCAGTGGCCCGGGTCTATGACTACGGCGCCGAGCGGTATGCGCCTAACAACTGGAGACGGGGCATGTCCTGGGGAAGGATGACCGGGGCACTGATGAGGCACATGAGTGCCTGGCATGAGGGGGAGGACAAGGATCCGGACACGGGCCTGTCACATCTCTACCACGCGGCGTTCTGCATCCTGAGCTTGGTCGAGTTCGAGCGGAGCGGCTTTGGGCAGGACGACCGACCCAATACGGAGGGAGTATGAGCTATGTTTAACCGTTGCACAGCATGGAAACCATTAATGATGGTTATTCCACCAGACGGAATTACTATCTCTTGTCCCGTCCATAAGGACGGACACTTCATTCGTGCCCCTCAGGTAAGGCTAACTGTATGAAAGTTTACCTCGCAGGTCCAATAGCCAGTCAGACCCTAGCCCAGGCCAACGGGTGGCGGGAGGCCCTCGCTCTGAGGCTGGCTGATGTGGGCATCACAGCCTACAACCCACTCCGGGGCAAGCAGCAGTTCCTCCCCCAGTACGGCCCCGTGGGCCACGACACGGAGCACTATGTGGAGCACCCCCTGGTCCGGGCGCGGGCTATCACGGCCCGGGATCGAAATGACGTGACCACGGCCGACCTCATGGTGGTGAACTTCCTTGGCTACGAGGGAAAATCCACCGGGACGGCGGTTGAGTTCGGCTGGGCCGACTCCGCGCGGATACCTGTGCTGGTCATCATCGAACCAGGGCAGGCCCTCCATCCCATGCTCGAATCCATAATGGACTTCCGCGTGGACAGCCTGGAGCAGGCCTTGGAAGTTATCTGCGCGGTCCTCCTCCCCTAACCAGTTAACAACAGGAGTGGTAAATTATGTACTTAATTGAATCTGTCTTTGACTTAGGAAAAAAACAGGAACTGCCCGAATGGCTCGCGCACAGAATCCACGCGCACACTATGACGTTCGATGAGGAGATTGAATATGATGGGATCACAACTTATCATAAGTCAACTATGATTATGCGAGATACGTTTCTCCAGGCGTTGGTCGATCAATTTACTCAGATTGACAAGAACTTTGACGCCGCTGGGTTTATTGAAATCGCAACGCGAGGTACGGGAGATCGTGAGTAATTTGGAATACCCATTGGATCTGGTTAAGTGCCTCGCTACCTAACCGGGTGGAGCAGCAACATCGCCCGGTATCGGGACGCGCAGTTCCTCATGGCCTACTACGGAGGGAAGTGCATGAAGTGCGGGCATCCGAGGTTCCGCCGCCTGGTGTGGCTTTACCGGCACTTGAGGGACAAACACGCATGAAAGAAGCCCCGAGGAAGCACCATAAGCGTCAAATAACCTACCTTCTCTGGGAGAGGGATGGCTCTGAGTGTGTAAATTGCGGTGTCATGACCGTGAGCGAATTTGATTCTTGGCCGCAGGTCGGACTGCCTTTTACCAAGGACCACATCATTCCTCGTGCCAAGGGCGGGGTGAATGCGTTATCAAATCTTCAGGTTCTTTGTTTTCCTTGCAATCAAGCGAAAGGAAGCTCATCGGAGCAGCATATATGGTCTTACTAGCCCCCGCAGATTGTGCCCGGTGCCCGAGGCTGTGCGCCTCCCGGAAGGCCGTGGTCAATGGATTTGGCCCCGAGGATGCCCAGATAGTTGTCATCGGGCAAGGCCCCGGCCGGATTGAGGAGCAGAGGCTCCGCCCCTTCTGTGGCTGGAGTGGGGACCGGATTGATTACCTCCTGGGCCTGGCCGGGATCGACCCGGAGACCGTGCGCTTGGAGAATATCACCCGGTGCAGGACGCCCCGCGGGAAGAGCGGGGACCTCCCGCCCAAGCCCGAGGAAATTGACGCCTGCCGGGAGTTCCTCCTCGCCTCCCTCACCACGGCCTCCGTGGTCATCGCCGTTGGGGCGCCAGCGCTCAAGTGGTTCTTCCCCGGCGAGTCCATAGCCAACGTGCACGGTCGGGCACTCGACTGGACGCATCCCGCAGGACATGGCATCACCGTGTTCCCCGTGTTCCACCCCGCGGCCGCGCATCCTTCGCGAAACCCGGCCCAGGTAACGGTGCAGATCGAGGACTGGAAGAGGCTCGGCGAGGTCCTCCGAGATGGCCGCGCCAAGGATACGCGTGAATATGTCCTCTTAGACGAGGCCGGGCTAAAGGACATTATCGACAAAGCCTCGGTGCTCTCATTCGACTACGAGACCGATAAGGCATCGAACCTCTGGCAGGGGACGTTCCAACCCGTGCGGGCCAAGCTCATCGGCGTGGCCGTGAGCGCGGATGGGGAGAGCGCGGGATACTTTCCCTGCACAGGTATTCCCCCTTGTCTTGAGATCGCGCTGGAGTATCCGACCCGGTCCAAGGTTGCCCATAACGCCGCATATGAGCTCATCGTATCCCGGACCCACGGTGTCTCCCCGCAGAACGTCCATGACACGAAGCAGATGGCCTCGGTTCTCCGCACCAGCACCACCTGGCTCAAAGGCTTGGCCTGGACCCACCTCGGCCTGGACCAGACCCAGTTTGACAGCGTGGACTGGGAGGATTTGGAGAGTGTCGTCCCGTATGCCGGCGCGGACGCGGCGCTGACCCACACACTCTTCACTCAGCTCGGCGCCGCGCTCCGGGAAGAGGGCCTCTGGAACCTGTACGAGGCTGAGCGGGCCTGCATCGCGCCCTTGGCCGAGATGACCCTGCGCGGGATCCGCCTTGACACCGGGCCGATTCTCGCCCTCCGCGCCCAACTGGAGGAGGAACTCGTCGGCTTGGAAGCTGAGATAAAAACCACCCTAGGCGAGATTAACCTGAACTCGGGCGACCAGTTGGCCCGCGCACTCTACGGCCCCACTCGGTCCACGTACACGGTCCAGAGGGAGCTAGCCGGGCGGCGGATGCACGACGTCACCTGCGTACGGAAGGACTGCATTGAAATTTCCTGCGCCGCCTCGGTCCGCACGGGCGCACAGACCGTGCTTCAGTGGTGGGCGCCGGGCTTGGCCTGGCCGGTGAAGGCCCGGACCGATGGCGGCGCCCCAGCCACGGACATGAACACCCTGCGCTTGTACGAGGACATGCCCGGGCAGACATTCATCGCCCCCTTGGTCCGGTACAAGTCCGCGCAGAGGCTCATACGTAACGAACTGACGCGCTGGCCGGAACTTATTCAAGAAGACGGTCGGGTGCATCCCATGTTTCATATGTCGGGGCACTGGGAAGAACACGGACAGGGAGCCGAGGCGCCGATGACCGGGCGGTTTAGTAGCAGCGGACCCAATTGGCAGAACGTGACGCATCATGGTGACGATGCGCGACCCTACGTGGTTGAATGGGCGGCACAACTCCGCCGCGCTGTCGTGCCAAGCGAGGGTATGGTCCTGTGGAAGGGCGACATCGGGCAGGAGGAGCCCCGCATCGGCGCGATGATTAGCGACGACTGGGAGTTGCTCGAAGAAATTGACACGGGCGACGTGTACCGGGAAGTAGCTGGGAAGGTGTTCGAGATTCCCGTCCGCGACATCACCCGCGAGCAGAGGCAGATTGGGAAGCGCTGTTGGATGGCCTGGCTGAATGGTGCGGGGCCGAGCGGGATTCAGCAATCTGCCTTCTGGCTGAGTAACGCCGAAGCCATGGCCGTGGTCCGGTTTCTCCAGGACCGCCACCCCTTGGTCGAGTCAGCCCGGGCCGAACTTGTCGCGCACCTCTACGACACCGGGTACACGGAGACGCTGTTCGGACGACGGATTTACCGCCCGGCCATCTGGTCCGGGCGCGGCCCGGCGCGGAACCACGCTGAGAGGTCGGTCATGCCCGACCGGATTCAGGGCACGGCCGCGGACGTGATGAAGCGCTGGCTGCCGAGGTTGGAGCTCCCGGCAGAGTCCTATACCCTGATGACGATTCACGACGAGATAGTTGGCGAGGCCCGCCCGGAGGCCATTGAGGCCACTCACCTGGCGCTCACCACCGCACTCTTGGGGATCCTCCCAATCTCCCTCCCACTGGAGTTTGAAACAGGCCCGAACTGGACCGACACGAGCGTTGACGAGCATGGTAAACTTATAAAGTGAGTAGAGCAATATTCAGAATCACCAACGCCGAGCGGATGTTCCCTCCCGCGCAGCAGCCCAACGAGGTCCGGCTGAAATCCTGCCTGCGGTGCAAGACGGGGGACCTGGTGTGGGATATACTGCTGCGCGAGTGGGGATGCCTCGCCTGCGGCCATCTTGAATGGGAGAGCTCGGAGCGCGACCCTGAGACCAAAAGGAGCATATGAGACTGCTTGATTTATTCTGCGGAGCAGGAGGTGCGGCTGTTGGCTACTCCCGTGCTGGGTTTACTGATATCATGGGCGTGGACAATGTTGCTCAGAGGAATTATCCGTTCCAGTTCGTCCAGGCCGACGCACTGGAGTACCTTGCGGAGCACGGTCACGAGTTCGATGTAATTCATGCGAGCCCGCCGTGTCAAGCATATAGCATTATGCGGAACCTACCTTGGCTAAAGAACAGGGCATACCCAACCCTAATTCTGCCCACACGCCAATTACTTGAGGCGACAAATAAGCCATGGGTTATTGAGAATGTTATGGGGGCCCGGAAGGGTTCCAAGGGTCTAATTAATTATGGCCTTGAAGATCATGGGATGGACGCCACCTATCTTTGCGGAACCATGTTTGACCTCCCCTTCTATCGGCACCGGTTATTTGAGACTAACTGGGTTTGGGGACAACCCGATCATGCCACACATAAGGTTGTCATTGGGAGCCAAAGTATCAACCGCCCCCGCCGCGGAGAGACGTTCATCTTTAGCAACTCCGAGGACGACAGAGGACTTGCGTCGTGGCCGGGGCGCCGCCAGGCAATTGCTGGGTTAGAAACTATTGACAACCCGGTTAACTCCAACTGGCGGCAATATCACGACGGGGTGAGTGGGAATGGGGCGCAGAAGACAGGGGTTGGTGTTGGTCACGCCAAGGGGTGGCGGGTTGCTGCTGAGGCTATGGACATTGATTGGATGAAGCGGGAAGAACTTACTCAGGCCATCCCCCCGGCCTACACAGAGTACATTGGCAAATTTCTACTGGAAACCATCCAACAGGGAGTATATGAAAACGAAAACCTGGTGTAAGGCACCCTTGGTCGAGGTAATCTGGCACGACGCGGCTGGGGAGACTGGGTGGGAATCCTTACACTCCGCTCAACAGGCCGATATTATAGTATGCACGACCCTTGGATATCTCATTAAAAAGGACCGCCGACGGGTGGTTATTGCCAGTAGCATCCGGGAGGATATTACCCGAGTTGAGCACACGACCACCATCCCGCGCACCTGGGTCGTGAAAATTACACCCCTTGCGGAGGTGGTGGCCTAATGGAGGTATTCAGCCTGGTTCTCCCCTGGGAGGAACAACTCCTCATGCCCATCAACGACGTGCAGTACGACGGCCCCGAGGGCGTGGCCGACTTGAAGCGCCTCGCCCGTCACCTGGCCTGGGGGATGGAGCGGAACGCCCTGTTCATCGGCCTGGGAGACTTCATTGACTTCATGAGTCCGAGCAACAGGGAACGATACGCCGGGGCGAATCTGCATGACACTGCCCGTAAGTCTATCAACTGGTTGGCTACCCACCTTGAGGAGGAACTCATGCAGGTCCTGGCGCCCACACGTGGGCGGTGGATTGGCCTCCTCCAGGGCCACCACTTCTTCGAGCATGTGGATGAGAGTTCGGACACCCGATTCGCCGCTGCCCTGGACGCCAAGTATCTAGGCGACTCGGTTTTAGGGCGGATTCGCTTCCGGGACGAGCACGGGGGAACCACAGCCATCAAGGTATTTGCTCATCACGGAAGCTCGGCCACAACGGCGAACGGAGCCATGACCAAGTTAAAGGCACAGAAGGCATTCTATCCCGATGTACGGCTGTTTCTCGGAGCACACGTCCCACAGTTAAACCACCAACAAAGTACCGAGTTAGACATCACCGACCATGACGAGCCCATAATCACCGCGACCGATACGCACTATGTTATCTGTGGGGGGTTTGCCCGGTCATTCAAACAGGGGAGTACCTTCTCCGGGAGGCCGCAGGGCGGGTATGCGGAGAAGGCCATGATGGGTCCGGCCACCATTGGCGGTGCGGTCATCCGCTTGAAGCCCGAGATAAACTACACCAATGGCCGGAAGACCCGCACGGTCGATGTGAAGATTTCCACCTGATGGAAGACCTGACCTGGGACCAGGCTAAGCAAATCGTGGCCCAATCGTTCGAGCCCCGCTACGGCTGGGCGGGGGATGACATAATTCAGTTCTTGAACGATACGCACGCGGAAATTGGACAGGCCCCAACCTGCTCGTGGATCCACCGGCCGGACATTGCCCGGTACGTGTGTACCTGTCCAGCGGGGGTGATGGTCTTGACCACGCCGGCGAACGTGGCGGGGAACGCATGGAGGAACTAAGGAGGATTAATGAACACGCATACTGCGATGAACTTAATGACCCGAAAAGCAATCACAATCCCCTGCCCAAGCGAGGAGTGTCACGAGACGGGTCATCTATTTATGGAGATATATCCTTTTATCTCATTAGGGTTTAAATTACAAAAACCGCGAATCCTCCAAGTAAAACTCTGCTTACAGTGTGGCGTGAATGAAACGAGGTTGCTCACCAAGAAGCAAGAGGCGAAGAGAGAGGCGGAGCGCCTGGAGGCTACAGCTAAACGGAAGGATGACTGGGGAACTAATGATGTGTTGTAGGAAGATGAAAATCTTACGGGACTCTAGCCACAATCAGAAGGGACTTGAATGGAGCAGTGGCTGGTGTTTGAATGGCTGTTGTGGCGGGGGTTGTTATGTTCTGATTGATATCAAGTTCTGCCCTTTCTGTGGCCAGGTAATGGTGCCCCCACCGAATGGCCCGTAAACTAACCCCGGTGTGGATCCCGGGCGGGTGCCCGTGGTGCGGCGGCACAGTCCTGAGAGGGTATAAGAACAAGCGAAAGTTCCAGCGGTGCAAGGATTGCCATCGAATCTCGTGGGCCGGGCGGAAGAGTCGTGACACCCCGTTATTATAGTTTAGAGCATAAAACTATAATACCCGAAGGGTTTATGTTACTTGAGTAAGGATAGCCTCCATGAGTCATTTCACTGAAACAGAGACAGTTGTGTGTGGGTTAACCCAGTTACTCACTGAGGCCGGGCTAGACGTGGGGTCGGAAGTGCGGAAAGACCAAGCAACAGGGGTAACCTTGTCGGTCAGGTTTTGGTTAGACGGGGAGGAACTTCATAGTCCATGGGTTAACCTGCAACCAGCTGCAGGTAAGAATCATTATTATTAAGGGAGGCCAACATGATTAGTACAGCGGAGCGGGACCCCAGGTTCCTTTGTGGGGTGTGTCAAAAGCCACTGATCCAATGCACCTGCGAGGTCCTTAATGTTCTGGTATGAGATATGGCTTATGGGTTACGTCATGGGAATTATTCTGGGCGTGGGACTAGGGTACACGTTCCCGAAATCGCGAGGAGGGTAAGTCATGTTGCCAAGCGAAATACTGGAGCGGGGGTGGTGTCAGGGGATGATGGCCCAAGATGAGTGGGGCCTATACGTGGGAATTACCGAGGATGCCGCAGTAAGCTGGTGTTTGGTGGGGGCAGCTAGCAAGGCACTTGACTGGTTCACTCCGGAGATGACGGCGTTCCTGACTAAGGTGAACGAGCTCGTGGGTGGAGATGCGACAGTCTTTAACGACTCACCAGACCGCACCCAAGCCGAAGTAGTCGCACTTGCCAAATTCGTTGAGATTAAGCTGGGGTTGAGACCAGATGTTCCTGAGATTAGTGCGATTGAACTGCAGGAGTTAGTTGAAAGTGCCCGATAACAACTTTATATCCGGGATTGGCGCCCTGATCCAAAGAGCACTGGCTAGGATCATTGATGTAGACGGGGCCTTTCGATTTAATGGTGGTCGGTGTCCTCACTGTAACAAACAATATAGGATGAAAGGGTGGCTGGGGAAACATTTAAGGAGTAAGCATGAACGCGTCCGTTAGATTTGCCTCTCCCGAATAGCCGAAGCCAGGTCCTGTAAGGTGTTCCTCATATCCACGAGGGCTTGGGTATTATGGGCGAGGTGATTCATGGTCAGGGTCTTGATATACTCATCCTGCTTAGCCAATCTCCCCATGATGAACTTCAGCATCCAACTCGCGCCAACAACCACGGCGCCGGCCAGGCCTAGTATCTCCATTATGAATTCCCCTCCAGCGCCGCCAGTCGCGCCTCCACTGCTTTCAGTGCGAGGGCTGTCTGGCCAAATGCGCTCACCGGGCTGAATATCTTGCCTTTAAAGTGCATCACCGAGGGCATGTCCTCAGCCAGGATCCCTTGGTAGTGGGTGGAGAGGTCCCCGGTTCCGCGGCCTTCCTTATAAGTGAAGTCGTAGATTGGAGCCGCGACGATATCAGCCAAGGCAGCATCAGCACAGTTGCACAGGACCCCGTGAAGGTGCTTTGCGTCGGCAGTTGAGCCGGCTCCGGACCAGGTTGCAACCCCATCTCCAGCCGCATCGGTTAGTTGGAATCCTCCACAGGCTGCCACCGCTGGGGGAAGCGTGAGGGTCCAGTTTGAGGAGAGGGCCGGGGTCTTGAGGGCGACATAGTTGGACCCGCCGCCCGTGGGCTCTAGGAGACGAATTGTCGGGGTGGTGCAACACAGTACGAAGTCGGCTATCGGGCTCCCCGCGGCTCTGAGAGACAAGGTGGTTCCGCCCACGACATCAATTTCAGCCAAAACCCCCGTGTGGGCGCCAATCAACATGTAGTTGGACGCAGGCGTGCATGAACTATGAATAAGAACCTCTGCATGGACGATGTTGCCAGAGGTGCCCCAGTCCGTCGCAATATCACACACTTCGGCAATATGCAGCACCTGGTTACACTTCTGAAGTCCCAGGACTAGCGCATGATTAGACGCATCAGCAGTGCTCCACCTCATCAAGCTATCGGACGCCGTGCCCCAGGCAATATCAGTACCATCATTAAGGCGGATGTCGGCTGAGTAGGCGTGTTGGGCACTGATAGTTTGAACCTGGTCGATAAACTGGAAGGTACGATCCCCACACACTGAGGGGATGGTCAATGCCCGATCCGCGCTGACCCCGGGCATACTAATCGTGTAGAGGTTGGCCGAACCATCATTTAGGACGAGGTTCCTCACCTCCAACCTACACACGTTTTGTTCGTTGTCATACCGGATGAACCTGACCGAGCACCCGCTGGTGATTCTCACGTCGTACTGGCCGTTGGTCACCCCGCTGAAGGTCCAGAACCCACAGGAGTTGGTATCTGTCGTGGCAGTGGGGGAGCCGCCTGATGCTCCCACGTTACACCCGGTGGGGAATAGATCAACCCCGCACCCGGTGGTAACCACCGCCGTCCCCGCGTCGTTGTATAGAAAGCCCGATAGTTCTGTCATATTTATCCTCTCGCCAGTCGGCTCCGATCCTCGAACCGGAGTCCGGCCCGCACCACGGTGAGTGCATCCTCTTCCAGATCCAGGTCGTCGATGAAGATGAGTGTCGTCCCGGACGCTGCCAGGATTTCCCTCCCCAGCAGGTCATTTGCGTTCGTGTTCAGTTCGTAGTGGTAATACTCACTGAGAATGGAGAAGGCCAGGCCGGGTGGATTAGAGAACCAGAAGTCCACCACCAGCCCACCCCGCTCAGTCCGCCCGCCGAACTGCGCCGACTGGAATGTGTAGTCGGAGTTGATAATCAGGCCCAGCCTGGTCAGGGCTTGATGACATAGGAACTCCGGTCTACTCCCGGGGAAGTTAGCCTCGGTTAGTCTAGGCGAAACCACCGGCCACCATCGCCCTAATAACTAGATTGCCCCGGGCACCCGCT
>SDBV01000738.1_pt1 | contig 47403 bp, 60 predicted proteins | sample 2277081 | NCBI WGS metagenome assembly SDBV01 (sample SAMN10402039, study PRJNA504765) | marine sediment metagenome | isolation source: marine sediment core GS10_PC15, 223 cmbsf | place: Arctic Ocean: Southern Knipovich Ridge | collected 2010
GTCGTTCAAAAGACTCGTGTGCAGCGGCGGTCGCGGGTCTCCCGGCCACGCCACCCGGCCGTGCCACGCCCGGCACTCGTCGCTGGTCCGCTCGTCCAACGTTGCTCGCAATTTTTGTATCATCCCTTCGGTCTCCACGTCGCCGGCTTGCCGCGGTCGTGCGAACACAGTCTCGGCTTGCTGCCGGCGTGCGTGCAATAGCTGTTTCGTTGTACACAATCCAGCGTCTCGCACTCCCAAGTGATTTGGTCGGTGTGGGGTCCTACGTCGTTTCCCGCTGGCACCGGCTCCTTGACCGTCACCGTCAGCGTCATGATCGTCTCTTGCTCCGGCGAGCTGGTGACCGTGCACTTGAGCACGTCCTCCACCAGTTGCCCGCCGGCGTCCGTCGGGCAGACGAGTCCACCCACCTTGGTAAAATTTAATTTCATATCGGCTCCCATCTTACGAGTCCAAATTTCCATTTCGCGAACACGACTTCACTATTTTTGTCCGTTTTTGTATTTCGCTGTCCGCCGCTGTCCCTCTCGTAGTCTCTCACTGCGCCTTGTATTTCGAAACGTGGTTTGACGTGCGAGACCATCTGGACCACGTTCGCCTGTCGTTTCCCGTCGAGCCAGACCTCGCAACGTGGGTGTTCGCCCAGGTCTCGGGCATCGACGAGTTCAGAATCCGGAATCTTTTTCAACAGTTGTTTAATCGCTCGTTTGATTATTTCCGTATCTCCAGTTCTTTGACTTTCCGGTACAGGGTTGACACGCCCACGCCCAGCGCCTTCGCAGTCTTAGGCACGTCCCAGTCGCATTCGTCCAGCATGAGTCGAATAAATTGTTTCTCGTATATTTTTATGGCGGTTTTTAATCTTTGTTTCATTTTCGTTTCTCCTTTACACGTTAGGCGTCGGTGAGGTCTCTCTCGCGTATCTCGAGTGCAAGTCGGCCAGGTCGTCGGGCACGCTCCTACCAGTCTCGACGTACAGTCCCTCGAGTGCGCCGATGAGTATCACGATTGCCTCGTGGTCGATGGGCACGGGCGGCGGCTTCGGAGGACTCTTGGCCCACGTGACGCCGGCCGTCTTGGCCATCCTAATCACTGTGCCGTGTGGGACCCGGTAACCCAGCTCGTGCGAAGCGATGCTCGCGGTCTCGAGCTGGGTCGCCTCGGTTCGTTGGATCCTGTCACGATTGTCTTTCAGCCACTGGTTGATCTCGACGTACTGTTCTGGCTTTATCCTCGTCTTAGACATCCGTGTCTCCTTTCTTAAAAATGGGACCTCCGTGTCCCGGTCCCGTCGGTCCTTCTACTTCCCGTCGGCGTATCCGTTCGCCGCCCGGGTCCAGTCCGTGCCCACGCCGGTCACGAGCCTGCCGCCGGCCTGTATCACGTGGCCGGCCTCGCGCATCGTGTTCTCGACGCACCCGCTGGCGGCCAGTATGACCGACAACAGGAGCGCCAACGTCGCACCCTTGAGCAACTTGCGCTCGCCCTCCTGCAGCCGGTCGATGAGCCTGCCGTACTCGAGCCCAGTCTCTTCGCTGATGCCACCGTCTTCTCGGCGCTCCTCGTCCATCTTGTCCCTCAACTCCATCTTCCTCGTCTTCAGTTCTAATAACGTCGCCATGCTTCTTCCTTTCCCAACTAAACGCGTTGCTCCCCTGTGTCCACGACAATTATTATCTCATCTTAACGTACTCATTTGCCACGACGTCAAGAACTCATTTTCAAAATATAAATAGAACATATTAACGCCGTTATAGTAGATGAATTGTTCGTGGATTCCCCAAACGCCGACAGTTTTGTTAATGTCCCAAGGAATTTGTTGCAAAGCGGCGTGAACTTCGAGCTTGTTCATTCCGACGACTAATTGACCTCGTATCACATGTGCTCTTATTTCAGGAGTCGAATATTCAAGAACAAACCGGTCAGACGTTTGTTGAAGTTCGATTTCTTCTTGCGACATGCACCCTTCGATAATCAACAAAATTATTGCTAAACAAATTACAAATGACGTCTTTTTCATAGTACTTTCTCCTTTCATTCATATACCCAACAACGTATTTCTATCGTTTGTCGTCCCCACTCGAGCGCCTCGGCGTGGGTGGGAAAGAACGCGTCCAACTTCTTGCCAGTTATCGCTCCGCCCCGGTCGAGTACCGGTACGACGCCGTACCCGGGCACGTCGAGCACCTTCCCGAACGGGATCCCTGGGTCGGCGGCCACGAACCTGTCGCCCGGTCGTATTGCGTACCCGCTCGCCGTCGCGCCGTCGCTCCAGTCGCCGCAGCACCTTTCGCACGGGCAGTACGCGGTCACCTCAAAAAAGCCGAGACTCCGCTTGACAGGCGATTCACTCGCGAGAGTCTCCGTCCTGGTTTGCTTCGTCTCGGCCTCGAAGGAGGGTGATATCTTGACGAACTTTGGACCGTTAGGAACCAGGCACACGGCCATGAACACGGCACCGATTATTCCCGTAATGATACATCCCGTGAGAATTTTTTCATTGTCATTCATCGTCTTCTCTCCTGCTATACCCTCCAAACGTGCACCGCCACGAGCTCGTGGACGTGTCGCGACCGGCGAGCAACCCGTCCACGCACTCGTCCAACAGTGAGTAATCTGGCGTGGTCTTGTCCCATAACGAGTCGACTAAGTTCATTCGAATTTTCTCGTTGTTGTCAAAGAAATTTACCAGTCGTAACAAGTCACCTGGTTGTCTGATTCGTAAGTCGCTGCCCAAGTCGATATATTTTCCGAGTGGGTCCATCGTGTAGGGTCCGCCGTCGCCGTAGAACAACGGCAGGCATCCTTGGGCGAGACAGAACCGCGGCTTGTTGGTGTAGAGCTCGCCGCCGGTTATGGCGCACGGGCAAGTCTTGCTCTTGGCCAAGGCCTCCATGACCTCGTGCGGCTTGAGCAACGTGCCCATGTACGCTGAATCGTACCGGTCGTAGTGCTCCCACCCGCTGCCGTACACCCGCATGTCCATGAACTTTAGTCTCTCAACGTCTTCGTCTGGGGCGAGAATGTCGTGCCACACTTCATTATATCCCTTGAGTCTCTTGCCCTTACCCTCTTGCATGTGGGCGTGACCTATGACTGTGCAGGGTAGGGTCTTCTCGACCGGCGGTAGGCGGACGAAGTCACGCCAGTGCTCCGCGGCCGAGTACACTTCTCGGATGTCGTATCGCTTGCCCATTATGACTCGTGACCAGTTCTTGTCTCGTTGGGACAGCACCGCGACGGGCCGGACGCGGTCCCATCCGAGTGACATCTCACCCTCCTGCGGGACGTTGCGGACGTCGTTCAGGATCACTATCCTGGGCAGTTTGCATCGCTGCATCACGTTCAGTATCGGCGCCGTGTACCGCGTCGCGCAGAGCTGTACGGCCGCGACCGCGTCGTTGCCTACGTCGCACCGGCTCGAGGCGTATCCGGCCACCGTGACGTGGAGCTTGGGATCAAGTGGCAGCACGTGCGAGAGATCGACCGTCCACCGGGCCCGTTGCTCTCGGGACGTGAGGTACTCGTCCATCCCCGTCGTGTCCGGCTCGACGTGCGTCAGGCCACGCGGGACTTCGCCCCGCCACGACCCGAAGAACACGACGTCGAGGTCTCCCCTCCCGAGCAAGTGGTCGACGACCGCGAGCGTGGTGCCCTGCTCGCCGGCGCTGCTCTTCTTGGCCGGGCGCTTTCGCTGCTCCTCGGCCGTGTACGTCACGGTCCCCATCTTACTGACTAATATCGTAGGTCGTCTCGTCATAGTTCATTCCACTCGTAAGTATATTAACTCTATTTATCTAATTGCTCTTTTGCCCAAGTTCTAAATATTTCATCAGCGACTTTTCCATGAGATAAAATAGTCGCAATCGCAGTACTCTTTTTTAATCTTTTAGACCTAAAATATAACCAAATTTGGCCTCTTTTATTTTTTACTAATTTAATACCTGTTAACTTTCTTGTTATTTTTGGCATTGTACTATCTCCTTTCATAATTATAATTCGTTCCACTCGTACGTGCACTCTTTGGCCGGCTTGTCGTCCCGCCACCTGGCGAAGCGCGGGTGAATCAGTCGCTGGCCATTGCCCAACTCCTGGTACTCTACCTCGCACACGCGTCCGAGATCTTTGTCTTCGTCGATGTCCCACCGCACGGCGTCGGTCATGCCCGACACCTTCGCTATCTCAACGAGTTCATTCTCGACGTACACGCTCACCAACAGCGAGCCCACGGCGCCGAGGTACTTTCCCTCGCCGTCCTTGAACCCGGTGACCACCGCGTCGAGCTCTCGCACGGGCTTGACCTTCCACCATCCCGCGTAGTTCGATTCCTTGAGTACCCAGCCCTCGATGCCCAAGAGCACCGCGTCGCTGAGTAACTGTCGCTCGTCGTCGTGCTCCGCGAGCGGGAGAAACGGGGCGAGCTTGAGTCCAATGTTGTTCATAAACTTTTCATTGACGAAATCAAGACTGTAATCGTACCAATCAACGCCTTTCCACCACGGCACCGCGAACGGCACGTACTCGAGAGTCGACAGGCACTCAGCTATCGCGTGGGCCGCGTCGCCCGCGTTGCCGCCCGGGACGCAGAGCTCGCCGTCCACGCTTGACATCGGTGGGATTTGCTGAAGAGCTTTCCACCAATCGTACTCGACGATCTTTGGCCGTTTGACGGTCATCTCAAGATCGGGACGAATCTCCCGCTCGAAGCCCACGAGTCTTCCGTCGGCTTGCTTGTAGACTGTGAACCGGTGGCCGTTTTTCTTGTATTGCTTGTACGCCACCCGGGCGCCTCGCCAGTTCTTGGGCCTGATTCTCTCGTGCGTCCACATGTTATCTCGTTACCTCTTGACCTTTGAAGTCTTTCACGTGAATCCTGATGCCCACGTGAGTCCCTGTCTCAAGCATAGTTAGTATTTCACAATTATTGATGTGTTGCTCGACGGCCAACACCACGTCAGCCGCCTTCTCGTCGTCTTTGGCCGACGGGACGGTCAAGAGCAGCTTCGCTTCTACTTCGATCTTCATGAACTTTGACATCGTACTTTCTCCTTTATGGCTCTATAATTATTATCGTCTTGTGTTGTTTGCGGGCATAGCGAACGGTGCTCCACGTTCCCGACCGCAGGTACTCGGGCCGGTGTGGAGTAGCTATGAGCAATTCACTACAGTTTACTAACTGTTTATTTCTCGTTAAAAATGGCATAGGTGGCCATCGTTTTATGACGCTTGCTTTACAAAAAGCACGTTTCTTTTCGTCTTTGGGTGGGTGAGTCATGATACGAATTTTCAAATCGTTCGCTATTGCACTGAACTGGACATCGGCTCCGATACAGTCACCGTGGTGTACCTCGCTTGGTTCTAACACTCTTAACAGTTTTTGCACCGTTCCGAATTGTCGCGGAGTCATGCCTTGTCGTGTTCCTGTGAATGAAATTATCATAATCAAAATTCCTCGTTGTCTGTCGGACGGACGACCCCGTGCCTGGTGCTCAGCTCGAGCGAGTAAATCTCCCACTCTCGCATCTTGCCGGCGACATACCCGTTGTCGCGAGTCGACTCCGTCACGACGACGCCCGGGACGACTGCCAGTTTTATCAGCTCGTAGTTGAGCGCCCACGTGCCGGCGTCGAGAAAGTCGCTGACCCGTCGCATGAGCTTCGGCGGCCACGCGGCGGTCCTGATCTCGGCGAGCATCTCTCGCTGGGACAGGTCGTTCTCGTGCGCCCAGTCTATCAGATCTACCAAGAAGTTCTTGATGATCCTTGGCACCCCGACGACGTTGTCTGACTTGTCGCCGACGAAGGCCTGGTACTCGGCCAAGTACTCGGGAGGCAGGCCGTACTCCTTCAACACCCTGTCCACGTCCCACTCGAACAGCTTGGACTTGAAGGACCTCACTACCCTGACTTTCTCAGTTATGGCCTGTAACAGGTCGTGGTCGTTCGTGTACAGGTAGTGAGGTCCGTCGTTGGCCCGAGACAGTGACATCATGACGTCGTCAGCCTCGTATCCATCCTTTCCAGAATGGCAATATTCGCTTCGCAAGACTTTCATGAGACTCTTGAGTCGAGAGTGATAACTGCCGTCGAGAACTTTCGTGCGGTTCGCCTTGTAGGTGAGGCACCGGTCGCGTCGCCAGCTGCTCGTCGAGTCGAGACACATGACTACTCGCTGGTCGGGGTACTTCTTCTGCAGGCCCTCGAGCACCCGCAGCGTCCCGTATTCCATCCCAGTCGGTCGTCCCGCTGAGTTCTTGAGAAAGTCCATCTTCGCGTAGCACCTGCGAACGAGCATGAGGGTGTCAATCAGTAGCATTCGCTCGGCTCTCCCATCAGTTCTGGATTTTCCTCGCGGAACTTGGTGAAGTCGTCGATGACGTCTTGGTGAACTTTCCACTCTTTGCTCGTCGGGCTGAAACGGGACTGGTTTACTCGGACGGTGGCTAAGGCCCCGCGGTCACGGGCCCGCAGTATGAAGACGGGCTCATCTTTTGGCACGACCTCGTAATCACTCTTATCTGGCCTTTTTAAGACGAGTTCTTTTTGGTTAATCCAAAATATCCGGTTGTTCATTAGTTCACCTCGCGTAGATTTGGTCAACGATGATCTCCATCGGGCGGGAGTAGGCTTGGCGCTTGGTCATTGAACGCAAGAAACGTCCTTCCCAGAACGACAGTGGCTTGGTCTGGCAAGTCTTGACTTTTTGTTGCGTCAACTTGACTGTCTGGTCGGCTCCCCAGTCCGGACATGGGTCGATGATCCCGCGATAAAAACATTTACTCTTAAGTCTGCAGTTCATACACGATTGCATAGTACTTTCTCCTTTCGTTAAAACACGTCATTTGATTCAAGACCGTAGGAGGCCCGTGGCGCCTTCAAAGGGTGTTATTATACGAGTCAGTTTACGTTTGGCCTCTACAGGCTTGCTACGGCCTCAGAACGATGACCCTCCCTATATTATAGCCAATTGTCGCTCGCCACAGACAAATAAAAAAGGCCGCCCGTCAGAGACCCGTCTCGACGCGTCGCACGAAGCGCTTCGTGTCGTTGTCTTCTGGGTCTCCGACGGGCGGCCGCCGTTTCACTGTCTTTGCTTCTTTATCTTCACGTCCATGTCCGCTTGGATGCTCAAGTTCACGGACTCTGTTCTCGACGAGTCAGCCACGACTATGTCCGCGATCTGTTCGCCGTCAAATTTACTCAACACTATCTTGTCCCTGCCCTTACGTATCACTATCTGTTTCGCCATCGTCGGTCTCCTTTCTTAGTTCTTTCACCAGCCGTAACAGTAGCTCTATGTTTTTAGAGTTTCTCAGTCTCACGAGCTGTCTTTTCGAGTATCGCATGCTCTGTTTGATTTTTGAGATCTCGCCGCGTGCGGTCTTCCGCTGGTGTCGGATCTTCGCGACGGATTTTTCTGCCTCGAGCACGATCGCCTTCTGTTTCGCTATTCGCTCTTCGTAGTTCTTCCTGTCCCTGTCCCTCTCATAGTTGCGGATCATGATTAAATCTAACTCTATCTTTTCCTTGAGTCTCTTGACTTTGTCTCTTTTTTCTGTCGGTCTCATTTTCGATCTCCTATGAAAATAGTGGGGCGGGTGAAGGAGCACCCGCCCCACGGTTCGTCAAGCTGCCGTTCCCAGCGTGTTACTCCTTGTCTGCGTCGGCCAAGAGCTTCTCGACGTCGATGCCCTGTTTTGTGAGCTGTTCTTTGAGCTCTGACATCTTCTCTTGCATCTTGACCAGTCGTTTGGCCTTGCCGCGGTCCTTGGCGGACCCGAGTTTCTTGACTTCCGCGGCCTCCTCGCGATACGCGACGGCCTTGGCGTCGAACTCAGCGGCCCGGTGCTCGAAGTACAGGTGGTCCTCCTTGAAGTCTTTTTTCTTCAAGCTCTTGCAGATCTTGAAGTCGAAGCCCTCAGGGAGCGCCTCCGTGAATGGGTAAATTTTCTCGTCCTTGTTGCCCACGAGCTTGAACACGCTCTTGCCCTTTTTTGATTTCTCCGGCGTGGGTTTCACGGTGGGTGTCGCCGGCTTCTGGTTCTTTTTCGCCATACTCTTGTCTCCTTATCGTCTTCTGTTGTTGTGTCGACTTTGTCTCATCAGGCGGCAGGTTGTCATCCTTTCCACGACGCCGGCCTCCGTGCCGACGTTTCGACCTTACTTGTTTTTCTTACTTTTGTAAGCATCAGGTGGAAAGTTCACAGTTACACCTGACGCCGCGAGCAGGGCGGTGACGTCGATGCCCTGTTTCTCGAGCTGTTCGCGAAGCTCCGTCATCTTGTCTTGGAGCCGGACGACGGCTTTCTTCTGGCGTCGCGACTTAGTCGACCCAAGTTTTTTGGACTCTTCGGCCTTCGCCTCCCAGACGCCTACTTGGTATTTCGCGTACTCGGCCCGGTGTCCGAAGTAGATGAACTCTTCCGTGAAGTTCGCCTTCTTCAGGGGCTTGTGCGTCTTAAAACTGAACCCGTCGGGCATCGCTACGCCGTACGGTTCCTTTGAGATCTTGAACCCTACTTTTTTCTTCGACTCTTTCTTCGGCTTCGTGGTCTTTACTTTCACATTAGTCATCGTACTATCTCCTATGTAGAAATTTCGTGAGGCTACCTGAGTCTCATCAGCACGGGCTTTTACCCGTGGACGCCCCGGAGGGCGTTTCGACTTTAGACGTGAAAAATCCCGTACAAAAAATCGCATCTTTGTGTGTGTGTGATTATCTATGTAAGCACAACCATCCTGGATGTCCGTTATCTCCATTTTCACTGATTTTATCTTCTGTATAATACATTTTCACTTTCCGTTTGGTAAATTTACAGATTTTAGTTTTTATAGTTCCTATTTTTGTTTTTGTTGCCATAATCAATCTCCTATGTAGAAATTTCGTGAGAACTGCCTGAGTCTCATCAGCGCCGTCTAATAACGGCGGACGCCCGTGAGGGCGTTTCGACTTGCTAAAGTGGGCCGTCCGTGGCCCGTCACCCGTCCTTGCTTAGCTCTTGCCTATTTTATTAAGCTTTGTTTGAGCTTTTGCGATTTGGGCCTTCAATCTTTCGATATGAGCCGCGTCACGTAACAATTTTTTCTCTGCTCGCTCGTCCTTGGTCGCCTCGAGCTCGAGCGCCTTTGCCACGTTCGTGGCGATTTTTTGAAGGCGACTCGACACCTTTTCAAGTTGTGGCGAGAACCGGTCGCTGATTGACTTTGGAATGTTGACATCCAATAAACATTTTGCCACAGTTTGAAGCGAAGTGACAATTTCTGGTGTCTCGACTTTGGTTTTCTTTGTTGACTTTGCCATGATACTATCTCCTATGTAGAGGTTTCGTGAGAACTTTCTCTGAGTCTCGTCAGCGCGGGCTCCTTGTCCCACGGACGCCGGCGGGAGGAGTCACCGGCGTTTCGACTTATTGACTTTTAATAAAATCCCAAAGATCAGTGTCCGCCCAAAAGAAAAGAATCATCTCTCTAAGATGATTAATGGTGCCGCGAAACTCAACTAATGGCCAGCCACTCGGCCCTTGGTTCGCGATTACTTTTGTCTCGATTTGGTTTTCCTTCAAAAATGTCTGAAGTTCAGGCTCGTCCAAATCAAGCACGTCCAGTTGTACGTTTGCCATTTTTCAATCTCCTATGAAAGGGCACCATCGCCCAATGCCCCGGCCGGGAGTCGAACCCGTCGTCCTCCCGCTTTCTAAGGCGGACGCTCTATCCGTTGAGCCATCAGGGAAAGCCCCGTCTTGCCTTGCGGCTCACGCCGACGTCACGGGCGGGGCTGGGTGTTTATTCGCGTTTTAATTTATCTACCCGCGGTACATAATCAGCGTGTAAATATAAATGCAAACACGGATAACAAAATATGTGTAATTCTTTTTGCGTGGTATCAATTCTGATTTCAATCTTTTGCGAACCACATTCTGGACATGTCGGTATATCATATTCTTTTGGTAACGCATCTAATTTTATAAACATAATTCAATCTCCTATGAAAAGTTTGGCGTGTCTCATCAGCGACGGTCGCCAGGCCGCCGGACGCCCCGAAGGGCGTTTCGACTTTAGAAGTTCGTGATCGTTCTGACCGCGGTTCGCTTGGTCTCGCTCACGCCGACGCAAGCGCCGTTCACCATCGCGTAATACGTCTTGACGACGTCGTTGTGCAAGCGTTCGATGTGGCCGAGAATCGTGCGACCCTTTCTCACTATCCAGAGGCCAGAGGCGTCGCGGTTCGTGTTGAATCTTTGAATTTGTTGTGTCTTTACATTTGTCATAATTCTATCTCCTATAGAATGGGTTGTGAGGCTACCTGAGTCTCATCAGCGCGAGCTATTACTCGCGGACGCCCCGGAGGGCGTTTCGACTTTAACCACGCTTTCGAATAATTTGAAAGCCAGCAGCTCTTATTGCATTTTTTATCGTTAGCATTTTGTCGTAGTCTTGATGAAAATATTTATCTCCGGTTTTTATTCCTTTGATAATAGCTTTATTTATTTCATCAGTTTTTTGGATCTTCTTTTTAAGCGTCATTTTCAATCTCCTATGAAAATTTATTTTGGCTTGTCTCATCGGCGGCGAGTGCCAAGTCACCGGATCTCGCGGAGAGTGTTCCCCGCGGGATTTCGACTTTTAGGAGATGACGTGCTCTCGTGTTCTGGTCGATCATCATCAGCACCAGTTTTCCCGAGCTTTTTGCGTTCCATCCCGCCGTGTCCAACTCCCTTCCATTCGACCCTGGTCTGACTGGTCTTGAAAGTCCTGGTCGTCGGCACCGGATTGTTTTACCAAGCCTCGTTTGCGGCTCCCGATATTAAGTTTTCAAATAACCATTAATTGTATTATCGACAACATTGTACCATTTAGTTTAACGAATGTCAACGAAAAAATTGAAATTTTTTGAGAATTTTTCTAACCCGTTTGGTACCATCGACTTAAGCCTGGAGATTTATTTTCGACCACTATCGTCGATTGGTTCGACGGGCACCAAACCCCGCTCTGGAATGGTCAGGACATCGACCACGTGTTCACGGCGCCGTGGATGCCCTGGCCCGTATATTATATCGAGGCAAGTCGACTTCGTGCCACCAGGAGCCTCTGGAGGACTTTATAAGTGTATGGTACACAAGCACTTATACCTCATTTTCATAACCTGTTAGTATACAATGACTTATGACATATAAAAAAATCTCATAAATCGACCGATAAAATTCTCAGTCGATTTTCTCAATTCTCGGTTTCAAATCACAGAGCCGGACAGAACCTGTCCAAACCGGCCGTACCGACTCAAACTGTTCCTAACGGTCTTAGAATCCGTCTCATCACGTGCGGGTAGGCGTGCCGGTAATAGCAATCGACGCAGACGCCTCGCTTCGTACCCTGCTGGAGCCAGTACCGGTACTGGTTCATCAACGGATTGTTCCACGCCTCCAATAAATTTTCGTAAGTCCCGACGACGGGTGGGCTCTTGATGGTCGGCGTCACGACGCAACACAAAGCTATTGTACCGTCCCACCACGTCACGAGTCGGCGGTGGGGCTGGGCACACCACTTCTGCTTCTCGTCGAGCATCCCCTTCTCGCTGAGAATTTTCTCGATCTCAGGGTGCAAGTAGGTGTGGCAACACCCGGCCCGGTGCGTCTCGGGACGGCTAACGTCAACGACGGCCAGCGTCTTCGACCGGGCGCCCTTCCTTCTCCAGCTGACCTTGCCGTACTCGACGTCCACGTCGACGTCACAGTCGGCCGCGAGCTCGTCTAACCGTGAGTACGTCTCGTCGTCGTAACAGTCCACGTTGAAAGTGTTGAGACCGGCTTCGAAGAGTTCGTCGATCTGTTCTACGTTCTTGAGCAAGTCGCCGTTACTCGTGAGAAGCAGGGTCGCCTTGGGACAGGCTTCTCGAGCGAGCCATACTCGTTCGACGATCTTGGGATCGAGCATCGGTTCGCCGAGATAAAACAGCTGCAAGACGCCGTCGAACTTGAGCTCGTTTAACTGGATCATTATCACGTCGAACACCTCGTCGCTCATCGTCCCTCGTTGCTTTTTGGTACGAAACCTCGACGGGCAGAACACGCACTCGCGAGTGCACCGTCCTATCGTCTCGAGGCTCACCCGGTTAAAGAGAGGATACAGTTCGTCTCGCCCCAGGGGAGGTAACGACCTGAGTTTCATCCAGCTGCTCATAGCTTCACCTTTCCTTTGTCTCCGGACGCAATCGCCCAGTTCTTGCTCGACGTGCCGCAAGCGATTCGCATCGGTACGCGAAATTTCACGACGCTGTCTTCGAACATTGACTTTATTTTTCTCAGCGTCGTCAAGTCCTTTGACAGTTCTTTGGGATGGTAATCGGCCGTCTCGTCGTGGACGCTCGCGAAGAACTGGATGCCCAGGTCACGAACGAACGCGTTGTATCTCGGGGCGAGCGCGACGGTCCTCTCCTTGATGACGTCGGCGGCGCATGACTGTACGATGGTATTGAACGCCCGGTACGACGCGACCGATGGCAGGTGTCGCTGCCTGCCGTAGGCGTTGAACACGTATCCCCGCGAGACGAGATTATTCGAGGCCTGTCTCGTCGTTCGTCGGATGCCGGGCAACGTGTCATGATACTCTTGGTACACCTTCTCACCCCGCCTGTGACACAGTAGCTCAAACACTTGTTCCTTCTGGGACGGTTCTATCTTGCCGGCCGCGACGAGTTCTTCCACCTTGTCTGCCAGGTGACTCACGAGTTTCATGTCCAGGGCGAGCATCGACACCACCCTCGCTTTGCCGCCTCCGAACGCTATCGCGAAGTTCACGTTCTTCGCTGGGTCTCGCGGGATGCCGCACATGTCAGCCACCCACGCGTGAAAGTCGGTGTCAGGGTCCTTCTCGTACGCGGCGATGGCGGCCTCGTCCTTGATGTAATGTACGATTATCCTGAACTCGATTTGGCTGTAATCCCAGCTGCCGACGTCCATGCCCTCGGGCGGGTGGACGAGTTCTTTCGCCTCTTTAGACAGCTGCTGAGAGTTGGGACGCCGGCACGACATGCGACCGGTCCTGATTATCTGGTTGTAGTCCGGGTGCATCACGCCGTCGATCTCGTGCTCGATGTACGGGGTGAGAAACAGGCCGTTGAGTGTGTGCAATTTTCTGTATCGCTGTATCTTGGTCACGATTGTCGTCAACTCTTCGGACGCCCGCACGAGCGGGTGGGCAGTGTAAGAGATCATCGCCGCCTTGTCGAAGGAAGGGTCGTTCTTGTCGGTGCGACCGAGAACCGGAAGACCATATCTGTTACACAGTACCTCGTAGCAGTCGGCGTTCGTATGAGGTCGCATCGCGGTGCCCGTCAACTTGTGGAGGTCCTCTTCTAATTTTGCCAACTTGTAGAGCGTGACCAGCTGTCTCTCGGCGAGTTCGGTCGGGTCGACGCGTAATCCCGTGATCTCCATATCGAATAAGACGGGCGTCAACAAGATCTCAGTCTCCCACACTTGCTCCGTCTGTTCGTGCCGGCGTCTCAACAAGTACTCGTACAGCGTCCGGTTCGTGAGGACGTCCTGGCACCCGTACTCTCCGATTATGTCACCGGGCACGTCGCCGTAGTCCTTGCTCTTGCAACCAGTGAGATAAGCTTTCAACCGGTTCTCGTACGGCGAGATGTCCTGTTCGAGCCACTCACGGGACAGCGTGTCAAGTTCGTACGAGTACCTGTCCGATTGTACTATCTTGGCGAGTGTGTTCGTGCAGACCAGCCTGCAGTTGAAGTCGATACCGTCTTGTTTCACGAAGTGGGCGTCGAACTTGACGCCGTGGTTCACCCAGTCGTCGCAAGAGTTGATGAGCCCACTTGCCCAGCGAAGCACCGGCTTGAGCGGAAGGTTCCACTTCTCGTGGTGGCAACGAACCGGCACGTACCACGCTCCCTTCACGTCGTCCGCCGTGACGCCGAAGCCGCAGACCCGGTGCCCGTGATAGGGCTTGAACGACTTCTCTTTCCGGTCGAAGGACGTGGTCTCGACGTCGAGATAAAGTCTCTTGGCTCGTCTTAAATTCGGTAATTCACTCAATTCTTGTATCAGACATCCGCCGTTAGAAAAATGAATCATGATGACAGTCTCCATACGTTGTTATTTGTTACTATTTTGTGATGCGATTTGCACAACAATGCGCCATTCTTTGGATCATTGTTATATTCGTCTCCATCGAGATGATGCGCCTCGAGACGTCCTTTGTGTTTGTTGTCGTTATATTGACAAACTTTGTCACGGGCGTGAATGATCTTGCGAAATTTTCTTTTTTCTGCACTAAAACCGTCAAGATAATTTGGATTATTTTCACCAATTTGTTTTTGTTTTCCAAGTTTTTTACATCTTTCTTTTGATTTTTCTTTACTTAAACATCCACAACTTCGAGTCGCCCCACTTCGTAAATGAGCACCTCTTATACTTTTTTCCACGCCGCAGTCGCAACGACATAAATAATAATCATAACTTATTCGTTCAGAAACTTTTTTGTTATAACTTAAGATCGAGAGTCGTCCAAATTTTTGACCTATCATCTCCAGTCGTTTTTGACCTCTCGGTCCAATTAGTCTTTTATAAATTCCTCTTGACATTATATACCGTTGTCGAACTTCAACATGTCATTCTCCAGTACTCAACGATAGTTGGGCAAATTTCTAAGTCTTCGAGCTTCACGACTTTGAGGCCACCAGTCAGCAAGAGCTTGTGTCCTGCGTCGTCGCGATACAGTTCTCCCCAGATGACCCCGACTATGTTCGTGCAGTTCAGTATCATCGCCGAGCAAGCGAGACAGGACAAGTGGGTCGAATACAGCAGGCTCGGTTTCGCGACGTCGTTGTTGAACTTCACGACGGCGTTCGCCTCGGCGTGCACGCACCCGCAGTGACCGACGGCTTCCTCGTCACACGAGTCGTTGGGCAGTCCTCTCGACGGCCCGTTGTAGCCGATGGCGTACACCGCTGAGCAATCGACTGGAAAAATTATCGCCCCGACTTGTAGTCGCTTGCAGGTCGACAACTTTGCCAACGGTTCCCCCAAGCTACAAAGCGCCCTGATCTTTCTCAAGTAACGTTCCATAGTTATGTCTCCTTAAAAAGACGACACTGGTGGGTGCCGTCGTCCGTGATCTCCCAACATATAAAGCGTTCGTTCTTCCATCCGACGGTGATCTTGTAGTAAGAGAACTCAAATATTACAGCTGTCAATTTGGTATTTCTACATTGTGTAATACAGTAATTCAAATTTTCCTCACCGTATAAAAGTTTTTTTGAATCAAGAGTAAAACGAGCATCGACTATACCCTCGTTCGTAACCGTACGAACTGTGCCGGGACCGTGAGCAATCTCTATAATTGTTCTACCATTGACGTCAATCCAAATCGTGCCCCTGAACTCACAATCCTTGGAGTCTATCTGGTCGGCGACTATCAACCACAGCCCGTCGGCAAAGAGACCGGGCGCCTTCCTGAGCAAGTTTCTCTTGGTCGTCGTCACGAGGTGCGGCGCCGTCTTGTGCCGGTCGTCGTGATAGAACGTCCTTACGCTGAACTCGTCACGGTTCTTCACGAAGTCGCTGTTCTTGAGCTCCCGCGTACTTTTCACGAGTACGCTGTTCTCTGCGTTCAGGCCTAATTTTCTGGGCAGCTGTATCCTGTCAAACTTGTTTCTTAACATTTTTAAGCGCCTCCAATAGTACTGGTGATTTTGGTAAATGTCCCCAATCGATCCACTTGGTCGCGCAACACAGTACGCAGTCACGTAACATAACATTCGTGGGAAATAGTACGTTATGTCCGCCTTCACGTATCTCTCGCTCACAGTACGTCGCGTGAAGAACGTCATTTTGCCAATTCTCAGGCGTGTCCCAGTTCCAGTCGTGCTCGAGTCGCCGGTACGAGAGGTCTGGATAATTTCCCTCAAGTGCCTCTTCAGCGGCCTTCCAATTCTTCTCGTACAGGTGCACGCTCCCGGCCTGGTGCGTGTACGTGCCGGGCTCGACGCCCAAGACGCTCGCCACCAGCCACTGGAAGCACGTGAACGCGAACACGTCGTAGGGCAGTCCCAGCCACGCGTCGTTGCTCCGCATCGTGGTCACCAAGTGTAGCTTGTCGTCTCTCACCAGGAACTGCAGGCTCAGCGTGCAGGGCAAGTCCTTTCGCTTGGCCCTGACGGAGTGCCACAGGTCACTCGCGTTCCAGAAGGTGATCACGGCCTGCCGAGAGTCGGGATTCTCTCGCAGATGGTCGATGAGAAGCCCGAGTTGGTTCTCTCTCGCGTTGTTGTCTATCCGGTACCCGTACGCCCCGTGGGCGACGCCGTCCTCCGCGAATTTCCCGTACTGCGGAGCGTAGGCCTTTATCATCTCGATGCTGCGAGTCGCGGTCAAGTACCACAAGAACTCGGCACACGCGTACGCGGGCGAGAGTCGCCGTCGCTTGTTCAGCAAGAACGTCTGTTGGACGTGCGACAGCGTCGCGCCGTATCCGAGCAACTCTCGGGTCTTGCCGACGCGACTCTCGGTCTCGTCGCCGTGCTCGAGCAATTCTTGGACGATTTTCGTCCATAATTCATCGATCGTCTGGTACATAGTCTGTCTCCTTGAGAGGTGGGATGTAAGAGGTGAGTCTGAACACTTTCTCAACCGGTTTATTTTCCACGAAGTGTTCACCGATCCATTGTCCTTTTTTATACGTCGACTCAAAGTCGTCATTTTTCCAAAAATTTTCAAGATACAGTTTAACCTGTTCGCCGAACCACTGGGCCGTGGCCGGCACCACGCCCTTGCCTATCTGGCCTATCGGTTGTTGGCCGACGGGAATAAATCCCTTGGGCCAGCCCATCAGCGCCGCGATCTCACCGACCGTCAGTGGCCGGTCGAAGTGCGGGTGAATCAAGTTCTTGCTCGTTGAACATATCGTGGGACAATGACCGTCCCATCTCACGCGGGTCGGGGCGTGCAGGCTGAACGGCAACCCACTCGTACGATATATCCACTTGTCGTAGTGATACTTGCTGACTCGCTTGAGCTCGTCAGGCCGCAGTTTGGCGAACGTCGTATAGCCCTCTCCTTCTCGCAAATGAGGTATCATAACTTTTTCTCTGTCTTTTAGGAGTAAGTACGTGTTAGCGTCGTAGTTGAATTCTTTATTATTGAACTTATTCTCTCGAACTTTTCTTTTCATAAATCTCTTTAACACGTCGCCGCACGTGGTCCTCCACTTGGGAAGGTCCGGGATCATCACATTAAAGTTGCGGTCGTTCTTGTAGGCCACGAAAAAGTATCGTCGCCTCTTCTGGGCGTTGCCCTCGGCCGCGGTGTTCACGAACAGGTGGGCCACCCGATAACCTTTTTCTGACAGTCTCCCGACCAGTATGTCAATCAACGGCTTGCCTACTGTATAGGCCTGTTGCACGCTCTCAAACGCGATGAGATCGAGCTTGGCTTGCATCCCAAACTCGACCAAGTCCCAGATGTCCCGGGTGGGTGCCGCGAACGGACCGCGAGCCCGGTCACTCGCCCCGGCGCTGTAGCTCGAGAACGAAGTGCACCGCGGGTTGCCGAAGCAGAACGAAGCTTCCCTCCAGACGTTCCGGTAGTCTTGCCACGCCTCCCAACTGTCAGCGTTCATGAACTTGGTGTCGTGTGCCTCGCAGGTCCCGCGACCGAAGTCGTGGATCTCCAGCTGGCCGACCACGGGTAAGACTTGCTTCATACCCATCGTGAACCCGCCGGCGAAACAGTGTATGCCTATTCCTTTCATGATCTTTCTCCATATCTTAATTGATATTTAAGTCTTAAGTATTCTTGCACGAGCTCTCTCGACTCTTGGCTCAACTTTCCTTCACGGTCGTACCACGGCGGAGGACCGCCGCACATGTTTTTGATCTTGCCTTGAGTGGCGCGCTTGATGCCAAAGCTTTCTAAGTCGAAGACCAAAGCGTCGTACCAAGAATCGAGTATCTTCTTGCCGTCGAGACAGAAGAACACGAATCTCAGGCGGACGGTGAACTTGCCGTAAGAGTAATTGGACTCGTAGGAGAGTCCGTCTTCGAAGATCTTCATCCGCGGCTCATGCGTGAACTCTGGAGCAACGTGACACAGACTTTTGAGACCTTCGACGAACTCTTTAGGAGCGTCTCTCCACTGGTGAAGATACTTGAGATAATTTTCTTTCGTCAGCGTCAAGTTTGACACGTCGTTTCATCCTTTCGTAGTTCGCCTTATTGTAGTCAGAGTGACATCTCTTGCAGTGACGCACTTTCTCGTACACGCTCGCCCGTTTGAAACACACGTTACAGATCTTTCCTATCATTGTTCGAGCCATTCTCGTATCTTTCGCATCGACTCGCCGGGCAAGAACAGCTTGTCGTACTTGCCTTTAGTACCCCCACAGGCACACCATCCGTCCATGTTCATAGTCTTGACGTCTTTTTCTCGCATGCTCTCGTACCCAGTCACGCCACCTGACGAGATATAAATCCACCAAGACTGCAAGTCTTTGTGATATTGTCGCTTGACGTGAACAGTCATCTTGACTTTGTTGTCAGTCATACAATTAGTCAGTTCAGCCAGCACGTCGACGCCCCGGTACCACGAAAGCACTCGCTCCATGTTCGGCGGGACGTAGTCAGGTCCCTTGTCGCGGAGACGAACGTCGTCCTCTTTGCGAGGCGACTTGGTCAAGTTTGAGTCACACACCTCGTCGAAGCCCTCGACTATGGGTAGCCCGAACGCGATGGCAGTACCCGTCGTGACGAATGTCAAGTCACTCAGTCCGTCGAGTGTCTCGACCTCGTCGCAGTTCGCCAGCCCGAGAATCGTCTCGCCGAGCTCCTCGATCATTAGTTGCGTACGGAGAAATCGTGGGTCTTGTTCGTTGCTCATCGCGTCTTCCATCTTTTTTGCGACGCGTAACATCACGTTTGCAGTGTCTCGAAGATATTTTGATAAGCGTCCGTTCTCTTTGAGCTCCGGCAAACTCTTATTGACCGCGTCATTAATCTTGAGCATAAATTTTCTCGTCTTTTCTACTTGCTCTTTCACAGTAAATCTCCTTTATCTTTTCTGCTTGTCCTTTCCAACGGGTACTCGCCGCCACGACGAGAGTCTGTGACAGCGTACGGTGTTGATGAATCATGTCGTCGACGAAATCTTCGACTGTCCTCGGTCTGCCCTTCGCGAGCACGTTTTCCATCAATTTTATCGTCGCTTCTAAGTCTTCGTTCATATTAATCGTTTCTTTGTTATTCTAATAGCTGTTTCGCTGTTATCACATAACAAATATCGTCTATCAAGTTTTTTACATACTACTCCAGTCGTTCCACTTCCACAGAAAAAGTCTGCTACTAAATCTCCTTTATTTGAACTCGCAAGAATTATTCTTTTAAGAAGAGTTTCGGGTTTTTGTGTGGAATATCCTGTTAACTCTTTTCGCCAACTGGAAACGTTTGAAATATCTGCCCACCACGATTCAGGAACTTTGCCCTTTTCATGTCGTTCTTTCTGTTCATTTATACTATAATCATACGCTCCTTGTGGAATTCTCGCAGCAGTAAACTTTGCTTTGTATTGTACTCTTATATCATTACTATTAAACACAAAATCATTACTCTTAGAATATCTTAAAATAGTATCATGCCTTTTTTGAAAATTTTTATTATCTCTACCTGGAAAAGTATAACACCATACAATTTCATTTCTAAAATTTTTATATTCAAAAATGTCGTCCATCAAACAACGAATCCAATGAGAAATTCTCCAATCTAAATGTATATAAATGCTACCTGTTATTTTTAACGTTCGATACATTTGTTTAATTCTTGGTATATAAAATTCTTCAATAATTTCTCTGTCGCATTTCAAATCTTCGTATTCTTTATATTTATGACCAGTACCATAAAGAATATCACAATAAATCAAATCAATATGTTCATTAGATAATCGTTTAAGTAATTTAAGATTATCACAACAATATATTTCGTTATTCATATCAGAACTCCTCGCCCACGTAGTCTGGACGACTGCAGGTCTGCATCTCTTTTGATTTAAGTAACTTTTTCAAGAACTCGATAAACTTGGGCGTCTTGCGGTAGCCCCGTCCGTCTCGCTGCAGGGCGTTCTTGCGGACGAGCAACGACAACATCTGAACGGTGGCTCCCTTCTCCCACCCGCACCAGTCGCAGATGTCCCGGAACTCAATCTCGTTCGTGTACAATAATTGCTGCACGAAGTCAGACGGGAAGGGCGTCTGGAGGATGCGTTTGCTCAGCATCTCAGGCGTGAGTAACTCGTTGCTCGCGCTGATGGCGTCAGAGAAGTCTTTGTAGCCAAAGACGACGTTCGAGTAAGTCTCTTCGAGGAACCTGGTCACGTATCTGACGTGGCAACTCCGGACTTTGACTGAGTGGAGATCTTGTTCAGAGAAGGTCCGACAAGCCAAAGCTATCGCGAGACGACTTATCTTAAACCGCATCGAGCCTCGGTCAACGATGGGAATTATCTCTGTAAATATTGAACACAGTCGGGTGGCTTCGGACAGTATGTTGACCATCGCCTCGGGCGTGAACGCCACTTGCTCGGGAAGGCGGGTCCAGGCCCACAGGACCAAACTACGGCACCTGTTTCCCACGTGCAGGTGCTCGATCTTGGGCCGGTACTGTTGTAACTCGTTCAAGATTTTTATCGGAATCTGTTCGGCCGACGTGAGAAGAACGACGTCAAACCTGCGTATGTCCTCGAGTCCGCCTATGAGCTCCTTGACGGCTTCTATGCCAAAGTTGTATGACGACAACGGCATGTCGCTTCTCGGGTTGCTGACCATTATCAGGCGAGTCCGGGCGTGAGTTCTTCTCTTCTCAATCTTAGGTATCTCGGCGACGCCCGACGAGCGCATGTCAGTGAGTTTGCCGATGACGTCGGTGCTCGTTCCCTTGATCTCTTCGAGAATGACCAAGCGCTTGTCGTGCATGGGGATCACGCCCCAAGTGACGAACCACCTGTTGCCGCCGCTTATCTGTTGCAGTCCTCCCATGAGACCGGCCACCGTGGCGTTCTTGCACGGGATCCTTTCGCCGAGTCCGTAGTGCTTCATCAGGCGTATTATCGTCTCTGACTTGCCCTGTGAGCTGTCGCCGGTGACGAGGGACTCGACCCATCCCTTGGTCAGCTTGCCGTCGAAGTTGAACAGCAACACGCTGTGGTACGTGAGGTCGATGACGAAGTGCAACGGTTGTCTCTGGTATATGTGGGTCACGTTCGCAGAAAGGTCGTCGTACAACTCTTTCAATTTTTTATCGACGGCTTCGAGCGTCCACTCCTTGGGCTGAAAGATTCTCAATTTTTTCAAGTCTGAGTCAGACGGTTGGTAACTCGACAACGCGTCTTGCGTGGTCTCAGACTCGCTTATCAAGATGACGGACTGTTGGGTCTTGGGATGCGGATACATCCGTCCCGTGAACTGGTAGCTCTCGTTCGTCTCAAGACCGTGACCGATGCACAGGGCGGGCTGTAGTATGTCGTCCACCGCCCGAGAACTTATCTCAAGCTGCGGAGAGAGTCTGATGTCTTCCACGTTGTAGTACGCGTTAGGCACGAACTTCGCGGTCTTACACAAAGGTAAGTGGAGACCGGCTATCAGCGCGTCTCGTTGGGCAGTCTTCGACGCCGCCACCATTTCTAATATAGCAGGTGACTCTGGGTGCAATTCTAACGAGACGACGCCGTTGTCGTCTGGCGTCTGGGCAAACACCGGACACACCCCACAAAGCGGCTGGTTGCGTTCGCAGGTCACGTTTATCTTCTTTGGTATCACGTACGGGGCGGTGTCCATCGCGGTCACGGTCGCTTTCAGTCGTATTCGCTTGCCCGTGTGCTTCGCGCAGGAGGCCTGGTTGAGATGAAGCTCAATTATTTCGCCGTCGTCGGAGACGCCTACTTGGAACTTCGTCTCCCACTCGGGCGTCTTCTTGATGAGTCTCAAGAAGTCAGCGGGTCTTTTTTTCTCGACGCCGAAGTAGTCGTTCACGTCCCCGTTCGGATACTTGTCGACGTCGAGTGGGAGCCTGACGTCACCTACCCATTTGACGTCTTTCTTGAGACGGGCACAAACCATGTTCGCGGCCTTGACGCCGTCTGGGTCCACGTCGAAGCAGACGTAGACCGCCTTGCCCTTGAAGAGAACGTTGAACGACGTGTCCCAGTTGCCTTCGCCCGCTGTCGCCGTGATCGCCCCGATGCCGTTTTTGTTCATCTTCGCCGCCGTGACTATGGCCTTTATCTCCCCGCCGCACAGTATGATGGTCTTGTACTTCAGTTGCTCGAGCGGAAACAGACGCATCTTGCCGTGTCCCCGCTTGTTCATCATTTTCTTAGGTCCTGGGGCGCCGGGCAAGTAACGCCTGACGTTGACTATGACTCCGTTACTGTTTGGGATGGGAATAGAGATCCGGCCGTTGTCGAGTCCCAACCGGTACTGCCGGATGAGCTTGTCCGTGACGCCCCTGGCATACAGCTCGTTCAACAGCGGCTTGGCCGTCCAAACGGCCTCGTGCCAACGTTCGACGGCGCTGCTGTCGATGGGCTTCACCTCTTCGATGTCGTAGCGACTCGACAAGTCCTCCCACACCACCCTGCGAGTAGTCTTCAACGCCTTGCCCAAGAAGGTGATTAGGTCCCCCGAGGCTCGGCAACCCGCCGTGTGGCAGTTGAACAGATTTTTCTTGACGTTGACGCTGCAACTCGGCGTCTTGTCGTCGTGAAACGGGCACCTGACTTTTACCTCGTTCTCAGCAGCGAACTCGTACTCGATGCCACATCGCTCAAGTTCGGCCAACGCGCCGATGGACTGTAGTTGTTGTTCGTTCATCCGTGAAAGAAATAAGACGGCGACGGCACAAGGCTGGCAGGCAGGAAGAGCGAGGACTCGAACCTCTTTTGTAGGCCATAGCTTGTGGCGTTCCTAAACACTTCCTAAAGCATTCAAGCCGCTGCCAACCCTGTACTGCCGTCGTTAAACACGAGTTCTTAGAACTCTGCAGTGGGTTTAGTCGACGCTTCGTCTTGGTTTTGAGAGATCGGCTCGTACGCGGCCCGCAGTTTCGACTCTGCGTGCAGCTTCGCGAACTCCTCGTGAATCGCTTTGAAAGCCTTGTACTCTTCTTTCTTGACCCACGGGTTCCCGTCCTCAGGATTGCACATGTTGAAGCCGAACCAGTCACCCTTGTCGTTCTTTCGGTGCGTCACGACCGCGTCGTACACGCCACCGTATATCGGCGCCTTTCGCATCTTGACAAGAGCCGCGAACTTGCTGCCCGATTTCCACTCGCCTCGGGAAAACGACAGTATGGCCGGTTCCATACCCAACGGATGGTCGTACAGGATCACGAGAAAATTTATGTGCTCCACGTGACGTATCATCAATTCTGGACGCGTCGGGTGTGGTTCTGAACGAAGTGACGGCGCCCGGGCCTTGGACACGACAGGATCGTTCGGGTCTGTCGTCCGGTACCTGATTGATTGCTCAGTTCCCTTGAGCTCAATCGGGTTCCAAGTCAGCCACTCAGGATAACATAGCACCGGCACTATCTTGAACGCGCATCGAGAGTCTTCGAGCCGGTGACCCTTGATGTCTCGCGGCATCTCAACGATCATCGCGTTGGCGGGCGAGAGTATCACGTCGCCTGCCCCAAAAGACTGGAGCAGCTCGTCGGCTGCTTGCTTTTGGATTATCTTGATGAACGGTGGGACCACGAATTGCTTCAACGCGTCGAGACCCGTGACCGTCTCGCCGTCCATGAAATCTGGCACGGCGACGGTCGTCGGCAAGTTAGGATTCACTTTCGTAATTGCTTTACTGTTGTCTTTCTTAGTCATCGTAATTCCTTTCGTTATTTCGTCGTTTCGTTGTCTCATTATCTTGTCGTTAGTAATTCATCGCAGGCCACGACCGCCTTCTCTTTGGCGGCGTCTGCCTCCTTTCTTGCAGCCTGTTCTAAGTCTCTCGTCAACTCGTCCAAGTCTTTCCAAGGCCTGATTCGTATCTTGTAAGTCGGATACGTGTTATCAGGATCGACTCCCGGCGGCAAGGACTTGCCCTCTTCGGCCAGTGCCGAGACGAACTCACAGAGTCCCGGCCAATAGAGCTTCACTATCCGGTCGTCAATCACTTGGGTAGGTATCTTAAAGAATGTCATCAATTTTGCGTGGTCTTTCGGCTGGTGCTTTTGGCTGGGGATCTTGACCGCCAGCTTCACGTCGGGAGTCCCCGTGGCCAGCGAGGCTTTTATGGGCGCCGCGTCCTCTTTCGCCACCCAGATCGCGCACGCGGTGTTCTCGAACATCTGGCCGATGCCGTCAGTCTCTTTGCGAAGATCATTCGCGAGTTTTGAGATCTCTCGCATGACATAGATAAAATTAGTCATGTCCTCTAACTTGAACTTACTCGCTCGCAGCTCGTCTCGCAGGGTAGACAGTAACTCATAACAAGACAGATACAGTCTCTTCATCTTGCTATACTCGTCGAGCAGCGTCTGCAGGTGCTTCGTCTTTTGTTTCATTCCAAATTCCTTTCCAATCGTTTCTATCAAATCGTTTTTGTACGTAAGAGTCGTCGACGCTGTTGAACAACAAGACTTTGAACTCGTCGTAGTGCTGTGCGACCGCCACGACGGCGATTAAGACCGTCACCATCGCCCCGACTATGCATACGAAGTCCTCTTCGGGATCGAAGCCGAGCTCCACGAGTCGTCGAAGCACCGTGTTGCCAAAGTTGACGTGTGACCAGACGCTACAGCGACGGTCGTCGTGATCAAAGACGTAAACGATGTCACCGTATTCTCGTGCCTTATTCGTATCTATGTTCTGTCGCGGCGGTTCGATTATAAATACTTTACTCATTGTCTGCTCCAATAGTTGGAATTGAGGTGAGAATTCTTGTCATTATGTCCCTGACGTCTTGCAGTTGCATCGCCGTCATCTTCTTGTCAAGCACCCTGAGCGCTATCTCTTCGTCTATCTTAGCCGCTACCAAGTCCGTCACTTGCACTCTCACCCGCGTGCCTATTCTTACGGGCCTCATTTCGCTTTGCGAGCGATGGATCATTGACCAGTTTTGTGAGTAATAGATCACCTGTGTGGTGTTCGTGCTCAGCTCTTTGTCAGTCCCGACCCAGTCTGGCGTGTGTCCCCACAAGTCGAGACCCAGGCCTCCCGCTGCGGGGTTGCCGAGAAACACCTTCATCTCTGGGTCCTGGTTGTAGCTGTCTTGAGCAATTTGTCGGTCCTTGTCGCTCGTGCCGCCGTAGTACGTGACGTGCTTGATGTTCTCTTCGGTGAGTCGTCTCGACAGCATCTTGATAGCATGCACCCAGTTCGTCCAGATGATCGTCTTGTCGTCTTTGCCCTTGCTCTTGAGGAGCTTGATGACGGCGTCTATCTTCGGGTTTGGAGATATCTCCTCGATTCCTCCACCGGTAGTGCCGCCGTTCTCGTCGATCTGTACGTCCCACTTCAAGTATCCTGCCGTTATTTGTGACAAGCGAAGCAACTTGGTCAAGATGTGGTTCGCGGTCAGCTGTTTGTTCTCAGGATTGAGTAAGTCTTGTTCTATCTCGATGGCGAGTTGGTTCTGGAGGCTCACGTAGCAGTCCCGTTGGAACTTCGTCATCTCGACCTCGAGAACGTCGTACGTCTTCTTCGGCAACTCTGGCATCGCTTCGTCAAGAGTAATCATGAAGCAGAGCCGCGAGAAACGTTCCTGCAAGATGGGTAAGTTCTGGTAACCAGTCAGTACGTCGTGACCGTCGTCCCTGATGAACTGTCCGTAGTAAGACCTGAAGGATTTGTAGGAGGTGAACCCGCTCAGACCCTCGCCAAGAAACTCGAGCTGGGTGTAACAGTCAAATAGTTTGTTGGCGATGGGCGTCCCCGTCAAGCCTGAGCGCTGTCTACACAGCTCGCGAAGTTCTCGCATCTTCGCCCAACGCTTGGTACTGTAGCCCTTGATCATGTGAGCCTCGTCGAGCGTACACAAGTCCCATTCTATCATGCGAAGAGCTTCCCAAGATTTTATGGCTGAGCCATAAGAGACTATCACGACCGTGTACTCTGAGTCCTCGTCTTGTTTGAAGGCCTCTACCATCAATTTGACTCGGGTGAGCTGGCCGCCCCGCAGGACGGTCAGTTTGCCCGGTCTTGTGGCGAAGTCGATGAACTTGTTGTGCCAGTTCATTCGCATGTTCTTCGGCACTACGACGAGTGCCCTGTACATTCTTTTCTCTTTTTGATAGGTCCGGTGACCCTCGAGACATATTCTCGCGATAATTATCGGCGTCTTACCCGTGCCTTGCTCCATCCATAAGTTACTACCCTCCTCTCCCAACGAGGTCACGAGCGCGACCTTCTGGAACGAGAAGAGTGGCCGGTCTGGGTGGTCGATGAAGTCAGACGGCATGTCAGGTATCTCACCCTTCAATTTATAAGCCGCCTTGATTCGTGAGTTGATGGTTTGCTTGAGAAAACGAATCAGCAAGAAGTCGTACAGCAGTCTGGCGTCCTTGTCGAACGTGAGCCGGTCAGAGGGCCAGACGGCGTTCGTGATAATGGCAGTGAAGTCCGTGGCGGCGACTATCCATCGCTCTTTGTGAGAAACGAGTAGTCGTTTTCTTTCCGGTATCCGTCCCATGAACGGCTTGATGTTCCAGGACGGGCTCAACTCCGTCCCGTCTGGGAACTTAGAACAAAAGTTGAAGACGAACCGCTTGCCCGCGTCGTCGAGTCCGACGTGGAGGTGGTCGTTCTTCGCGAGAATGACGGGACTAAGGAGTCTCTTCGTAGAGTCGTTGAGCGGCTCGATAAATTCCCGAGTAATGAGATCTATTTCTTTCACGTCGTGTCCTTTGTCTTATGTCTTATTTCAAATATATTATAACAACTTCGACGTGACTTGTAAACAAAAAAATAACTTTTCTCAAAAGATTTTTCTTCAAGAACGAAGCACGTCACCCGGAGTTCTGGAGTCGACGAAAGCCGCCGTTGGAAAGGACCCGGGGACGCACTTCGGTTAAACTTTAACGAATTTCTTCTACGCCTACTTGACAGAGTATTTTCCTATAACCCAATTCTCTAAGAATAACGAGACGGTGATAGCCGTTGATTGGATTACAGGCGTGTCCAAAAAATTGAATTGGTTCTTTCAAACCGTCATTTCTTATTGATTTACATATCGCTGCTGTTTCAACTACGTATCGTTTTATCTGGTTGTCGGTCTTCCACTCGCCGATACCGCCCTTGTCTATCAAGTAACGAAAATAGTCACTCTCGAATGGGTCTTCGTCTTTGAAGACTAAATGAACAAACTCAGTAAAACAACGAAAAAATTGTTCTCGATGAGGTTCTTCTTTATTTGGATTTGCTGCTATTTTCCACAATTCATGTAAATCGAATTCTTTCAAGTGAACAGACTTGAAAAGCAAGGCAATCTGCTGTCTTGGCATGGGATCAAATTTTTCAGAGATACGACAGACCTTAACGAGAACCCAGTCGTCAGAAAATAGTTTTTTGACGAAGTCAGACGAACCACTGGAAAGACCAGTCGCATCTTCAACTGTGACTACGATAGCATATAAAATTTTATAAGACAAATCTTTTATCAACTGGTGAGACGCGTCATCAGTCAGCCAATAGAGTACGTTGGCCAAGAGTACGATGTCCGTGACGAGTGTTTCTTTTATTGAGAAGTGTTCAGCGCCGTTTGCATTCACGTTTGGTTCCGTTTCACCTATCACCTGTCTCAATAACTGGACGTCTTTGAGACCAAAATAGTCACAAGTAAATAGTGCTTGCTCATAAAAAGCTTCGTCGGCTTCGATTCCAACCACTGTCTTGAATCCTAACTCTATGGCTTTGAGTAGGTACAAGCCCGCGTTGCAGCCTATCTCTAAGAAACGTCTCGTGCCGAAGTCTTTGAAAGGTAATAAGGGCTCAATGAAATTGTTCCATTTATTTAAGCCAAAGAACTGGCTATTTTTTTGCTCAGGATAAGACATCGGCACTTGTACACCTACAAAGGGAATGTCTTGATACCATCTCCCGTCTTTCGCTAATTGAAGTATCTGTTTTTCCAAATTCATTATTTTTTAGTTAAGGTTACTGATAAAGCTGCTTGTTCTAAATCTGGTGAATCATCTGTTTCGCATAAATCCTTGAAACCCTCCATAATTTCGTTTTTATCAGGAGTCGGAATATGAAAAACGTTTTCTCCTTCCCTCCGAATAGGAACCCGAATAAAAAGAAGTCCTTGAAAAGCGAGTAATCTAACAAGCTCCGCTTGGCCTTGTTGAAAATGTCGCCACGATAACGCATGATCTAAAACGTCCCAAGCAAATATGACATCAATTGTGTTACTCGCGAAAGGAATATGATTAAAGTCAGAAGAGCAAATTAAAATGTCAGACGAAATTTTTCCTAATTTTGAAAATTCTTCTCCCAAAACGTCAACTAATACTTTTGTCCCTGACTTAGAGTATAAAGACAACGCTCCGCCTAACATGCCACCGCCTACTGCCATTATTACTTTGATGTCCCTGTCATGAAATTGGTCAGCTATTATTGAATCGACGTGAAAAGACGCGTATCTTTTTATCAGCTCTGAGATATAAACTTGCTCATCATAGGTCTCCCAATAATCCAACTCGAAACGTTTCGTCCATTGGCTGTGTCTATTTAATGGATTCATATCTTATATAATCCTACTTCTTTAACTTCATCGTGACCACTCCAACTCCACGCGCCGTGTTTTTTATATATCTCTCTCAAGGGTTCAAACCAGTTCATATATAACGTATATTCTTCTATCTTGTTTTGGTAATACGCCTCCCGAATCCGACGAGGAATGTTTTCAAATGACAAGTGCGTCTTGTTCCATTGACACGCGTCAGTGAACACGATCTCAATACCGTCGAGCTCAGACAAAGTACTAACAATATTGAACAGCAATCGATGATCGCCGTGGCCGTACTCGCCAAATGGATTATGGGTGATGACGCGGTCAGGACTTACTTCAGCAATGACTCGTCGCAGCTGAGTTGTTATCGTCGGTACGACGTCCAGCATCAAGGTAGTAGGCTTACGTCGAGTCGCGATACGATAATATTCTGAAGGCAGGCATGAGCATTCTACCAACTTTATTCCCGCCACTTTGCAGACCTTCTCAAGGGCGAGCTTGGCATGGTAGTCGTAGCCGTTGTGATTGTCACTCACGGTCATCAAATACCGGTCAACGTCGCCGTACTGCATCATCGGAAACCCCCACAATAGTTCGTCGTCTGGATGAGCAAATATCCCTAATACTTTCATGTCGTTATCTCCCATTCTTTTAACCACAATTTATTTTTGCCTAAATTGCCAATACGGATGGTAGGTCTTAAAGTCTTTAGCCTTAAAGCTCGCTTTTAATTTTTCGACACATTCATCTATCATTTCGTCGGTGATACCTAATTTCGGATAATGGGCGATGCCATGAAACTCTATCCAGATACTTGAGCATCTTTCAAACAAGTCCAAAGGTGTACCCATTATGATCGGTATCTCTGAGCCTTCACAATTTATGTGTAAAATTTTAACGTTCAAGACAGATTTGAGAATGCTACTAAGACTGACGACATCGACTTCATATTTTTCGTCTGGGTAGTCACCCGGATCTATTTTGTCAAAAATCGTAGATCCGCCGCCCGAAAAATAAAGAATCGTTTTACCGTCGAAATCGCTTACTGCTTTATTAAAACAGAAAAAATTTGGATGTACGAAATTTTGATATCTCGTGAATGCAATTTTTTCTGGTTCATAGGCAACGACCGTGTAAGCTCTTTTTATATATTTTTTGACGTCTGGTACTTGTACGGCGCCTATGCTTAAATAAATCCGTTTTCCCTCGTACATTTCAATGCCCTTAAAATAGTATCGTCCATATTTAAGTACTCAAATGACCCAAGACGTCCGCCGAACACCGTGTTTTTCTCTTTCACAGCGAGCTCTTGATATTTCGCAAGACGAGCCAAGTTCTCTGCAGTACGAACTGGGTAGCACGGAAAGCCATCCAGATGTGGGATCTCTTTAGTCGTGACTGTAATCAAACATTCCTCATCTAAGAAATGCTTGTGCTCAGTCACCCTCACGTATTCAAATTTCTTCTCTGGATAGTTGATGACAGCACAGCCCTGAAAGTCTCCAGTATTGTGCCACTCCTCCATAAAACGCAAATTACGGTAATCTAATTTTCCAAACCAGTAATCATAATACTCATCAATCCTACCAGTATATACTACGAAGCCACCACGTTGTCTCTGGTAGCTTGTATTGAGATCGACCTGTATACCCCCAAGTAACCTGTCAAACAGGCCAGCGTAGCCGTCCTGTGGTACTCCTTGATATCTGTCGTCATAATAGTTATCATTGAAATCGAACCGGATGGGTACACGTTTCGCAAAATCGGCGGGCAATTCTCTCGGCGACACGCCCCATAGCTTTTCAGTATAGGTCTTATAAAACATGTCGTAGAGTTCTTGTCCGATTTTCGATAATAAACAGTCTTCAAAATTCGTCGGTTCTGTGTCACGAGAAACAGTCACTGCTTTTAACTTCTCACGCGCCTCGTCTGGTGTGGTGACTCCCCACACTTGGTTCAGTGTCATGAGATTTACGGGAAACGAGTAAAATTTTCCGTCGTAAAAAATCTTCGGCCGGTTAACAAAGGGTTCAAATTTTACGAACTGATTCACGTAGTCCCAAGCTCGCTGGTCGTTGGTGTGAAAGACGTGAGGTCCGTACGCGTGTACTGTGATGTCATTTACTTTTTTCGTATAGCAGTTGCCGCCGACGTGGTCTCGCTTGTCAATTACGCGGACGCTCTTGCCCGCCTTGTATAATTCGTGTGCGACTACTGAACCAAAAAGTCCGGCACCCACTATGAGAAAATCATACATACTTCTCCAATACGTCTATGAACTTGTTTACTTGTGCTTCATTGCTCCACGTCTCTTCGACATGTCGCTTGCCTGCTGCTGCGATTCGCTCCCATCTCGGGTCATCAACTGTGCCCAGATACTCATCGAACTTTTGTTGGTAGTTTTTAGTCGTGACATATATACATGACTCACCGTCAACGAATCCGAGCTCTTCTACCCCGTTCATATTGTTAATTCCCATGAAAGTCAGGCATCCACCCATCGGGAGCTCGACATACTTAGGTACTGTAAAGTAGGTCATCGACGTGCACGCTGCTCGATAACGTTTGAGTAATTCGCCAAACTTGTTTCCTACGTATCCCGCTCCGACTCCGACGTACTCTACTTGCGGTGACATTATCATCAGGCTTCTCAACAGTGTATCCGGATTTTCATAAGAGCCCATGCACACGATCTTATCCTTTTTACGAGTCTTAAATTCTTTATCTAAAAAATAACGAGCATCGACTCCGGGTATGATACATTCGTAGTGAATATCCTCAGAAAGTTTACAGAGATGTGAATAAGCCTTTTTCATCCCGTGAAAGAAAACAAAATCAAACTTACACTCTCGGTATTTTTGACGCCATGTCTCATTCATATCTATTGGATCTTGACCATATACACACTTAACACTTTTTAATTTTTCAGCATTTACTATATCTAAGATCGATGAAGCACAAGACCAAAATATTATTACGTCAAATCCAATTAAGTGACTTACGTCTATTGGAGAATCAACAAACATTGGGGTGTATTTTATTCGTTTGTTTTCTCTTAGGCCTTTCAAAAAGAAATTATAGTATAGCATCACGTCATGATCGCCTTGAAAATAGTCGTGATGTCTCGGATATATAAAAACTACATTAAGCATATTGAATGTTTCTCCAATATGGTCTTTGCTCTCGCCTCGACCGTGTGTCTCTCGTTCACCAAATCTTGGCCAGCTGGAGCAAGAGTCTTCCACCTGTCACTTGCGAGAATGTCTGAAATTTCATTGACATCTTTTAACATTATATAAGTTTCGTCGTCAACAAACCCACATGCCCTGTTCATCGGCAAATCAGGGCTGACGAGACAAGCGCCCGCTCCACACGCTTCGATCTGTTTCGCCGGTATCTGTGCGGTGTCCCAGTCACCGTCGTCCACCCCGCCGCTGAAGAAGTACTTGACTTTTCTGAGAGTCTGTATGTACTCGGGATACGGAATACGGGTCGCCTTGCTGCCCGCGTCGTGAATCAACACACTATATTTCGACGACAAGTCTCGCAAGACTGGGTACATCTTCTGCCGCCAATTATAACCGGTGCCTCGCGTCCCAATCAACGCCGCATCTATCGTCTTGTCCTCGAGATATTCTTGCTTGTCGACTACGAAATAAGGAAACGAGTAGAGAGGCAAGTCATATTTTTTGCACATCTCTTGTAACTTGTGGGACACGCACCTGAGCGTGAACACTGCGTCTAAGTGACCTCCTCGGAACCACGCGTCCATCGCTGCCTCGCGACCCACGAAGTCTGACACGATCCCGAACACCCACTTCGCTATTTTTCTCGTTGGGTTCGCACAGACTTCCCACCCGATGTCGAAGTCAGTCTCGTCCAGTGGTTCAAATTTGCCGCGACCCTCTTCAAACGTGCCGGAGTCTGTCTCCACGAACGTCACGTCGCCGAGCAACAGTATCATCGCCCTGAGCACGTCGCCCGACCAAAAGGCCTCATCCGTGGGATCGGGTTTTATGTCCCAGTACTTCGGGTAGTAGGCCACCACACTTAAGTCTGAAAACCGTCTGTCCCGTACTGCTGGTTTTATGAGAACTGGTTTTATTATCGACTTCATCTTCTGAACCTTTCAAATGATTTCTCTGTCTCGTACCATTGTCTCACGTCCGGGTGTCCCACGTGGAGGAACGTCAGCTGGATTCGTTTGCGGGTCCTCTCCTTGAACTTAACGTATCCGCCGCAAGCGCACCACTCCTCTGGCAAGAAGTAGGGCGCGAATTTTCTTCGCCAACACGCCACCGCCATCGCGACCGGGCCGCGACACGTGTGCTTCTCCATGAATCGTAAATAATAGTCGAGCAAGTGCTTGACGCCGTGGTTCGTCGTGTCTACGAATATCACGCCCATGTTGTTGCCCGTCATGTAGTACGGACAGTCAGTCGTCTCCTTGAACACGCCGTCGTCGACGTCGTCTCCCACTTCTCGGTCGAAGCCAAAATAGACTCGTGGATTGACTGGCAGGCAGATGCCAAAATTCTCAGCTAACTCAAATCCTTGGACGAACTGCTCGTTGACGACTCGCACGTCGTCGTCCAAGACGAGGGCGAGATCGAACTCTCTCGCTGCCACTATCTTCCAGTAGTCGTTGTTCCTGTTATGATATCTCCGGTGACCCTTCCAAAGAGATTCCACGTATTTCACGACCACGCCGTCGCCGAGATCAAAGTAATTCTTGTCCGAGTACACTACGACGGGTAAGTCAGAGACAGTCCTGACGTTCTTGACGAGCTCTCGTATCAGTCGTTCCCGGTCGCCGAACTCTGCTAACACTATTCCTTTTTTCATCTGTATTTCTCCAGACACGGGTCATAGATTAGTTGTTTTAACCGTTCTCCCTTGAAATGAAGTACTGGATAATCTTTCACGTCGAGTGCTCGCTTCATCAAGTGAATTGCCGGCTCAAAATCTAACACGTCAGTCCCTGCACAATAATTGTACTTATATCCTACGTCTTTTATGTAAAATCCAAGATTATATTTCACCCAACCGTCGTTGCGATATATCGCATTGATTATGTCCTGGTCGCAACCCCAGTCCACGTTGTCTCGCGACGACCTCTTCATCATGTATGGCCACCACGTCGGATTTTTTACTTGCTCCACGGCCCAACTCGTGTACTTTTTGACGTTGTCGTCTATTCTAAAGAACACTAATCCACTGTTCACCGGCACGTGATAACTGTACATGCGAACCGTGACACCTACTCCAAAATCTTGCTCGTCAAATGCTTTGAACGGGTTGTCTAAAAAGAGCACGTCGATATCTGACTGTATGAGTTCTGAATTTTCAGAACTAAGACTTCGAACGATTTTGGCAGTCTGTTCTAACCGACAAAGCGTTCGTCGATTTTCCCACTCAGACGGTAATATTTTTTTAATATCAGCTTTGTACTTACTTCTTATGATATCGCGTTCTTGAGTTGGCATATTGTCGGTAACAACTACGACCTTTGCACAACAATGTCGCTTGACCGACGACAGGCTTAACTTTAGCCAATCAAAATCCATCTGTTCCGTTCGATGATAAGTAAAATATATCGTTTGACTCACGTCTTCTTCCCCTCTCCCCACCAATCAGTACCGACCTTGGGGTGACTCGTGACCGCGTCCTCGAACAGCCCCTCGTAGAGAATTCGTTTCAGCTGTCCCTTGAGATGAAGCACGACGTGAGTCTTGTCTCGATACGCGGTCCTAATGGCCTCGAATGCTCGCTCAAACCACTTGTCACTTGGCGGGCAATAATTGTATCGTGGTCCGACGTCCTTGATGACGAAGTCCCTCGTCTCACGAATCTCGTCCCTCGCTTCCCAACACGCTATCAAGAAGTCCTGACCGACCGCCCAATCCAGTCCAAATCTCTGTCGGTGTCGACGATTCAGCGACCTGTATCTCTCCCACTTCGGATCATGTATCTCGTTGACGTGCCATCCCAGCCACTCCTTGGTCTTCTCGTTACAGACGAGACAGAACACGCCCGCGTTGATGGGAAAATAGTACGGGTAGCCTCTCGTCGTCAGACCAAGATCGAAACTGCCGTCGAACGCCTCGAACGGGTCACCCATGAAATACACGTCGACGTCCGAGACAAAGACGGCGTCATTCTCAGAAAGACCAACGACGAACTCACGCAGCACCTCTATCTTACATCCCGCCCTCCTACCAGTCATTCGTTCTCGCGGCACGTCGATCCATTCAATGTCGTACCGTCGTGAAAAGTCAGTCCGCATGTCACCGGGGACGTTGTCAGTCGCTACCACTATCTTGCACTTTGAGTGTCGTCTCAGCGTCTTGACGCACGTCTCAAACATGTTGTCGTCCACGCGGTGATAAAAGAAAAACGCGATCTCGTTCATCGTCTCGTTCGTCCCTCTGCGTCGATTATTCTCTTGAATCTTCTCGACGCCTGGAAGTGTTCTATGACCGGGTTCTTGATTCTTCGCATAGTATCGAAGATTTTACAGTATCGTGGCGGCAAGTTTCTCGTCTTGAGCTCGTCGCCCATCTCTTTCACCGCCGCGTCTAATAGTTCAGGATTTCTTTGTCGTGGAGCCGCCTTGCACTTCTTCTTCCACAGTCGTACCAACTCTTTTGCCGGTTCGGTGTTCGCGAAATATAACGTGCCTCCCAGGAGCTCGTTTCTCTTGTACCTGAAACTGTGCCAGACGCACGCGAAGTCATAGTCGAAGTCGTCTTGGGCAAATATCTCAGGCACTTGCCTGAACACTGCGTCAGCGTCCGTCTTCAGGATGCTGCGGTCCGGATATTTCTCGAACATTTTCTCTATCAACCAGACGCTGTAGTTCGAGTTCGCTCGCCAGGAGCCCAGACTCTTGATGGGTTCCACGTCGAACTCGAGTCCCAGGCTCATCAACGAACGTATGAGATTCTGCACCTCGGACACGTACCCCGTGTCCAACGTGTAGTGCGTTATTACCACTGGCATCTGTCTCACCGTAACACCTCATCAACGTTCTTATATTCTATGACGTCGTTGAGACGAGAGACCGGCGAGCAAGAGTACACCTCGACGCTCGTCTTCTTGAGAATCTTCAATCCTCTTGTCCAAGCGCCGTAAAATTCGTCCAACAGCGTCGGCCATCGTCGAGTCTTCGTGTCGTAGATGTGACCGCCGCACAAATCTATCCCCAGCAAGTAGATGGGAGAGTATCCCATTATGACCGCGAACTGCAGCGCACAAAATCCGCTGTTCCCACCCGGCTGGAACTCACCGAACTTGAACCCGATGTCTGGGCAAGGACTCGTTCTCCAAGTGTCGCTGTATTGAATGACGACGTCAAAGTCAACAAAGACTTTTTGAAATCTATCAATATGCTTATGAGTAGGTGAGTACGCGAGAACTCGAATCGCCTTAGTGTCCCGCGTCCAGTCAATGACGTTGGACGCGATGCCCGAGTCCGCGGTCAACCAATACGTGGCGTCTGGAAGATCCCGGATCACTTTGTTTACGGCGACGGTCTCTCGGTCTCGCAGTCTCGAGAAATCGAAGCCCCGGAGACTCTCGCCCGCGCCGACTACGAAGATTTCCATTCTTGTATCCTTTCCAACGGTCTTATGATTTTTCTAAATTATCAATTCTGTTTAATACACTTTGCCATTGCTCGTTTGTAATATTCGCGAGTCGTTCACCTACAGGGATTGTAAGTAGCGAAGGTAGTTCCGCTTCAATCTCCTGTGGTGTTTTATTCACTATACGACGCAACTTTCCTTTCCCAATAACTTTTTGTAGAGCATCGTTAACTACAAACGGATGTTTCGGTGCGACAAACATGTCCTCGCCATAGTGTACTTGATCTTTCGCAAAGGCTGGAGCGCAAGTAACCACTCGAAGTATTTGACCTGCTTCATTGTGAATGACGAATTTTATTTTTTCACCTCCTGACCCACTATTGACCTGTGCCTAAAACTTAATCGTGGGTCGCCAACAACAACATCAGTCGATTGTAAGTCAAGGTCGTATGTATGTTCGCCAGCGTCCGGTTCATCAACTACCACCGCACAAAACGGATTTCCATATACCGATAATATGCTCATATTTGCCTGATAAATTGTGGTAGTATCGTCCCTCTGAATACGAACATTAATACCGTTGTCTGCCCAGCCTTCCCATTGCACTGAAAATACTAACATAACAGGAGCACCAGTCGTGTCCATAGTAATTGTCTGGGCTTCCCACCAAGCGATACTGTTATTGTGGGTTTCCTGTCCAGCAGTGTAAGCTGCTACCATAAAGGTCACAGCTTGATCTATTATCTTTATTGTAGATACTGATAGGTCGTCTATATCAGCAGTACCTACTCTTAAGTATCCTGCAAGTAGAACACCGATATTCGCACCAATCATTTGAGATGCGGGGTAGGCAGTACCACTAATGTTACGGCATATATACCATCTTCCAGCAGCGGTGGCAACTGTAATCAAATCGGTAGTTTGAAATGCGGTAGTAGCAACAGCTGGGTCATAATAGATGAACTCTTTGTCAGTAGAGGCTGCTGTAATGACGTAGGTCGTACCGTGATAGCTAACTGTAATTCCTTCGTCCGCAGTAGTTTCTGACCAAGAGATATCCCCTGCTCCAGGTGTATCGTCATTCCACGTTATGTTGCCTACAAAAGGAACTTCAATATTAGGTTGTGGTGGTATTTGATTTGCAAACAAATCCTGCAGTTCTTCGTGCGTTATAGGAGGCGTTATGATAGATACAGGTCCTGGCCAGATATAGTTTGCATTTGGATTAGCAGGGTTAAGATCATCAGCATCAAACAACGCAGCATCGTAAGTCTCAACTTCAACATTAAAGTAATTGTCAGTTGTTGGAGCCATTTTAATGATACGTCTCTCTTTGATAGCACCGGCCGGTCCAATAGCTACTGAGTTTCCTTTGATGGGTAAGGTGTCCCAGTTTTCAGTAGCAGTAATGACCCTGCCAGCGACAGTATCTACGACGTAAGTTCTCTCAGCAACTACTCGTCCTAAAACAGCACTGTAGGTACGTATATGAATGACGTCACCAACAGTTACCTCCGCAATGGCGTCCCTATCGACTGTGATGGTGTCAGCGGTGGCACTCTTAACGCGAAAGGCAGCACCCCAGTTCGCAATACGACACTGTAGATTTATTACGTCACCCAAGTCGTAACGAAACCCATCCTTGTGTACTTTGAACTCATTCCTGTTTCGTAGCAACTGGTTCCGCGTGAGTAGGTGATTAGCGTAATGGATGGCTTCGCCTCGTGTAATGATACCAATACCTTCGAAAGCAACGATGTTTCTAAATCCACCAGCATCTGCATTTGCCCATTCTGCGGACGTACGCTCGTAACCTTGCTTCTCATCCTTGTAGAATACTTCAGCTACACCCATCAGCTCTTCTTTGATGGCCCAGGCGTTCTCCCAAGTCTTGGACATCATCGAGTCCATGGTCACTAAGTCGATAGGTGTCGTAACTTCGTCATCTATCCAACCAGTTAACTTGTCTCCTCGCCAATGTATGTTTGCGCGACCAACTGCACCGATTTTACACACCAAGGAGTAGATATCCGTAAATTCATCTATAATTGTGTTACAGGTACTGCGAGCCTCTACGCCCCCATAGCCATCAAGAATCTCCACCGCACAGAACTGCCGCCATTTATAGAAGAACTCGAGGTCTAAGTATGCTGGGTCTATTCCGTCATAGCGAAGAATCTCATAAGGTGTGCCATCACCGTCACCGTCAATAGCAGGCAAGGTTGTAATATCCCATGCAACATCAGCACGATTATTGGAATACTGTAATGTCCAAGTAGTACCATTCCATACGTTGACGATTCTATCTTCACGGATCACCTTCACATCGAGGCCGCCACTTAATTGGGTAGTTGCTACGGCACGTATACCAACCAAAGCTTTTCCAGGACGTGTAAATGCTGTATCTACAACTTCACGTATACTCCTCACAAGAATCATATCGAGACGACGCTCCGTACCTTCTGGAAAGGTAGTACGTGTAAATTCTAACTCGTATTGGTTGCCACGTGTAACGGTTCCAGGTACTTGAGTGTTAACTTTATACGATTTGAAGAACGGTGCCCTTGTTTGAAGATTAAGAGAACTGTCGAAAAGTGTTACCCATCCACCACCAAGAGCTCGACAACGTACTTTCCAATAGCAAGTCCAATCGGTTGTTCCACCATCCTTATGGTACTTCATCAACCCTTCAGGCCAATAGAGCGTATATTCGATGTCATCAAAGAAATCGTTTGGCGAAGTCCATACATACGGGTCAAATCTATCCTCGTACTTTAACTCGACACCTTTTGGTGTATATTCAAGTCGCTGCTTTTCAAAACCCGTCATCACAGTTTGGTTCATCGTACCCAAACGTTGTTGGATAGCAACTGCAGTGAAATTACTTGCAGGCTGGTCGTTTAGAAAAATATTGTCTGCAAGAGGAGCGACTACGCCTTTAGTTGGTCCATCTCCATGCTCAACAATTAGATAGAGTATCTCATGATCATTTCCATCTATCTGGGTAAATTTCTCAACAATGTTTCCATGGTGTAGATTCTTACCATAAGCACGAGGTCTGGCTCCACCTTCTTTTTGAGTCGTACGTGGATACCATAATCGACTCTGCCCACCTTCAGGTCCTTCTTCAGCCTCTGTTTGATCCGGAGCCAGAAGCGTCCCAGCAAGATATGCTAAGGCTACTGGTACGGCTACATACCAGAATAGATACGTCAAAACAGCACCTAAAGTAACGACAGCTAACATAATATTCCTTTATACACGGGCAGTGTTAGGGTCGAGGCCAAGCTCAGCACCCCAAAAGGCTGCGTTTCCCTTCGTATAACAATCTTCAAATTTCCCTGTGCAAGTTCCATCAGCACCGGCATATTGACATTCTAGACCTTTGAATAGACCAGGCAAGGCATAAGGACATACCTTACTCCTATACCGACGTAGTGGTACTTTTCTCATCAATGGGTTGGGAATACCAAGATAAAAGATAACATGTTTGGTATCACTATTTGCTGTGAGGATACTGATAGTTTGTTCTAACTCCAGTATAGCGGAATCAAGGAAATCCTCGTGTGCTCTAATAACTTGAATTGTTCCACCACCAGCTCCCTCTGTTGCGTTTATTTTGTCTTCTAATGTATAGTCAGCATCCTGTGCCACTTTGACTATATAACGTGGCACAGATCCATCAGCCACCCTTGGTGCAAGACCAAGTTCAAGATTGTTCGCCAAGTATTCTGCTCCACCATAGTTTATGTCTACTGGGTTGCGTGCTAACTTAATAAGACTATATCCTGGAATCTTAATCCCAACTAACCACAGCCAAGCTCCACCGCTATATGGGTCGATAAGAGCAGCGTGCATAGCAGGTGGAATACTTCCATAACAAAATTGAAGATAAGCTGCGGCACTACTTTGTGCTCCTAAAGAACCTGCCAAACCCTGTGTACTATCTGCGTTTCCTGTAAGCACCGATACACCGGCAATTAAACCTGCAAGGCTAAGGATTGCAGTTGTAGTCGCAACAGTCCACCCTCTTGAAACTAATGTAGCTTTAGATGTTAGACCAGAAGAAGAAGGAGCAGCGTTATCGCCGTTAATATCAAGTGTCCCGTTGGTAGCAGCACTTGTTACAAGGTCAAGCAAAACGTTATCAACTTGTGCCTCGGTTAATAAACAACTCCAGAACTCAATCCCTAAACCGTTTCTGGCATCTTCAAATGAACCAGAAGAATTATCATAATCAATTGATGAATTATACATCTCTAAAATATCAAGAGCACCTAAATCAGGCCATCCTGATATATCACCAGATATAGAAGTATTAGAAAGATATAATTCTTCTAAAGAAACTGGAAGAATCCAACCGGAAACAGACCCCCCAACAGAACTATTCCAAAAATCTATTACAGTAATCGCGTCCCAGTCATCACAAATATATTTTATAGTATCTTCATCTACCACTACTATATTTTTAGCGACTCCTGACGTAAAGAATCCTTTTGAAATCCCATTTACTTTAGCTTCGATAGTTCCACTGGGAAACTCGAAGTAGGGGTCTATGGTAGTGGAAGCAGTCGCTACTAACTCAATTGTTGTCGTCTGTATAAGATTAGCTGTTAAAGTTGCTTGTGCTTCTATCAGTCCCCCTAATGATTTTATCCCTTTAAGATCGCCTATGAGAGCAGATTGTGCATCAGAACTTCCCGCTAAATCTTTATAACCCTCTGGATATTCTGCGGTTGGTGGCGTAAAATTAGAAGTCCATCGAGCAATGCCCTTACTAACTCTAAATTCTTCTATCCAACCGTTATAATAATAGTTATTACCAATCTGGTCTCTGCCAATCCAAACTTCTGAACTTTGGTCTGTTAAATCAAAACCAGTTATATCCTCAGTGTTGCCTATTTGACTCCCATTAATAAAGGCCATCAAATTATTGCCAGTTCTCACAACAGCTATGTGATACCAAGTATTGGTTGCTGGGTCAAACGGAAAATGTGCTATCTCAACACTATCGCGGTAAATGCGGATTCTATGTTGGGTATGATGAAAATATATAGCAAAACCCGATGCATAAGCGTAAGACCAAAAAACAGAATGCTGGTCAATAGAATTGAATCTTACGCGGAAATCAACTGTCCAATCACCGGTTCCAAAAACCCAATCTGCGTGATTAGCAAGTGTGAAATAATCACTATTACCGTCAACCAGACCAGAAGCCGAGCCAAATACTTTTTGAACAGTATCAAGCTGTGCAGTTCCAACACAAGTCACGACATGCTCTGAAAGCGATGTATCCGTAACTACCTGTGACTGGTCTGCACCATCAAAATGGAGTAGAAGTTTTGTATCTGCCATATCCTTGACTTTAGTCCAAAGTTACATCTATCTCACCGACTGGGAATCTTAACAATATACCAGCAGCATTAACTATTCTCGGAGTAGTAAGCGAACCGTGTGCCAACATATTCCCACCACTCGCAGCATCCATAATGATGAAGTGAGTCAGTGGAGTTGCACCTGACGACCAAGCAGCAGTTGATTCTACAAACTCCTGTATCGCATTATTTTGAATAGCTCCCGCAGCAGCAGCTTCCCAGTCTGCGGGTATTGATTCGATACGAACATATCCGCCAGTAGGAATTGTAGGTTCTGTTCCACCAGAGTTATCGTCTGTTGGGTCTGCGGTCTTGAGGCCGATGTAAGTAGTTGCTGCGAACAGTAGGTCTAAGCATACTAATTCAAAAAAATTACCAAATGAACCCATGAGAATTCTCCTTTACAAAGGTGAGTATTGTCTAAATTCAAAACCAATTCGCCATTTATCTTTTTCACCGTCTATCTGACAACGAGGCGGTTTGGTAAAACAAACTTCATATTGGATATCGTCTTGTTCGTTAGTCCAATAAAACGGCACTTCTTTATTTGCTTCATAGAAAGCCATGAACGTCAACATATTTGCTTGCAACACGTGCCTTTTCTCGAAAGTAATTATTCGACCGTCAAAAGTGAACAACTTATTAAGTACCGGATAACCGCTCGCCGTTGAACCAACTAAGACAGCCTCGCCACTCGGCTCATTACTGAATCCTTCTCTGGCTGGCGCATGTAACGTATGTGGAAAAGTATTCATAGTTTCATCTCAATCCTGCCAATTTCTTAACTGCACGGCGAGTCTTACCATCACCGGCCGCGGCTCGCGTCCAGACGTCTATTATTCGTTGGTCACTTAACACGTATTGTTCAGCTCTCGTGATCTCTTGGTCAGTACCCTCGTTGTGCATGTGAATCTCGATACTCGTTTCATCCTCGTCGAGTCTCTTATTTGTTCCCGAATATTGTTCACCCTCATGTACGACTGCCCAACCAGTCTTTTCGACTTCGCCACCGTGCTGCAGCGCTGGACCGCCGTGCGGCGACGTAAACGCGCTTGAAGTCGCGGTACTCGCGGTCGCGGCAACTGGCGCCGCGAACAGCGACGGGAAGAGTGACATCGCCACTTGTGCCATCTGTGCCCTTATGATGATGGTGATCAAGTCTCCCACAACTGATCTCGCGAAGGCCTTGAAGTCGACCCTGCCCCTCATGAGCATGGTTGACAATGACTGGGCCATGTCGTCGAACGCCCGCGTGGCCACTTCGCCCAAGCCTTGGTAAATGTTCGTGGCGTCACTGGCCCACTGTCGCATCTGTACCGTGAACGCAGAAATCCCTCGACGTCCCGACATTATCTTTTCAAGCTTCTCGGCGTACTGTGACATCAGCTCATTGACTTTCTCTAAGTCGTCGACGTACTCTTTCGTGACTATTGCCTTAAATTTTTCAAAACGAATTGCTCTTTTTCTCTCCTCGTTTATTAAGCCTTGATACTTAAGCTCCGTATCGAGTTCAGCGAGCATCCTCTTTATTATTTCAGCTCCTTCGGACGTCGCTTCAGTCGTTCTCTCGGTCGCCGTTCGTACGTCTTCTATGGCACGAACGACCTCGTCCATCATCATCTTCTCACCGAACGCCGCCTCTGAGGCCTCTCGTAGCTCGTTCATCGGCGTCTGAAGCAATTCCATCTTGCTCTTGATGAGACTGATTATCGCGTCCGCGTCCTTTCCGAACTGGGTCTTGACCGCGTCCATCAAGTCTTCGAGACTAACGACCGTCGCTGCCATATATGTCTTAACAGCTGCGGGTATCGTTTTGAGCTCTTTAACGACGTGCTTTCCGAACTTAGTCGTTTTACTCATTACTGCGTCATACGCTTCTACATAAGCTTTTGAAAAAGCTCCTTCTTCGCCCCATTGTGCGTTTATCCACGCCATGATACCCTTATAAAGACCCGCAATATCTGCGATACTGTGTTTCCAATTCTTAGCAATATTTGCAAACGCTTGCTTAAATGTCTCAACCATCCACGAAATAAATCTTCCAATTATAGAATTTGCTAAATATTCATAATAATATTTAGCAGCGTCCACAAATTCTTTCATCACGTCCTTGACGACTTTCAAGTTCTGTACCCATGCCGCCCGCAAGACGTAAGCTATTGCTACGAACGCGAGAATCGCCACGAGCGGGGCGCTGATCGCCGCCCCGAGCAACGCGAACCCGATTCTCAGCGTCCTGAGGGTGCCGGCCATGAACGCGAGCGACTTGAACAGGAGACCCGTCGCCAGGAGCACGGGACCGATCGCGGCCGCCGCCGCCACGTAGAGAATCGCGTTTCGCTTGACAGAGTCGTTCAACGAGTCCCAGAACCCAGTCGCTCTCAGAACTAGCTCGTTCAACCTAAGGATAGACGGGGCGAGGATCTCACCCACTTGCCGGGCCACGTCCTTGACGTTGTTCCACACTATCTTCATCTGGGACGAGAACGACTTCAGCTGTTTTTCGTATATCTCCTGCGTGATGCCCCTCATCAGTAACAGCTTCTCGTTGTACAGTTCTATCGCGTCGCCCATCCCGAGCAGCGGTAGTATGGTCTGCTGGCTCCGGGCCTGGAACCCCAGCATCGCCAGGGCGCTCGCCTTCTGAGTCACGCCCATCCCACCCAAGAGATCCGTCAAGTCCCGGACGATGTCAGCCAACGGCCTCATCTTGTCGTCCGCGTCCACGATGGAGACGCCGAACCGGTCCCACGCCTCTCGGCTGTCAAGAAATCCCTTGATCATCAGCCGGAGCATCCGTCCGAACATCTCGCCGCCCTCTGCCGCCTTCTTGCCCTGGTCGGCGTACGCGGCCAACACGGCCGTACCCTCTTCCACCTCGATTCCGTAGGCCTTCATCGCCGGGCCAGCTCTCATCAAGGCCTCTGAGAACTGCTGCGTACTCGCGTTGGCGAGGGTGTTCGCGCCCGTCAAGACGTCGGTCACCCTCGTCATGTTCTCTAAGTTCTTCTGGGCGTCCTTGACCGTCAGACCCAACGCGCTCTGGGCGTCCGTGACCAAGTCCGTCGCCAAAGCCATGTCAAAGGCGCCCGCGACTGCAAACCTTTCCACAGTCGCCAGGGCGGCTATCGATTGCTCGGCAGACAGTCCCGCCGAGGCTAAGAAGAAGTAAGACTTGGCCAAGTTCGTCGCCGAGGTGACCGACCTCTTGCTTATGGTCGTCGCGAGCAGCTCCATCTCTTTTCGCATGGCCGGGGTGACGTCGCTCATGATGGCGAGCGACTTAGTCATCGCGTCGTCGAACGACGCGAACGACTTGGTGGCCGCCGCTCCTATCCCGACTATTGGCAGCGTGACGCGCATCGTCATGCTCCGGCCGATGGAAGTCAACTTGTCGGATACCGCCCTCAGCTTCTTCTCGGCGTTGCTCATCGACCGGACGAACTGCGACTCGTCGCCTCGCAGATGAACCAACAAGTTTCCCAAATCTAGTCCAAAAGCCACGTCACTTTCTCCAATTCTTAACACTAAAGCGAGCCAAGAGTCTTCGCTTAAATCGCATCGCCACTTCTTTTCGAGTCAATTTTTTCGGGACTTTCTTGGCGACGAATTTTCTCAGGAAGCCGTCTATCTGTACTTTTTCTGGATCTTTAGAAATCGTTCTCCGGATTTCTTGGGCGATTTGGGCCAAGAACGAGTCCTCGCGGTGAAAAGCGTTGACGTCCCAGTCTAAGTAAGCTATCCAGTCAACGAACTGAGTCGACGTCGTCTCCTCTTGACAACGTTGTATTGACATCCCCAGACGATCGGCCACCCGGTGCCAGTTCAGTCTTTCGCCCTTGAGTCGTTTTTTGCCTTCGTTTCTGCGCCCTTGTCAAGGCCACTCAACTCTTGAGCCGCGTCGAACAAATCTGAAAGGACGCTCGCTGGCCATTCCTGCAAGACTTTCTCTGCGACGAGCACTTTGTTCTCGTCGTACAAGCAGAGCGCCAGGAGCCCAGACTGGAGACCCTCGTAGTTCGTCAAGCCCTCGGTCTTACCCTCGGCGTTGAACTTCATGCGAGGACCTATCTCGTTGAGATACGCGTCCCGCTGTTTTCCCGACAGTTCTCGCAAGACGTAGGACTCGTCGTCGAGATTGGCCGTCACTTCTTTGAGTGTCAGCGAAAATTTTAACTCTTTCATGTCACTGTCCTTTCCAATGATCAACTGTGTTCCTGACGCCTAAGAGGGCGGAGTATAGTCCGGAGCGATCTCGGCGTTGTCGTTATTGCCGTCTTGGTTCGACGGGATGATGACGATGTTCGCGGTCGGTTGCGAGCCCTCGACTTGTGCGTTCGGGGTGAAGGAGTCGATCCATCCCCAAAACGCCAACTTCGCGGTGTCCGGGAACGTGATGGTGATGAGTTGGTTGTCATTTATCATTGCCACCATCTCGTCGTACAGCTCTGGGTCCCACGCGACCACGAAGGGACTCTCCGTCAGCGTCTTCAAGACTTTCGGCGCCATCGTCCGCCAAGCCGTGTTACGCATGGTCGTCGCGTCGTTGGCCCCACCCCCGGCGACGCCGGGAGGCGTGACCTCCTTCTCTTCCATCAGCGTCAACAGGTTCGCCTGGCTGTCCATCTCCGCTGACGTGAAGGTGATCGTGGTCTGGTAACCGTCGTTCATAATGGTCATGGGTAATTCCTTTCAGTAGTTAACCCGTTAGTTCTCTTACGGTCAGTAAAAAATTCACAGTAAGACTCACTCTTCGCTTCGAGTCTATTCCTAAAGTCGCTATTTGAGAAGACCTGCTCACGTTCTGTATCCTGTATTCTAAAGCACCTATCGTGATCGCGCCAAAGGCGACTTCGTCCAACGTGCTCGCGACGTCTTCGATCTTCGCATATGCCGTCGCTTTGTCACGAGCCCGTATTCGCAGCTGTACGCCCGGGTGCTCTGACTGTTCGCCGGTCATCGAACGCTGGTCACTCACGCCGGCCGTGTCGTACATCACCCCACAGTTGACCTCGACGTCGTCGCCGTCCGGCAAGTGCGAGTCGTACAGCGGCCACTCGTCCCTGTCGCTGGGGTCAGTCATCTTCGCCAGTTGCTCGATGACGTAGGCCACCATTATCACGGCCGGCGAGTTCTGCAGTCTCTGGGTGCCCGTCGTCGTCCTGTCGTCCGTCACGCCGGACGAGCCAAATCCCAGACCGATCATCGGGGCTGCATAACCTATCATCTTACGGCTCCATCACTTGTCCAATTACCGTAGCCACGGCCGTCACGCTGACGCCGTCCACGTCGTTCAAGTCTTTCCTAAGCTTCTCGGTCGCTGTACTCTTCTTGTTTATGACCAGTTGCCACGGCGTGGCCGAAGTGTCAATCGACGCGTCACCCTCGATGATATCCCTTATGAGAATGAGAGCGTCGTTTTGCGTCCCACTCAAGCCGGCTCCACTCGGAGCTTGCTCAAGAGCGTTAGCTGTGAGTCTCGAGACTCCGCCGTCGTTCTCTACTAACTCGTTCAACAGTGCCGTCGCCACTCCGGGCTTCGACGCCGGGTCATAGTTCACTGCCAACAAATGGTCGAGGTGAATGTCCGTGAGTGCCGCGTCCGCTTGGGCCTTTGCGTTAGCTGGCGATAAATTATTAAGTGCTCCAATCAAACTGTCAGTCGTGCCGTGCAGTCCCGCCGCGGTTCCAGCAGCGTCTGGCACGGTCGTGTTAAAT
>SDBV01000739.1_pt1 | contig 47398 bp, 57 predicted proteins | sample 2277081 | NCBI WGS metagenome assembly SDBV01 (sample SAMN10402039, study PRJNA504765) | marine sediment metagenome | isolation source: marine sediment core GS10_PC15, 223 cmbsf | place: Arctic Ocean: Southern Knipovich Ridge | collected 2010
TGACGAGGGTCGCGGTGAGCGTCCGGATCGGGAACGCGATCCGGCCGGAGACGGTCGAAGCGGAGGGGCGCATCGACGCGCTCGCGACGGCGCGCCCACTGCTCCAGGCCCACGTCGAACGCGCCGGTGGCTCGTGGTCGTCGATGATCCTCGCGGGGAACGTCCGCGTCGTCCCCGCCTCGGACGAGCAGCGGTAGCGTCCGGGCGCCCGGACGCGGGCGTTGCGTCGCGACCCTCTCCGCTTCTAAGCTCCCCCTCGGCAGGGAGAGTCCATGGCGAGGAGCAGGACGCGCGCGGCGGTCACAAAGGAGCCGCAGGTCGAGGTCGGGATCGTCTACGAGGCGATCGGCGAGATCGCGCGCTGGCCGCGCAACCCCAAGGAGCACGACCTCGACGCGATCGAGAGCTCGATGCGTCGCTTCGGCTACACGCTCCCGATGGTGCGCGACGAGCGGACCGGCAGGCTCGTCGCTGGGCACGGTCGGCTCGAGGTGCTCCTCCGGATGAGGGACCGCGGAGATCCCGCGCCGAAGCGGATCCGCGTCGACGCCGAAGGTCGCTGGCTCGTCCCTGTTCTCCTCGGGATCGACTTCGACACGGAGGAGGAGGCCGAGGCCTATCTCCTCGTCGACAATCGGAGCGTCGAAGTCGGCGGCTGGGACCGCACCGCGCTGGCGGAGATGCTCAGGGACCAGCTCGAGCGCGTGCCCGACGATATCGGAAGCCTCGGCTGGAGCGCCGATGAAATTCAGAAGCTCGTCGGCACGCTCGAGAACGTCGAGACGGTAAATAACCCGGCCGATACGGAGTGGGTTGGGATGCCCGCGTTCGACCCGGCGGAGAAGTATCCGAAGATCATCCTCCACTTCAAGACCACGGAGGAGCGGGCGCAGTTCGCGACCGAGCAGAGCCTCATCTTTACGAAGAAGACGACCGACACGTGGAGCGGCTGGTGGCCCCCTCGGAGGCAGGAGGATCTCGCGTCGCTGAAGTTCGATGACGAGTAGGAGTAACGCACGCTACCCGGTCTACGTCATCAGCAAGGGGCGCGCTGCTCGCTGTCTGACTGCCCGGTTCTTCGTCGCGGACGGAGTCGACTTCAAGCTCATGGTCGAGCCGCAGGAGGCGGACGCCTATCGTGAGCGGTTCGGTGATCGCGTTGTCGTCCTTCCCTTCTCGAACCTCGGACAGGGGAGCTTCCCGGCGCGGAACTGGTGCTGGGAGGACGCGAAGGCGAGCGGCGCGAAGCGTCACTGGATCTTCGACGACAACATCTACCGGATCCGGCGGATGTTCAAAGGGAAGCGGATCCCGTGCCGCGCCGGGATCGCGCTCGCGGTAGCCGAGGACTTCACGGACCGATACACGAACGTCGCGATTAGTGGCTTCGCCTACACGATGTTTGCTGGCCCGCAGATGGTCCGCGTGCCGTTCTTCCTCAATGTCCACGTCTACTCCGCGCTCCTTATCGACTGCGGGCTCTCTCACCGCTGGCGCCTCCGCTACAACGAGGACACCGACCTCTGCCTCCAGGTCCTCACGGACAAGCGGAAGCTCTGCACCGTGCTCTTCAACGCATTCTCGGTCGACAAGGTCGGGACGATGACGATGAAAGGGGGAAACAGCGACCAGCTTTACAAGGGGAGCGGGCGGCTCGTTATGGCGAGGGCGCTCGAGGAGGTCTGGCCCGATCACGTCAAGGTGAAGTGGCGCTTCGGGCGACCGCAGCACGTGGTCAAGAACAGCTGGAAGGACTTCACTCATCTGCTCGTCCGGCGCGCGGACGTCGACTGGAGCAAATTCAAGAAGATCGACAACCGCGGGATGAGGCTCCGCGCCGTGGACGGTCCGCCGCGGAGTCCTGAGCTCCGGGACCTACTCGTCGAGTCGCGCGCGGCCGAGAAAGCGGCGCGCGGAGAGCGATGAGCGTCTACGAGGATCTGGAGCTCCTCCGATTCGAGCTCGACAGGGTGGACGAACAGATCGCGGACCTCGTCGGGAAGCGGGCGGGCCTGGCGCGGCGGATCGCGCGGGTCAAGGCGGCCGGCGGTATTCCGCCGCGCGACGAAGAACGAGATGATCGCGCCGCGCATCGCTTCGTCGCGCGCGCTGTCTCGGCCGGCTATCCGCCCGGAGAGGCGTATCACGTTCCGTGCGAGCTGATCCGCGTCTGTCGCGGGATCGTCGAACGAGAGGCATCGCTCGACGCGGTAGGTCGCGAGACGTAGTATCGTCGTCGCGATGGCCAAGAAGAAGCCGAAGACGTGGCGGGTCCGAGTCACGAAGCTCTCGGCACTCATGCAGTCGACTCGGACGCCGACGAACGACGTGACCGTCCCCGGGAAGAACGTCGACGTCGCGATGAAGAAGGCGCGCGAGACGCTTCGGGCCAACGGGCTCCGCGTCAAAAGCGTCCACGCGTCGCGCGACGACCACGACCCCGACGCGCGCTGTCTTTCCGCGATCGTCCTGGAGTAGGCCGTGACGGTCGACGTGACGAAGGCGGCGAAGGAGGTCGCGGAGGCGACCGAAGACATGGTCCGGATCACGGTCCTCAAGGCCGACGTCCCGACCGTGAAGACCGACGAGGATGACGCGTTCGACACCTTCCTGCTGGAGCACGGCGGGATCGCGCCTCCCTACGACCCCGACACGATGATCACGATCTTCGAGAACAGCGACGGGCTGTACCCGAATGTAAGCGCCTACCAGACCAACATCGACAGTTTCGGGCACGACTTCGAACCGTTGATCGATCCGGCCGCGGACGATGCCGAGGACCTCATCTTCAATGCGCTCTTCCTCGAGTCCGCGGAGGGAGGTGGCAAGCCGAAGGCGCCGGAGCCGGACGCCGTAGAGAAACGCCTCGCCACGCTCCGCGACGAGATCGTGATCGAGAAGTTCCGCGCCGACGCGTTCTTCGAGACGTGCTGCGCCGACGAGAGCTTCGTCGAGCTGCGGCGCCGGACCCGGATGGACCTCGAGACGTCGGGGAATGCGTACTGGGAGATCATCCGCGACAAGAAGGGAAGGCCGTCGCAGTTCGTCCACGCGCCGACTCGGAGCATGCGGCTGACTCGCCAGCAGGCGAAGTTCGTCGAGGTCGAGGAGCTCGTCCGTACGTCGCCGCTGAAGCGCGCTCCCCAGAAGCGGAAGCGGCGGTTCCGACGTTTCCTTCAGATCTCCCACTCCGGGCACGGACAGGTCGTGGGCTTCGGCCACACCTACTTCAAGGAGTACGGAGATCCGCGCGTACTCTCCATGAGGACGGGCGCGTACTTCGAGACCGTCGAGGAGATGCGCTCGGATGACAACGAGGGGAAGGACGCGGTCGAGGCGAACGAGATCCTCCACTTTAAGATCCCGTTCCCCGGGACGGCGTACGGGGTGCCGCGCTGGATTGGCAACCTGCTAGCGGTACTCGGGAATCGGCAGGCTGGCGAGATCAACTTCAGCTACTTCGACAACAAGACGGTCCCGCCGCTCGTACTCATCGTCAGTGGCGGGAGGATCGCGCAGTCGTCGAAGGACACGATCCAGACGTTCCTTTGCGAGGAGATCAAGGGGCGGCAGAACTTCCACAAGGTGATGATCATCGAGGGCGTCCCGGCTCAGGCCGCGGGGGCGCAGCCGGCGAACCAGCACGACGGCCAGATGAAGATCGACCTGAAGCCGCTCACGGATGCGCAACAGGACGACGCCCTGTTCTTGAAGTACGACGAGCGGAACCTCGATAAGATGGGGATGAGCTTCCGCCTGCCCAGGCTGCTCCGCGGCGACATCCGGGACTTCAACCGTGCCTGCTACGACGAGCGGACCGAGACGCTCACCCTCCGGGGCTGGAAGCGCCTCGACGAGTTCCTCCCCGACGACCGCATCGCCGCGTACGACGCGGCGATCGACGCGATCGAGTTCGTTGAGCCTGCCGGTCTCCACGTCTACGAGGTAGATGAGGAGCTCCTCCACTTCCGCTCCACCGTGGCCGACATCATGGTGACCGAGGACCACCGCATGCTCGCAAGGAGTCCGACGGGCGAGCGGTTCACGGTCCACCTCTCCCAGGAGATCCCCTGGAATCGCTACCTGCTGAAGACCACCGCTGGGCGCTCGACGATCGGCACGGAGCGGCTCGACTTCTTTCGCCTCCCGAAGGCGGACGAGTGTCAGATTGAACGCGGACACGATCATTCGTCGTCTGTCGACGGCGACGAGTTCCTCCAGTTCCTCGGCTTCTGGCTGAGCGAGGGATCGCTCCTTCAGACCGACCATCCGAGCTCGCCCTACCTCGTCACCCTGAGCCAGAAGGAGGGCGACGTCGCCGACTCGATCCGCGCCTGCCTGGAGAGGACCGGGTGGGCGTTCTCCGAGAGCCGCGACGAGGCGACGGGGATGGTGCGTTGGTGTCTGAGCAACCGATGCCTCCGGGAGTGGCTGCTGGAGAACTGCGGCGGGGGCGGTGCCGAGAAGCGACTCCCCGGAGTCGCTGCGAACCTCCCCGATAAGCAGGCCGCGATCCTCTTCGATGCGTTGATGGACGGGGATGGTCATCGCGATCGTCGCCCCGGCCGGACGGGCGGCTTCTACTCGTCGACCTCGAAGAGACTCTGCGACGGTGTCCAGGCGATCGCAGTCCAGCTCGGGCTCCGGGCGTCGGTCTCGCTTCACTATCCGGCGAGCGGGAACCGCGTGGCGTGCTGGCGCACGAACATATCGAAGGGTCGCGATGCGAGGTTCGATGCGCCGCCGGAGCGCGTTCACTACCAGGGCCGCGTCTACTGCTTCTCGGTTCCCGACCATGGCTTCTTCGTTACGCGCCGGAACGGGAAGGTGGCGATTCAGGGGAACACCGCCAACGCCGCTCTCGAGTTCGCCGATACGCAGGTCTTCGGTCCGGAGCGTGACGCGTTCGACTGGATCATCAACCGACGGATCATGATCCCCGCCGGCTTCAGCCTCGTGCGCTTCGTGAGCCGCGGCGTGCAGATACGCGACCCCGCAATCATTGCGGAGATCATGGAGAAGCTCTCGAAGACGGGCGGGCTCGTCCCGGCCGACGTGCGTCGGCTCTCCACCATGGTGCTCGGCGTGGACCTCCCGGACATCGACGAGCGCTGGACGACCCGTCCCGTCATCCTCTCGACGAGCGGCGCCGGCGCAGGCACCGGAGTAGTTTCCGATCCGCTCCTTTCCGAGGAAGAGGCGGAGGAGGCCGGGGATGAGCTCGACGCGGAGCCCGCCGAGCCGAAGCCGGCGAAGCCAGCCGAGCCGACCGAGGAGGGGAACGATGACCGCGGCGACTCGATCGAGGAGGAGGATCGGGACCGCGAGGGGAACAGCCAGACGGGCGCGAAGAAGCGGAAGGATTCGAAGAAGCGGCGCCGGCGTCAGCGTTCGTACAAGACCAAGATCGGCGACGCGCTCGTCGCGCGGAAGCTCGCGCGGATCCACGAGATCCTTCTCGACGCGGAGCGCGAACGTGCCGCGAAGGCGCGCGCCGAACACGAGCCCGAGCCCGACGTCGCGCTCGACGGAATCAAGCTCGAAGACTTCGACGCGACCGCGGAGAAGTAGGTGGTCCCCGTAGCGGCGGACTCGGTCTGGACGCGCGGCGTCCTGGCGGCGGAGGCCATCCTCAAGAAGGTACACCGCGTCTCCGTCGCGAAGGTGCTCGACCCGCTGGTGGACTCCGACTTCCTCGTGATGGTGGAGCGCCTCTCCGCCTCGCTGAAGAGTTCGACGGGTCCGACTGAGGGCGCCGCGATCCGACGCTCGCTTCGTGCTCTCGACGTGGACTGGGAGAACCTGAGCGCGGCGCAGCGCGATCGCGCGTTCGTCGCGGCCGACGTCGCGATCGGTCGCGCGTTCCCTGGCGTGGTCCGCGCCGTTCGGATCCAGCTCCAGGGTCCTCGAGGCGCGATGTTCGGGCCGACGCGACGTTCCTGGGCGCGTCGCTCCAGGACGCGTGCCTTCCCGCGGGCGATCACGATCTCGCCCCAGCTCTCGGCGACCGACCGCGTGGCGGAGCGACTCGTGCGGACGTCGTCGACCAACTTCGTACGCGACGAGCTCGGGAGGCGCCGCGACGACCTCTCGGAGAAGGCGCGCGAGATCGTGGCGCGCGGGCTCGACCAGGGCCTCGGGAGGGACGTGATAGCGCGCGATCTCGCGGCGGCGTTCGGCGACCGGATCGTCAGGAGCGAGGCCTACTACGAGGTGGTTGCCGGCGCGTACATGAATCGAGCGCGGACCTACTCTTCGCTCCTCTCGTTCCAGGACGCCGGGGTCGAGAACTACGTCTTCGAGGCCGTGCTCGATGAGGTGACGACCGACATCTGCCGCTTCTACCACGGGCAGACGTTCTCGACGTCGAAGGGCATCGAGGCCATGAACCGGACCTTGGAGCTCGAGGATCCGGAGCAGATCAAGGACGTCTCGCCATGGCTCCGGACAGGGAAGAGCCCCGACGGTACGCGGAACATCTTCTTCATGCGGGGCGGTCAGCGCGTTCGCGTCGCCCAGATCGACAGGAGCGGGGTCGGCAACCGGGACGACGTTGGCTCGTACAGCCGCGCCATGACCCCGCGCCAGCTCGAGGCGGCGGGCATCCCTTTCCCGCCGCTCCACGGGAGATGCCGCTCGACCGTGGTCGCGGACGTCTGAGACGGCTTCTGAACTTTCTTGCGTCCGGGCGTTCTTTTTCCTGGATTCCTGAGTCTAAGGCCTTAGACTCTCTCCATGGCCAACGAACACCACCCCGTCACCGTCCTCGAAGCCATTGAGCTCCCCGACGTCTACATCCATGCTTACTGCTCCGGGGCCACGTTCCGGACTCCCGCCACCGAGGGCTGGCAGGGTCGGGTCCGCGCCTGGGCCGCCCGCCGCGGATTCTGCCGCGGTTCCGAGCTTCAGATCTGTAAGGTGGATCGCTGCCTGGTGGGCAAGATCCACACGAGCATCGTCGAGACCGCCTGCGGCCGTCACCGCTTCGTCTGCTCCTGCTCGCCCGCTCGCTGAAGCCCTCGCATGGCCGAGCGAGGTCCGGTAGGCTCGACCCCATGGTCGAAGCCTTGATCAGGAACCCGAGCGCCGTGCTCGTCGAGCTCGTGGTCGATCCCGCGCGGCGCGCCCAGGTGGTGAGCGCCATCGAGCGCGCCGTGAAGGAGAGCTTCCGTGAGGATGCGCGTCGGAACTCGACGCGCCGCGTCGGCAGCCGCGAGGAGAAGCGGCGCGCGTCGATGTGCCTCGACCTCTTCGAGCGTCTCGTGGGCGACTGCGGCTGGAGCCCGATCCACTACCGCGACTCGATCATTCGCGCGCTCCGCGCCGAGCTCGACGGCGGGAAGGGGTCGTTCGATCCCTCAAAGGAGAGCCTCGTCTGGACGGAGAGCTAGCTCACGTCTGTGCGCCCGGACGCGGTATGATGTTCCCGACGGTTCCCCATACCGTCGCCGGCTCCTCCGTTCCTTAGTTTCTTGCACCGACTGAGAAGAACAGAGGGGCCTCTATATCGTTCGGCTTGCGATCCGATCCCGGCTCGCGCTTTACTATGCCGCGCGAGGAGGCGTCCTGATGAGCTACCGAGACGAGCTGGCCGAGATCCGGAAGAGCGCGAAGGCGACCCACGACGACGTCGCGCGGACCGTGACGGCGGAGGCATTCTCCGATCGTGCGATCGCCGCGATCGCGAAGAGCCTCGACAAGGAGAGCGACGAGGACGTCTCCGGGGAGCTCGCGCTCCTCTCGAAGGCGACGGTCCAGAAGGACGCGGAGGGGAAGGTAACGGGCGTGCTCGTTCCCGCTCCCGAGGCGGCGACGACCGACGCGACGGCGATCGGGAAGGCGCGGCTGATGAAGCAGCACGCGCAGATGGACGTGCTCCGGATCAAGCTCGAGAAGAGCGAGGACGAGGGCACCAAGGAGGTCGCCAAGAACCTCGCCGCGGCGCAGAGCAAGCTCATGCAGGTCGCCTCGGCCCTGAACCTCGACCCGAACTCCGACCATCTCCGATGGGACGTGAGCAGCGCGGTCGGGATGCTCCAGAAGCACGTCAAGCTGATGCAGCTCCTCGGCGAGGGCGGCGCATTCAAGTCCGAGGACGCGACCACCACGGCCGACGCCGCGACCGACGCCGCCGTCGCGAAGCGGACCGTCGAGAAGGGCTGGCCGATCGACCTCGCGGCGACCGATCTCGAGGGCGGCCAGCTCGTCGAGAAGGCTTCGATCTGGGGCGAGGACCAGAAGATCCCCGCTCCGAAGGCCGCGGACCAGAGCTAGCCGATGGCCAGGAGCCGCGTCAGGACGCGGCGCGAGAAGCGCGCCGATCCCGGGCCCGACTCGGGGGACGCGGAGATCAAGAAGAAGATCGTCCGCCGCGGTGCGAAGTACTGCGTTACGAGCGAAGACGGTTCCCGAGAGTTCGGCTGCTTCGACTCGAAGGCGGAGGCGCAGCGCCGGCTCGGCCAGGTCGAGTCGTTCAAGCAGGGAGGTCACTTCCACGTCTTCGGCGGAGCGGAGTCGAGCCGCGACGAGGGCGCCGCGCACACGCATCGCGTCGACATCGGTGAGGGCGTCGTGGTCGTCTCGACGCCCTCCGATCCCGGGCCCGAGCATACTCACGAGATCGCGATCGGTTCAGTCACGATCCGGAGCGGCCCGCCGCTCGTAGACGAGAACGGTCTCGCGAAGGGACTGCTCCCGCGGACCCTCTCCTGGACGGCGGTTGCCCTCGGGGAGATGCCCACGTTTGGCCAGTCCGGCATCGCGAAGAGCCTCGAGGCTGACGTACCGGCGCGCTTCCGATACTGGACCGCGAAGACGGCGGAGACGGCGCGCACGGTCCGCGACGCGCTCGTCGAGGCGCAGCTCTTCACGCCTGAGAGCGTCCAGAAGGTCGATGGCGAATCGCGACGCGTGGTCGTCGAGACGACGACCTATCTCGCGAATGAGGACGCGGCCGCCGCGGAGCTCCAGCCCGCGACGAGCGTCGAGATGGCCGGGGCATCGCTGGTAACCGCCGACGCCGACGTGACGATCGTGGCGGCGGACCTCGTCGACGCGCTCGACCCCACCCGCGTCGACGACCTCCTTCAGAAGAGCGAGCCCTGGGTAGCAGTGGTCAACGTCCAGTCCGATCGTCTCCCTACGGTTCGCGCTTCGGCCCGGAAGATCTTCCGGCTTCGGACGCGGCCCGGCGTCGTGTTCGCGACGAGCCAGGAGAAGCTCGAACCGTCCGCGCTGATCGCCGATGAGGAGCACTCGCTCGACGACGACGTCTCGAAGGCGCTCCGCGGCGACATGACGATTCTCATCGCCAAGGTCGACGACGAGACGACGGAGGAACGCTTCGTGCTCGGCATCGTGCTCGAGCCCGACGTCGTTGACTCGCAGAAGGACACCTACGACGTCGCGACCGTCCGCGCGACCGCGCACAAGTACATGCGCGACTTCCAGAACGTCGGCCTGATGCACAAGGGGCTGATCAACGGAAAGGCCCACGTCGTCCAATCGTTCATCGCGCCGGTCGCCATGGAAATCGCCGGAACGACGATCAAGATCGGGACTTGGCTCGTCGGCATGATCTTCGACGACGAACCGATTTGGGCGGAGATCAAGAGCGGGAATCTCACGAGCTTCTCGATCGGCGGTGACGCCGTTCGGCAGCCGGTCGACGCCAAAGCCACGTGACGGCGCACTTGTGCGCGTGCGCGAGCGACTGCTAACGTCCGCGCGGTGAAGGTACGGCTCGAGAAGGCCGAAGGCGCGGCCGCGAAAGTTGAGGGAGAAGAGGACCCGAACCAGGTCTTCAGGCTCACCGACATCACGACGCGTGAGATCAGCGCCGTAGACCGAGGCGCAAACGGGCACAAGTTCTTGCTGGTGAAGAGGAGCGACGAGATGGCTGACGACAAGGGACAGAAGGTCACGACCGGCAAGGACGGCGAGCTCGAGACCAATGACGGCGCCAAGCCGAAGGCACCCGAGGAGCTCTCGCTGACGAAGGCGGCGAAGGAATCTCTCCAGGTCAGCGTCAAGAAGGCCATCGAGGGCCTGACCGCGCTCCAGGGCCGCCTCGAGAAGGCCACCGAGGTCGAGGAAGCCGAGGTCCCGGAAGAGGTCGGCAAGGCCATCACGGACGCAGCCACGGCCCTCATCGACACGTTCCCCGGCGAGGAGACCGGTGGCATCGACGTCGAGAAGGTCGGCCGGAAGATGACGGCGGGCCGCATGAAGCAGCTCCAGTCCGCGCTCAAGACGATCTCAGATCTCTTCAAGGAGCTCGGCGGCGGCGGCGATACGAAGCCCGACGAGAAGGACGCCGCGAAGAAGAACGCGGACGACGAGGAGAACGCGCAGAGCGTCCAGGACGCGATCACCGCCACCGTCGCGAAGGCTCTCGATGTCGGGCTGGCTCCGGTCGTCGAGACCCTGAAGGCGGTCCAGGACGGCGTCTCCGCGAACGCGCGCAAGGTCGAAGAGATCGCGAAGACGCCGGGCGGCAGCCGCCAGTCGGCGAACGTCGACGACGATCCCAAGCCGAAGCCCGCCAAGAAGAGCACGACCGGGTTCGGGAGCGGAGACCTCAACAAGGGTGACGTGCCTGAGAGTCGTCGCTTCGACTGAGCGTCGAAGCGGTCAGGACGAGTAGTTTGTTTTCAGCCGGGTCGCGAGTATGCTCGCGCCCGAACCCAACGGGGAGAGACTGATGTCGAAGGCACCGATCGAAGGAAATCGCACGCTGCTCGAGAAGGCGGACCTGATCCTGTCGGATCTCATCTCCGCCGGCGGCTACCTCGTCGAGGAGCAGGCGCGGAAGTTCCTGAAGATCGCGATCGACGAGAGCGCGATCCTCAGCATGAGCTTCGTCGAGACGCTCAAGAGCCACACGAAGCTCATCGAGCGGATCGGGCTCACGACCCCGATGCTCGTCCCGGGCAGCGAGGGGACGGCGCTCACCGAGGTGGACCGCACGAAGCCGGTCACGGACAAGCCGACGATCACCACCCACCTCTTCAAGGGTGAGATCCAGCTCACCGACGAGACCCTCGAGGACAACATCGAGGGGGGGAACCTGAAGACCACGATCATGAACTTGATCGGGGAGCGCGTCGGGCTCGACATGAGCGACATCCTGCTCAACGGGGACACCGCGTCGGCGACGCCGCGCTACACGCTCTTCGACGGGATCCGGAAGCTGGCGACCGTGAACGTCGTTGCGGCCGGCGGCGTGCCGCTCGACAAGGCGACCCTCAAGTCGATGATGAAGACGCTCCCGTCGCAGTTCATGCGGGACAAGAGGAAGATGAAGTTCCTCACCAGCGTGGACGCGGAGATCGACTACCGCGACAGCCTCTCGGACCGCGCGACGGCACTCGGCGACATGTTCCTGGCCGAGGATCGGAACGCCGCTTACAACGGCATCGAGGTGGTGGCGGACGCGGTCTTCCCGGAGAACCTCGGCGGCGGGACGAACGAGACCCAGATCATCTTCTCGGACCCCAAGAACTTCCGCGTCGGCATCTGGCGTCAGGTGAAGATGGAGACGGCCCGCGACATCAGGCGCGGGATCCTCTTCACGGTCGTCAGCGTCCGCTTCGGCTTCATCTACGAGGAGAGCGACGCGGTCGTGAAGGCGACCGGGGTGACCGTCTCGTAGCGCTGGCGCGCGACCAGACGAAGCAGCAATCGATCGACGGGAGCCCGGGGCGGGCTCCGAGGAGAAGAGAGAGATGGCACTCGGAACGGCAACGGTGGTCAAGCGAAGCGAGGCGGGCGGCAGTGGCACGCTCCGCGCCGACGTCCTCGAGTTCGACGGCGACGACGACTACTTGACGGCGTCCGGCGGGACTCCCAACTTCCAGGCGTTCGTTCGGACCGCCGTGGATCGGGGACGTCTCACGATCGTCGGGGTCATCCCCGGTGAGACCGGCGGCTACGTGGTCGCGTACGACGTCCAGAACGACGGCCTCCGCCTCTACGAGGCCGGCGCCGACGCCGCTGCGCTCGACGAGATCGCGGACGGCGACCAGAGCGGCATCAACATCCAGGTTACGGTCCTCTCGGTCTAGTCGAGGGAGCTCGGTCTAGCCGAGGGAAGGGAGTTCGAGATGTCGGCGATCAAGGAGAGCTTCGGTTCGGGAGGTGGCGGCCTCGCGGTCGCGGACCGCGATGGGGTTTCGCTGGCGATCGCGATGCGCGACATGGCCGACGACCTCGCGGCGCTCAACGCCGCGCTCGGCCTCGGGGCGACGGACCCCGTGTGGCTCACCGCCGAGGCGGTGGCAGCGCACGCCTGGGCGGGCACCGCTCGCGGGGTCATCCTCGCCGTCGAGGGGACGACGGCCACGTCCGCCGGGCCGAAGGCGCTGCAGCAGAGCGGCACGCCGTCGGCCGGTGAAGTGACGGTGAGCTACGCGCTCGGCGTCCCGTCGCTGCTCTTCAACGCGACGGATGCCGTCACGGTGGCATCGGTCCTCTTCATGCCGTTCGACGTCGACGCGCAGTGGCTCACCGGCGAGACGGTCACGAGCCACGTCTGGACCGGACCCGGCCGCGGCATCGTCGTCTCAGTCGAGGGCACCACGGGCACCTCGGCCGGCGTCAAGGAGCTGCAGCGTTCGGCGACTCCCAGCGCCGGAGACGTCCGCCTCCAGTACACGGCTGGCGTCCCCACGCTGACCTTCAACACGGCGGACGCCATCACGGTCGCCGCGATCCTGTTCATCCCGTTCGCGACGCGCGAGGTCGCCTGGCTCGACGCCGAGACGGTCACGACCAACGTCTGGACCGCGGACGGCAAGGGAGACATCGTTGCAGTCGAGGGCGTTACCGGCTCCTCGGTTGGGATCAAGACGGTCCAGGAGAGCGCGTCGCCGTCGGCCGGTGAGGTCACGTTGTCGTTCGCGGCGGGTGTCCCGACGCTAACGTTCGAGGCGACCGACGCCATCACGGTCGCCGACATTCTCTTCCTCCCGTTCCGCCCCGACGTGACGCTGCTCACGACCAAGGGCTAGCTCGAGCGCGCTTGACTGACGGCTCCCCTTCCGCGAAGGTCGGGGGGCCGTTGCGCGTTTGGGACGCGACGAGACGAAAGGCAGGGACGAGACGATGACCATGTACGCCCGGATCCCCCCGCGGAAGGCGCGGAAGAACCATCCGCCCCCGACCAAGCGCTACCACCACGGCGGCGTGACCTATCGGCTCGATGCGGAGCCGGACGCGAAGCCGCGCTGGTACAAGGTCGACGACAAGCTCGCCGCCCTGCTCGAGGACGTCCGCGTCCACGAAGATGCTCCCGCCATCTTCGAGGTGATCTCCGAGGCGGCGTGGAAGCGGCGGATCGAGAAGCGCATCGTCGTCAGCGTGGTGGACGTCGAGGGCGGCGAGAAGACGGCGAAGCCCGAGAAGGTCGGCTCGGACGACGACTCCGACGACTCCGACGGCGAGGCGGAAGATGCCTCCGAGGACGATGGTCACGTCGACGTCGGGAAGGCTTCGGCGAAGAAGGCTTCGGCGAAGAAGGCTCCGAAGAAGAAGAAGGCCGCGAAGAAGAAGGTCACGAAGCGGAGCTCGAAGAAGGCTCCCCGCGCGACGGCGCCGAAGTAGCGCGTCGTGGTAGGGTGGCGGCGTGCCGCTGCCCAAGCCCACGAACCCGGAGACCGAACAGCGCACCTTCGTCGTGGACGACGACTGGTGGCTCCACGACCCGACGACCTCGCTCTCATGGGAGGTCTTCGAGCGCGAGAGCGAGCAGACGATAACGAGCAAGTCGTCGAAGACGGCGGCCGACTTGGTGGCCGACCGGCTCTCGATCGGCCACTTCACCGCGGACATCGGCGGCCTCGGCCTCTCCGCCGCTCTCTACTTCGTGCGCTGGTACGTGGTCACCGACGATCTCGAGGCAGGCGTCGAGGTCAACTGGGACGGGCCCGACTTCGAGGTCCTGGCCGACGGGCCCGACCAGCTTCCTGGTCCGATCTACGCCCTGGTGAGCGACATGCGCCGCGAGGGCGTCCCGGCGAGCTCGACCGACGCCAGGGTCCTGCGCGCGCTCCACGTCGCTTCGAGGTACGTGGAGCGCTTCACGGCGCGGCGCTTCGTAGCGGAGGCGCTGACGCTGCGCATCGACGGCCTCGGCGGTAACCACGCGATCCTCCTTGAGCAGCCGATCGTCTCGCTCTCTCGGGTCGCGATCGACAACGTGAGCCACGAGCCGAACGACCAGGAGATCGATCGGAACCTGCTCCGCGTCTACCACCGCCATCTCTCCCAGGCGATGCTCGAGCCCGACGATCGCGAGAACCCGAGGATCGAGCTCCAGTTCGACGCGGACGGTCTGCGGCCTCACGTCCCGATGGACTCGAGCCGCGGGCTCCGCTGGCCGATCGGGCGTCAGGACCTCGTGGTCGCCGGCGCGTTCGGATACACGGAGCCGAACGGTTCCCCGATGGGCCAGACGCCGGAGCTGATCCGGCACGCGACGATCCTCTTCGCGATCCGGGAGCTCGCCGTCCTGAACGATCGGGGTGGGCGCGGCGCGGCGCGGACCTCGGCGCTGAAGCGAGAGAAGACGCGCGACCAGGAAGTTGAGTACGCGGTGGGGAGCGGCAGCGGCGCGGTCGGCACGCCACTGATCGGCGCCTTCACCGGCGACCCCGAGATTGATTCACTGCTCGCGATGTTCCGCCGGCCGGGACGGCTCGGCGCGGCCTAGAAGGAGACGAGACTGGCTGCCCAGTGCTTCGCGGCCTCGGGCGTGACCTTGAAGGCGTGAGACTCCTTCGCTCCGCTCCAGACGGCGACGAGCTCGTCACCTTCCTCGGCGGCTTCGAAGAGCTCCCGCTTGTGGACGGGGGAGACAGCGAACCGCGCCAGCGTCTCGGGGTCGGGCTTGACCAGGATCAAGGTGATCCGCTTGTCGGAGATCGGAGGGAAGTCGTCCCTCACGGTCCTGAGCTTGCGTCCTGCTTCGTCGATCTTCATGTCCCCATCATCCCCGGAGCGGAAGCGGAGTTGCGTCCCGAGATCTCGGGGGCGAGCATGTCCCCATGTGGGAGTTCCTCGGGGGCGTGAGCGAGTCGGCGGGCGGCGGCGCCGCCGGCGTCCTGGCAACGATCCTCGTCCTCGTCCTGATCGGGATCGGGATCGGCGCGCGCTACGCGTGGACGTTCGACCGGGCGCGCGCCAAGGAGCTCGTCGAGCTTCGCCTCGGCCTGGCCGCGCTGAAGGAGACGCACGAGCTGGAGATGGACGCGCTCCGCGCCCAGGAGTCGTCGAAGCGGGCCGAGATGCGCGCCGCGTTCGAGAAGGAGCGCGCCGACCGGGAGGAGCGCCACGCCGGGCGAATGCAGGACGCCAACGAGGCGCGGGTCTCCGACCTTTCTGACCTCCTCGAGCGGGTGATCGCCCACGTCGAGACGACCAAAGCGATGCTCGAGAAGCTCCTCAGGACCCTCGAAGTTCTAATCTCGCTGGTAGGGCGATAGGATGGGCGGAGCTACGGGGAGATCCATGGGGTCGGACGGCGGGGCCGCGGAGCGCATCGAGGTAGACGAAGAGCGGGACTCTGACCCGCCGACGAGCAGTCCCGACGAGCAGGTCCTCGAGATGTTCGCGCGGCTCGACGCCGCCCTCGACGCAAAGCAGGACTCGTTCGACGCGCTGGACCGGAAGTCGCTCGAGCTGCGTCGCATCCTTCGGAGTCGACGCGTCGACTCCCGGCCGAAGCTGCACGCCGTGCTGGGGTCGGTTCCTCCGCCAGCGCCCGCGCTCGAGGAGTAGTGGACTAGATCCGCGCGTAGCGTCGTCGAGTAGTCCACCCGTCTCATCTCGCGTCCGGGCGCCCGGACGCGCTACGCTGCGCCCATGGCCGGCTATCGAGGAAGGCTCATATTCCCGTTCAAGGCCGAGATCTTCAGGCTCTCTCAGGAGGGCACCGACGCGGACCCCGACGCCGGCGGCCCGTTGACGAGCGGCTACGACCCGATCCTCCGAGAGCCGATCCTCCTCCCTGCGGACGGCGTCGGCGGGTCGGACCGCGTGGGCGCGCCGCATCGCGTCGAGCTCGCCCCCATCCTGCTGCCCTGCCAGATCGAGGATCAGGTCTGGGAGTCGCTCATGGCGAGCCTGGGAGGCGACGACCCGCGCGTCGAGCTCACGCTCATCTTCCACTTCGAGGACCTGGAGCGGCTCAGCCTCGTCGACTCGACGACCGGCGACGCGCTGATCCGGAAGGGCGACCGGCTCGGCTCGATCCGCGACTTCAACCTCGAGACCGTGGTCCAGGCGGTGAAGACTCCGCCGGGGCTCTACGCGATCCACGTGCAGCCGCGCAGCTACGGCCTGAGCGCGGGAACCCGCAACCTACTAGCGGTCGTGTTCCGGGGTCGTGACGTGTCCACCCTCGCGCCGGGATGACCACCGGGCTCATCAAGGTCGGCGCCTGGCGACAGACGAGGCGCATCCTCGCAGCGGGTCCGGCTCGAACCGCGGCCGCGATCGACAAGGTGATGTTCCAGGAGGCGCTCTTCTTCGAGAAGAAGGTGAAGGCGGGCTTCCGTACCCAGGCGCCGGGCGGGAAGCCGTTCAAGCCTCTCGCCGCGAACACCCTCAAGGTCCGGCGCTTCCGCGGGTTTCGCGGGACAAAGGCGCTGATCGTCAGCGGCGATCTACGTAACTCGGTCAAGGCCATCCCCGTATCTCGAGGCGTCGCGTTCGTCGGCGTGCGGCGCGGCGCCAGGAGGCGCGACGGGAAGGACCTCGTGAACATCGCGAAGATCCACGAATTCGGTTTCGGTCCGATTATTATTAGGATCACGCCGAAGATGCGCCGCTTCCTCTTCGCCGCCGGGATTATCGGGGGAGGGGGAGGAGGAGGGGGAGGCGAGGGAGGACCCGGGATCATCGTGGTCCGGATCCCGGCGCGTCCCTTCCTGGGCCCGGTCAAGGACCGCTGGTTCGTCGGTCCCGCGGCGCGAAGGCGCATACTCTGGCGGATCGCGGTCATGCTCCGTCGCGACTTCGGGACGCCTGGGGGGTCTCCGCCCTCGAGCTGAGGTATCCTGCCCGCGATGGCCGTCCCGACGATCTCGAGCGTGACCCCGACGGAGGGACCCACCGGCGGCGAGATCATCGTCGAGATAGCGGGGACCAACTTCCGCCTCCCGGATCCGCCCGTCGCGACGGGCCCCGTCCCCGTGCCCGAGTTCACCACGGTGGAGATCCTCTTCGGTACGGTCGCGGCGACGCGAAGCGCCGCGCTCTCCGCCACGCTAGCGATCGCGCGGCTTCCCATCCACGACCCCGAGCTCGTCGACGTCACGATCCGGAACCTCGACAACGACGGCGATCCGATCGCGGGCGAGACCGTGACGAGCGCCGACGCGTTCACGTTCGAGCGGCCGCAGATCGCCGGCGGCGTCGAGTCGGACGGCAGGATCCAAAACGTCGTGAAGCGGTTCGTCCTCGAGCTGCGCCGCCAGATCATCGAGGAGGTAGTCCACACCTGGAACGTGGACTGGACCGACACTCCCGACGACGTGCTCCGGGAGACGCGGATCGCGAAGCTTCCGGCGATCCTGCTGATCGGACCGACGGGTCAGCTCAACCGCTTCTTCCGCTCGAGCGCGCGGCGACGAATCCAGGAGAGCGAGGAGCTCGTGAAGCTGCGCCTGCCGGCGCTCACGATGGACCTCGAGTTCGACGTCGGGGTGGTCGCGAACCATACCGGCCAGGCGCTCCGGCTCCTGGAGCTCGTGGCGCAGTTCAGCAACCGGAACCCGTGGCTGACGTGCGACCGGGACCCGACCGACCCGAGTGCCGGGACGATCCGATACGAGCTGGACCTGACGTCCGCGCCGAACTTCGAGCGGCGCGCGAACGCGTCGAACGTCCGAGACGCGATCCTGACGTTTGTAGTTCGCGGGGTCGACGTCGGGCTGATCCCGGGCGTGTCGGACGACCTCGTGGTGGACCACACGCGGGTCCTCACGGTGGACCCGACGTTCGAGATCCAGCAGGTCGAGTAGCGCGCTCCGCTTGTGGGCGCCCGCGGCCCTCTGCTAGCCTCCCCGGCACTGACCTTGGAGAGGCCCTCATGCCCCTGAAGATCGAAAACCGCGGAACGCGCGCCGCCGTGATTCAGCTCGACGCGAACGTCGAGAAGGTGCGTCAGGTCGTTCGGGTCTCGAGGCGGGACAAAAAGACCGGGAAGAAGTCGATCATCACGAAGCAGAGAGTGATCGGTGGGTCCCTGACGATCCTCCCGGGCTATTCGGTGAGCAAGCTCCCGAGCGGGCATCCCATCCCCATGTCGGTCGGCCGCCTCTCTCAGGTGCGGAAGAATCGCGGACTGAGGGTCACGGAGATCAGCGACGAGAGCTGGAACGCGGAGCACCGCAAGCGCGCCAAGGCGCCGAAGTCGCGGACGCGGAAGACGAAGGACTCTGAGGGCTGAAGAGCTCTCGAAGGGGATAGGCGATGAGCAGCGAACTTCTAGCAAGCAAGGTCGTCTCCCGGCGCGAGCCACCGAAGATCCGGACGATCCGCGGCGGCCCCACGGCGGTCCACGGAATGATCGGCACCACTCAGAAGGGGCCGGTCGGCGAGGGAACGGTCGTCACGTCGTTCGACGACTTCGTCGACGTCTTCGGCGGGGACATCCTCGGCTCCGAGGCGATCCACGCGGTCCGCGCGTACTACGAGGAGGGCGGCATCCAGCTTCGCTTCGGGCGGACGGTCCACTACACGGACGTCGACGATCCGCTCACGAAGACGAGCGCGGCCGCGACCGTGAACGCGCAAACGGCGGCCGGGGCAGCGACGGCGGGCACCGTGCTCGGGACCGCGACGGAGACCTTCGACCTCGAGCCGGGCGACGACCTCGACTTCAGCGTCGATGGCGGCGGCACTCTCACGGCCACCTTCACGGCCACGTCGCCGACGGAGACGAGCGGCAACTCGGAGACCTTCGCGCTCGTGAACGGGGACATCCTCGACGTCGAAATCGACGGCGGTTCGACGCAGAACATCACCTTCCTCACGGCGCAGTTCGTGGCGATCGGAACCGCGACGGCGGCGGAGGTTGCGGCGGTCGTCAACGGAGCCTTGATCGGAGGCAGCTCGGCTGATGTCGCCGGCGCCGTCACGATCACCTCGGACAGCCGCGGCACCGGGGCCGGCGTTCAGATCACGGGCGGGACCGCGAACGCGGCCGGGAAGCTGAACTTCCCGACCGGCCTCGTCTCCGGGACGGGCAACGTCGTGGACATCGACACCGTGACGGCCGCGGAGATCAAGACGATCGTCGAGGCGGCGGTCGCCGGCGTCACGGTCACCGCCGTTTCGGGCGCGGTCCAGATCGAGACGAACACGTCCGGAGCGAGCGGGAGCATTCTCGTCGAGGCGACGTCGACGGCGGACGACGAGCTCGGGCTCGACAACGCGACGCACATCGGGACGAGCGGCGCGGCGCTCGACACGATCCAGATCGACGGGAAGTACGACGGCGACTACGGCAACGACCTCACGGTCGGGGTCGCGGCCGCGACGAGCGGCGAGGCGGCGCGCTTCAACTGGCAGACGCTCCGAGACGGTGTGGTTCTCGAGACGTTCCCGAACCTCACGATGGACGACGCCGACGATCGCCACGTCGAGAAGATCGTGAACGGGGCGAACGGCGGTTCCATCTGGCTCGCTGCCATCGATCTCGACGTCGCGGGCACCGCTCTGAACGGGCGCCCGGCGAACGGGACCGTGGGTCCGCTCACGGGCGGGGACGACGGTCTGACCAGCCTCGCGGACGTCGACTTCATCGGGAGCTCGGCGGGGCAGACGGGCCTCCACGTCCTGGACCTCCTCGACGACGTCACGATCCTGACGGTACCGGGTCGCGCCACGAACGCGATGCACAACGCGATGATCACCTACGCGGAGGTGTTCCGCGACGGGAAGATGTTCGCGGTCCTCGATCCGCCGGCCACCTTCGGCGCCGTGGCGATCGTGAACTACGTCAAGAACACGGCGGCCCTCCAGGGCCTGACCGAGTTCGCGGCGATCTATTGGCCCGAGGTCCGCGTAGTGAACCCGCAGAGGGATCTCTACGGGGACACGGACTCGATCGTCGTGGCCCCGAGCGGGCACGTCGCCGGCATCATGGCGCGCACCGACGCGAGCCGTCCTGGCGGCGTCTACAAGCAGCCCGCGGGGGTCGAGCGCGGCATCCTCCGGAGCGTGATCGGGTTCGCCGACGACCTGGACGACGGCACGAAGAAGGACGACACGCACGACATCACGAAGCGCGACCTCGTCTATCCCGAGCTCATCAACCCGCTGACGACGACCCGGGGCCATCCCCGCTACATCGACGGGACGAGGACGCTCAAGTCGGATGGGAGCTTCCCGAGCGTCGCTGAGTCGCGTGGGGTCATCCACATCGACCGGACGATCACCACGGGGATTCAGTTCGGGCGCCACGAGGACAACACCGAGGACGACCTCGGGCGACCGCTCGAGCGCACGGTCTCGACGTTCCTCCGCGGGGAGATGTTCAAGGGGGCGTTCCGCACGAAGGACCCGGCGACGGCGTTCTTCGTCGACTTCGGCCCGGGCCTCAATCAGGAGTCCGTGATCTTCCTCAACGAGCGCCGGGGTCGCGTCGGTCTCGCCACGAAGAAGCCGGCGGACTGGATCATCCTCGCGTTCACCCAGGATACGCGCGCGCTGGAACAGGAACTCGCCGGCTAGCGCCGCGGGTCGGAGGACACAGAGATGGGCATCGACGGGGATCCGAGGACCTTCCACGACAAGCACCTCTTCGAGGTCTCGCTCGATGGGTTCGGCTCGAGCGACTGGCAGAAGTGCAGCGCCCTCGAGGGAGAGCTCGCGACGATCGAGCACTGGGAAGGCGCGGCGATGATTGCGCACAAGAGCCCGGGTCGGCTCACGATCAGCGATCTCACGCTCGAGCGCGGCTCCACGAGCGACTTCGACATGTACAATTGGTTCAGGGAGACGGCCAACGCTGCCGCTCAGACCGGTGCCGTCGAGGATGAGTTTCGGAGGGACGGCGACCTCATCATTCTCAGGCGCGATCGGGTGCCGATCATCCGGTGGCCGATCGTCGGTCTCTGGCCGAAGAAGTTCGTCGCCGGCGACTGGGACAACACGGTCGACGAGAAGGTGATCACGAGCCTCGTGCTGTCGATGCATTACTTCGACAGCCCGCTCGTCCTCCGCTAGCTTCATTGCCCTCTGCGGCGAGAGAGAAGGCCGAGACCACACCCGGGCTCGGCCTTCTGCTATGGTCCAGCTCGAAAGGCAGGGAAGCCATGGGCGAGAAGACGATCGAGTGCCCGAGCGGGCTCATCGGGACGATCCGAAACATGAAGGGCGCGGAGTTCAACCTCCTCAGCGACCGGAAGGGGATGCGGAGCGGCGAGAGCTTCAACCGGATCCTCCGCAACTGTTGGGTCCGTACCGAGGATCAGGGCAGGGCCTACGAAGACGAGATGGTCGCGCCGATCCGGTGGTCGAAGATGCTCAGCGCGGATCGGTTCTACGCGCTGGTCCAGATCCGCGCCGCGACCTGGGGATCGACATACGACTTCGTTCTGCCGTGTCCGGACTGCGGCGAGCGCGTCAAGGATCACGTCGACGTCGACGACCTGACGGTGAACAAGATCCCGGACGCGTCCTGCGCGGCGTTCCGCGAGGGTGCCAATCGCTTCGAGCTCTGGGTGCCGGACCCCGCTGGACAGGCGCCTTCGGACGGTTACGATCCGTATCTCCTCGCGGCGAAGCGCCACGCGGAGGGCAGTTGGCCCAAGGACGTGCCTGCGCCGGACCGCGGCTGGGCGATCGCGGTCAAGCTCCTCGACGGCGTGGCGGAGGTGGCCGGCGCCAAGGAGGCGCGGAAGCGGCCCGAGGCGCGCGTCACGGTGGCCCTGAAGCATCGCATGATCGACGTGCTCCACAAGGAGCTCAGCGGCGACAGGGACGCCGTAGAGCGCTGGGTCGAGGCGCTAGACGGGGAGCCTCTCTTCGACGTCTTCGACGCGGCCGAGGCGGTGGACGGCGGCATCGAGACGGAATGGGATGCCTTCGAGTGCGGGGAGTGCGGGTGCGACGACCCGGTCGAGCTCCCTTTCGACCGCGATTTCTGGATGCCGAGGAGACTGCGGAAGAGGGGCACGAGCGGGAGGCGAAGGAGGCGCTCGCGCTCGAAGAGAACCGACCGCGGCTGAAGCGCTGGGTCAAGCTCGATGGTGGGGCCTCCTGGGAGGAGGCCATGGCGCTCGTGGAGGACCGCGCGGCGGCGAGGCGGCGCGCTGAGCCGGTGCGCAGCGACTACATGGGCATGTTCCCTTTAGTCGAGCCGGAGGACTGGTGGATGGCGCTCCGGCAGATCGTCTACACGCCCTCGTCGACCGGCGGCTACGGGTTCACGCGGCGCTGTTTCATGGAGATGGACATGGACGAGATCGAGGGCCACGTCGACTGGCTCCGGGACCAGCGCGATCGGGAGCAGCCCAAGAAGAAGTAGGCATCCTCGCGTCCGGGCGCCCGGACGCGCTACGCTGCGCATCGGTCCCATGGCTCTCAACTCGCTCGGCCTCGGATTTGTTTTCTCCGCGCGGGACATGGCGTCCCCGGCGATGGTGGGGCTCGGCCGGAACTTCGGCGCGCTCGACCGCGTCTCGACGCGCTTCGGCGCGCGCTTCGGTATAGGGATGCGGCGGCTCCGGACGGCGGGCCTCGCGTTCGCTGCCACCGGCGCGCTGGGAACGGTGGCGGCCTTCGGCATGGCTCGAGCGGCGGGGAGGTTCGAGCAGGGCCTAGCCCGGGTGGGAGGGGTCACGCGCGCCACGACGGCGGAGCTCGCCCAGCTCCGGGACCGCGCGATCCAGGTGGGCATCGAGACGACCTTCTCTCCAGACGAGGCGGTCGAGGGCCTGACCGCCCTCGCGACGATGGGATTCCGAGCGTCGGAGGCCATGGCCCTAATCGGTCCCGCGTCGGCGCTCGCCGAGGGTGGGATGATCGGGATCACGGACGCGGCTCAGGCGGTCGCGTCGGCGACGCGTGTGTTTTCCCTCTCGATGGAGGAGGCGTCAGGGAGCGCGGATCGGCTCCTGAGGATCACGCAGCTCACGGCGCTCCAGGCCGGGGACCTAAGCCTCGCCCTTGGCACCGTGGCGCGCGGCGCCGGGCAGACGTCGCAGAACCTAAACGAGATGCTGATCGCGATGGGGCTCGTACGGAACACGGGCGTCGAGGTGAGCGTCGCGGCGTCGAGCGTCAGTAGCGCGCTCCAGTTCATGGCGCGCAATGCGTCGGAGATCCAGAGTACGCTCGGGGTCGCGGTCACGGACGTGGACGGGAACTTCCGGGACTTCCTCGACATCGTCCTCGAGTCGAGCTCGTCGCTCAACGAGCGGTTCCCGAACGCGGCCGATCGCGCCACGGAGTCGCTGCGCCTCTTCGGTCGCTTCGGCGTGACGGCGTTCGGCGCGGTTAGCCGTCAGCTCACGGAGGGCGTTCGTGGCCTGAGCGGGGAGCTCCTCACGGGCGCGGACGCCCTCGCGTTCCTACGCGACCAGATGGCGAACTCGACCGGAGTCGCTGACGAGTTCCGGGAGCGGATCCTCGCCACGTTCCCGGGCCAGCTTCAGCTCCTCAGCGGCAGCGTGCGGACGCTCGCGATCGTGCTCGGGGAGAACTTCGCGAACGCGTTCAAGCCCATCGTGCGCGGGGTGATCGCCTTCGTAAACGATCTGATCGCGAGGTGGAACGCGATTCCCTCGGCGATCCGGGACGGGATCGCGAGCTTCCTCGTCGGCGCGAGCGCCATGCTCACGCTCTTCGGCACCTTCGTCTTCGTAAGCGCCGTGATCGCGCTCATGATCCCGCTGCTGAAGGTGACCGCGATCGCGTTCGTCGGGCTGGTCGTGGCCCTCACTCCACTGATCGCGCTCTTCGCGGCCGCGGTGATCGGCGTAAAGGCGTTTCGCTTCGCGATGGAGTTCAATCTCGGCGGGATCCGAGACTTCATCACGAACATCGTCTCGAAGATCCGGCTGGCCTGGAACGCGCTCACCGAGCTATTTACGCGCGGCGGCTTCACGAGCGCGATCGCCAAGGAATTGAATCGCGCCGAGAATCAGGGGCTTCGGAACTTCGTGGTCCGAATCTTCGCGATCGCGTTCCGGCTTCAGCGATTCTGGGATGGCTTGATGGCCGGGTTCCGCGGCGGGATGATCGCGCTCGGGCCCGCGATCGACGTGATGCTTCAGGCGTTCCGCGATCTCTTCCAGGCGTTCGGGTTTGGCGCCGAGAAGGGTGAGGACTTGGCGGAGTCGTTGCCGTCCGACGACTTCGTCCGCTTCGGGCAGCTCGTTGGAACGACGGTCGCTCGAGGGGTTCTCTTCTTCGTCGAGGTAGTGACTGATCTCGTGGACTTCATACGAGAGGATGGAATCCCGGCCATGCAGGCCTTGGGGAGGGTCTTCGGCAGGATCGAGAGAGATCTGGGACCTTCGATCCGGAACATCGGACGGTTCCTCGGGATGAGCGAGAAGGGTCAGTCGACGATCGAGGCCCTGGGACGGATCCTGCTTTTCTTCGGAGCGATCGCGCTCGGCGTCCTCGCGCTTGGACTTGTAGGGATCTTGCTGGTTCTGTCTCCCGTTATCATCGCGTTCTTGACGCTGTCCGCCGTGGTCGCCGGAATCATTCTGTTGGTGGACACTCTCATCGACGCGTTCCGATTCCTCGCCGATGAAGTCCTCCCTGCGGTCGAACTCGCGCTCGCGCCGGAAATCGCTCTGCTTGGATTTGCGTTCGCGCCGGAGCGCGCTCTGCTCGAGACGCCGGGGGGCGGCATCACGAAGGGCCCGGGTCGAGGCGCGGTCGGGGAAGAGCTGGCGGGTCCGGTCCGGGCGAGGGCCGAGGCGCGCGAGGCGCGCGATGTCGACGTTCAGCAGTCGATCATCGATGCGCTTCGCGCTCAGGAGGGTGGGATCTTCAACGCGGTCCTGAACATCGACGGGCGCCGACTCCAGGAGTTCCGGGGTAGGATGGACCGCACGGAGAGCGCGGCGCGCGGCGTGCCGGTGGAGGGCGATCAATGAGCATGTCGGAGGCAGTCGCGGGCCCGCGCCAGCGGATGACGCTCACGAACATCGAGACCGCGGAGACGCTCGAGGTGCAGTTCAACCCCGAGCAGTGGCGCTCTCAGATCACGGTCAACTTCGCGCGGAAGGTGGTCCAGGGCTACTCCTCGCATCGGCTCCAGTACGGGAGCACGGGCAACCGGACGTTCGAGCTCGAGCTCTTCTACATCGGGCACACTATCGAGGAGGTCGGCCGGATCAACGACGCGCGCCTCTACCTCGAGTCGCTCTGCTACGTTCCGCGCGACGAGCGGAGCGCGGCTGCATCGACCCCGCGCGTGCTCCTGCTCTGGCCGAAATTCGTCGCGATGCAGGTCAAGGTCGTGAGCCACGGCGACTTGGTCTTCCGCTTCGCGCGGAGCGGGCAGCCGACGGGGTTCCGGATCCGGCTGGGCTTCGAGGAGGATCTCGATCGGCGCCTCACGATGGAGGACGTCCGGCTCCAGGGCTACGAGCGCGGCGACCTCGGTCTCTGATGATGGGACCATGCCCAGGTCGCGTGCCGCGTTCACTACGTTCCGGATCGGCGACGCCGAGGTGGTCGTCCCGGCGAGCGAGTCGCTCCTCTCGCAACCGCCCGACCTCCGGGCCCTGCTGAGGGCGGCGGGGCGCAAGGGCGGCGTCCTCGTGGCGGTGGAGCTGCCCCTGATGGGGATCCGGACGGTGCTCGGCGACTTCACGCCGCTCCACTTCACGATCCTCGACGAGCTTCCTGGTGCGATCCCGATCTGGGACGGGATCGAGCTCCGCGCCAACGAGCGGCTCGGACGACTGCGGTACATGCCCATCTTCGAGTGCGCGCGCTGCGGTGGCTCGAAGTGCATGCACTGCGGGATGAGCGGCGAGGTTCGAGGGTTCTAGGGCGTGCTATCGTCGGTCCGTGCCGCCGCGTCGTCTATCTCGCTTCACGTTTTCCGACGGCCTCCTGGACGAGAACGACGTCCTGTTCCTGACCGACGAGGAGCCGTTCGAGTACGAGGACCTCGACGACAACCGCGAGCACGATGTAGGCGCGGGAGATTCGCTCTTCTCCCTCGCCGGTCGCTACTTCCGCAGCTTCCCGCGGCCAGCTGGTCTCTGGTGGGTGATCGGGCACTTCCAGCCGGAGCCCATCCACGACCCGACGCTCCGGCTGAAGCAGGGCACGGTCCTGATCATCCCGAGCGAGCTCACCGTCACCACCCGCGTCCTCTCGGAAGCGCGCCGGCCACGGAGGTAGGCCGTGACGCGAAGCGCCCCCTTCTATTCGGTAGAGATCGTTCGCGCCAGCGGTTCGGAGCGTCTCGACCTGACGCAGTTCGTCGAGCGATTCGAGTACCTCGATCGGGAGCGCGCCGCCGACAAGCTCACGTTGACGATCGACAACGAGGACCTCTCGAACTTCGACGATCCCGTCTGGAAGAAGGGCTCCCTCCTCGACGTGAGCTGGGGCTACTCCGGGAACGCGGCGCCGACGCGACGCGTGGTGATCCAGAGCGTGGTGGGCGCGAGAACGCTGATGGTCGAGTGTCTAGGCCAAGAGATCCTCTTTGCGTCGGAACGCATCACGCGCACATTCGAAGACGCGACTCGCTCCGAGGTCGTTCGCGAGATCGCCGAGGAAGGCGGTTGGTCCGACGACCTCCTCGACGTCCAGGATACCGAGGTCCGCTACGAGTCGATCGTCCAGGCGCGACGGACGAATGCGGAGATGATTCGTCGCCTGGCCATCCTCGAGGGGTTCGAGTGGTACGTCGACTTCGACGGGTTTCATTGGCACGAGCGTCGGCTTGGGCAGCGACCAGCGAAGATCTACGTCTGGCACTCCGACCCTGGCCGCGGGGAGGTCATCAACTTCGACGTCGAGAACGACGTGACGGCGCGGCCCGGTCGGGTTCGCGTCCGTGGTCGGAACCCGCTGACCGGCGAGGACTTCGAGGAAATCGCGGACAACGAGACCGACTCTAGTCGGGACGTTCTCGCCGACCTCATGGAGCTCATCGATCCGGAGACGGCGCGATCGATCCGGACGGAGAGGAGGGCGGAGGCCCTCGCCGAGATCGATGAGGAGGGGAAGACGGAGCGGGAGCTCGCTGCCGAAGCGACAGAGCGGCGTCTCGTCCTCGAGTCGAAGACTCCCGAGGAGCGCGTCGCGATAGAAGAAATGAGGGCGACTTCTTCCGCGGACGCAGCGACCGCGCAGCGTGAGGCGAGGGCGAGATTTAGACGGGCCCAGCAGGCGGCGGTAAAGATCAACCTCGACCTGATTGGCGATCCCGGCCTTCTCGCGAAGAGCGTGGTCGAGCTCCGGAACTTCGGCCGCCGCCTCTCGCAGCGCTACTACGTCCGCGAGGTCCTGCACATCCTCGACCCGCAGGGCCCGTCCGGCTACGACTGCAAGGCCAAGATCATCAGCGACGGACACGGCGGTCACTCCACCGAGTCGAGTCGCGTCCGTGGTCTCGAGATGTTCGCGGTGGGGGCTCAGACTCGCGGTCGACAGAATCAGGAAGAGCCCGTCGACGGCGCCGAGCCGCAAGAAGAAGGCGGGCGAGCGCCCGAGGAGGGCGCTCTCCTCGACGAGGTGACGCGCGTTGACCCGGAGACCGGCGAGGATGTCCTGAGCTGGGAGGACTCTCGCGGGCGCACCAGGCGCTCGAGTCCGGAGGGATAGGATGGCCGACGACCATGACGCGGAGCTCCCCGCGAACCTCGCGATGTACCACGGGAGCGTGGTGGACAGGATCGATCCGCTGAAGCTGGGCCGCGTCCGCGTTCGCATTCCTGCGATCGCGGATCCGACCGGCTGGGCGTTTCCGCTGGCGACGGGTGGCGGCGGGGACGGGGTCGGGTTCTTCAACGTGCCGAAGGTCGGTGCCGAGGTCGGCGTCTGGTTCAAGAGTGGCGACGAGGACCAGGCATTCTACGCACCAGGGCATTGGCCGCAGAGCGTCTCGATGCCTACCGCGGTCGCGGACGCGAGCCCCGAGGAGGCACCGGACATCCACGCCTGGGAGACCGACGACTGGGCGATCGTGCTCGACGGTCGCGACGGTCGCTCGACCCTCACCATCAAGGACAAGCAGCTCGGAAACGACTTCATCGAGATCGATGGCGTGACGAAGGGCGTTACGATCCAGGGCACCGTCGCGATCCGAATCATCTCCCCTGGTGCGATCCAGATTCAGGGTGCGACCGTGACCATCAACGATCGGCCCGTGCTCCCCTCCGGAAAGCCGATCTGACATGGCCCTCGACACGTCCGACCTCTTCAAGCCCGTCCCCGCCGCCGCCGATCCGGTCTCGATCCGCTTCCCGGGCGGGATCCGGATGAGCGGCCAGCTCCCGAATGTGGCGCCGGCGACGTCGCTCGAGAACGCGTCCATGGCCCTCGGTCGAATGACCGGCGGGCTCGGCCCGCTGGGCGCGGTCTTCGCTCTGATGGACGCGGTGATCGCGATCAAGGACTTCGCCGAGGCCGTGCCCGGGCTCATCGTCGACCCTACCCCCGTGGTCGAGGCGATCGAGAAGCTCGTCGCGGCGATCTCCAAGCTGCTCCAGCTCGTCCCGCAGCTCTCCATCCCCATCCTCGTCTTCGACGTCGTGGTCGCGGTCATCGCTCTGCTGGAGGGCCTCCTCGAAGAGATCGCCGCCCTCGCGGCTCAGCTCGAGCGCATCGAGGAGGCGGAGGAGCTCGTTGACGATGCGCCGGCGCTCGCGCCGATCCTCGACCAGGCGAGGGCGGACGTCGCGACGTCGATGCAGAACCTCGAGGCGTCGCTCGTGGAGATTGGCGCCATCCTCGCCGTGGTCAACGGCTTCGCCTCCGCGGTCGGGCTCGAGCTTCCGTTCGGCGGTTCCATCGGGAATAATCCCGCGGAAGCCATCCCCGTGCTCGAGGATCTCGTCGAAACGCTAGCTGTCATCCGCGACGCGATCCCTCTCTGATCCCTACCGGCGGCTCGGTTCGACGGCGGATTTAGGGCCCGCGGCCGACCTCGCGCTGACGACGCGCACCGGGTAGGATGCGGCTCAGCATGGCGAAACAAGGGGGCGAGCGCCCGTAAGGATCACCACAGATGACTGTCGTTTCAAGCGGATCAAAGCGTTTCCAGGTCGACTTCGTCGCTTCTGGAATCGATCACGGCTTCGAGATCTGGGACCAGTTCGGGGAAGTTCTTGAGGCCGCTGGTTGGACTCCCATCGATTACAACGATGGTTCCTCAGTTATCACGTCGGGCACGCGTGGCAACACAACGGAGATGGACAACACCAACGCCTGGCAGCGTATGCAGGCGCCTGCCGGGACGTTTGAGGTCGTGTGGCAGCGCGGGACGAGCGAACGCACATGGCGTGCGTTCTTCGCGCAGGATGGCTACAACGCCGATGGCACTATCACCACGATTCCCACGGAAGTTAGCGGTGTCGAGTTTCAGTTCGTTGGGTTGTCGGGCTCGCTCGACACGGATTGGACCGGGATCACCACCAACGATCGTCGTTGGAACATGTGCGCGGACACCGTGCCGGGTCAGGCCGGCTTTTACTACTTTCACATGTTCTCAAACTTCACCGCGACTGGGCTCGAAGGGGACCGTTTCGTGTTCTGCCCCTACGAGACAGGGACGTTTCCGGTCGAGAACACGGCGCCGTGGGCGCTAATTCAAGGCACGGCAGCCGTCGACATCAAAAGCAACACTGCCACGTCCATCCACTTCAAGCGGGGGCTTGCTGGAGATGCGTCGGACACCACGGCGACTCTTGCGGCACAAGGTCAGTACCCCAGTTTTGGCGTCACGAATCCGTGGAATAACAAGCAGGATTTTATCCGGTGTCGGGTGGCTGACATCTCGGGCGCGGACGAACACCAGGGCGGGGACATGCTCGACGTCTTCTGGCCCGCTTCCCCCATCGGGATTTTGCCTGAACGGGCCACTGTCAACCTGGCTACTGTTTGGGGCGCAGGTGCAGGCGCAGATCCCGGTGCCCTGTTTCGATTTGCGGATGCTCTTCTACCGTGGCCCGACGGTGTCACGCCCACGGTTTGAATCATGGCAGATTTCGACGGCCAGCTGATCAAAGGGAGGGTTTTCCAGGGGACTTTCGGCAATGACTTCGACGGTTTCTTCGTTCACGGAGCTGTGCCGCCGCCCGTCGTGGACACGACGCCGCCGGTCATCTCCGCGCTCGATCCTCCGGCGGGGACCGACATCGAGCCGGACCAGGTCGTGAGCTTCGAGGTCACCGACGACGTCGGAGCGTTCGTTCGGATCTTCGTGGTGGCGACGGACCTCGACAGTGGCGTCGCCGAGGTGGTCCATGACGGCGACGCGTTCAACGGGTTCTTCGTCGAGCAGTCGACGAGGACGCTCATCTCTGGCGGGATCCGCTACGAGATCCTGCGTCGCAACGGCTGGACCGGGACCCGCCTTGAGATCAGCGCGTTCGCGATCGACGTGAGCGGCAACGAGGGGACGCTCTAACGTGGGCGCGGTCTACGACGTCTCGGACCCCGCGGCTCCGACGGTAGCCTCTCCGGAGGAGGACGCGCTCGCGCGCCTGCTGAGAGGCTCGCCGCGCGGCATCCTGGGCCGCGGCCTGATTCGTCCCCTTCAGCGCGACGGGAAGGGCGACTTCGTGAACGCCACCGGGCCGGCGCTCGTCGAGGCGGCAATCGTCCAGATCCTCGCGACGGCGGCATCGAGCGCGAAGGCGGAGGGCGAGCTCCCGTGGAGAACAGAGTTCGGTTCCTGGATCTACCTGCTCCGGCACTCCGGCAACGACGAGCTCGTCGAGCTCCTCGCGCGGCGCTACGTGGCCGACGCGATCCGGCGCTGGCTCCCTCGGGTCGCCGTGACGGGGGCCACGATCGAGCGACGAAAGAACGAGCGGGACGACGACATTCTCTGGATCGAGGTGCGCTTCGTCATTCGGCGGGCGCGCGATCCCAGGAGCGAGGTCATCCACTCCGGGACCGCCCGGGCGCCGCTCCCTCTGGCCGCATAGCGGTGCTACCATCGCGCGGCGATGGCGATCCTTCCGAGCAGCCTCGACTATACGGACCGCGACTTCGACGCGCTCAAGGCGCGGATCGAGAAGGGGATCAGGACCGTCTTTCCGGACTGGAGCGACTTCGACGTCGCGACCTTCGGGAACCTGCTCCTGGAGTCCTTCTCATTCGTCGGTGACGTCCACACGTACTACCAGAATCGACAGGCGCGCGAGGCCTTCTGGTCGAACGCGAGGCTTCGGAAATCGCTCCTGGACTTGGGGAAGCAGATCGGGTTCCAGCCGTCGACGGCGACCGCGAGCCAGGTCGACGTCACGATCTCAATCAAGGGCGGGGGGGTAGCGGCCAACGACGTTCCGATCCCTCAGGGAACGGTCGTTCGGACGCGCGACGTGAACGTCCCGATCCGCTTCCGGCTCCTGGCCGACGCGCTGATCCCCGCAGCTTCCTCCGACGTATCGGGAACTACGGCGGAGAATAGCGAACAGCGAGAGGAAACGTTCGAGTCGACCGGACTCCCGAACCAGGCGATCAAGCTCGCGTCCATCCCCTTCCTCGAGGGTGGCCTTCTGATTAGCGACGGCGCGGGCGCCTTCTCGATCGTCGACAGCTTCCTGGATTCGACCGCGACGGACCGCCACGCGACGGTCGTCGTTGACGAGCTCGAGCGCGCGACCATTCGCTTCGGGAACGGGACCGCCGGCGCGATTCCGATCGGCACGATCACGACCAGCTACAAGGTCGGCGGCGGCTCCGAGGGCCGCGTGGATCCCGGGACGGTCTCGAGGATCGACGGGACCTTCACGGACGCGCTCTCGAACCCGGTCCAGCTCGAGGTGACGAACCCGGCGGCGAGCACGCCGGCGGTGGACCGTCCGACCACCGAGCAGATCCGCATCGAGGGTCCGGAGACGCTGCGCGTCCTGACCCGGACGGTCGCGCGTGAGGACTTCGAGATCAACGCGCGGCGCGTCGCCGGCGTGGCCCGCTCCCTGATGCTCACGAGCGACCAGGACGCCGGGCTCCCGGAGAACAGCGGGATCCTCTTCGTGGTCCCCGAGGGCGGCGGGGCGGCGACGCAGGCGATCCTCGATGCAGTCCTGGCCGAGGTGACGACGGTCCGACCTCGGACGGTCACGTTCCAGGTGACGTCGCAGAGCGCGGTCTACCTGCAAGTGGACGTGACCACGACAGTCTTCCTCAAGTCCGGGTTCGAGACGGCTCCGGCGAAGGCGACGGCGAGGGCGACGATCCTCGCGGCCCTCGTCGCGTTCTTCGCGATCTCGAACCCGGACGGGACTCCCAACAAGAAGATCGACTTTGGCTTCAACCTCAAGGACGCGGACGGGAACCCGAGCGGCGAGATCGTCTGGAGCGACGTGCATAACGCGGTACGTGATTCGAGCCCGGTTCGGAAGGTCGACGCCGGCGCGGCGGGATTCCTCCTCAACGGCGCGCGCGACGACCTGACGATCGCGCTTCGCGAGTTCCCGATCCTGGGCGACGTCATCATTCTCGATGGAGATACCGGAGCTCCACTATAGACTCTCATGCATGAGGAAATGCATAAGGTGCGGGGACACGAAGTCGATCGACGAGTTCGGGAAGACGCCTGCGGGGAATCCCCGCTCTTGGTGCTTGGAGTGTCATCGGGCCTACAAGGCAGCGTGGAAGAAGACCCCGAAGGGACGTGCGTCGGAGGCGCGTTCTCGGACCAAGCGGAAGCCCACGATCGAGGAGTGGCGGAAGAAGAACGTCGAACGGGTCAGAGAGATCAATCGCAAGGCGGGAAGGCGCTACTACGAGCGGAACAAGAAGAAGATGAGCGCCAAGGCGAGGCGCAGACGCGTCGAGCAGCCGGAGAAGTGGCGCGCGGTTCGGATGGTGAACGATGCCCTGTTCTTCAGGATCCTGACGAAGCCGTCTCGATGCGAAGCCTGCAACGATTCGAAGCGGAAGTTACAGGGACACCACGACGACTACTGGAAGCCGCTCGACGTACGTTGGCTGTGCCCGCCGTGCCACGCGCAGCAGCACGTTCGCGCGGCTTGATCGACGGCGATACGGGAGCGCCCCTGTAGTGGCGACCCTGGACAACCTCGGCTTCGAGGTAGTGGAGGAAGGGCAGCTCGACCTCGAAGGTGATCAGGCTCCCGGGTTCCTTCTCCTTGAGGGTGACCAGACGGGAGATCTTCTCCTCGAGGGTGACGCACTGGCGGCCGGAGAAGCGGAGGACTGGACGCGTGGCGCGATCGCGACGGCGGTGGAGCTTGCCGCCTTTCACGTCGTTGCCTTCGAGTCTCGCTTCGAGGACTACGAGCGCGAGTGGCAGGGCAACGAGGACTTCCGCTTCGCGTTCGTCGTCGGTGACACGTTCCCCGCCCTCTTCGACGTCGCGCTCCCGCTCCCCGAGGGAGTCGAGGACTACGAGGATGGCTGGCAGAGCAACGAGGGGTTCCTCTTCGCCCTGAGCGCCATCGAGGCGGCGCTCTTCGACTCTGGGACGCCCGAGGCCGTCGAAGACTACGAGGAGGAGTGGCAGAGCAACGGGTCGTGGAGCGACGTCCTCGGCGCGACGACCTCGGCGATCTTCAACGTCGCGAACCCGGCCACGACTGAATTCTACGAGGAGGAGTGGCAGAGCAACGAGCTCTGGAGCGACGTCCTCGGGTCCGTCTCTAATGCCGGTTTCCGTTCGGGCCTCGATCAGCAGGAGGACTACGAAGCGACGTACGTCGATCTTGCGGCGACGGCCGACGCCGTGTCTGACGAGCTCACGGCGCCGTCGCACGGGCTCGGGGCAGGAGAGGAGATTGAGCTCCGGAACGAGGGTGGTCGACTCCCCGACGGGCTCGTGGCGTCCTACACCTATCTCGTGCTGGTCGTGAACGCGAACGTGATTCAGGTCGAGGGCGTGCTCGGCGGCGGCGCGGTGGACATCGTCGACGGCGGGATTGGAGCGCACTTCATCCTGGGATCGACGGCGCTCTACTGGCGGCTGCCTCCTCCGTGACGTCGTTCGCTGACCCGCGCCTCCGCGCGTGGTAGCCTCGACGCGCTTCTGAGGAGGATCGATTGTCTGAAGCCGAATCAGTCGATGTACGTGTGCCGCTTCACGATCCGGCACACTACGTTGTTGCTTACGCCGTACTCATCGGCCATGTCGCACTGGCGTTCGCCTGTCTCTACGCGTCGGCGGATCTCGTTGGCTGTCTCCATGGAGAGCCTTCGATTCTTGTAGGACTTGGGGATCGCTCCGGACGCGAAGCCGCGTCGGATGTTCTCCCTCCGCGTGACTACCTCCAGGTTCGAGAGAACATTGTTGAGCTTATCGTCGTCGATGTGGTCCATCTCAAGGCCGTCTGGGATCGCTCCTCGATAAGCGAACCACACGAGCCGATGGAGCAGACACCTGAATTGGCCGCGGCTACATGCGAAGCGGATTCGGATGTAGGGCTTCTTCTGATGGGGTCCACAGACGAGTTCGTGGTTGACCGACCTCCACTTCGACTTCGGCCACGGGCCGTGCGTCTCGACCGTCCCCCCGACGTCTACGCGGAGTCGGTTCTCTCGAATCGCGGCGGCGACATCCTCGTAATCGGCGGCAGAGACCATGCCCCAGCCTATCACAGAAAGGTCCTGGACTAAGGTGTCAGAAGCAGACTGGAGCGTGCTGAACGACGGGATCGCCGCGGCGAGCCTGAAGAGGAACGTCACGCCGGAGGCGACCCCGCCACCGGGCGGCGGTTCCTTCACGTTCGGCTTCAACAGCCTCGACCTGACGGTCGGCGCGTCGGGGCTTTTCGTGAACCTGACCAACTTCGCTCCCATGGCGAAGGGGGGACGCATCACGGGCACGATCCAGAGGGGCGTGAGCGGCGGACCGCTCGGCTTCGCCCCGTTCTTCTTCATCGGGCTTCAGGGACCCTCGGTGAACGACGAGGGCTACCTCCTCGGGATCGGGGACGAGGACCCCGGGCACATCGTGCTCAAGAAGGGGACGATCGTGACGGGCCTCCCCGACCTGGCGCCGGACGCGCCGGCGAACGGGATCCTGCGGCGCTCGACGCAGACGGTCGCGCTCGGCGACTGGCTCCACCTGCGCTTCGACATGGTCGTGAACCTGACCGGCGACGTCGTCCTCAAGGTCTTCGAGAACGACCTCGACGTGAACCCGCTCAGCGGCGCGCCGTCCTGGGTCGCGGTCGCGGGGATGGACGACTTCATCGACGACAACCTCCAGGTCGCGACGGGGAGCGCGCCGTTCACGAGCGGCCGCGCGGGCAAGGCGTTCTACACCGAGGACGTGACGCGCCGCGGCTACTTCGACCACGTCACGCTCGACAGGCAGCTTTGATCAAAGGGAGCTGACGCGTGTCTGGAGGCGTAGACCCGTTCCGGATCGAGCCCGGCTCGCGCTCGGGGCGGATCGAGCCGACCGGGGCGCCGCCGGCAGAGGGCGACTTCGTCTGGTGCTTCGGCAGCGACGTCGCCGGGTTCACGGCCACCCTCGCTGACGGGGACGAGGTATCGGTCTCCCAGACGGGGGAGCACTCTCCGGCCGAGCTCATCCGCCATCACGTCCGGACGCGCGGTCCCTCCACGATGCCGACGGGGTGGACCTGGTACTTCGTGGCGCGCGTCGACGCGGTCGAGGTCTGGCGGGTCGAGGTCGACCCCGACCGATCGCGCGTCCTCATGGACCTGGCGATCGACGCAGTCGGGCTCCCCGCCACGATCTCGCTCGAGTACGCCCTCCTCGTCGAGGGCCCGACGGTCGGGGCGATCGAGGAGATCGAGATCCCCGCGGTCTACCTCGATCAGCTCATCCTGGACGACGCTGCGCCGGACCTCTCCGTGGTCAATCGCGATCCGCAGTCGGGCGAGGCGCGCGTCCCGCGGGACAGCGACATCGCGCTTGATCTCGCGGATACGACGGGGAGCGCGCCCGATCCGGCCGCGACCCAGATCTTCGTCGACGGCGTCCTGGCCTACGACGGGAGCGGTGGCGGCGCCCAGCCCGGCTTCTCGGTCACGGAGTCGGTGCCGGTCTCCGGTCAGCGTCGGTTCCTCATCGACGTGCTCCCGATGCTGTTCGAAAGCGAATCGGTCGTGGTGGTTCGCGTCGTCTCCGCGAACCTCGCCGCGACGGCGAGCGTGGACGACACGTGGGTCTTCACCGCGGCGGACGAGACCCCGCCTCGGCTCGTCTCCGCGTTCGCGCGCGAACTCCGCCGCGTCCGCGCGACGTTCGACGAGTCGGTCCTACAGGTGGACCCCGCCGGCGCCGGCGACGCGCTCAACCCCGCGAGCTGGCGACTGGACCCGATCCAGCCCGACGTGGACACGCCGGCGATCCCGGTCTCCGCCTCGAGCGTCGAGACGGTCAACGACTTCGAGGTCGACGTCATCCTCGACGACGACCCGAGCTTCGTCGACTACGACCTCGTCGCGCTAGACGTCTTGGACGCGGAGGGCAATGTAATCGTGGCCCCCTTGGATCGTGCTCGCTTCACCGCGTTCGTGCCTCCGAAGCCGGCGCGTCGCGACTGGAACATCTACGAGTGGCTGCCCACGTTCAACCGCGACGAGGACATGGCCGGGACGCGGGAGCTGCTCCGGTTCACGAACGTTCTCCAGGAGATCGTCGACCTACAGCTCTACGACATGGACCGCTGGGTCGAGATCTTCGACGTCGACGCGGCCGCTGAGCGCTACCTCGACGCGATCCTCGTCGGGCTCGGCAACCCGTTCCCGTGGGTCGAGGAGCTCTCCGAGACCGACAAGCGGCGCCTGATCCGCGTGCTCGTCGACATGTACAAGCAGAAGGGCACGGTTCCGGGGATCCAGAACGTGGTCCGCTTCTTCCTCTCGATCGAGGTCGAGATCGACGAGTACTCCACGCCGGGCTGGATCCTGGACGTGGACCTGCTCGGGGACACGACGGCCCTCGGGACCGACGTGTCCGTGCTGCTGTACACGTTCGACGTGATCAGCGCGTCCATCCTCGACGACGACGCGCGGCGGCGCATCGTCCAGATCGTCGACCTGATGAAGCCGGCGCACACTCATCACGCGCGCACGCTGGACCCGGACACGGGGGCCGCGCCGGACCACCTCGAGCTCGGCGTCTCGCTCCTCTTCGAGGGGGAGTGGATCCTACACTAGCGCGCGCGGCGACTGCGACGTCGCGTTCAGCGTGGTAGCCTCGCTCGCGTCCGGGCGCCCGGACGTAACGAAGCCTCCGGAGACCCTCGCATGGCAAACAGGCGCGACTACTATTTCAAGCAGCCGGTGACCGAGGCGGAGCTGGACGAGGGCTTCGACCTCCTCGAGCAGGCGGACCGCGCGATCATGGGCGATCTCGGCCTCTTCGGGATCATGCAGAACGTGGACGCCACGGAGAAGTCGGGCACTCCCGACCTCTCGGTGGACGTCTCCGGGCCCGGCGTGGGCTACGACCAGGACGGGCAGCGGCTCGCCTTCTCGGGGAGCTCGCAGAACGTCGACGTGAGCGTCGACGAGGGGGCCGCCAGCACCGCGGTCGCGACCCCCGGGAACGAAAAGTGGCTCTCGATCTTCCTCGCGTTCGACCGGCTCCTGGGCGACCCACGCACTGACGGCACCGGGGTGACGGTCTTCTTCGATCGTGATGAGTCGTTTGCGTTCAATGTGGTCCAGGGTGCGGAGGCGGGCGGAGGCGCCGCGGTCCGGCCTTCTCTCCGCTCCGACGAGATCCTGGTCGCGGACGTCCTGATCGACTTCGGGCTGACCCAGGTCTTCAACGCGAACGTCTCCAAGACGCGGACCGAGCTCCTCGTTCGGACGACGGGCGGCGCGGCGATCGCGGAGCGCGACTTCTTGACGGCGTTCGACCTCCTCGACATCGCGAAGGCGGGAGAGGGCGACAACAACGTCTGGACCGGGACCAACGAGTTCGACGGCGCCGTCCAGCTCGACGCCGCGGTCTCGGTCAACGGCGTGATGACGATTGCCGAGGCCGGCTCGATCAAAGCGGCGGGCACGATCGAGTACGACTACGTCTCTGCGCGCTCGAAGGTCGTCTACATGAACATCCTCGACGCGTTCCCGGAGGATCTCGGCGTCTCCGCGGCGACGCCGCCGAGCTTGGCCTGGGTGCTTCAGCAGCTCGCAACCGGGAACAAGTACGCGTGGGAGGCGCACGACGCGCTCCGCTTCATGATCTTCCCGATCCGTCAGTGCCACGTGCCTAGCGGCGGCGTGATCACCGACGTGGAGGCGTCGGTGATCCCTGGTGCCGCGACGAGGACCACGGACGAGCTACAGATGAACGTCTGGAGCGCGCCCCTGAACGCGCCCTTCAGTAGCGGTGGGGATCCGGTCGGCGTTCAGCAGGCGGCGGTCGTCGATGACGACTCCGGCAACGGCCAGATACTTGCCGCGTCGACGAGCTCGTCGCCCGCGTGGGCGAACCTCGCAGTGGATCACACGGCGCGCGAGTACTGGATCGAGTTCATCGCCGGCGACCCGTCGACGTCCATCAACCCGGACAAGCTGATCGCGCTTCGCGTCACCTACAACGATCCCGGGCCGAGAAACTCGTGATCGATCGGCGCGCGCTCGGCGCGCTGTGCTAGGTTTCCTTCGCCCCGGGTCGCAACCGGAAGCCTCCTGGGTGCCCGGTGGGAAACTGTCGGGCACCCTTGGGGTGGCGTAGGAAGGCAGGGAAGACGATGAGCGCACCGACGGGGATGGGCCTCTACGCGAGGCGGCTAGGGAACTCGACGGGCGGCGCGAAGAAGCTCGCGAAGAAGGCGGCGGACCACGGGCTGAAGCACCTCGAGCTGATGGGGCCGTGGCAGGAGCCCGCCGCGAAGGGGAGCTCGAGGATCGCGACGCGGACGCCGAACGGGATCGAGAAGCTCCTCCGCTACTCGGAGGCCCTCGCGTCGAAGGGGATCGCGCCGCTGGTCTGGTTCTACCCCTGGGCGGGGGAGGAGGGACGGATCCTTGAGTTCTTGGCTCGCCTCATGGACCGCGGCGCGCCGATCGCGGGCCTGCTCCCGGACCCCGAGCTCGGCTCGAAGTGGAAGGGCAGGAAGAGGCCCAAGAAGATCCACTCGATGCGCGGCGCCCAGGGCGAGGCGATCCGCGGCAAGACGGGGACCTCGAGGCGGACGGCTCGCTCCGCCGCGGTCCGACTCATGCTCGGTCTCGCTCAGCTCGTTGCCGAGCATGAGTCTCTGCGACAGCACGGCGTCGGGGTCACGAGCTACGGGGTCCTGCGTTACCACAAGACGCTCCCGGTCGAGGAGCTCCTCCGGACCGTCCCGGTGTGGCTCAGCCCGCAGCTCTACACGGCCACCCCCGAGCTCGTCGACGAGATGATCTCGGACTGGCGCGCACACGCCGGCAACCCGGGCGTCGCGGTGGTCCCGAGCTTCGCGACGTTCGGTCCGAACAGCGGGACGAAGCTCCTTCGTCACCTGATCAGCTTCGTGGACGGGAACGAGAACGTCCACGGCCTCATGGGCTGGAGCGTGCCGCAGACGAGTGCGCGGGAATGGGACGTGATCGCGGTCTTCGCGGGTTGGCTCGAGCGCGGGCTCTGCGCCCTGGGCGGTGCCACGCCGGCGGCGCGGCGTGCGCTCTCCCGCATCTCCAGGTAGGCTCGCCTCATGCCCGAGTGGTTGACCGAGGCCTGGGAGTTCGTCGACTCGACGATCCTTCCTCACGCGTGGGGGATCGGATACGTCCTCGGGTTCGCCTTCATCGGCCAGGTGATGAAGAGCCGGGTCTGGAACGAGAAGAACGTCCGCGCGATGGCGGCGGTCCGCGACCGGCTCTGGAACGACGGCAACTGGAGTCGCGTCCCGGCGTCCTTCCTCAAGGTCCTGATCGCGATCCCCCTCGCGTTCCATCCCCTGGTGGGTGCAGCGCTCCTCGGCTGCTTCCCGGTCCCGATCTCCGACGGCATCGATCCGACGTTCTGGAACTGCGTGATCTACGTGGTCGTCCTTGGGGGCGTCGTCTCCCAGGGCTTCTACTCGATGGCTCACGCGCTCATGCGGAGGCGTGGCCTGGACTTCCGTCTCCCCGGTGAGACGACGGATCCGAAGCCGGTGCACCGCGATGAGGACGGATGACCACGCGTCGCTGGATCCTCGTCGCGGCGATCGCGGTCGTCGTGCTCGGCCTGCTCGCCGCCGGAGTCGCGACGGGCGTCTCGTGCTCCCGCGGCTGCGATCCCGCGCCGGTCCTCGTCGAGGTGGACGCAGGTCCGGTCCACGACGAGGCCGAGCGTCGGCTCGAGGAGGCGGAGCGGGACGCGGAGCGGAAGCGCGAGGACGTGGAGCGCCGCCACCAGGAGGCGATCGAGGAGATGGACGAGGAGGAGCGCCGCGAGCTGGATCGCGTCCGCGACCTCCCGGCGGAGGATCTCGAACGTTGGCTAATCAGATTCGATTCGGAGCTGCGCTCCTTACCTTCATCGTAGCGACGCCCGCGCTGGCCCAGGATGCTCCCGAGAGCGACGCGGCCGAGGAGCGCGTGGAAGTAGGTCTTGACCGCCTGGAGCGCCTGGAGCGCGGTGAGAGGGCGCCCAGCGACGGGTTCCTGGTCTCCCCGGATCTCCTCCTGGACTGGAGCTTCGAGATCCGTCGCCTGAGGCGACTCCGGAACCTCGACGCTCGAGCGGCGGAGCAGCGCTGCGCCGTGGACCTCGACAACGCGGGGAGGCGCGTCCAGATCGAGGTGGAGCGCGGCGAGGCGCTTCGGGACCTCTGGCGTGTCCGCGCCCGGAGCCTGGCCGAGGAGCTTCGAGCCGAGCGCGGCTTCGACCTGATGCAGTCCCCGTTCTTCTGGTTCGCCGCCGGCGTGGTGGTGGCGACCGCTGCGGCCGTCGCCTTGGGGCTCGCGTTCGGTTCGTCGTAAGACGAGAGCAGGATAGGCCGATGGCTAAGTCGACCTGACACCCATCCCCCACGCGTCCGTGGTTGCTCTCGCTCTCTCATCATCCCTCGCATTCGGTTCATCGTGAGGTAGGATCCCCGCCGAAGGGCAGGGAAGCCATGAGCCACGAGCACGGAGACATGTGGACGTGCGGCCGATGCGGTCGTAAGGAGTTCACAGAGCGGAAGAACCCTCAGCACAAGGAGCGTCCGCCCGAGTGGAGGAAGATGTCGCTTCACGACGTTCCCAACGTCATGGCGTCTCCGATAGACGACGAGCTCCAGGTCGATCCGACCGTCAAGGACCTCTGCGGCGACTGCGTCGGCATCGTCCTCAAAGTCTGGGACGGCGAAGCACGCGTCGAGATCAGGAAGCTCGCCGGATGACCGACAAAGATCCCGAGGTCGAGCTCGAGGTGACCGAGGAGGAGGTCGAGGGCTACGTCCGCGGCGCGATCGACCGCGCCATGGCGATCATGCGCGCCGGCGCTCGCGCCGAGACGCTCGAGGGCAAGCGGCAGCGCGACGCGCTCTTCGAGGCGCTATCGGAGGACGCGGCGGTCGCGGCCCTCCTCGAGGGCGCGTGGCGCGAAGGGAACCGCGACAAGGTATTGCAGATCGCGCAGAGCGGCGCTCTTTCCGAGGCGGACGTCCGGCCCTCGGACAGGACGTGGCGAGACGTCTCGAGCGAGGGGGAGCTCATGGCCCGCTGGCGCGAGGAGACCGCGTGCCAGGCGTGCTCTCACCAGGAGGTGTGCGAGATCGGACGGAGCGAGATGAAGGCCGCCCGATTCGTCGTAGTATCCCGTTGCCTCAGCTTCGATGATGGGGTCGGCCCCCGCACCTGACGGCCGACTCACGGTCAGCTATCGTCCCCCCGCGCCTCTCGGGGGCCTCGGAGTCGATTGCTTCCCTGCCATCGTCCTCCGCTCCTCGAGGGGCGCTCGTCACGGAGAGAGAAGATGAAGAATAGATCCATCCGGCTCGCGGCGCTCCTCGTCGCCCTCCTTCTCGCGGCGACGTCCGCGTGGGCCCAGGAGTCCGAACATCAACCCACGTTCGCCGAGCGTCGCCTCGTCGAGCTCGAAGCGAAGGTCAGCTACAACGAGGCGCTCCACAGCTACCACGACCTCGCGCTGATCCATCAGATCGTCGAGGCGAAGGGGGAGACCATCCTCGAGCGCATCTACTGGCTCGAGCGCCACAGCTCCTGCGTGAGCGGACGCCTCTCGGACTCGGAGGCGTACCAGCGTCCGGGGAACTGCAGGTGGTCGCGGAACCTCCGGATCGACGGTCGACAGCCGCGGGGCTGGATCCCCATTCGCGATGGGCAATGGAGGAACACGCGCGGGCGCTGGCTCGCTCACGTCCCGCGCGTCCGCGACTTCGTGTACGGACGCGACGACTATCGACCGTGCGCGGAGACGCCGCAGTCCTGGGACGGGGTTCGATACGGTCGCGCGTGCATCGAGAGGGGCGAGGACTGTCCCAGCGTGATCCGTCAGCGCGTCCGCGCGAACCGGATCCTCGAGTGCGCGGTCCCCTACACCTCCGACCCGGCCGTCGAGGGGCTCCACAACTTCGCGGTGACCCGCGTCCCCTCCTCTCCCCCGGACCCCCTCTCTACCCTAGCTACCTAGTAATTAATTGATCTCATCATCTAACGGATCTGATCTAGAGATCTGATCTAGGATAAGCGCATAGGGGTAGGGGGTCCGGGGGGAGGGGATGATGTCCTCGTGCCCGGGTTCGAGGCGACGATAGAAGCGGGGATCGAAGTCCGAGAAGCGGACCTCGTGCGTGTGCTCGGGAAGAAGGCGCTCGGCGCGCTGCTCCGAGAGTTCGAGCACGTGAACCCGGACCACGGGAAGCGACGCTCCATGGGCTACTCGACCCACGCCGTTCCGAAGCGCGTCAAGACGTGGGAGCGCGCGGGGGACATGATCCGTTTCCCGAGAGGCGGGGCGGAACGGATCCGGGAAGCCGCGCGCCTCACTCGAGCTCGAGTGCTCTTCCGCGATCGACGCCTCCTGCTTCCGGAGGTCGACTTCCCCGAGCACCGGCTCGAGCTCCGCTGGTACCAGCGGGATGCTCTTGCGGCATGCGTCTCTCGGGAGCAAGGGATCATCAGGGCTCCGACCGGATCAGGGAAGACGACGATCATGATTGCGCTCGCGGCCGCGCTTCGACAGCCGGCGCTCGTGGTGGTGCGCAAGCGCGGGCTGCTCGTCCAGTGGAAGCGCAGGATCGAGCACGATCTCGGGATCGACCCGCGCGAGATCGGTCAGATCGGCGGGGGGAAGCGCCGCGTCGGCCCGCGCTTCACGCTCGCGCTCCAGCAGTCGCTCTCGAGCGCCAAGTTCCCGCTCGCTGACTTCGCTCCGCGCTTCGGAACGATCCTCGTGGATGAGTGCCACGAGGTGGCGGCGCGGACGTTCCAGCACGCGGTCTGCGCCTTTCCCGCCCGGTATCGGATCGGGGCCAGCGCAGACGAGACGAGGAAGGACCGAAAGGAGTTCCTCGTCTATGACCAGCTCGGGGAGGTACTCCTCGACGTCTCCAGGGAGGATCTCGAGAAGGACGGGAGCATCGTCCCCGTCGTGATCCGGATCGTGGAGACCGACTTCGAGGCAGACTGGTACGTGAACGCGCCGAAGGAGGACCGTGACTTCGGTGCGCTCATGGTCGAGATGGCGTCGTGTCCGGAGCGCAACGATGCGGTGGTCGCCGCGGTCCGCTCCGCGCTCGGCCTTGGGCAGCGGCCCGTGCTCGTCTTCACGCGGAGGCGCGATCACGCGCGCCACCTCGCCGACGAGCGCCTATTCGCGAACGGGATCAAGAGCGGGCTTCTCCTCGGTGGCCCGGACATGAGAGTTCGTTTCGACGAGGACCTCGCGCGGCTCGATGCCGGCGGGCTCGACGCGAGCGTCGGGACGATCGAGGCAGTCGGCACGGGGACGGACGTTCCGGGCCTCCGCGCCGGCGTGATGGGGCTCCCGCTCGGCGACAACCGCCAACTCCTCAACCAGGTGAGCGGTCGGATCTGCAGGTCGGACGAGGGGAAGCGCTGTGGATATCTGTACTACCTGCTGGACCGCAAGGTCTTCCCGGGCATGGCGTCGAAGCTCCACTCGTGGACGCAGGGACGCGTCGAGGCGTGGGCGGGCACTGCCTGGGTGGCGGCGAATCGGCAGGGGCTCCCCAAGAGGGGATGATGGCGACGAGGAGGTCAACGTGAGTGGAGGAGCAAATCCGCCGCCCGGACGGCGGCGCAGGTTGAAGAAGGATGACGACGTGGCCGGCGCGAAGCCTCCGCCGGGCGAGGATCGGCAGAGTCGAAAGCCGGAGACGTTCGAGGAGTGTCCCGGTCTCGACTTCTGGTGCGATGAGTGCGCGACCCTGGGGAAGCGAGAGCGCCAGCGCCAGAGTCCTCATGGACCGACGTGCAAGTTCGGGCACGGGGGAGCGCCCGGAATCCCGTTCGACGGTCGGGACTACGAGGATCAGCACGGCGACGACCGCGAATGCGATCGACGCGACGAGGTCATCGAGGAGGAGATGCGGATCGAGGAGGTCGGGAAGGCCGCCACGATCGTCTCGCGTGAGGGAGACACGCTTCACGTCAGGTTTCCGGAGGTCACGCTCCCGCTCCGCGCGAAGTACGCCAGCGCGAAGGTGGGCGGGCTCTCGATGACGCGGACGCTTCGGAAGGGTGAGGACGTGGAGGAGGCGGGCCGGGAGATGGCGGCCGTGCTCCGGGAGCTCTCGCTCGAGATCGCTCGCGCGACGATCACGGACTTCGACGACGAGCTCAAGGCGTCCCGAGAATCGAGGTGAGCGCGGTGGCGCGACGACGACGGCGCGTCCGGGCGCCCGGACGTGACGAGGCTGACGATCGGATGGGCGACTTCCTTGAGCACGGAAAGAAGAAGCGGAAGAAGCGCCCTCGCGCCCCCGTGGGGACGCGGCCTACGCCGATCGAGGAGGCGCTCGTCGACGCGCGGGCTCGGGCGGAGTCGGGGGACTGGGGCGGCGCCGGCGGCTCGGCGCTCGTCGGCCTCTACGCGCACTGCCACGAGGCGGTCTACGGGGTCTGCCCCGCCGAGCTCGACGCGCGCGACCAGTTCAAGGTTGCGACGCGTCTCGCCGCGCAGGTCGTTCGCTCTCACTTCGACGGCGACTGCGACGCCGCGGCGGCGTTCGTGCGCTGGACGTGGCTTCGCGAGAAGGGCCGCGAGGAGTGGGCGCGTCGCGAGGGGAAGGAGCGCGGCCGCGTGGGCTGGCGGCTTCAGTTCAGCGCGCAGCTCGTGACCGACTTCCGGGTGGACGCGACGAGGAAGCGGAGGAGACGATGAGGACGAGGAAGAGCCCGAGGAATCAGGATCGTCTCTTCAAGGAGCTCTTTGAGCCGCGACCTGGGACTACGAAGAAGCCGCTGAGTCCTGAGGAGGAGATCGGACGGATCAAGGCGATTCTCGCTGCTGGTCCCCACGGACGTCATGTACGACAGATGCTCGAGGAACGGCTCGAACGGGAGCATGCTCGCATTCGTGTCCGTGAGGCGCTGGTGGTCGAAGGCTGATGGCCGATCGATCCGAGTACGTTTACGACGCGTCGAACGAGATGGTGGTGTTCCGCGCCGCGATCTCGAACGAGCGCGCGCGCCGTTTCGTCGTCCGGCGTCTCTCTGCCTCCGAGTTCCTTGCCCCGGGCCACGGCCCGATCTTCAGTGCGCTCCATCGCTTCGTTGACTCCAACCTCGCCTACGACCCGGAGGTGATGCGGCGCTTCGTCGCCGAGGAGGGCGGTGACAGCGACGGGAGCTACCTCCGCGAGCTCGAGCGGACGGCGAAGGTGCCGGAGAACCTGGAGTGGCACGTCGAGACGCTGGCCTGGGACGCGACCCGCGCCCGCGTGCTTCAGGGTCCCGTCGACCAGCTCATCGAGGATCTCAAGGATCCGAAGGCGGACGCGGAGCGCGTCGTCGCGCGAGCGCGCGGCATCGCGAAGAGCCTCGAGGCACGCTCCGGCCGGCGCGCGATCCGGCGCTCCGAGGAGCTGCACCGCAGCTACGTCGCGGAGCTTCGCGCGCGGCGCGTCCACCGGAAGACGTACCCGATCGGCTTCAGTTGCATGGAGGAGAAGTTCACGGAGGGGACGAAGCCGGGGCGGACGAGCGTCTGGGCGGGGCTCTCCGGCTCCGGGAAGTCGACGTTCCTCGGCGAGGTCCTCCTCCGCCAGGCGCGCGCCGGCCGCCGCCCGCTCCTTTGCGCGTGGGAGATGCCGCCGGACTCTATGCTCGACGTGATGGCGGCGAGCGTCACGAACATTCCGCTGCTGCGGATCGTCCAGGGCGACCTCGACGACGAGGAGGAGGAGCGCGTCGAGCGCGCGACGGGCTGGATCGCGTCATCGGTCGACTTCATGGACTATCCGTTCGGCCATCGCCGCGCGACGGTGGGGAGGGACCGGCCGCGGCGTGAGACGAACGACGACCGGCTCGACCTGCTCGAGGGTTACCTCGCGGAGAGCGGCGCTAGCTTCGTCGCCTATGACCTCTGGGAGCGGCTGCTCTGCGACCTCAGCTACGAAGGCGTGACGCGCGCTCTCTATCGTCAGCAGGCGATGCACCAGGAGTATCGGGTGCACGGCGCGATCATTCATCAGCTCCGCGGCAAGGACGTGGAGCGACGCGCGGACAAGCGGCCGACGAGGGACGCGATCAAGGGGACAGGCGCCTTCGTCGAGATGGCGGACTGGATCTTGGGGATCCATCGCGACGCGCAGTTCAAGGCAGTGCCCGACAACACGATTGAGATCATCTGCCTGAAGCAGCGGAAGGGGGTCGCGAACTGGGCGTTTCGCTTCGAGTGGCTCCCGGAGGTCTGTAGGATCCGCGGCGGTGAAGAGGTGAGCTACGATCCCGGCCTTGACGGTGCGGAGCTCGACGCGATCGCGAGCGTGAAGACTGGCAAGGGCAAAGGGAAGGGTCGGGGCCGTCGAGGCGGTCGACCCGGGAGGCCGGAATGAACGAGCACGCGATGAGGATCAGGAATGCGATGCACAGGCTCGAGTGGATCGCGTCCCAGAAGGGTTCGGTTCCGCTCGCCGAAGTCGTGACCGAGCGCTGTGCCGTCGAGGCCGAGGTGGACGCCTTAGAGGCGCAGGTCGAGGTCGCGATGGAGGGAGGGCGTCCGACGAGTAAGACGTGTCCCGGATCCGCGGTCGAGAACCCTCACGACTTCCAGAGCGCGATCGGTGGCCACTGTGGGATCTGCGGCTACGGCCACCAGTGAGCCGGAAGGTAGACGTCC
>SDBV01000740.1_pt1 | contig 47338 bp, 62 predicted proteins | sample 2277081 | NCBI WGS metagenome assembly SDBV01 (sample SAMN10402039, study PRJNA504765) | marine sediment metagenome | isolation source: marine sediment core GS10_PC15, 223 cmbsf | place: Arctic Ocean: Southern Knipovich Ridge | collected 2010
TTCTTAAAAAGTATGTTTATGCGAACTTGATGATTAGCTGGTGTAAAAATATCAATAATAAAGAGCTTTTTGAGAGATATTAACAGAATAAGAAAAGAAATAAAAAAAATAGAAATTAATAATTTGGAATTGGAATTTGGATAAAAACATAAAACTTTATAGTAGTATAAACAATAATAGTTAATGTTTTTCTAATTTCCAAAAAGACTAAAAAATTATAATATGTAAGATATTTTTATTTTCTTAATTTTATTTATTCCAATAAAGAATGCCTTATACTTATATCAATAATGATGTAAAAAATAAAATTAATTGTTAAAGAAAGTATTGAAATAATGTATTAGGAGATTTCAAAGAAATATATAAAATTAGAAAAGAGCAAAAATCTTTCGATTATTATTTAAAAAATCTTGGGAATGAAGAATGTAAATATGAAATTATAGAGCTCGCGCGATAATGAGAAAATCTAGAATTTTTAATCAACTCCGTTTGACTTAAAGATTTATTTTGATAAGAATTCAAGATTAATTTTAAAAAATGGATTAAATCTCTAAAATAATTTCTAAAAGGTATTAGAATATTAGTTTTTTTATTAAATAACCAATAAAATAATAAATTATTGAAAGATAATTCATTAATTATAGAATCTGGACTTATATCAACTAAATTTAATAGTTCTCTAAAAATTAAATTACAACATAAATTCCTTAAATTAGAAGAAATCTTGATTATATTATCGGAATTTTTTTGAATATCTTTAATTTGATATTTAGAAATCCACCCGTTATAATCAAGATTTGTATTTTCCCTAATATACTTACGAATATGGTCAGGAATCGTATGAACGGTTGGGATAGAAAAAAAATTTAAATCTTGTATAAACGAATGAAATATAGAGAAATTTTGTTGAGCTAAGAAATCTTCATAAAACTGTAAATCACAATCTACATCAACCAAAAAATTTCTTATTCTGATAAAACTACCAAACTGCTCATATAACAGCTTCAAAAGTCGGGCATTATCTATAATATATGGAAATTGAGAATAGGGTAAAAGATAATCCAAAATTTGTTTTAATGATAATTCCAAATCTACTTTGTTATAATAATTTTCCATAACAGATCTAAAAAAAAACACAAAATCCTTAGTATACTTTCGATCTGATTCATTAGGAAAAGCTGTAATCAATCTGTCATTAACCATATTTTGAATATGTTCGGGTAATTCCCATAACATAATTTGTAATCCAAAATAAGTAATGCGATATGGTTCGCGTAATTTTTCGGGATCAACTAAATTAATAAAATCTCTAACATTTTTTTTACTACTAACACGAACAGTCCAAGCATTTGATATAGTCCCCGACGGATTGGAAAAAGAATAGGGATTAATAGAAGAAGTTTTAATACTTAATTTATTACACATTAAACGAAAATCAGAAACCAAATTATAGGAAGCATTTGTAAATGAAACTATTAGAGTTTTAGATTCAGATATTATAAAAATAGAACCGTCAGTATCAAACAATCCTTTTAAACCTTTAGGTATAAAATCTAAATTTGATATGATTTCGTGTGGAACAAAAACTTTATTGGAAACTTTATTCCCTGAAATAAATCCAATCTCTACTAATGCAATATGAACAGCTTTATTATTTAACATTAAATCAGAACTTTTTGAATCTGAATAATCTACAACCGTACAATTAAATTTAGGAAATATATCGGAAATCATTTTCTGGACATAGGAAAAATAATGAGGATCATCAACCGAATTAAGAGAAACTTTGACGACATCTCCCTTTTTATTAAGGTGTCCATCACCTAATAAAATACAAAAAAATTCAGAAATCTTTCTGTCAAAATGCAAAAAAATGCGTTTTGAATAATTAGAAACCATCTCTTCGATGGGAATTTCATCTATTCCAAATAAATTAAATAAAATATTATTCCCAAATTTATGCTTTAATAAATCTACAATTTTCATCAAATTTGTATTAGTAATAAATCTATTTGTGTAAGGGAAACTTTGAAATTCAAAACCCAATATTTCAGTGAGATTTGAAAGTGAATAATTTAAATCTCTTTTAAAAATAGAATAAATAATCTTACTAGTTTTTTTTAAGATCATTTTTTTAAACTTAAAGTTGTTGGAATATGTTTTAACATCTTGAATATTAGGAGAGTAAAGCTCGGAATCATTATCATTTATTCTAAACCTTTTTCTTCCTATATAAATATCTCTATCTGGCATATATATAAAATATGAAAACAAAAATTTAAATTTATCAATAAAAAAAAACAAATTCTTAAAAACAAATATAAAAAAATCGTAAAGATTTAAAAATGATTACAAAAATTATATGAAAATAAAAATATTATAAATTTTATATCACCACAAAATAAATCAATATTTTTTATTTCTGAAAGAAAATCTAAAGAAGAATAAAATATTCATATTGTGATATAAATAATAGATTGTGAAAAGTATATTTCCAATCATTTTAAGCACGAAAAAAAACTTTCTATTATTATTATTAACTAAGATTATATGAGATAGAAATCTATAAAAAAATAAGTATAAATTAGTATAATTTCTATTAACAAAAAAAATTAAATAATTATAATATCATCTTTTAAATTTAAGACAAAAAAGTCAAACCAATCTTGTGAAATATGAAATAAACCATAATAATATGAATAATTATCTCCTCTTTCCTTAGAATCTATGTACTCGAATAAATGAAAAGATATTATCCTATCAATAATAAAAGGACTTATCAATAAATCAAAACTAACATTATTAACCTCAGAATAAATTTTTTTTAGATCCCATTCTAATTCAAGCGAACTCATAATATTATTTAATCGGATTGAATTGTAATAGAATCAGATTCGGAAAGATAGTTCTCTAAGTAAAGGTTTTTACATCTGTCGCAAATAATAACATCAAAAGAAAATACCTTATAATAAATTGTAATACTAAAACTTTCTTTAATATCAATAGACAAATAACCTTTAGAACACTCAGCACAATCACCTCTAGCATCGTCTGGAAGATTCTCTAAATCTTTATATGGATAGTTTATTTTTGCTTCTGGCAATTCAGTAAAAATTTCATTTAAAAAAAGGTGTGCTGTTTTCCGTAGTTGAGCTGAAAGAGACGTTAAAGCGGTTTTGCTCTCGTAAATCTCCAATTTGTCAAGAATATCATAGAATCTTTTCTCTAAACTCTTATAATTTTTCTCAATTTTCATTTTTATATCTAACATTATACTAAAAATAAAAATAAAATACAACTTAAATCCTCAGAGATTAAAAAATTATTAAAACATATCGCAAAAATTTTTACTAATTAGTAAAAACACAATAGTAGTATAAGGAAATAATGAAAAAATCAATATAAAACATTCAAAATAAACTATCTTGTCTAATTTCCTGAAAAATCCTTAAAATGAATATAACTACTATTACTATTCCTGTAATACTATTAGAAATTGAAAATATAAGAAAAATAAATTGAAACATAAAAGGCTGAAAATAAAAAGTTCCATAAACTAAAATTATCGTACCTACAAAACTACTTAAAAAAAAGCATAATAACAAAATTCTCGGTCTTATAGATAATATCATTCTAATTAAATAGAGGAAATAAAAGGTATAAAAAGTTAATTATAGAAAAATAATTATAAAATAAAAAAAAAGATTTATTAGACATAAACTCGACACTTTTCACAATTTTCTATACATTGATCATCTTGACAAATAGCATCGCATGCCTCTCCTTTAGCAGTCTGATCCTGCATAGCCGAATATCCTTTATCTGTAATATACCAAGGCATATTTTGAATTATCTCTTTTATTAAGATTTATTTAATAAATTAATCAATTAAATTAATTATATTTATGAAGTGAGTAATAGATAAAGCTAGAAGGAAAAATCAATTCTTACTCTTAATTGTAAGATTAATAATCGAGATATGATTACAAGCATCGATGTTATAGCATTTTTTACAGAGATTTTCTAAATCTTTATGATTTTTACATCGTCCATTTTGACAAAGTTCACATCCCTTTTCAACTTCGGTTATAGGACATATTCCGTTCGATCCAATTTGAGATACCACTATTTTTTTTCACCCTGTTGATAAAAAATTTTAGAAAAGGCTAAAAAAACCATCCAATTTTTTTTCTAACTTATCTACAGTAAGCCAATCTTGAAAATCATTAAGAATTAATTTATCTTTTTTTTCAATTAAATCTTTAGGTTCTTGAGTTTTCATAACAGTTATTTTGAGCCTTTTATCGCATAATTCGATACCCATTATAAATTTTCTCCAAAGGTTTACATACCAAACATTACAAGGATAAAAGAAACTTAAACCTTGTGCATATTTGATAAAAGAAATATCCTTATATTGCTTTAATATCTCCTCAATTTGAGGAATTAATGGCTCGTCAAATTCTTGTTTAACTTTTATATTCTTATTCTTAAGGCTGTAATCTGAGTAAGCATTTTCTATAAATTCAGTCATAAAATAATATATAAAAGTTAAAATAAAAACAAAATAGAGTATGATAAATTATTAAAAAATTTAAAAAGAATTCTCTCTATAAATATGAAGAGAACTAATTTTCTCAAAATTTTCGTATAGTATAATTGCTTCGTCCTGAAGTTTTACGTTTGAAACAATATTTTTTTTTGTTATTTTATTAGTTTTATCTTTTTCTAAAACGGGATCAAAATAAGACTTCATAACTATATAACCATTTTTAGTAAGTGATTGTCTCACCAAAATCTTTAAAGCGCTAGTTAATACGGTGTTTCCACCAATTGTGTTGCATTCATTAACGATGATTAAATCATATTTAACAGAAACTTTTGGAATAATATAAGAATCAGTATTTCTATCTTTTTTGAGCTTGAATTGAGTAAATTCTTGAGGAGTCTTTAAAGTAATATTTATTTTATTAAAATAATTTTGAACTATATTAAACTCATTATCTTCTGAAATAACTAAACATTTATTAACAGTTTGAAGATTAATATTCTTTAATAATAAACCAATTTCTTTATCGTTCCAAACGTTCTTGACTCCTGTGATCCATTTCAAAAATTTAGTGTTTTTTTGATTAACTGAATTCTTATGTTGTCTAATAGAAAAATTAAATGTTTTCGATTTGTCGAATGTAGGAAAATATTGCCATACTTTTAATACTGTGTTTCTCCGAAAGCCACCATACTTACTAAAAACTCCACATATGAATTTACAGTATTTAGGCTTAATTGATCTCCAATTTTTAGAAACTAATAAACCATAAGGATTTAAAACTTTAATAACTCTTCGAATTAACCATTCAAGAAAATGTGATCCATCATCAATCTTATTTAAGCCATGAGTTTTATATTGTTTATCATATTTAGCATTGTAAGGGGGATCAAGTAAAATTAAATCGAATTTAATGTTCTTTGAGATTAAAAAATTTAAGATCTTTTGAACAGATAAAATATGAGTCGCATTGGATTTAGGGTTAATATCAACTCGAAATGTGCCTAACTTAGAACTCCCAGAGAATAAATGAATATCAGCACCGTTAATCAAACCATTCTTATCGATGGTGTGAATAAAACGCATTGTTCTGATATTTCCATTAAATTGAGAATAAACAGATTTTAAAAACTCCTCTTCCTTTTTAGTAAAAGCACCTAAATAACTAGTTCTGACTCCTTTATATTCAATGAAATCTCCAAAATGACATTGATTTTCTCTAGTTAAAATTGGTACTATAGAAAATCTAGATTCTGGTACTTTCGAAAAATCACTAACTAAAGTCTCAAGAGTAGCCTCATGATCTTCATAAATCCAATTATCCATACTCATAATCAATAATATATGACAATGTCTTTATAAAATTATAGAGAGTTTTAGATTATAAGATCGGGCAGGATAGATTTCTAAAAATAAAATCCGTATAAATTAAAAGAAAAAAAACCATTTTTTATTTTTTAGAGCCTTTTTTGTATTTATAGATAATATTTCCATGTCTAATATCATATTTAATCTCAAAAAAAATATAAATTATTGTTATATTATTATGTATGCTGAGAAAGGATTGAAAAAGAGTCTAAACACAATCTCCATAACATATTAAAATTTTATAATGACAGAACTTCTGATAATTTACATTCAAATTCATTGATTTTAGTTCCTGCTGTTTCTGAATAATCATATATATTCTTTATTTGACTTTCTAAATATTCTTCATAGTCTTTTCCAGTAAAGTTCTCCCAAATAGTTATTGCTTTCTGTTTGTTAAATTCAAGTTCCATAAGCTCTAAACGATCATCTAAACAGCATGAAATGATATAGACTTTAAATTTTCTTTTATTAATTTCTTCGAGGGTTTTATCTATCATAAGTTACAAATGCTTAACTTCATATTTAAACACTATAACTAAAAAATTAGATATAGGAGACTAATTAATCAAAAATAACTAATCGGAAGTAATAAATCAATTTTAGAAATTGTAAAAATTTATCCAATCAGATAATTTAATTATAAAGATCTATAATTTGTATAACGATTTCTGATTCTTTGTTATTCACAAGTTTTAATATATTTAATTGATTTTTGCTAAGGGTATATTTGATTCCAAAGTCATTCAATTCTTTTGACTGAGTACGATAATGATTTAACTCCTCAAAAAGAGCATCTTCCTTTTTTTTTATCACATCTATTCCTAAATTTGTTTTAAATATTGTTTTTGCTATGATACAGTTCATTTCTTTACAATTTTTGCATTTTTCTAAATTCATATTTATCAATATAAATCTTATGAGATCACTTTTAAATGAATAGAGAGCAATAAATTATAAAAACCATTTAATAAAAAAAGGAATTTAGATGAATATTGAGAGAAATAGAAAAAAAAACATTCATATAATAGCAGTACCGTTTTGTGCAAGGGAAAACCTCAAAATAACTTATATCATTCAAATCTTTTCATATCTAATAGTATTATTAGAAAAATATATCTATCGATTTTCTGACTTTTATGGGTTTTTCATAAATAGTAAAAAAATATGTTAATGAAAAAAAAGAATTTCTTAATATGATTTTAAGTGGAAAATTTTCCTTGGAAAAAAAAGAAATATTTTCATCATTATCTATGAAAAAATTGGAAAGAAAAATTAAATATTTTGTTAGAAACGTGTTTGAGTATGATGAATCAATTGAAATTGTTAAATCAATTGTATGATCTTGAGTGAGAGAGATAACTTGAGATAAATTATTAAGATCATTGCTTTGCTTAAACTCAATTATCTTTTTTCTATTATTATAATGTGAATCACAAAAAAAGTGAAGTGAGAATGATTTATCTATTTTTTTTAAATTTTTAATTATATTTGAAAAGAGAATTTTGGATATAATAAAATTACTAGGAAGTCCAATAGAATTAAGATTTTTAATATTTGCGGAGTCTTTATACTTATGAAGGGGATTAATAGGAAAAACTAAATCTCCAATTTTAATGATATTATCATCAAAAGAAATGAGCATAGTTTCGGTTAATCGTTCCTTAATATTTTGATTATTGGGAGTGATAAACTTTAAAAACTCTTTTAACTTGTTATCTAAAATTAAAACCCCTTCCAAATTATTTGAATGTTTTATTTCAAATAAAAAAATAAATCTCTTAACTTTCAAATTTTCTATTAAAATCTTCTCTTTTTTAAATGTTATTTTAATATGTTTAATAAGAATCTGTTTATTTTTAATTAAATTTTTTAAAATAAAATGTATAGAAAAATAATTTTCTATTTTTAGATATGTTTCTTTTATCATTTAGATAATCTCCTTTGATTTTTTATTGTTTGGAATGAAAAATAATATAGTTTCCCATCCTAAGCTATTTTCAGGGAGTATGCATTTAATAATATATCTCCTATCTTTTCTTAGAAAAAATTCAAACTTTATTAAATTATTAGATTCTAAAAAATTCAATAAATTGATTAAAATAGTGAAATGGGACGGATTAATTGAATTTGTTGAATTTGGAAATGAATCATACGAATTAAAAGTATTATATTGATTTTGACTAACTGAAAATTCATTTTCGCAAAATTCCTCTTTCAAATCTTCGTCTGTAAAAACAGTTTTGAAAAGTAAATGACCAAAAGAATTAAGATTATTAAAAGTTATATTAATCAAGCTTTTTTGAGTAATATCAGAGATTTTAGCAGAATCATATGTTTTTTTATCTATGAATTTGTTTAAAAAATTAGAATCTATATTATGGGTTTGAAATGTACAGTCAGAAATTTTATTGAATGACGTTAAATCGATAGGATTATAGGAATCTCCAATTATTATATGTTTTTGATTTGAAATAGCTGTTTCAATAATAGGAAAATCAAGATTTTCAGTTTCTTTATAGAGACTTATAGAATTATAACGAAATTTGATATCAATATTAATATTTGATTTTTTAGTAGGTTTTCCAAAATTTTTAAATAGGTTATAATCTGTGATAACAGAAAAACTTTCTAAGATTTTTGAATAGCAATCAATCTTATATTTACTAACAATTATACAATCTCCTAAATCTGATTTATTTAAAGTTTTTAAAATAATCTTTTCGTTTGAAAAAAACCATTCTGTATCTTTTTTATCGGTATTTATAATATTAAAATAATTTGAAAAGGCATATCCAGAATCGATATATAGACTCCCAAAAATAGCATTTGTAAGAGCTTCTTTAAAGTCATAAACTCCGAGCTTTCTTAACTTTGAAACAGAATCTACAGTAAACCCCAATTCTCTCCATTTTCTTGCTTCTATTGGATTATTTAAACCCGAATAATTACGCCAAAAAGCACATTCATCTGGACTAAATTCATTTTTTAACCAATCATAAGCTTCTTGAGAATTTAGTTTACTTTTATAAAAATGGATAAGCCAATTATATGTCTCTTTATGGGAAAAACCCGAATTTATCCATTCTTCGAAAATCTCCGTGCATTTATTCAAAAATAAGGGAAGATATTTATCATTTAAAGTATTGACAACTATATCAGAATTTTTAATATTTTCCATACTTTATGCAATGGAAAATAAAATAAAAATGACGAGAGATTAAGAAATTAGTGTGTATAATTTCCAAATTTGTTTTCTAGACAAAATTATTTATCATAAGTTCGAAAAAATGAAAAATAATCTTTGAATTTATTATTGTTGAAGGATAAAGATTTCTGAAGTCTATCTTTTGACTCTAAAAAATCGAAAATTGTATCAAGTTGTTTTTTAGCAATTGTAATAGGAAATGTTTTTGAATATCTCTGAAAGTTTCCATTAGCTACTTTTATCCAATTATTCTCTTGAAGCCATGTATCAATTTTAAATTCGTCAAGTAGAATTTCTAATGATAAATTTTTAAGAAAAAAGGTTTGGACAATTTGTTTGGCTTTAAAGCGATGTCTATAATTCTCACAAGCAAAATATTGACCTGTAGGCGAAATCCAACCGTCTTCTCCAAAAACAATATCTGGTTTGAAAGGTTTTCTTTCTTCTCCTATATTAACTAATGTCTTTTCTCGATCCTGTCTACTGTAAGATCTGAGAAACTTATCATATTGAGGGACAGAGGCTTTTAGAAAATAATGGTCATATGGAGTCTCAAACCTTTCATCGAAACCATATTTAGCTCGAAGAAATTTAATTTTTGCTCGTTTTATTGAACACAACTTACAAACTCCGGCATAATAAGATGTTTCGAAAACTTCTTCACATAAGGAACATAATACGAGTTTCTTAGTTGTAGAATTATTATCTATCATTATTAAACTACAATAAAAAGTAATATATAAATTAAAATACTATAGGAAAATAGTAAAAAATGATAATAAAAGTTCAAATTTACTAATTAAAATAAGTTACTAAAAGAATTCATCTATTTTGGCCATTTTAATCGGCTTTTTTGTATGAATAATTTCACTTGAGGGGTTGTTCTTATTTTCAATATATTCAAAATTTAGTAATTTTTCTAATTGACTTCTTTTTGGTTTAAAAAACAATATTTGTGGTTCATATTGACGATTGGAAATTAATTTAATAATCTCATTAGTTTCTATATCTTCAATCTTGACTTCACCTTTACTTATCGAAACGACTCTGTAAATGGGATACTTTTTATAATAAGAAATCTTATCATAAACAGAAAAATATCTGTGAGGAGCTAGATTATAATCTTCCCATCCCGAATTATTTTGAATCCTTCCAACATTAAAGTATGAATAATTTTTTGAATGTTTCCAAGATGTAGTTTCTGAAGTTTTTGAATTAACAAAATAAATAAACATATCTTCTTTTAAGGAGTCAAAACTTGAAAAGAAATGTTCCTTTCCAGAGAATAATCTGTTAGTTAATTTATTATATAAACGTAAAATCTTAATCTTTCGATATAATTCTGAAATCAAATCCCTATATCTTCTAATAAATATCTTTATAGAAAGTTCCATTTCTTTTTTGGCTTTTTTATAAGGTTTTTTCAAAACTTTTCTTTTACTAAAAGCCTTTACTGAAAAACTAATATTATTAAAATGGGAATCTTTATCTTTAAATTCACTATTAAATTTCATAAAATCTTTTTCCTTGCTGAAATCATTAAGACTTTTAATTATTCCTATTAGAATTGCAAATCTTCTTGAATCAAAATTATGAGCAACAATATTTAGATCGAACTTCTGGTAATGAATAGAATCAAATTTATTAATATAAAGTTTAAAAATCTTTTCTAATCTAATATTAAATTCTCTTAATGGTAAAAAAATCTCTTCAATTGTAGAATCAATCTCTTTTGTATTATATTCTTCACAATATCCTGTTCCCCCCTGTAACTTAAATTCTGAATTATCGTTGTGAGGAAGTGTTTCCATTTGGCATTCATTATTTTTTAAATGAGTACAATTTGCTTTAAGACATTCATTAAAATTATATAACTTAAAATTACTACCACCCCCGTCTTTTGAAGAGGGGTGATCTTCTTCCCATTTTCTAACTCTGATAATTCTTTCCTTGAGATCTTCTTTAGCAAAAAATTTTCCTTCAGAATTCCTATTCCAATTGATAAGATCTCCTTTTGCAAATCTCTGTTTTTTTGTCAATCCGAAAAGTAATAAGTGTGGATTTATAGACTGTTTAACATATTCTAAATTATCCATCTTTGAAATTAAATTTTTATTCGACAATTTTTTATCTGGTAGATGCCTTGAATTGTTATATTGAATAGCACCTTTATCATTAAAGAAAGATCCAAATATTCTTACATAATCATTTCTGTTTTCTTTGGAAAATAAAATAATAAAATAATGAGAATCATCGAAATTTTGAGGATTTTCGTCCTCACTTACCAGAACGGTCAAAATCTCATCAATACTAACTTTATAAATCTTAAAATGCTTTTCCAAATTGTTTTCTATAATCTCAAAACGATCATCAAAAAATTTAAAAAAATCTTCTGAAACTTCAATGTCTTGAAATAATATTACCATATAAAATAGTATAAAAATAATGAATTTAAGAAAAAAGAGTAATCAAAATTAGTAAAATTTTTTATCTAATATATTTTGGTATTCTTCATTCCGTAATTTAACAAAAGGATTATCGAGATTGCTTTTTCTGCTTGTAGACTTTCTGTTTGCTATATAAATAGAAAACCCCCTAGGAAATTTATTCAAAAATATAGCCAATTTAAAATTAATATCGGATAAAATATGATAAATACTTCTTCCCATTAGTTCATAATTAAAGCTCATATCTTCTTGAAAATTATTAACATAACTCTGTTTCTTTATATCTAAGTCTTTTGACCTAATTTCTTGAGTAAGAAAACTTTTAATCGAAGAGATTTTAAGCAATAACATTTAAAAACAATATTTATTTTAATTTATATAAAAATGTATTTTAACGAATATGTAAAAGAAGCTCAATTGTCTCTTGATGGGAAATCCAAGAAAAAAATTTCAAATTTGTATGAACAATGGTTAAAGAGTAAAAGAGAAAAAAAGATAAAAATCGGAGGAAAAATATTTAATATCCTTCTAAAAAAAGAAAAATCTATACTCTCTAACATAGAAACCATTGAACAATTAATAAGTTATTATGGAAAAAGAATAGAAAGTATATTTGGTACTGATCTTGAAGAACTGATAAATATTATTATTAAAGGGAAAACTGAAAAAATAAATCTAGATGTAGAAAGCCTATCCTGGATCTCTCACACGATAAATGATTCTAAAAAGGCGAAAGAAATCAAAAAAGTAATTATAAATGACAATACATTGAACAAAGATAATACTAAAATAATGGACGATTTCAATAGGTTTTTAGCTGGAGAAATAGAAGAAAATGTCTCTATCAAACAATATTTTGATCTATTATCAATAATCAAAGTTTTTGAAGAAAGTTAGCAAAAAAAAAAATTATAATCAAAAATTTAATAAATTCTCAAATTCATGTTCAACACTAATCATTTCTTTATCTCCGTCTAATAATTTTTGAGCTTCAACAAGCATTCCTTCTTTTGACCAAGTAGCAAGAGCCCATCTTGGATAATTACACGAATAATCATCTAAACTTACTATTTTTCTATCGTGATCATAGAACCATATAGTATATCCATAATCATTCCCTAAATGAATGATCGGACGTTTTATTTCAATAAAATCCCCAACATTTATACTCATTTTGAATTTAACTCTTTTATTATTATTAATTTATAGTAATGCAAAATTCAAATAATAATGAAAACAGTGAAAAAAATTATTAATATTTTCTAAATCTTATGACTAAAAGGACAACAATATTATTTATAAATAGTCAGTTCTAAAATCTGATAATTCATTTGTATTATAATATGTCAATTTTGACAAGTTAATATAAAAACAGAAAACCATATTATGATGCACCTTCCTTACCTTGATTTTTTTGTGTCTACTTAAAAAATATCTCTTCTATTCTGCCTTTTTTCTCAAAAATGAAATTAGGACATAAAAATTATTGTCTATCTTCTATTAAAGTTAATTAGAAAATTTAAGTTCCCAAACCCTGATCATTAAATCCATATCATCTGTAATATCAATCAAATAAAAGAAATTAGGAGGAGGGTATTTCAATGCAAGACATCTTTCAATAAGGGATAAACCATTATCCTCAAAACCATAAATGATTTCTAATTCTTCTTCCCATTCCTGCAAATCTCCTTTATGCGTTGTATTTGAATCATTTTCAAGTATTTTAATACAATCATATCTTACGTTTAAAAAATCTTTTAAATCAAAACCTTCAAATTCAAGAATTGTTTTCCATTCCATCTTTACTCCCATCCTGTACATTTGTAAAATCTAGTATAAGGCTTACCATAAGGATTCTTACATGTATTGCAGAAATCTTGGAAAACAACTTCAACCTTGTCAATATCTCCACTACATTTAATTATTTCAAAATATAAATTTCTTGCATTTCTACATTCGCATATCTTATTCCCAAAAAAACTCTTTTTTAATACACTCATCATTAATCCATCTAAAAATAATAATATCTTTAATTAAGTAAAACAAATATTAAATTTAACCACTCTCTTAAATCTCTGATCTGATAACTATATGTCAATCAAACGATAACTATATATTACTATAAATTAAATTAAGTATATCACAATATTCTCTAACACCATTTAAGGTAATATATTTTATTTTCCCCAAGGAAAATTTTTTTATTACAGTTATAAAACTCATTTAAGTCATAAAATGTCAATCTTGACAACCTAAGACATAACCAGAAAATCATATATTAATAAATCTATCTATAATCAAATCAAAAAACATTTTAAAAATTAATGCTATGAGTTTTAATATTAGATTTTAATTGCTGAGATAATATTTTGGCAAGATATACAGCTTCTTTATTATTTTGAATACTAGAATTTTGTATAAGAAAAATCTCCTCTGGTCTATTTTTGCTCTCATAAATGAAATCGGGACATAAAACTTGCTGTCTAGCCATTATTAATGTTATTCTTTGTTGTTTTCCATTGATAGAATTTAGAATTGATCTGGCATATTTCATTGAACAATGAACAAAATTATCAAATGAAGAATATCCAATACCGATAAATCTACAATTAATACATTTCTTTTTCATTCTTAATATTAAATTAATACCTAAAACCTAAAAAAAGATATTCATTTTTTGATAAAAATAATAACTATTAAAAAAGAAATATTTTTAAAAAAGGTTATTCCACAAAAACAACAAAATAATTTATATATACCCATAGTTTATAGAAACGCCTTTAGGGTACTATAAGATAAGAAAATTGGAATCTTTAGATATAGATATTTAGTAATTATGTTTTTGAAGCTTTGAAATGTAAGAATAAGACATTAATTCTTTTATTTGGTTTTTAATTTATAAAAATATAAACCAATTAAGTTTAAGATCTATTATAAACTTTCTAACAATGTTTTCAAAAGTAAATTAAATGGATTAAAAAGGCTTCCTTATTCTCTGGAAATTTTATTAGCCTCTTTTAATAAATTTGTTCGAATGGAATTAAAAAGGTAATATGATGTCTTTAAATTGATTGATATAATTTCTTCCTTTTTAAGCGTTTCTTCAATTTCTTTTTTACTTATATTAATTATCTCATTAAATCTTCCTATAGTCAGATTTGTTTCAGTTTTATTTAAAGCATTAAGTGTAGTACAATAAACCTTTAAAGACTCTTCTAATCTTTCTATTGGTTTTTGATCTGACATGAAAATCTTTCCTTTCTTTATCATACTTATATAATCTAAAGCCTCCCTAAGTAATAACAAATCCTCTGGTTTATTCAAAACATAATTACTCTTCTTAAATAAAGAAATTATATCATTCATTAAAAAACCATTAGCAACAATAGAATGTAGTTTAATAATATTACTGAATGTCATTTTTATACAATCTCACTTTTTAGTTTTCAATAATATATTATCAACCAAAGCATTTAAATCTCTTTCTTAAACACTTGATTTTTGTTTTACCTTGCTTAAATAATTTATTTTGCTAACATATGTAAAGTCGGATATGGGTATATAACATATCTTCTTTATTAATCATAATATCCCATGTGTTTATTTTAAGGAAGTTAGGCTATTCATTTTTTCATTTTTAAATATAGATAGATTTTTTCAAGTATCCTGAGGTAATAAATTCTAACTTTAAACTAATTATTTTTCTCTTAAGGTATCAAAAAAATCGTTAAAAAGTGCGTTACATACTACACGATAACTATGATATATATGTAACACATCTACTAAAATAAAATGTGATTTAAAAAATATCTAAATCTAAAAAATTTTTCTTAAATAAATTTATTCTAAAAATTAAACAAAAAGGGGATAACATTGGGATAACTTTGGGGTAACATTGGGACACATAACTATTTTTTAATCTAAATTATTAAATAAACATAAAAGAAAGAGAAATATAAAAAAAATTAAAAATTATTAATAGAATTATGAAGAGAATTAATTTTATTTTCAATGAAAAGACCATATTCATTCTCGAGCTTTAGATAAAATTTTCTTAAATAAGGCTTAATCTTTTTAACCATCAAATTATTAATATCAGAGTATTCATTCTCTATCCAACCGTAATTATGAATTTCAGTTGAACAACAATCATATTTTTCATCAAACTGTTTTAAAAATCTTTTAATATCAAGCGGATCTGCGAAATAATGGAAAAAAAAACCATCTCTATCATAATGAGCTATAAAACTACAATGTTGGACTAAATGCTTATATAATCTGTTAGTAAAATGTTTAAATTTAAAACCGTTTGAAAAAAAATTTATCCAATCTTTTAAGACTAATGACTTACCTTTTTTATTCATAAATTCGGAATTATGCAATTCATTATCTAAATTTAAAGTCAAATTTTAACACCAAATAGAAATTTAGTTAAAATAATAAATGTAAAAAAAGGATATAAAAAAATACAGTAATAAAAATTAGTAAAAAAAAAAAAATTAAAATAAATTAGAATACAAATATATATTACATTCCGAACAATTCGCAGAGAATTTATTTCTGCAAGATTCTAATTGTTCTTTATCAATCTTTTTTTGTTCTGCATTGTTATGGTCTACTTTTACATATCTCATTCTTCATAAACCTTTTTTAATTATTTTTGTATTTCTTTCATTTTCTTTAACATAAATTAAAATTTTGTTTAATTGTTGAAAATTTAATGGTAAATTACCTGAATATAAATAGCCATTTCCAATATACTCTTTAGTAAAAATATTATAAATTTCTTGTTTAGTTAGGATCATAATAACTAGGAGGTTTTAAAATCTAATAAAAGAAAAGAGTGTAGTAAAATAGAAAATATTGACAAATTTATTTTAATTATACTTGAATTTATTAAAACCGAAATATCCTTAGTTACTTTTCTAAACGAGAACCACACTTACAACAATATAGTGAATTAAGAGAATTTTTAGCATAACAATAATTACATGAAAGTCCATAACTTTCAGCCTTTTTGTTAATCTTTTGTTGTCTCTTCTTCGTTTTAATTTGATAGTATATTGGAAACCATTCTTTTATCAAAATTAAAACTTCTTTAAAAATAATCCATTTTTCAAAATCATAAATAAGATTTGTATCATTGCCAAGATCATCTCCACAATTAAAAAATACCTCTGAAGAATTCTCAAAAATACTGTCAAATGATTTAAACAATATTAATCGAGGATTTGATTTCTTTTTTTTTTTTTTAATTGAATAAAAAAAATCCTTATTATTGTTTATTAGCCAATCCTTAAATTCGGGAGATATATTATTATCTTTTTCTTTATCGATTATATCTAATTCATATTTTAAACTATATTTGCTTTCACCACAACCGAAAATTTCCTTTAAACAATTCTTTGTAAAATTTGCCCTTTCCTCTTTACCTATTTCAATTTCATTACTTAAACGTTCCATTATCTTTAATAAAACTTAAAAATTTTGTATATTATTATATTAAACACTATACTATCTAAAATAATGAAAATATTTAAATCTCTTTTAATATGAACTTAAAAATTTTAAATACTGAATAATATTGATTATGGTAAAAGTAATTATTGGCAAGGATAATTGGAATAGAAGAAATAAATCTTTTAAAGACCTTATAAAAATTTGTCTTAAATTTTCTTTAAAGTTAAAAAAAGAAATTAGTTTTACTTATGAAAAAAACAAATCTAAAAATCGAATTTTAAACTCAAATGTTTTTGTTGGAGAAGAAACTGATACACAAAGTCAGTTTGTTGACAAAATTTATGGAATGTTTCATACTCATCCATTTTGGACTAATAACTATAATTATTTATCAACACTAACAAATTTTGAAGATATACGTTCTTTTTGCAGTTTATGCGTAGAAGAGGCGATAGTAGGCATAACAATAGAACTTATTGCTATTATCGACATTTCAAAAGTACCTAATCATTACATAAATTTTGCCAATGATAATAGAGAAGAATACTTTACCTTATTTTATATTAAGAATAAAATCAATTCTAAAAATGTAGAAAAGTTGATCTTGCATGAATTTGGTTCAATTGATAATTATCGAAAAACTGATGACTTCTATTTTAAACAAAATCATTTAATGATTAACGATTTAATACAAAAAAGAATAATAAAAATAAAGAAATTATAAAAGAATATAAATAAAATGTGTGATCAAACTTTTTGAAAAATGAATAAAGTCCTGTGCCCAATTAAAAGAAAATTCTTTTGAGACCATAATTTAGCTCTATCATAACTTTGATCATAAGTATTATAGTACGGGACAATAATCTTATGTTTTAAAGTAAAATACTCTGAAAATAATGTATTTGTATCTTGCTCAATGTCTAATAAATTACCTTTACTACGTTTATTTGAAAGAATTATACCAATATAACCTTCCAATTTAAGTGATCTATAAAACTTTTTAATAATTGTCTCTAATGCTAAAAAAAAATCATTATAGTTCAAATTGGATAAATCTGAAGGTTTTTTGGTATATTTTCCTTTATTCATATCATAATAAGGAGGATCTAAGAATATATGATCAATTACATTGTTAAAAAAAGGATTTCTGTCTTCTAACACATCAAATTTAGTGATATCTTTTCTAAAAGGAGTCAAATCAAAACCTAATACAATTCGATTGAAATCATTTCCCATGTCAATACCTGTACCACTTCCACAAAATAAATCAAGTATTACATCTCTAGGTCTTGTAAAATAAAAAAAAAAATGCAAATAAACTTCTCCCGGAATTCGACCACTGTAAGAAGAATTTCCATATTCAGAATCAATTTTAGGAAAATCCCAAACTGAATTTAAACAAATTTCAAACTTTTTACCTGATGAAGTTATAATAAAGTTTCTAAATTCTTTCATCTAAATTCGAGGAGGAGGAGGAGGGAGATCGAATTTAAAAAACATCAGATTGATAAATTAGTGAAAAAGTTAAAAAAAATTTCCAGACAAAAAAAATGATAAATAATCAAAATATTAGAAAAAATATAGGAGTGAGAAAAACATTATCTTTCCTTGATTAAAAATTAAACTAACGTTTTTGCAAAATCTTAAGCACCCATAGTAATTTACATTGACGGGAACAAAAGAAGCGTTCTTTGGGCTCACGACATATATTAATATGATGATGTTTTTTTTTCCAATTATTCTCTACGATGGTTTTTCCACAACTTTCACAATTTGTCATTATTAACCCTTTTTATTAATCTAAATAATCAAGTTTTCACTTACAATAGTATTAAAGAAAATTATAATATAAAAACTAGACAATAAAAAAAAACAAATAATTAGTCTAATCTAAATCGCAAAAATAATAACCTTGAGATAATTCTTCTATGTCTTGTTTAAAAGATTCATGTAAATTACTAATATAAAAATCGAATAATAGTTTTGTGTCGTGCAAATTGAAAAGTTCTAATGAAATTAACTCATCTGGTGCTAGAGGAGCATTTACTTTGTATATGCTGGACAGAAATGTATTTAATTTTTCAACAAGGTCTTGAGAATTGATTTTAGACATTTCTACTATTTTAGACTTTATAAAATCTACATCAATAGAAAACTCTCCTAAATCTTCGATAGACATAATATAACCAAATATTTAAATGTAGAGTCTATTAGCGTTACCGAACACTTCACGAACAAAAAGGAGCGAAATAAAGTGAAAAAAAACAAATAAAGTTATCTATTATCTTGATATTTTGAGAAGAATTCAAAATAATTTTTAAACCTTCTATCATTAAAAATTAAAACCTTTTCAAGTCTATTTTTTTCTTCTAGATAATCAAATATTAAATCAAATTGTCTTTTTGTAATTGAAACAGGATAAGTTTTTGTAAATCTTCTGAAATTTCCATTTGCAATTTTAATCCATCCCTTTTCTTGAAGCCATTCATCCATTCTCCATTCATTTGAGGAAACCTTAAAAGGGATATTATCCAATGTCAGAATGATTTCTTCAGCTTTGAATCGGTGTTCTTCGTTTTTACAATAAAAATATTTTCCAGTGGGGGAAATCCAACCATCTTCTCCAAAACCTATATCTTTTGAAAGGGACATTTCTTTTTTGGATATTTCAACTTTAACTGTACTATCTTTTTTATTGTTATATTTCTCGAGTAATCTGTCTAATAAATCAAAATTAATGTTAAGCCGAGGATCAAAACCATGCATGGTTCTAACATATCTTAATTTTGCTTTTCTTAGAGTACACAAACCACATATTCCAATACTATTATCTGTCTCAAAAACACCATTACACAAAATGCTTTCTAATTAAGAACACCCCGACTAGTAAAAATTGAATATTCTTAAACTTAAAAACTTTATATTATCATGTAATAAAATAACAAAATATATATAAGTATGGAGAGTGATAAGAAAAAAAGGATAATTAAATAAACAAAAAATCTTACAGATTAATTATTTTAAAATACAGCTTTAAACATCTATTAGCGTTCTCAAACATTACACTGCTAAAAAGGAGCGAAACCATGTTCAAAAAAAAAAAAATTATATATTACTTCGATACCTTGAGAAAAACTCGGAAAAAAATTCCACAGTTTTTTCTTCTAAACAATAAAACTTGAAATCTCCCAAGAAAAAATTATATCTAATATGTTTATTAATTCTTATTTTTTAAAATATCCATCCAAAACAAGTAAGTTAAAAATGCTCAGAGTCTTTAAGAATAATCCTTTTAAACAAAAACCATCTATCATCACAATTAATCTTTCTGAAAATAAATAAAATTGTATAATCTAAAACTCCATTATGAAATTTAAACCCTAAGTCCTTATTTTTATTTATAAAATCCAAACTTCTTTCTTGAATTTGAGTAGCATTAAGAGGGTTTTCCTTTTGCCATTCATTTAATTCTTCCCAATCCTTAATCCGATTGACATTTGATCCATTCTCCATGCATAGTTCATATTGATAGTTATAATTAAAACCTCTCAAATAATCTTGTCGGGTGTTTAAAAAACTAGCCTTTTCTTGAAGAATAAGAGATTCTAATTGATCTAAATCAGAATGATTAGTAATAATTAAAGGAAAATCTAATTTATCATAAAAATCTTCTTTCATAATTTAAGTAGGAAATAAGAACTATTAAATTCTCATATGTATTTTTAGATATTTTTTAAGATTAAAGAAATCTATAGATTACTCATTTTAAAATACAACTTTAAATGTCTTTTGAAATCATCAAAAACGGAAATCTCACCATTCCAATTGGTAAAATCTAAATTTCCTATACAGCTTTCAAACATATTCGATATTGATCTACAAACATTTAGAATCTTTTTTTCTTTAGTTTTTAGAGGAGATCTACAAAAAATTAAAACATTATCATTGTTACAAGGAACTAAAGTAAAAAGTGAACCTGAACTCGTAAAAGAACTAAAATTTCCACCTGTCATTGTAGTACTAAATCCTTTTAAGGCTGATAAAAACCCCCCCATCAAAGCACTATTTACGCCTTTTTTTCCACTAAATGCAATTAAGGGAATGCCATCTTTGGTGAAAATCCAAATTGCTTCTATTGTCGGTGGTAAAAAATCTATATATGTATGCATCTATAATCTTATTCCTTAGAAACCTTAGATACCTTTGGAGCAGATTCTACTACAATTAACCTATACGTCTTATAACTTAAGTTAATAATCATAAATACAAATAACCCCCCGAAGATATATACAATTGCAGTCATAAACAAGATAACTTGTAAATCTCCAATGAAATTAAAAACTATATTTACGCCATACCCAGTTAAAAATATGCCAATCATTACTTGAATAAAACTCCACTTTTTGAGAACTTTACCACTTGGAAATATACCTTTAATCTTGTTTACAATCAATAGACTATAAGCAAAAAAAAAAATTCCCGCCACCGAACATAAAAGATTTATATAAAAAATTAAATCTATTGCCATTTTTTGTACCTAATTAACTAATAAAATAAAAGTAAAAATTAATATATATAAATATGATTACTTAATATTCTTAAAAATTAAACTCTCATAAATTTCATTAAAAAATAATTATAATTGAATAAAAAGCAAAAGAAATAAAAAAAGCAAAAGATATTCTTTAATCAATTATTGGTGAATTATTTATGTCTCCCCCTAAAAAAAAATATTGCGTGAATAACAAACGGTTAAGGGATAACAACAATTCTTTGAACAATAATGATTTTATTGACTTCGACTTGCAAGAAAAAGATGAAAAAAATGTATATATAATTAATACTAAAAAAATAAATAATGTATACGGAGAATTCCTAAAAGGAACGGTATCAAAAAACTTTACAGTAGAAAAATTAATCTTTATGGCAAAGACATCAGAAAAAACGGAGATAATAAATCAAGTCATCGAAATTATTTTTGAATTAAATCTCTCAAACAAAAAAGTCTTTAAATTCTTGGAAGAAATCAGTATATCATACGAAAACATAGATTTAAGATTAAGAGCAATAGAAGTTTTAATAGAAATATTCCCAGAAGAAAGTAGAAACCTCATTACATGGTTAATTGAAAAAGAAACAAATTATCAAGTCATCAATAAATTAAATAGATGTTTTCAAAATAAAAACCAAAATAACCTTAAAGATACAAAAGAAAAATTTGAAAACAAAACTGCCAATCTCTATTTGAAAATAAAATCGTATATTTTATATTTATATGATAAATTTAGCAGAATAATTCGTATAGATTATACTATAAAAAAAGGAACATTGCCGAAAGGAAATATTCACATTCTTGAAAAATTTGACAATGAAATAGAAATAAATATGAAAGAATTAATTCAAGAGAAAAATATATATTTTCAAGAAGATCACTATAAGAAATTTAATGAGCAAAAAATAATCAAATCATTGAAAAAGCGAATTGGGGGATTAATGATACCTTTTGAAACCGAAGGTAAGATTATATATTTAAGGAATTATAAATTACCTGCTAAAATAAAAAAAAACTACTTTGATCTATCCTATTTACTAATAAGATTTTTTTTATTAAAAGATTCTAATCTCAATATTTTTAATGATATTGAAATTAGGACTAGAAAAAGGATCTATAATCATAACCTACTTTTTAGACAAGTAAAAAATTTACATGAAAGTCTATCGAAAGAATTCCAAAATTTAAAATTGATCCCCATATCTATTTCGAGTCAAAGACAAATTTATTGGAAATCCTTAAACAGAAATTCAAAAATATTTTGGGAAAGTTTTTTGATGGCTTGTCTTGAAGGATTGCAAGATATTAATTTAAACAGAATCGATTTCCTTGAATAATGAAAAAAAGAAAAATATTTTATTTATATTTTGTAATAATCGGAGAACCTAATGATACCTACATTTATACTCAATTTTCTTATCACCTATATTAAATAGTCTTTATGTTAAAATAAAACTTGAGAAAGAATAATTGAATAGGGTTTAGAAGTTTAATAATTTCAAGGAAAAAATCCCAAAACACTAAATCTCTATTTTCAAAAATTCTTCAAAAATATATTGAAATTCTGATTGTATTTTGTCTATACTGAAATATGATTTTTTAAAGGGTAAATGTTCTGTTATTACTGAATTTATTTCAAAATAAATTAGATCATCTAATTCTTTAATAGAATAAGAAAACAACATAGTGTTTAATTTGGTAGCGTTATGAACCATTTTAATAAGTTTATGATCATCTTGTTTTGTATAATAATCAGAATATATAACCATGAAAGTAATATTCAAAATCTCGTTTTTTATAAATATTTTTAAGTTTTCTTCATAATTTCCTGAGAGATTTAATTTATCATTATGTTTTGAGAAGAAAAAAGAGTTAATTTCAACAATGTTAGAACCTTTTTTTTGCAAATGAATATTTTTAAATGTATTAGGGAAGTCTTTTATTAATGAAAGAACGTTCTCAATAATATTTTTTTCTTTTATTCCAATTATCAAATTCCCCTTTATTATTATAATAATGTATAATATTTATTATTAAAAATCTGATTGTTTTAGACTTTTAAATGAAAACTACTTATTTAATTAGTTCGAAAGATAATCTATTTTGGTTAAATTTTTCCACTCTTGAATTATACAATTTTTTATTTAACCACTTTAAAAAATTGAATAATTGATTATATATAGAACTTTGTAAACAACTAATTGGCCAAAAATAAGGTTTTCTTCGAAACTCCTCTAAAGAGGGATTAAAATCATAGCATAACTTAGTTGTTTTATGGTCAAAAATTTCAAAGGCTAGACAAAACTTTTTAAAATCTTCATGTGTATAATCTTTATTATATTCAAAATTACAATCGAAGAAATCCTCTGCGTAAAATATAAATAACCAAGAACTCGTTAGTGTTGACCCAAAATCAAGACCATTATCTATATCCATAAAAGGTTTCCCGAAAAGCTCCTTTAACTCATAATAGGAAGCTAATATGCCACTGTATTTAGCGAAAGGATTTCTATTATCCTTACTATAAAGAATATTGTAAATATTGTCATGTTGTTTTAAATTAGGAAACCTTAAGGTATAATCAACCTGTAATTCTCCCAAAGTCATTATTTCTTTCATATTATTACAATCAATCCAAAGAATATTAAAAATTTGTATTTTGAATAAATAAAAAAAACAATTGTATTTAAAACTAATTATGAATTATAAAAACTCTTCTTTTTAATCAGCTTACTAATAATTGAATAAATAATTGTTTTAACACTTCCCTGGAATGTATAATTATCTGACTATGAGCAAATTCTACATCATGTTCCCAATAGGTTTTCGCTAGAGAATAATAACTTTTTTTGAGAAATTTATTATATGATTTTTCATCTAATTCAAAATTACCATAATTGATAAAAATTTCATAAAATTTAAGTCTTTTACATTGAGAAAGAAAGCTAAGAAAATCTTCTTTTACATAAAAACATTTAAAACTCTCCATCGAACTTAAACTGTGAATTAACTTACTGATATGAATATTATTGAAAGAATTCTTAAAACACTTCCATTTGGAATCATCTAAATTTGTATTTAAAAAATAATTAATTTGAGGAAAGTTTTTTATATCATTTGCAATTATTCTTTCACTAATTTGTTCTAATACCCAACCATCTTGTTTAGCATTTTTAATGTAATCAAATAAAACCCCTATTGATTCTAATTGATTTACATAACCCCAATCTACATCTTTAGGAATTGAAATTTGTAAAACAACTCCTTTTTTACCAAGACGATCTTTATAATATTGAACATCATCTATGTTGTATGAAAGATATAAACCTTTACCAAACATCATTTCTTCAGATCTATGAATTCTGAAACCTTCATGCATAATCAGATTATAATTCTCTAATGAAGTAGCGTGATAGCCTGTAGTAGTAGGAATCTTTCTAAAATTTTTTTCACAAGACATTATAAATATTTTGTTTTATTTCTTTATATTAATTTATCTTAATTCTTTAAAAATAGTAATGAGATTAACAAATTAATAATTGAATTCTTCTCTATTTACTTAAAGATTAAGAAATTTAAAGCTAATAAGAAAAAGTTTTTTTAAGAATTGTATAATTATATTTAAATATTAATATCCTTTTCTTTTAAATATAGACTTAACTGATTGGTTATTTAAAACATTTAAATTATAGAAAAATGACAGAAATTGATGATAAAGATTTGGAAAAACTAATAAAAATTGCATATGTATGTATAGCTGAATGGGGTTATGATTATGGAAATCGTGAAAAAATGAATTTTATAAAAACATTGGTAATAAAATTCAATATTTCTATTTAATTTGAAATTTATTTCATCCATTATCTTAATAACTTTCCAATGAATTATTTATTTTACAAATTTAATAGTTTTTGAAAGTAAACCAAAATTTACCAGTATTGCTTTATATCTATCCCTAAAGAATTAGGAAAATGTTTAAGTAAAACCCCAGAACCACAGAAGAAGTCTACAACCTTCTTATTCTCGCCCACTACTTTAGATACAATTTCACTAAAAATCTCTGGTTTTTGCGCTGGATGTTTTCTAATTTTTTTAGGAACTGCAGGAGCTTTAATTATTTCTTGAAACATTCCATAAGAAACTCGACTACCTGAAGTATCTCTTTCAACCTTTCTTAGTTCACCTCCAAAACTGGATCGATTTGGTCTTTTTTTAACAGTTCCGTCTTTAAAACTAAATTTGTAATTTCCTTGCCTTAGAAATATAATATATTCAGTATGTCGTAGTGGTCGATTCCAAGAAATCCACGATCTATTTGGAGATTTATCTCTAATTAAGATAGTATGAAACTCCCAACCATATTGTCGACCATAATTAACTAAGTCAATACTATTAAGGTAATTACAAAAAGAAATAAGAAAACTAACTTTTTTAGTAGTAAAGTTAGCTAATTCAAAAAACTTTTCAAATGTGAATTCTTTTTCTCCTAGCTTTCCCTTTATTGTGTTTTTAAAAGGGATATCAGTAAAAACACCATCAAAATAATGTTCGAATCGAGGATCTGACAAAACAATAAAACAATCTCCAAGAACTAACTTGTTTATTAAAATATCTGCATTTATAGAACCATCTTTATTACCGATCAAATCTAATTGTTTATATTTTGTCATTATTATTTTAATAAAGATTATTATATTTAAAACTAAAGAGATTAATGGTATTATAATATCCGTATAATTTTCTTACTTGATAGTTATCATTCAAAAAATAGCTCTAAAAATTCACCTCCTGATTCCTGAGTTTTTTTTCAGAAACATGAAAAATATAATTAAATTTGTTAAATCATAATTTAGGGAAAGATATACAAAATAACAATAAAAAAGAAATAGAAATTAAATTTGAATATGATAATTTTCAAAGTGAAAAAAACTAAATAAATAATAAAAAAGGAGAGTAATATAAAAATAACACATAATATCTTTTTTAGAATAAATAAAAAAACGCTATTACTTATGCACTACTACAAAATCTTTCTAAAATCAACTGAAAATATTCAATAAGAAATGAAGTTAGATTATCCCAACTATTTCTAGCTTCGGAACTTTCCAATCTTGGAATTTCTAAAAAATCTTGTGTATTCTTAAAACAAATTTTATATTTTAAGATGTGTGCAATCTCATCAAACACCATATCAGAATTTTCCATCCATTTTTGTTCAATGAGCTTGATACGGATATTGAATCCCACCTCTCTTATTTTTTCTTGAAGAAATCTTCCTAATGCAAAATGAAAGTTCCAAAACTCTCCCGAACAATTATCAATTGTTGTTGCATAACCAATTAAAACGTTAGGTAAATCGCAATATCCATCTCTCTTTGAATACCTATCAAAAACCCATTCCGTAGGAGCCATAGGATATTTATCATCCCAAGGAATCGGAGTATAACCTTCTAAAAACTTTAGGAATTCATTACAAATAGATTCATTATCTACATCTAACTTATTTATGCTTAAAACCCCCATTTCTCTGACTTCTTTAATTGATTGTGTTAATTTTTGGACATCATTAAAACATGATGAACATATACCTTCATTCAGCATAAATTCGGTTTCATCGATAACTTGATGGCATTTAGGACAATAACCTTTCAAATCTTATTCACCAAATATTTTTTAATTTTTTATCCATATGGCCACATCGTAATTATCATCATCATAAACATTGTAAATTTTTGGATACACTTTAGTGTGAGCTTGATAAGTTTCCTTTACCTTGTTTCTAAAAGCAAAATAATGAATTTCATCATGATCACCTTCTAATATACATTTAAAACCAGCATTATTTAATAAGTCATCAGAAATGATAGGATAGTCACTATTTAACCAATCAATAAAAGATAAACCATTTAACAAAATATCTTGAATTTCCTTATCAAAACTAGAGTTATGCTTGCAATTATGAGAACAAAAAACTTCATCAGAATCGTTAAAATTTTCTTGGATAGGATATTTATATAGCTTCCCACAAAATTTACATGTGCAAAATAATTTACGAATCTTAATTACTTGGTTTAACCCTTTATCCGTGAACTTTACCATTATATTTCTCGTATCCAATTCAGAAGTAATCAATAACTCAATAATTTGATTTTTGATTAAAGACTTTAGATGGTGTGATACAACATCAGGAAAATAACCAATTTTTTTCCCAATATCACTCATATAAAAATCCTTTTTAGAGTTTTTTTTCAAATGTAAATTTTCGTATAAAATATTTAAAATATTAATTTCCGTAAAATGAAAATTATCAACCAAAGTGGATAATTCATAAAAATCAAAATCAGTCATACATCTTGGTTTTATTAAAAAATCACTAGGTTTAGAACAATCGAAATTATCAATCATAATAAATAAAGAAAATAAATATATATAAATAAAAAATACGTTTGAAAATTATAAATCTATCTGTATTCTAATTATCAAATAAAGTTATATTACCCTTTTCTTTCATTGAAAATAGGAAACGACTCATAAATACCATAAAAAAGACTTAGAAAGATTAAAAACTATTGAATATTTCTATTAATATCTTGAAATATGTTTTCTAAATCTTTCTTTAAAGAAAACATTAATTCAAATACATCACTCTTACCATCATTTTTAAGATTAAGAATACTTACTAATTCTCGAATTTTTGAACGAAAACATCTAAAACAAAAATATATATATCTGCCTTCTCTCGATAGTTCAATTGTAAATATATCGGAACAAGAACTACATTTAAAACTTCTAATACAATCACAACAAAAAAACTCTAAATTTCTACTTTTCCATAAGAATGAAGCTTCAACTACCGAAAACTTTTTTGAATTTATATGATAAAAATCAGGAAAAGTTAAAACTTTGTGGCATTTGATGCAATTTCTTTTTACTTCCACTTTAGGTTCGACTTCCTCTATTTGAAAATCATTTTCATAATATTCTTCATCTTCAAATTCATCAATTTGTATTAATTTTTTTTGAACAGCCTTTTCTAAAGTAATTTCATCTCCCATAAGACCAATATGATGAGTATTAGCATATATATCTAATTCTTTTTGTTTAAACAGACTAGCCAACTCTCGAAGAATTTTAGCATTTCTTTCCATAAATCCTGCCCATTTTAGTAAACCTTCTTGACTAGAATTTGAATTACTTAAAAAAGTATTCAGATCATCTCCTTGTTTCCAATGGAGGAAGAGGCTATAATATTTTTGCACCATTATTAATTACTTCATTAACTAAACTTAATTATTAAATATATACTTTTTTTGAGATTTATATATTATTATAGTTTCTTTTAAAATGTAAAATGATAAATAAGAAAAACAAACATCAATATATAAAATATCAGCCTAAAGAGAGATAACGGCAGAAAGATATAAAGAATGAAATGTATTTTCGCTTCCTTATTAGTTAACGAGCAGAACAATTAGTTAACGAGATAACTTTAATGGAAACACACACTTATAAAGCAAGAAAGATAATTAGAAAATAATAATATAAAAAAATATCAAAACTGATAATTTTGAAGGAAAAAAGATTAGATAAAATAATTTTGTTTCTTGAGAATAATAAAGAATTCAATAAAATTGATAACAAAGCTCCTTTTTTTATAGATTATCTCTATATTCTAAAAGAAGGTGATAATGTAAATATTGAGTTATTTAATAAATAAAAAGGAAAATCACTCTAAATTAATAACAAAAGATATTTTTTGAGGAAGAGAAAAATCTTTTTTAACATCTTTTATAAATAACCGTAATCTCCTTATCCGTAGGAATGATGGTTGCTATTAATTTATTAGTATCAAATAACTGAATTACTTTTTGATCTTGAGTAATACTATGGTCAGATATTATAATTTTCATGGTAAGTTATATTATTCATTAATTTTATTAGTAGACCTTATAAATTAGTAGGTTTGTCAATGCCCTTATAATTATAATTCCCTTTTTTTATTTGTTCAATATCTTCCTGAACAGCTTTATCATAATTTGGGTGACCTTTTTCTTTTTCACTGCATTTTATACATATCATATCTGTATTAAACATCGACATAATTAAACAATTTGCATCTTTAAAACATCTTTGACAACATTCTGGAAATAAATCATTAATCATTTTTATTGATCACCATTGTTTGCGTTCTTTATTTTCCATAATAATTATAATAATGTATTCAAATTTAAATGAGAACTCTGATTGAAAATAATGAAAACCTTTACATTTAGCATAAAAAAAAGAAAAAATCATAAAAGAAGCCTTGAAAATAGGAAAAAATCAACATCTTATAGTAGTATGAACTATTGAAAATGAAAAACCTTACATAAGTATAAGCAAAAAACCTTATATTTATATAAGGAATGAAGAAAAAAAATCATTATACGAGTATAAATAAAACCCCTAATATCAGAGAGATTTAAGAAGTACGGAATAAACAAGCACCCTAATTTAAAGCTGAAATATATTTATGAATAAAAACTTCTGCTATATAACTATATAAATAGTAAGAAGCCAATCATTTGGGTTATTGATAAAAAGATGGATTATATTGTCGGACATAAAATATGATGAATGTGTTATCTTCTTAATGAAATCTTTTTTAAATAGTAGAAGTTGTCTAAATTATAAAATGTTAAACAATCGTTGAAAATAACAAATAAAACACTAAATAAGATAATGTTATATGAATATTAAGAAAATCAAAACCCCATCATTTAGATTTAGTCTCAATTACTTTAAGCATGTCTTTAAAAATTTGTTCTGGGGTTTTTCCTGTATCTACTAATTTTTTAAATTCTTCAACATTTTTATATGCTCGATCAATATCTGCCAGTGTAATATGAATAGGTTGCCTCTCTTTATCTTTTTGAATATACATTTCTATTAAATAAATAAATTTTAGATTATTAATAATTTATTATTAAAAATTTAATTTAATTAAATCCAATCTATTCTAATCAGAAAATGGAATATAAAAAGACTCTTTATCTTTGTTGTAATGACGTTTCAAAACTCTATTTAAAGAATAAAAACGAGTCTCCACAAACGGATAAACTTCTCCGAAAGAAGCTATTCTACAACAGTCATATTGAGACATTATATTGAGACCTCTTTTAAAAGACTTTCCCATTGTTATCCATAAAAGAGAAGCAATCTTGACCGAGGGATTACAAAAATCTTTAGAATCATTTAAAATAAGATTAATTCTTCTATAATTCTCCATTAACATATTCAAATTAAAATTATATTCTTCCCTATATTTTTCATATATTTTTTTAAGAAGATCAAAACCATCAATTTGAGAAATTAGAAAAGAAAATAAAACAGTCTTATAAAGTTTCTTAATGTTCAAGTCTGAAAAATTTCTAATGAAAGGTCGAATTTTTAATAACAAATTTCCCAATGTTCTAGTAGCTACAATATGATCTCGATCAAAAGAAGCAATTTTACAGCATTCTTCTTGAGATAAATCTGTAATCAAATATAATACAGTTGCAATTTTACTAGCTATAGTACAATACGAAACATTTAATTTAAACAATATACTTTCTAATATCCGATAATTCTTTTCAAAAATATCTAAACTTATATCTTTAATTATTCTTTTTTTATACAATTCCCTTAATTTATTCAAACTAGGTTTACATGAAAGCAAAATATGGGCAGTTCTAGAATCTATATCTTTATTTTTAAAATCATTCTTTATTCCATCAATTAACTTCTTTCTATCTAAAAATAATCTATTTTTCTTAATTGCTATCACCTTAAATTTTAATACTATTAAATAGAATTGATGTTCTAAATAATCTTTATCTTTCTTTTCATATCTTCTTGAATATACTTCCTATTTAATAAATGATTTTAAATTTATATAAAAATTTAGATGTTAGAAGTCTAATATTTAAAAAATTTATTAGCATAAAAAACTATATTATTATTAGTTTAATTATATTTTTGCTGAAGTTTTACAATGAGTGCTTGTGATGGTTAAATACAGAGAATATATAAATAAAAATACAGAAGAAAAAAAAGACAATGAAGAAAAAATCTGTTTAAGACCAGATCAATTACAAAAATTACTAAACAGTAAACCAAAAAAAGAAAAGAGAAGCGAAAAGTTAAAAGAGTATGCTTTGATCTCTGTCCTAGGATTTTTGATTTGGGCCATACTTACAGTAATAATCTGGAATATTATTGTTTAATCTATTCCTTTTAAACATAAATAAATCGAGAATTTGCGAAAGTTCTCTGGTTTAATTAGTAGTTGTTAAATATATAAAATTAAAATCTTGCTTCATTTTAAATATCCTAATTCTTATATTTAGAAAAAATATCAACAAATAAAATATTTAAATAAATAAAGATGGAAAAATTGATAATTTACCATTTCGTGTTAAATTCTTCATAAAAGAATTTATAATCTAATTTACCATTTGGTAGCTTTATAAGAGTTTTAATAAGGACATTATAAAAACTAGTAGTATAGTAAGATCTCCAAGTACGAGAATCAAACCGAACTCTAAGACACCCATAAGAAATGCATCTATTTAGTTCATCATCTAAAAATTTATTAAGTACTTGGTGGACTTTTAGACGGCCATCGATATCATATTTATCAAATCGAACGAGATTTATCCTCTCAGGAGGAAAAAATTTATTAGCTTTATTAGCGGTACTTGTAAATGAATTGACAAAATTAGAAAAAACCTTCTTATTGTGAATTTTAAGATTATATAAGAACTTTTTATTCTCAATTTTTTTTATATAAGATTCTTTATTTTCTTGACAAGCAAAAACTTGATATTCTTTAGATATTTCAACCCCATTGTCTAACATACTGTAGAGATAAGTGCATCTTGAACAGTCAAATAAATCTGAAGCTTTTATTATTTTACCTTTATTTAATTTAAAAGAAAGCTTAGCATCTTCTACTGTTTCATACCAAATGGTCTCACAATTATGTTGTAAACCGAGACAACAATACCCCTGATTGTCTGGAGTCAAAGAAATACTGATAAGGACAAAATCTCCTTTAAACTTAAATTCCTCATAATATAAGGAAAAATCAGAAGTAGTGTACTCTAGACTCCATCCAGATTTGATAAAGTTAAAAATATTTTCTTGCAATTCCGTTTTATTCTCTCTAAAACGAAATTCTAGATGACTTCCTGCATAGAAAATAACAGAAAAATAAAATCTTTTAATAGGATCAAAAGTATAAACGATTACACTATTAAAATAATTTAAATAGCTCAAAACAACATATCGGTGAGAATTAATATATAAAAAAGGTTCTGTATGAATCAAATCAAAAGTAATATGGTTATTATCAAACTTTACATCTAAGAAATGACCATCGTACTCACCAGTATTAACAGTAACCGCAGAAAGAGATTTAAAGAAATATCGTAATCCTAATACTGAATTATTAAAAAGGGGGAATAAAAATAACAAAGTGCTGCTGAAACCTAAAGACTCTAACTCATCTTCTGAAAGATAACTTAAATAATTTTGTTCAAACAGAAAAGCGCGTACTTTCTCATTTCCTTCTGAGTATCTAATTCCAATCTCTTCCTTAAAAACTTTTTCAGCTTGTAAATCATTTATTTTAACTAACTCTTTCAATAAAGGAAAAGCTAAACTCCTATGCAGAATCCGAGTATCGTAGCCATTCTCAACCCAAGCTTGTAAATTTGAACAATGTCCCCAAAACTCTTCTTCAGGAGCAATCTCAAACAAGTTAATATCATCTCCTTCTAAACTTTTGTCTAAATACTCTTCCATTCCATCAATCGAATCAACATCTTCACTACATTTATCATTTGTATCAATATTCAATAAGAGATATTTACATTGTCTAAATCTATTATCATTAACATAAATAATAGTCTCATTCTCCTCAAGTCTAAGAGTAATATAGTCATTTATTCTATATTCTACTTGAAAATCTGTATTTTCAACCAAATTTCTAAATGAAAACTCCATTCTTTAAATTAAATATTTTCTAAAAGTTTAATATTAATACCTAATTCTCTAGCGATAACAAATAAAGCGTCTTTTTCGTTTACTAAACCTTTTGATGCATTCTGTTTTTCGATAACTAAATCAAAAATCTCTCGATGAGTCAAGCCAGTAGACGCCTTAATTTGGTTAAAATAATTCTCAACATTTATATGTTGCATTTTATCTTTATATTTTTGAATTTCTATTCTTGATTTTATTAATTGATTTAAAATCTCAGCAATTCTCGAAAAATCTTTTTTAACCTTTTTGCAAATTAATCTTAATTCCTCGTCTGTAAGTTCATCTAAATATCCACCGCTAATTAAAAAAAGAGAAACATGTTCATACCCACTTGTAATTCGCAAATAAATTTCGTCTTTATATGCTTTTTTAGCCTTTTTATCACCAACTTTAACCAATCTTTGAAGTAATGGAAATGCTAAATTACTGTGTAACAATCTAGTGTCATAATCATTTTCCACCCAAGCTTGAAGATTAGAGCAATGCCCCCAAAATTCAGTTTTTGGTGGAATAGAAATAATATCCCCCTCATTTGAATGATCATAAAACTCTGCAATTTCGTCTATGCTATCTATTTCATTATAACCCTCAATTTCTGATTCTGGGATATTTAATAATAAATATTTGCATTGACTGAAATGCTTTTTCATTACATAAATATTAGTTTCATTATTTTCAAATTTTAATGTAATAAAATCATTAATTTTATATTCAGCAGAATCAAAAACGTCAATTATTTCAATAAATTCCCAACAAATTGAATCATATTTTACAAGATGATCTTCGATAGAAATATCTACTCCACAAAAAGAAGCTAAATTCTTTATCCAATCCTGAACAATTTTAGGCGTATCATGAGAAATCGACCAAATATTAATTCCATTAAGATCTTCCCTAAGAGAATCTAATAGATAGTTATTTTGAATCGGAAATGGATGATCAACTAAAAACTCATCCAAATCATCTTCAGTAATAATTTTATTTAAATGAATTATATTGTTTTCTGATAAAACTATTAATCTTCTTTCTTTTCTTATACCCATTTTTAGTTCAATCCTTATAAAATACCAAATTATTACTTCTTTAAATAAAACTGTTTATCTTGCTTGAATTCTATTCTACGAACCTCAATCCAATTACTATTAAAATATCTTAATTTTAATTTAATAATAATTTTATCTATATCTGGGTTGTTAAAACATGTAGTACAAATCCACCTATGACGATTAATAAATTGAGGTTTGACAAAACTATTATTATCAATAACTTTTTTTATTTCCTTAAGTTTTTGATAAACATCCTCTATATTATCTATGTTAATGCTAATATTTCTCAAATCATTATCAAACGCATTTCTATTAATATGTAATCTATACTGGAATAAATATTGCGGTATAATGGAACGAGTATAATGATCAGAATGACTTTCATAGCCTGAACCTTGATATTCAAGTAAAGACAAACTTTTCAAAATATCTGTTTTATTACATATGACACAAGAAATATCATAAGCATCCTCGGCATTTATATAAAAACCAAAAGGCTTCAATTTTTCAACACATTTATTAGCAAATGATAATGGTAGCCACAAATCTCGCTTTATTTTATATAACGTAAAAATAATTTTCAAATCTTTAACTTCTAAAGGATAATCATCTACCTTGTTTTTAATGAACCAATCAATATAATTAAGATCTACTCCATTTCTAGAATTTAAGAATTTAGAAATGACTTGATCATGTTCAAAATTCTCTAAACAAAAATTGAAATGATTATTAACCTGAATAAAATATTTCTGTGTCTTTAATTCATTTTCTTTTTTCTTAATACTTTCTAAAGATGCCATAATAATTTAGGACACTATCCTATTTAAATAAAAACATTAAATTCCTCTATTGAAATATAATGTATATAATAAAGTAACTTTAAATGTTATTTATAAATATTAAGAGATTAAATAATTTCACTTATTTATAAAAGTATCTTTTAGATTTTATGATATATCAAAACGTATTGACAATGTCCAATGTGAAGAAAGAAAAATCATTAATTGATTTGGTATATCCCCTAATTCCAATAGGTAAATAATAGGAGCAAATCTCTGGGGAATAAACTTTTCAAATAAATGTTTTTTTCCACAATTGATCTTATAATCAAGAAAATCATTTTTATACTCTGCATTAATATATTTATATAAGTTCTCTTCTGCTTTGTTTAGAATCGAAAAATCATAAGCAGTAATAATATTTGCATTGTTAATACAAATATCATCTTCTTTAAAATTCCATGAACGGAAATCATCAGAAAGTAATAGATCAGTAAAATATGTTTCATTTAAATCCTTACATTTAAAATAAAATCCATCATAATCTGTGCTTGTAATCCCTATAAAATATCCATAATAATATTCATCAATTTTTATATAGCATAAACCGATACGTAATTCATTTAAAAGTGAAAACTCAATATAAATATTTACGTCTTTATGTTCTCGAAAAATTAAATAACGTGAGAAGAACATTTTAGATTGCTCATTGAGATGCAAATCTAAAAAAACATTTTCTATTTCTTCAATGGTAAAAGTTTCTAAATAATTTTCTTTAATAAGATAATTAATTACCTTTTTATTATTACTTTGCAAACGGTAAATTATTTCATCTTTAAAGACTCTTTTTGCTATATTATCGCCCGCATGACTTAATTTTCTTAATAATGGAAAGGCAAGATTTCGGTGAAGTAAACAAGTATTATAATTGTTCTCAGCCCACGCTTGTAAATTTGAACAATGTCCTATGAATTCTTGTTCTGGACTAATATAAAAATTATGAATCTCATTTTCTTCTAAATCATTACCTAAAAAGTTTTCAGCTTCATCGATAGAATTTATTTCATTATAATATAGAATATCATCTTTGGGAATATTTATTAATAAATATTTACATTGTATAAATAATTCATTATCAACATAAATATTTGTAGTAAGCTCTTTTGCATCAATATTACGTTCTAATCTTAAAGTGATAAATTTATTAATTCTAAATATTTGCTCAGAGATTATTTGACACCTCTAAAATATTTTTTTAATATGAAGCTATATATAATTAATTATAATGGAATATTTAAATTTGAAGAGAATTTAAAAATCTAACTATTCTTGAAAACTTTTTGTATAGTTTTATCCTTAAGGTTTGAATTCCTGACAAACCCCATAATATCTTTTGTATCATTACAAGCGTGGAGTCTTTCAACCCACTTACGATAAAATCCGCTAGTCTTAAATCTTATATTAACTAAATAATTATAGTACTTTTTAGGATATGGGGCCAATTCTTTTGCCAATTCGATTTCTTGCAGAAAGTGATAAATATTATGAATCAAACGATCAGAAAATCCTGATTTCAAACTATACATAGCCTTCTTTTGAGAAAGGCTTTTTCCTTCACATTTAGGACACTCACATCTTTTTAAATAAGGATCAAACTTTGATTTCCATTCTGTCACTCCAAACTTTGCTCTTCCACTTCCTATATATGCTTCGGGAATACCTTTGTCATGCCGATCACCTGCGAAACATAACTTGTAAAAAGAAGCTTTTAATCTTGCCCCGCTAGAATCGAAATGAGTCAACCCGGCAAAAACACATAGATGAAAAGAAGATGTCCCAGAAGCCCCAAGAGCATGAAAATTGACGTTTTCAAATAGATGACGGTGAGTATTAATAAATCTTGAAACTTGAACCATTTTATCAACAATAATCGATTTTTTAATGCCTCTTTGCATTAATAAAGGAAAGAAAGAACCGACCATGATTAAATCCTCATTTGACTTCATTACAGGTCTAAAAGCTAGCTCAATTTGTTTTTGGGAAAAACCTTGAATTATGTGGCAAATTGATAAATCTGGTGCTAATTTTCTCATTTTAAGTAAATTAGAATTTGTATCTAAAATATTGTTTTTAATTTTTTCTTGAGAATCAAGTGGATTTGTAATTTTATCAATTACAGCAAAATGGTCAAAAGAATCTGAACCAAACGCGCGATAAACTTCAATGCATTTTTCTATATCTGGATATTCTCCGTTCTTTTTAAAAACAGAATAAGAGCCACTATCAGCCCTGTTCTTGTTTGAACCAAAATATCTTACATAATTATTGAATCCTTTTTCTCTAATATTATCTAACTTTTTTTTCTTCGACAACACACTTGCAGCGGAAAACATAAATTTAACATTCTTATATGACTTTACTTTGGCCAATGCTCTTTTATTTGAAACGACGTCGCCAACAAATCCTTCAATGCTTTTGCTAATCGACTCTGACATAATTAAAATTAGAATAACATTATATTTCTTTTATTACGGAGTATGAAATTATTAATTTCAATTTGATTAAACATGTTAATCATAAAAAAATTACTTATTTTTAAATCTAAATATTTATTTGTTTTTTTTATAATATTCTAATAACACTTAAATGATTTAATGTTCTTAATCATTTAAATTAACAAAAGCCATTTATATATTGTTTTTATTTATTCCTTTAAAATACTAAAAGGGATAAAATAATGGGGAAAAAATATCGTAACTCATATAGGAGATTTTTACATACTGAGGCATGGAAAAAATGCAAGAAAAGAGTCCTAGAAAAAAGAAGAAGAAAATGGGGGAAAAAGGGGTTAACCATACCAAGGAATAAGTTTTGATGTGATAAATGTAAAAAAGTCAAAAGTATAGTGAATGCAAAATATCATCATAGTAGTTATACAAATTGGTATGGGGGGAATGGATGGGATAATCCTAGCAATGTAAAAATAATTTGCTCTCAATGTCATGATTGGATACACAGAAAAAAAATCAAGAAAAAGAATAAAGAAGCATACCTTCGAATTAAAGACAAAGGAAAACCATAATCGTTAATATTAAAAAATAATAATATAAAACTTAACCCAAATCTAATCGTAGTTAAATCTAATTGGTCTTATAGATTTTAAATATTCTTACATCGTTTAAGGTCTTAACTGATTAAATTTAATTGTAAGTAATATAATTATAAAGTACAATCCCCCAAAAAAGAAATTGAATAATATTATTTTCTTTAAAGGTTTTATTGAAGAAAAAATTAGCAAAACGTAATTGGAAAGATTTAATAAAGGAGAAAAAAATGCCAATGAAAAAAGGTGTAATAAATATTAAACGAATTGCTAATATTTTCTATTGTCTAATAAAAAGATAAATATTTAAATTTTCTCTAAAAACAACTTTGTTCAATGAAAAAAAAAATAATCTAAGGCAAGAACAAAAGTAAAACTATGTATTTTACAATGAAAAAAGATTCTGTCTTTTATTATATTAATTATAATGATATTATGGAATAAAAATAAAAAATATATATAAAACAAAACCCAATTCTTTATTGATAAAACACATAAAAAATAATATATTGTGAAAATCATCGCATATCATGATGAATTGAAAAGATATGGAAAGATAAAGAAAAGATTATCTTGGTTAGGTGGTTCTACATTAGGTATTGTTCTGTCTGGTATTCTAATTCCCTTATTTGTAAAATATATTGAAACTTTATTTCTTTAAGAGAGATTTTATTTTTTTTAAAATTCTTTTTGTTAGTTTTTCGGGATCTTTGAAATTGAATAAGGGATTTAATTTACCTTTATTCCTAAAAAACGAATGTGATAGAGAATCATAGTTAAGATTATAAAATCGTTTTATTTCTGAATACCTCATGGAAGAAACTTGTTCTCTTGTTAACTTTTTATCTAAATGCTCATTTTCATTAAGTTCTTTAATTACCAGAGATAGATTATCAACTTTCATTTTATCACCATTTTTATTAATTTATACTCACTATACATTAAATATGGAACGAAAATTTTAATTTTTGTAATTATGATAAATTTGTCGGATTATTTTAAATAAAAAAGCATTAGTTATCTAACTAATGGTTGAGCAGATATTTAAGGTTTTTGGAACAAGAAACTTACCAGAATAGTTTTGAGATTATTCACCATAAGAGACCAATTGTTAATTGTGATGACCTACACAACCGATGGATTACCAGCGTTGCTTTGATTCCTTCGTTCTAAGTTTGGAGAAACTGAAGAAACAATGGAACTATCAATTCACAAGTAATAGAGGCTTCAGCTTTAATATGTAGAAAAATTCTCAATTACTAGAATCGGTTAAGCTCTTAAGAATATTATAATATTGTCGAAAACAATTCTGAATGGTAACCCTAAATTATTGTATTTTTAATTTAAACTTTTTGGAAAATTTTGAGATCTTTAACCAAAAGATTAGGAAAATAAAATCTAAGAAGGAATAATAAAGTTATTTGATATTATTTACAATTACGAGAACTAATATTGATATTTGACAAGCAATTTAATCATCTTAGTCATTACAGCAATAGTCTTAATTAGTGTTGGTGTAGCTGTCGCCATTATCTTTTAATTATTTATTGAATGGTTTTTTTTCTTTTACAATTTTCTATTGTTCTCCGCCACAAAATTCGCAATACTTCGTGTTTTGATTCTTATCTTCAAGATTACTTGAACTTGGTATATTAATATTTTCTTATTTCACGGTTAATGTTATTTAGGCGACTCTTAAGCATAAGAAATCCTTTTTGTTTTAAGAATAGATTATTATGAAGTGGAATCAAATAGTGAGAAACTTTATGGCAAATTAAGTCAATGATATCAATTAATAGCAATATAACCATATTTCTTAAAATATAATCCCTCAGTATTTTTGTTTTCTGAGTCATAGTAAAAGACAAGAAATAAATCATGCGAAATTTTGCCCAAATTTGTTATATGAATTATCGCTTCAGAAAAAGCCTTATACCGTTTAAGTGAAGTTCCTAAACTAACATGTTTTCCTTCTTTCCAATTTTTCCATTGTTTTTCAGAGAAAATAAAAAATATCTATAAATCTAAATAATTACAATGATTAGGTTTATTGAATTATTGATTCAATATATCTTGTGAAAGTAAATACGTGTAAAATTAGTTAAGATTAAAGTAATTTTAAGTTAAAGGAAAAAACAAATAAGATTCTATTATTCATAGAAAAACAAAATTAGAAAAAAAAAATAATTAATTTAATTAGAATATTCAAAAAATTGATCTTGTTTTAATGTAATGACTAAAGAATTACAATGAGGACAATTTCCATCTGTAGTCTTGGCAATAATCGTTTTACATTTAACACAAACCGGCAAAGAGGCTTTCAAACTAACACCCCTAAAATTATAAATGCTATTGCCATTATCATTATGTTCACTAGCTATAACCATAACCTCTTCTAAACTTAATTCCCTTAATTTGTGGTAACTAAAATCTGAAGTAGTATGCATAATCTGTTCGATATAACCTTCTTTTTTTGCATCCTCAAGATTGTCTGCTTCAAGATCCATTGTTATATGAGAGGAGCGTTCATAATAATAAACTTTATAATGACCAATAAAATTAAAACTTATAGGAAGTATTGACATAAAAGAAAATAGTTAATAAACATATTTAAAGATTAAGAGACAATAAAAAAACAAAAAAAGTTTCAGGACAATATGAATTGCATGACAATCAAAAAAATCATAAAAAGAAGCAAACTATATTTAACTTTAACCATATCTACATCTTAATTGTTCGCTTTTTTCAAAACAAAGATGTAAACCTTTCCGCAAACAAAATTGCTGTTTACCCATTAAACATGCCCGACAATAAGGATTCTTAGAAACCCTAAACAATCTTTTTTGAACTAATTTTGGAATCTCTTGATCCATATTCATTCTCTTTAAAATATAACTCAGTTAATGGAGGAAAAACTTTCATAAATAGAATTTTTAGTATTTAAATGAAACTTGACCTGAAAAATAAATTCTTGTAATTCAAAATATCGTTGATTTAGAGTTTGCATATATTCTTCAGTTATATTATCCGAATAAAAATTATTATCAATAAACTCAATTGCGTCGGCTATAGTATTTAACTGTTCGACTAATTTTTGAAGATCACTAAAAATGAAAATCGGAATTAATGAAAAACTTCCTACATTAGTTAATAAAATCTGACCTTCATCTAATATCCTATTAATCGACCGAAAAACTCCTTCTCTGCGATCTATTAACTTCTTATCAAATTTTAAACAAATAATAATATTGAACTATTCTTATTTTTAAAATATAATTATCAATAGAGTAAAAAATTATATGACTTGATTTTTAAATAATTTAATGAAATCTGTCAAAATAGCTGTAGTAACCTGTTGGGGAGAAAGACTGTCTTCATTTGCATCATTTACATACTTAAACATATCATGAAAACTATAACCGAGATAATCAATTCGTTTGACTAAAGGCTTTCTTCTGGAAAAATGACTCTTTATGTTGTCTTTAATTATTCTATCATAAATATTATCTGATTGTATATCTTTTTTTTATAATAGATCTTTTTTCTATCCTTCGAAACAGATATTGTATTTCCTGAAGAGTCTTTATTAACTTTATCATAATGTTCTACTACCAAAACCATGTTTTCATGGAGATTAACAATTATATTATACTTGACATTATCACGTATAACAGTCTTCATTCCAATTGAATAATCAACTATGCCTATACGATCGTGCAATAATAAGCCGTTGTCAGTATAATTAATTTTATTTATTGACATAAAAAAATAAAAAAAAACATGATATTTAAAGATTAAGAGACAGTAGTAAAAATAAAACCATTCCAAATTTTGAAAAAGTTCTCTAATCATGGAAATTTATAGACATCTTATTATTTTAGTTTAATAAAACAATTCATTTTTAAATAGTCTTAAAATCCAAAATAAATTTAGAAAAATTACTATCATACGAAAAAGAGGGATTTATTTTTTTACCATCTAAAAAATCTCGTTCTTTATAGCATTTATTCATTTCATGATCACTATTTTCTATCCAAACATAGACATAAGGTAAACTTAAATAATCTAAATGGATTTCGATAGAATTTAAAGCAAAATTATAATTCTTACTCTCTTCTTTTATTATATCAAAGACTTTGGCAATTAAATTCTTTAATCCATTTTCAAATCTTAATTTATTTGGAAAAACAGAAATAAATTTTTCAGGAAGCCCTTTTTTACAACTCTCTTTATATAAGGCTATAATTTGATCATCGTTAATTATAATTCTCATTCTGTTGTCCTTAAATAATTAACATTCTAATTAATAAAATTTTATCTTTTTAGGTATATAAATTTTAATGATAAATTATCATAAATACATAAAAAAAAAAATTAGAAAACTTCAATTTTACAGCATTCAATAAAATCTAAAAAAGTCATATTATTAAAATGAGCTTTCATATCATTTATTAATATCTCAACCTTTTCCTCGCCATTAAATTCATCATCAGTCATACCCCAATCAGAAGAACAGAGTTCATAGGAAAAAACAATCTTAATACTTTTACCATCTGGTAAAGATTTTAAGCGTTCCTTAACCAATCTTATCTTTTTTACACATTTAGAACAAAGAAACTTTCTATTTTCTAATTTTAGACTATTTACATCAAACCATTTATAACATTTTTGACATGGAGCTTTCATTTTTTTATCCATTTATAAAATCATCCCGAATTTGCTTAATTTTATGTAAATTTAAAAAAACCTTCAACGACGTACATTCTTTACAACTGTATTTATTATGGATAAGGATTTTTAAATCCTCAATAAGATAATATGCCAAAAGTTCTTTTTACTCATCTTTAGTAAAATCGTCAAGAAATACAGAATTATCTCTATCTCCTCCTATTGAAATTATTTCCGGAAATCGTATTGGAACGTCAGTATTTATTTCATACTCGAATATTAATTTCATAAAATATGTTTTTTTTTTAATTAACCAATGAAGATTATCTTAAGAAAACTAATCTATATATCATAAATAAAATATAGGGGTATGCCCAATTACTAATTAGGATTACCAAATTAATACAAAAAAACTACAGAATAAATATAAGAAAAATACAAGATAGTTACATTTTAGTTATAAAAACAAAAAATAATTCTGCTATAATAACCCCAAACAGAATACATTCTTTTTAAAAAATGTCTAAGGACATATATTTTAAATATAATTTTGATTTATATGAAATTAATAATCTAAGTAGGTGTTAAAACATCAGCAACCAATCAGATATAAAAAAATTTCTGAAGGTAACACATGAAGAAAATAATAATGATTTTAATTATATAGCGGAAAATTCAGATCGTTATGAGAAATTATCACATAAAAAAAAGATTAAAAGTTCCCAATGTTACTTACCTCCAATAAATCGTTCCTTTGATAGTTCTTTGAATAAAAAGTGGTTCTTTGATATATATGGATTTTTACCACTTAAAAATAAAGAAGTTCTTTTTGTTCCTTGTGCAAGTGCCTTCAAAACAAGAGAACAATGGAAAGATAAGGAGAGTGGCAAAATATATGTAGGGAGAAAATGGATATCTAATGGACAGACACATCAAACTATGTCGACATTGATAAAAAATCCTTTATTTGACTGTATTATTGAATCAGAACCTTGTGTAATAATACCCAAAAGATTAGAAGCATATCATCCTGACTATAATGTTCCAGTAGAATGTTTAAGTGTTCAAGGCGAATTAACTTTTATAGAGAGATTGGGATCTTGGTTAAATTATATGAAGCGTGAACAACCTAAAAGAAAATATATTTATTTTTTTGGCGCTACTCATCATTATTTTATATTACAATTTGCAAATATTTTTGCTAGAAAACCATTTGAAATACTATTTAGGGTTCCTAAGGGAGGAAAAGCATATTATGGTAAGGAAGCAAAAATATTTTTAAATGAAATAAAATCATTTCTAAATGGGGGTAAAAAACCTCAATGTCGTTCTCCAAATTTGGAAAACCATTTAACATCAAGAAACCGATATACTAATTTACCTATACTAGTAGCGGAAATTTTGATGCAAGTCAAAGCCAAACGTAGAAGGGAAAATCCAATTTTTGAAGAGACACGAGTCGATGTATGCACGATTGAAGAGTATTTTACCGGATTTTCACATTTATATCCAGTCTCAAAAAACGATAATATTAAGATGCAGAAATTAGATTTATTTACACCTAGTCGAGAAATAACCATATTAGATAGTAGATTATTGAATTTGAAAATAAGTGTTTTAAGAAGTATTTGTAAGCAATTTGAAATTCCAGATTCCCAGTTTAAATATTTAAAAAAGTCAGCCTTAATAATGTTCATCCAAAATCATTCAAAAATAAATTTGGGAAATGCCTTAACTTCATTGCAAGTATAAAACCTTAACAATATTTCTTACTGTTAGAAAATTATCTGTAATTCTTGGAATAATTGAAAAAATCACAATAAAAAGCTAAGCTGAGTTTCGATCTTATCAATTATATTGCACTCATTGTCAATATCTAAAACAATAAAAGGACATGTGACATATTCTCTAAGTCTATCATACCATTTTTTTTTTAGAAATACAACTAATCTAGCTTTATCTATTAAAGGTTTTGTTAGAATGACGGCATTTATATTTCCCGCACCACCATAAGACGTATTAGCTTGAGTATAATGCTCTGCAACCATTCTAGCTGTACGACCACCTCCAGATATAAATAAAACAAAATTATCTTTTTCATAAGAATTGTGAAGTAAATTCGATCTATTTTCACACATATTTATCTACATAATGATTAATCTTTTATTATATGATATTTTTAAATATTTTTAAAGTCTGAGATAGCGCTATTCTTTACTTCTCTTACAAGAAGTCATCTTTATATTCTGTCTTAAAAAATAGCAATATTAAGATATAGAAATCGATTTTATTATTTTAAGTCATAGGAATAATAGAAAAAATAGATGTGGCTTAAAAAATCATTCAAAATCAATTCTAATTAGTAAAATAAATGATTTGTGTTAATACATACTCATAATTGTCAATAAAAAAAAATAAATAAAAATTAATTCATAATTATATTATTAATATCTTTTAATCTTTTATAGACATCTACGCCTTTTTCTGTAAGTTCAATATACTTAGAACCATTGTTTTGCTGTATTTTTATAAGTCCTTTTTCAATTAATTCATCCTTCACTCTAAAAAAAGAATTGTAATAACTAAATGTATTTAATTCATTGAAAAAATTATCTTTCTCGATTTTATGATCTTTTTGTTTTTGCAAAATATAAAAAGTTTCTCTAAACCCTTTTCGTTTCATTAAATTTATTAATTCATTAAAAATCAAAAGTAATACCCCGAATTAAATTATATATAAAAAAAGATAAAAAAATGTTAAATACTTTATCATTTCAAAAAACAAGAAAATCGGAATTTAAAACATTATTGATAAAATTTAATTTCATTTTGACATTCTAGGCATGATACCCCTTTCTATAGATCCCAGATCAATTAAAATTCCGAAACAAATTATAATAGGAATGAATATTAATATTATTTAAAATATCGATCTCGAATTCAAACCAAGAATAAAACTTTCCTTTCTCATCTATTATGTTGTTCCCGACAACTCTATCTTTCTCGATTGACCACTTAAATAATAAACTTCCTTCATGGGGGCAATCTCTATCAAACGGATAGTTTTCAGTATTAGAATTACCAGCATGAATATCTTCTATAAGATCTTTTGCATTGTTGTAAGTTTTACAAACATGAGTCATACATAACCAACAAGGATAATCAGTAACAGAAGTTTGCCCTATAATTTGACCTTCAATATAAAAGTCTCCCTCTATATGGGTGAAATAAATATTTAAATCTTTAAATTCAGCAAAATCATTTTTTAAATTCATAGTATTATGAGAGCACCCCTGAGCGAATTCGAATAAATGTTTTATATATTCAATTTTAGATTTAAATCTTTTAATATCTCTTCTATAAATAGATCTTCTTAACAAATGAGTAGGTAATAAAGAAATCTCTTTTAAAGCTGATCTATATAACTTTAATCTTTTCATCCACATTTCTTTTGATAATGCTACGTAATAATTGAAAGACATGATAATAGTCCAATATTTACATTTTCAAGAATAATTTCGAAATAAATTCTTATAGCTGTGATTTAAACATTTTTGCAAGATATTCATCTTAAAACTCTCCCAATCGTAGGTAAAATTGAGATGATCAATTATGAGACGATGTTTTATTTTATCGGGTTCGATTGCCCAAATAAATTTTAGTTCATTTTCAATAAACTCACCTATATATTCATCTCTAGAATAAAACTCACCTTTTTCATCAAATTTAATATCACAGATAGTAGGGTGGTTTTCTAGATATGAATTACAAAAGCCTCCCACTTTATTTTTGATCTTCTCTGCTGAACAAATAAGTGTGTTTGCCCCATATAATAACGACAAAGCAAAAACAGCTCTTTTAGAATAGAATTGTTCTAATCTACGATTCTTTTCCTCCCATTTAAATTTATAAGCTAAGTTTGAATTCTCAAATTTAAATTTTCTATAAACAACTTGTCGTTCATACCAATCATATTCGTTTATTTTGGCATAAAATTTTAGATTCATTAAAATGCAAGAAAAATTATTTTTTAATATTAGTATAGGAAGAAGAATTTATAAATCTTTAAGATATAATAGAATTTTAATA
>SDBV01000741.1_pt1 | contig 47326 bp, 31 predicted proteins | sample 2277081 | NCBI WGS metagenome assembly SDBV01 (sample SAMN10402039, study PRJNA504765) | marine sediment metagenome | isolation source: marine sediment core GS10_PC15, 223 cmbsf | place: Arctic Ocean: Southern Knipovich Ridge | collected 2010
GTCGGCTCGTCACATCCTGGGGCTGGAGAAGGTCCCAAGGGTTGGGCTGTTCGCCCATTAAAGTGGCACGCGAGCTGGGTTCAGAACGTCGTGAGACAGTTCGGTCCCTATCTGTTGTGGGCGCTGGAAATTTGAGTGGATCTGCTTCTAGTACGAGAGGACCGAAGCGGACAAACCTCTGGTGTTCCTGTTGTGGTGCCAACTGCATCGCAGGGTAGCTATGTTTGGAAGAGATAAGCACTGAAAGCATCTAAGTGCGAAGCTCACCTCAAGATGAGATTTCCTTTAAGGGTCGTCAAAGACTATGACGTTGATAGGTTGCAGGTGTAAAGACAGTGATGTCAAAGCTGAGCAATACTAATTACCCGTATGCTTTTCTTTCTTTTTTTTATTAATTTAATCTTATGAACTTTCTTTTGATATGTTATAATAAAAGTGTCTGTTCATAATGTCAGGAATATATTTAATTTTATAAAATCCAAAGCACCAAGTCACAAGTCTCAAGTCCCAAGAGCGTTTGATTCGCCTTAGGCGGATAGGATTTGGGTCTTGGAATTTGGGACTTGGAGCTTTATATTATGAACTTAACTTTATGAATGGACTTTAATTTAAGGTGATTATAGCAATGGGGTTCACCTCTTCCCATCCCGAACAGAGAAGTTAAGCCCATTAGCGCCGATGGTACTGCCATACCAGGTGGGAGAGTAGGTCATCGCCTTTTTTTTTTAATCCCGTCCCGAATACTCGCATAGCGACTAATCGGTGCGGGATTTTTTATGTTACCATTTTATAATAATAAATTTTATCACCAATTTTAGAAAATATATTAAATTTACTGCTCAATTATAAAAACAATCCTAAAAAATGAACTCAAATCAGATAAGAAAAGCATTTTTAGACTTTTTTTCTTCCCGGCAGCATCAAATAATTTTTTCTGCCCCGATGGTCATTAAAAATGATCCCAGCTTGATGTTTACAAATGCAGGAATGAATCAATTTAAAGATATATTTTTAGGTAATTCACCTGTGAAATATAATCGTATAGCAAACTCGCAAAAATGTTTAAGGGTATCGGGTAAGCACAATGACTTAGAACAGGTCGGTCACGATACCTATCACCATACAATGTTTGAAATGCTTGGAAACTGGTCATTCGGCGATTACTTCAAAAAAGAAGCAATTCAGTGGGCTTACGAATTTTTAGTTGATGTTTTAAAAATTCCTGAAGACAGGTTATATGCAACTGTTTTAGAAGGAAATAAAAATATAGAAGCAGATAACGAAGCATATAAATACTGGGCTGAAATTATAGCTCAAGAAAGAATCATTTATGGTTCAATGAAAGATAATTTCTGGGAAATGGGTGATACCGGTCCCTGTGGTCCCTGCTCTGAAATTCATATTGATATACGTGATGATAAAGAGAGAAAAAAAATTGACGGAAAAAGTTTAATAAATAAAGCTCATCCGCAGGTTATTGAGATATGGAACCTGGTTTTTATTCAATATAACAGAAAAGCAAACGGAACATTAGAAAATCTTCAACAAAAACATATTGACACAGGACTGGGATTTGAACGGCTTTGTATGGTAGTTCAAAATAAGCGAGCAAATTATGATACTGACTTGTTTCAACCTTTAATTCGGGAAATTGAAATAATATCAAGTCAAAAATATGGAAATAATAAAAATGTAAAAATAGCAATGCGGGTTATAGCCGATCACATACGTGCTGTAGCTTTTGCAATTGCTGACGGGCAACTGCCATCTAATAATAAAGCGGGTTATGTTATTCGCAGAATATTAAGAAGAGCTATCAGGTATGGCTATACTTTCTTAAATATAGATGAACCTTTTATTAATAAATTAGTTCCTGTGCTTGTTAATACTATGGCAGATGCTTATCCTGAACTAAAATCACAGCAACAATTAATTCAGAATGTTATTCGTGAAGAAGAACTGGCTTTCTTACGAACATTACATACAGGAATTAACCTTTTGGATGGAATTATTAATAAAACTAAAGATAAAAAAAATACAGTTGTAAGCGGCAAAATAGCTTTTGAACTATACGATACTTACGGTTTCCCGCTTGATTTAACAGAACTTATCTTAAAGGAAAATAATTTAATTCTGAATAAAGATGAGTTTGCTCAAGAAATGTTAGCTCAAAAAACACGTTCTTATGATGCTGCCTCTATAGAAACCGAAGATTGGATTGAATTGAAAAGAAGCCCCACCCCGGCCCTCCCCAAAGGGGAGGGAGTCATTAAAGAGAGTGAATTTGTTGGTTATGAAAATTTAGAATACAATGTGAAAATAGTTAAATACAGAAAAGTAAAGCCCCGATACGGTCGTTCCTCCCTACAGGGCAAGCAAAAAGGTAAAGATGTTTTCCAGATAGTGCTTGCTCAAACACCTTTTTATGCTGAAAGTGGCGGTCAGGTTGGCGATGAAGGATATCTGATTTCAAAAACAAGTAAAATAAAAATATATGATACTCAAAAAGAAAGTAATTTAATTATTCATTATGCAGATGAATTACCGGCTGATTTAAGCCAGACTTTTGTTGCTAAGGTAGATGTTGAGAAAAGAATATTAACAGAAAATAATCATTCTGCAACGCATCTGCTTCACAGTGCATTAAGACAGGTTTTGGGCAGCCATGTTGAGCAAAAAGGGTCGTTTGTTAATCCCGAATATTTACGTTTTGACTTTTCACATTTCAGAAAAGTAACTGACGAAGAATTAGCAAGTATTGAAATGATTGTCAATAAAAAAATCAGGGAAAATATTTCTCAAACCGATTATAGTGATATTCCTTTTGAAGAAGCCCGGAAAATGGGTGCAATTGCTCTTTTTGGTGAAAAATACGAAGAGAAAGTTCGTGTAATTATTTTTGACAAGGACTTTTCTATTGAGCTTTGCGGTGGAACTCATGTTAAAGCAACCGGGCAAATCGGTTTATTTAAGATAATCTCTGAAAGTGCCATTGCTGCAGGAATTCGTAGAATAGAAGCTATTACTGCATCAAAAGCCGAGCAGTATATAAATGACCAGCTTCATATAATAAATGACATTAAACAACTATTAAAAGCACCGAAGGATTTAAGCAAATCTATTGAAAATCTGCTCAACGAAAATATTGCACTGAACAAACAGATTGCTCGTTTTGGTAAAGAAAAATTAAAAAACTTAACGAATGAGTTAATCAATAAGATTCAGGTTGTTAGTGGGATAAACCTGATTGCTGAAAATATTACTGTTGATTCAGCCGATACAGTAAAAGACCTGGCATTTCAGCTAAAAAATAAAGTTAATAATCTTTTTCTTGTGCTTGGAGCAGAAATTAACCTGCCTGCCGAAGCCTTGGCGCAGGCAGGCAGGAAAGCGAACTTAACTATTATGATTTCTGAAAATTTAGTAAAAGACAAAAAACTTAATGCCAATACAATTATACGTGAAATTGCAAAAGAAATAAATGGGGGAGGAGGCGGACAAGATTTCTATGCAACTGCCGGGGGCAAAAATCCTGAAGGATTACCCAGGGCTATTGAAAGGGTGAAGAAAATTCTAAAAATCAGTCGGCAGTCGGCAGTCGGCAGTAGGCAAATCCGCTGGTCATAGTTTTGAAACTACGACTAACGGGGGAACAATATAACCCTACTTCGCCTTTCAGGCTATGTAGGGCAAAGCAATATAACCATTTAGCCACGTATGCGTGTCACGGTTTAAAACCGTGGCACGCTTATTTATTTCTGAATTCTGACTCCTGAATAGTATTAACCTGAATCATTCATAAATTAATTAAATAGAACGCAGATGAAGCTGATTTTCACAGATTTTAAAAACAAAATAAAATTTATCTGCGGGTATCTGCCCAATCAGCGTTTATCAGCGTTCTATTAAATTTGTGAATAATTGAGGTTAAACCTTTTTAAGGACAATAAAAATATTAGAAGTAAATTTTGATTTATCAATAACTTCTACTGACATATTATATTTTAAGGCAGTTTCAATAATTTGAGCTTTTGAGGTAAAGCAAGGTTTGTTTTTTGCATGGTTAAACCCAAAGCGTGTTGAAAGAAACTCGGTAAATTTAGTGAGTCGGTATTTTTTTTTCAAATCCTTATATCTTTCACGAATTACAATAGTTCCGTTATGATTCAAATTTTCAATACATTTAATAAGAAGTTGTTGCTGTTGTTTTTCGGGTAAATAATGCAGGACATCACTTAAGATAAAGGCATCACTTTTGTTAAAAGAATATTCTAAAACATTGCAACAAACAAAATTAATATTTTTGGATTTTGAGAAGCAGTTTTCAGCGATTTCTATTTTATTTTTATCGTAATCAATACCTGTAATTTTTCTTCCGCCTTCGCTACCGCTACGGCAGACGTGTTTATCAGAAAGAAAACTAAGCATATAAGACATAAACCCATAACCACAGCCAATATCTACAATATCACCTTTTTCAGGAATTAATTTATGAAATAATTTATAATTATTTTCTAATATTAGTTTTACTTTTAAATACCATTCAAGAACAGGTCCTTTATATAAATAATTACTAATAAGCTTATTTTTATAATAAGCGGGTGTTTCATATTGATTTCTGATTTTTTGATATTCCTGTTTAAAATATTTAGTAATTAGTTTTGTTCGTTGAGAATAATTAGTTCCAAAATTACGGTCGTTTAATTTTATACGTTCAAGGAATTTTATAATAAATCTGCCGCTTCTGAGAATAGAGCTGCCTTTAGTCATACAATCGCCGGTTCCGTGAAGTATAACAGGCAAGATATCAAGTTTTAATTTTTCGGCAATATAAAATGCTCCTTTATGGAAACGCCTTATTTTTGGGGTTTCAGAACGTGACCCTTCTGGAAACACTACGATAGAATAACCATCTTTAACTTTCTCAGAAAGCTTGTAAATACTTTTTTCAATACCTGTGGAGACAGGATAAAAATCGGCAAACTTAACTATTCTACCAAAGATAGGTGAATTCCATACCCAATCGTTAGTTAAAAGAATTAATTTAGGATATAGCATTAACATTAACAAAATATCTGCATGAGATTGATGGTTTGAGATAATGACGGCGGGTTTAGAAAAGTTTTCATTATGAGGATTGATAATCTTTTTCTTAGTATTAATCATTATATATAATAAAGATTTTGAAAAATACATTAAAGATGTATGAAAAATGAGTTTTCTTTTTTTTATATTAAATGGTATAAATCTGCAAATCGGATATATGAGGAAGGTCATTATGAGGCACCCAACAAGAAAATAAAGATTAGAAAAAATAGAAAAGAAAAAGCTAAAAAGAGTAACAGGTGGAATATGTTTTTTCTTTGTATTTAGAATTAGCCACCTGACCAATAAAGGTTCAATAGTATAAGAAATAATAACAACAGAAAGAATACCTATGATTGATAAAGCTGCTATTGAACGTAATGCGGGATGTTTAGCGAAGATTAAAACACCAATTCCTGTTATAGTTGTAACAGCTGATAAAAAAATAGAAGTTTTATAAGAAGATAGATTTTTGCGGTTGTATTTATATTCCTGTAATAAGCCGCGCATTATAAAAATACTGTAATCAATACCCAGCCCGAAAATAAGAGAGGGAATAATAATATTAAAAATATTAAATTCTAGTTCAAAAATACCCATAATCCCCTTGAGCCATAGCCAGCTTAAGCATAACGGAATAAAAGCTATTAAACTTAGTTCTATTCTGCTATAAGTAAGTAATAAAATAATAAAAACCAATAATAATGCTAATTTAATAAGTAGATTAAAGTCAAGCCGGGTAAAAGAAATAAATTTTGATATTAAATATTGTTTATCAATAATCACAAGATTTTCAGTATTAGAAAAAGCGGAATGAACTTTATGTTTATTATTTTGGTTAACTTTTAATAAGGTAGAAACCATAGTCAGGTCTTTGGTTTCAGTAATATATTCATCCAAAAAATATTTATTACTTTTATTTAACTTATTTATATCCTGGGGTTTAAAATCCTGAGCAATTAAATTATAGAACTCATTAAAGGCATTTTCTTTGAATTTATATTTTTTGCCTTTATTAATCAAAGCTTTTTTTAAGATTTGTTTTTTTTCATTGGTCCAGTAATTATTCCATAGCTGTATTCTTTTTTTCTGTAAAGAATCGGAAATAATAAGAGAGCTGATATCAGAATAATTTTTAACAATATTTTTATTTTTTAAATCTTTTAGACGTTCAATAATTTTTTCGTTATTTTTTAATGCTTCTTGCATATTTTTGCCCAGAGAGACTAAATAAACAGATTTTAAAGTAGAGCTGCTTATTTTACTTATATTTTGTTCTGCCTGAAGTAATTTTTCAGAAACATAATTCATTGATTCAATATCGGTTTCAAATTCAGTTTTTTTTGCAAAAAACAAACAAACAATAGAAAAAAGAATAATAATTGTAATAATGAAAATGTTTTTGTCGGGTCTGTAAGATGCAATTTTATCAATAAATGTCGGATTAGTAGAGACGAGGAATGTAGAGACGTTGGGTTGGAATGTAGAGACGTTGCATGCAACGTCTCTACATTCCTCGTCTTTACAGGCAGGTTTTTTATCCCACCCAATATATTTTGCTAAATGAGGGAGGACAATTAATGAGAACAAAGCGGCGCAAATAACACTAAATGCTGCAAATAGTCCTAAATCGTGAAGAGCTTCTGAGCGAAGGAATACCAAACACAGAAAAGCAGAGGCGGTTGTTAAACTGCTTACTATGATTGGGGTAGAAATATCTTTAATAACAGTTTTAACTGAACCTGTATTTCTAAAATGAGTAAAGAAATGAAGTGAATAATCAATTGTAATACCAAGAAGAACAGAGCCAATTCCAATAGCTATAGCAGAAATTTTTGTATCGCAAATACCATACAATAAAGCTAAAGAGGAAATTGCTCCAAAAATAGCAGGTAACAATATAATAAAAAAGATAGTTTTTCTTTTAAAAAACCAGCTTATAAAAAAGAATATAATAATTAGTGCAATTAAGACTGTTAAAGAAACATCTTTTTTAATACGGTTAGCATTTTCAACTGCTGCTACAACACCGCCATAATATTCCGTCTTCACTTTCGTTACGGCGGACAAGCCAGATAAGCTATCTATCACTTCATCAATAAAATGAAGGAGCATGGAATTTTTTGAGGTTTCGCTTGACGGATTAGCAGGAGTAATAAATAATAATAAGTTCTTTTTGTTTTTTGTTAATATAGAGCCATTATGAATTTGAAAATTATCATCAAACCTTAAGGTTTTTAATTTATTTAAAGCCAGGTATGTTAAACCAAGAGGGTCGCGTAAGATATTTTCTTTTAAAATAAAGCCAGCAGGAGAAATTAAGGTTTTATAATTTATTTTTAGTAAGGCGTCAATTTCCGGTTCAGAGATTAATCTGTCAATATTAGTATAATCATTTTTGTCTAAGAAAACAGGAATATTTTCATAAAAAGAATTATACACATCAAATAATACGTCTTCCGGAATTTTATAAGTTATTTCTTCAATATAAGAGGGTGAGTAATTTTTTAGTAACATGCTAACAAAATCGTTAGCATAAGAAATCAACGCATCAGGGTTTGGGGGTGCATTAGTATCTGATAATGTGATGTTTACAACTAATTTGTCAATAAGTTTAAGATTTTTCAGAACATAATTCAATTTATCAGTTTTTTCATCCTGAGGAATGCTTTTAGTAATATCTTCTTCTAATGTAATCCGGGAAGCAAAATAGGCAGCAAACAAAAAAATACTTGCTACCAGGAATATAAATATTATGCGGTGTTTTTTAAAGAAATTATATATAAATAAGAATAGATGTGACATTAGATACAATTAAAAATTAAATTGTTAAATTGTTATATTGCTATATTGTTATACTGTAATTAGGCTCTGCTCAAAAACATCTAAATGATTACTAATCAATAAGTTACAATTTTGAAATGCAAAATATTTGCAAAAAAATATGACATTTATAGCTTAAAACCTTGCATTTTTTAATTGAAGATAATATAACAGGTCACCTCTATGAGGCTTTATTTTTTTATTTATTACTTACACCGTGCTTCCGCACGGTGCTACAAATAGGGTGTTCCTAACGGAACAACTATCGGGACTATTTCATAATTCCATAGGAACTTAGCGAAGCGATCTCACGAACACCTTAAAAAATAATTAATGTTGTGAGTAATTATCTATTTATAACCCTGAACGGAAGTTCAGGGTTATAAAACAAACAATGAACACTAAATCCCATAGGGATGACCTATTTTGAATTATTTTGCTTGAAATATTTAATTCTCACAAATTTTACTTTTTGAGCAAGCCCTAATTAATCTGTGACATTTACAATCTTTTCTTTCTAAAAATCATCAAAGATAAATAAGTGATTAAACCAAGACAAGATGCTAATATTATTCCTAAACATAAACTTCCTGCTATATATTGTAAAATATTATTTTTTAAAAATTCAATATCAATAGCTGAGCTATATTCTAAAACGCCGGCGTTATTTCTTAGAACTATTCCGCCTATTTTGTAACTAAAATATATTATAACAGGTATCACTGGCGGCACACTAATATTAGCAACAATAATAACAATTAATTTATTAAGTTTGAAGATAAATGCCAGTGCTACTGCTGTAATTAACTGAAAACCCCATATCGGGGCAACACCCATAAACAAACCCAGCATTACTGCCAGGGTTATCTTAATATTTGATTCATTACTGAATAATATGTGTTTATCAATAAAATCTTTAATATTTTTTCTATTAAGTATTTTTAAAAATTGAAATGGTTTTATATATAAAACTGCAATAAAAACTAAGCAGGTATTTAATAAGCTTATCCTGATAAAATCATTTATTGGACGGAAATGAGAGATGCGCTTTTGTTTTGGAGCATAATACACCCTTACAGGAACAGAAATAAGTTTTATACCTTTCCAGGCTGCTCTTACCATAACTTCAATTTCAAATTCAAACTTTTTAGTAAAGAATTTTATGTTTTCAATCGGTTTTAATGGATACAATCTAAAGCCCGATTGTGTATCGGGTAACTTAATGCCTGTTATAAATTTAAACCAGAAATTTGATAATTTATTACCAAAGCTGCTTTTTCGCGGAACACTTTCCTGTATCATATTTCTTGCACCTACTATTATTGCATCAGGTTCTTTTTGCAGTTTATCTAAAAATACAGGAATATCGTCAACAAAATGCTGTCCGTCAGAATCTATTGTAATAGCATAGTTATACCCTTTTTTACGGGCAAAATAGAAACCTTTTCTTAAAGCATATCCTTTTCCCTTATTTTTAGAATAAGAAATAATGTCAATATTTTTATGTTTTTTCAAAATGTTCTCAGTATCATCAGTTGAGCCATCATTAACTACAATGATTTGTTGAGTATATGCTAATACTCCCCTAATAACTGGAGCAAGTGTCTTGCAATTATTATAAGTGGGAATAATTATGCAGCATTTTTTTTCTGCAAATATATTTTTATAAAACTCTTTGTTTTCCATTAATTCTATTTATATATAGCGACGAATTTAGATACGAATTTAGTCACGAATTCAGACACGAATTTCACGAATTTACACGAATAAAAAAAATAAATGACTGAATTTTGAAAAAAAAGTGAAGAAAATTAATTGGGAATTTTTGAATTTTGCAGGATTGTGCAATAGTCACTATTGTTAGTAATATTTACACTACATTTAATATTTTACTATTTTATCAATTTTTAAAATATTATTATTTGTGTCAATTATTTTAATAAAAAAAATGGATTTTGGATAATCGGAAATATCAATTTTCTCAATCAATTTATTAATTTCTTTTTTGATGAGTTTTTTACCGGCAATATCAGTAATTTCAATATATAATTTTTGTAAGTTATATGTTGGTATTTCAATATTAATTAGATTATGTGCAGGATTAGGATAAATAAATATTAAATTATTATTTGAAGATATTATTTCATTTTTGTTGTTTAACAATGAATCACAATTATATGGTGTTCCCCATTCCTCATATCCTTTTTTATAATATACAAGTGTATTGTATGCCTCATCTCCATAAAAGCCCCAACTATAAAAATAACTTCCAAGCCCTGTCAAATAAGTATATGTTCCGCCTCCATCATATATTATATATTCTAATGTGTCATTATTAATTTCTCCGAAAAAAATGTGCGGTGATTCCTTAATTGAGTTTGTATATTTTTTATTGAATGTATATTCCCCATATCTGAAACACGGTTCTAAAGAAAGCTTATCAAGGTATTCTAAAGATAGTATAATGGTTTCAATAATTGTATCTCTATTACAAGTAATTTCTGGTTCCTCGTTAAATGCATGATAGTAACGTCTTTTACAAATATCATAGGTATAAAATATTGTATCCTCATTAAGAGAAATCTGTTTGTCTATAACTTTTTTTATCTTTTTTTCATTGATATATGGATTATCTGGATTTAATCCTGGAGTATATTCATAATAGATATGATATTCATCTCCTGTCTCAAAATTATAAATATCATAGGCAGTAATATTTTGCCAACCAATCATTGGCTCTGACATACCAATAATATCCATTTCATGGTCAATTTCATATATATCATCCTGCTCATTTATAAATGGGAATTCATAAAAATTAAATATTCTAATAAATCCATAGTTTTTACTTAATAAAAGATAGTAGTCATTCAAATTGTCAACTACATTATTTCCGGTGCTATCTTTTACTTGTAAGTTTATTCTTTTAACAGTATCATTAATCCCCAAAAATGTCATAGGAGCAATTAAAAAAATTGTTGCTTCAATGTATTTTCCATCAGGATATATGTACATTAGCCAATTTTCTCCAAGTTGTGCAATAGTATTGATATAAATGGTGTCATTTTCTTTATTGTAAAATAAATTTATCCCATTTGTTAATACTGATACCTTTTCACCAATCCAGGAATAGCCTTTTAAAGTATAACTCCAAGGATAATTAACTAATGGTCTTATCATATAGTAGCTATAATAATCTGTAATATCTCCGTTTTCAGCAACAGAATCAATTCTTATTGAATGAATTGGTACATACTCATTTTGTCCGATAAAATGAGTTTCTCCATTTGTTTTAATTGATAGAAACTCTTGTGAAAACAAGTAGTTTGAAAATAAAAATAAAATAATTATTAAAATTCTCATATATCTATTTTTATGGGTGTAATAAGTACCAAAGACCAAGTATAAAACTTGTTTTTTCCATAGGGATGCCTTCGGTAAATGGGCTTTATACATTAGTAGTAGTTACGACTATAATTTTTTCAGAAAATTATCATTTTTTCAACTCTCACATAATTTATAGTTTTGACTTTCACAAAATAGATACCTTTGGCTTGATTGGATAAATCAATTTTAGATACTTTTTTATTTTATTTTTCATTAATTCTTAAAAGTCCTTCTGCATTAGCACAACTCATTTTTTGCTTGCCACCAGAAGTATCAATTGAAAGGGTAGGTACAATCTGCTTGGGGTCTTTGCTGTCAGTTAATACAGCAATCACATCTTCAACGACAAAATACCACTTTTCATCTTTTTCATTCCAAACAGTACGTATTTTTTTATCCTGAAATAATTTTATATTTGACATTAATACAACGTTTGTGCAAACCCAATTGGGTTTATTTCACTTATAGATGGAATACGCTCTGTAATATCACCGAATCAAAGTAACCGCCCCTGTTTCTTTATGCTCAATGCCTTGTAAGTCTTGATATATAACCATCCAGGTATAAATTCCGTTTTCTGCCATTTTACGTTCTTTAACTTTTCCATCCCAGCCATGCTCTTTATCAAAAGATTCAAATACTTTTTCGCCCCAGCGGTCGTATATGACCAGATAAAAGTTTTTATCATCTATTCCACTTCCGCAAATAACAAATACTTCATTTATTCCATCCTGGTCAGGAGAGAAAGCAGTAGGTGCATAGAATGTAAACTCATCTTTAACTACTATGTCAGGGGTTGAGTAAGCAGTATCTCTACATCCGTGTTGTGTTGCAATAATTAATTGAACTGCATAAATACCCGGACTATTGTATAAATGTTCGGGGCTTGTTTCATTTGAAAAACTACCATCACCAAACGACCAGTAACAGGTATCGGTATAATCCGATTGATTCTCAAAGAAAACAAGCGGTTTTATAATGCTAACAGTCTGAGGGTTAGCTATAAAGCTTGCTTCCGGATTTGGGTGAACTGTTATCATATCTTCATTAGTAACAGAGTTATTGCATCCATATATTGAAGTAACTGTAAGGGTAATATCATAAGTTTCTACATTTACAAAAGTATGTTCAGGGTTTTTTTCTGTTGAAGTTCCATTATCTCCAAAATCCCACAAATAAGTTTGCCCTTCATCAATACTTGATTCAATAAAGTGAACAGTTAAGGGTTCACATCCTGAAACAATATCAGAAGAGAAATCATTAGGCGGTAAAGGTAAGACTTCAAAATAAATTGAAGCCGAAGCAGTTGGGACAGTGCACGAGTCAGTTACGGTAATGTAATATGTTTGTGATACATTAGGATATACAATGAAATCGTGAATAGAAGAATCAATATTTCCAAGATTAGAATAGTACGGAAACTCACCACTACCACCGGTAACAGTAGCAGTAATAATGGCTGGGTCACCGAAACAAATACTATCATTATTTGTTGATAAAACTATATTAATTGAATCGTGTAAATTTATATTAATATAACCGACAACCGTACAATTATGAGCATCTGTTACAATAACTGAAACTGTAACAGGTACTGTAGGATAAAAAGTTGTACTTGATGAATCATCACCATTGCTCCAAAAATAACTGTAAGGAAAGGTTCCACCAATACCCTGGGCAAACAGTGGTGCTGCTTCTCCAATACATACTGTAGTAGTAGGTGAAGTATTTACAGAAAGTGGAGTAGGTTCATTAAGAGTTACAGATGTTGTAAAAGTACATAAGTTTGCATCGGTTACAGTTACCGTATATGTTCCAGCGAGGACATTGCTCAAATCTTCAGTTGTTTCGCCATTGGGAGCCCATAGATAAGTATAAGCTGGTGTGCCACCTGTAACATCTAAATCAGCAGCGCCAGTAGATTCACCAAAGCATAATATATCTGTTGTTCCGATAATTTCTCCATTAAGCGGCTTTGGAGGTTGAGCAATAGTTATTGAAGCTGTTTCAGTACAGAAATGTGCATCGGTTACAGTTACAGTATAAGTTCCTTCATAAACATTAGGTAAATCTTCAGTTGTTGAAGAGTCAGACCATAAATAAGTATAATCTATTGTACCACCCAATACTGTTATGTCAACAGTGCCTGAATTATCACCATAGCATAGCACATCTGTTCCGGTAATGCTAACTGCAAGCGGAGCAGAAGGTTCGGTAAGAGTTACTGAAGCTGTGTCGGTGCAGAAATGAGCATCAGTAACAGTAACTGAATAAGTTCCGCCAACAAGTCCGGTTAAATCTTCAGTTGTTTCACTACCGTTCCAGAAATAGGAATAAGGAGGTGTACCGCCTTCTACTGTTAAATCAGCTATACCATCAGCAAAACCAAAACAGCTTACATCAGTTCCCTCAATATATAAAGCAAGTGGTTTATCCGGTTGATGAATAATAACATAAGTCGTAATAGTGCATGAGTTTGCATCAGTAACAGTTACAATATAAGTTCCTGCGATAATATCAATTAAATCTTCGGTTGTTTGTCCTAAATTCCATAAATAAGTGTAACCTGGTGTGCCGCCTGATGCTGTTAAATCAGCAGCACCTGTGCTGTCGCCGAAACATGGTACATCAGTTCCTATAATGCTTGCAGTTAGAGGCATTGGTGGTTCATTAACAGTGATAGTATCAGAGATAGTGCATCCAATGGCATCGGTAACCACTACAGTATAAGTTCCTGCGTATAAGTTTGTTGCGATTGAATCAGTTTGACTTGATGGCGTCCATAAATATGTATAAGGTTGAGTGCCTCCGGAAACTGTGGCTGTAATCGTTCCTGTATTATATCCATTACATAGGACATCGGTTGCTGAAAGTGATATGAAAAGTTCAGGATTAATATCAAAAATGTCAATTTGTTCGGTTAACGAACAGCCATTAGCATCAGTTATTGTAACTGAATAGGCGCCGGATGTTACCAGGATACTATCAATATTTGACGAGCTGACGTGTGTAATCCCATTAGAATATTCAAAAGTGTAAGGTGGAGTTCCATATTCAACAGTTATTACAATTACTCCGGAGCTATCGCCAGTGCATAATACATCGGTTCCGGATATGGTAGTTATCATTTCAGGATTAGGGATTATTTGAGTGCCTGGGAATATTGTATCTTCAAATCCTTCAAGATCCCAGGTATTATTATACCAGGTAAGTGGAAGATAGCCAAGAGGGATTGTAATATCCACTAACGGACCAATATGAAACACAATATCTTTTAGCATCATATCCATAGTATCTGTCTGAACAGTATCAATAGTAGAAATATGAAACTGAATTAACGGGCCAACGTGAGCTTCATATCCTTTAGTAACAACTTCGGGAGTAAAAATTTCGGGTGAGCATACTTCCTTTGAACATATATCAGAAGGGTCTTCAGATTCTAAGCATGGATACGGGGCAATAAGACAAAATTCGGGAATAGTTACATCAGGAAGGACTTTAAAGCCAGGGATAACAATCCAAAATTCGAAAGCTGTAAAAAGGAAATCGAAAGCAATGCTGTCCCAGGTATGATTTGTAAAGTCGTTTGTCAAAGAATGAGCGATTCCAATATCCATCCCTGCAGTAGGAGGATATCCAAAGCATGGGTATGTAATATCTAAGTCGTGGTCAACCTGAAAAGTAATGATGTTTGAGTTTCCTGAAGCAACAACAGAACCATTAGACGGATCAATTTCCCAATAATCTAAACTTGTTGGAAATGCCAGTGTTGTCCATAATGTTGGGCAGAATGTAAAGTCTTGCTGCATTGTGCTTGACATAAGCATATCTATACCTAATAAATCATATTCTATATATAGAAAGCCGAAGTCATAAGTTCCGCTTAAGTTATCAAGAATTGGTACAAGAGGGGGATAAAAATAACCGGCAAGAAAGGAAAGAAATTCAATAATATCTAAATTGAACCAGAGCCATGTGCTATCTCCATTAGCATATAAACACTTATCGGATAGGTCTAAATAGTCTATTGTTTCAACATAAGGTATTGTAATTTCGCCTGTTAAACCTATACCCCACCAGTCTTCAATGACTATTGGAAGCCACATATCTGTGCATATATCGGGATATCCAGGAGGATCTACCCAGCAAGGATAAACGGCTTCACCGGTAATGCTGTTAATATAAAACAGAGTAATTGAATCAGTAGGCAGGTTTATATCAAATATGGGAATTGTTGTACAGGTAAATACACAAATAGTAGCATCCATGTCAAGTCCAAAACCAAAGTCAAGCCATAAAGTGAAAACACCGGCAGTAGGAAAATGGGTATGAAGGAACCAGCCGGGCAGAACCTCATAATATGAATTAATAGTAATTATTTCTCCCGGATTAAAAGTATAATCATCGGGGAAGGTCAGATAAATTCTTACAGGATAATCAACATCAACCGAGCCGGTTTGAAAGCCGGTTAAGCTAAAGTATGCACCTATTTCGCCCCAGGTATCAATGTCTATCATAGCACCGAATTGAAATCCGAAAATATCTTCAATATAACCGACTGATATCTGCTCGTCCCAATCTACATAAAAAAGCTCTATTAAAGTATCTATTGAAAACGGGTCACCATTTGGGCCCCACATGTTCTGGTTTTCTGTAGAATAATATATATCGTGGACAAGAGTAAATGTCTGAGAATATGTACTCTTAAAACCAAAACAAATTAGAAATGTTAAAATAAAAAATAGTTTTTTCATCTGTTTAAATTTTTAGACACGAATTTAGACACAAATTTCACGAATTTACACGAATTACAATTATATAGACGTAATATTTATTAAAAAGGTTGCCTGATAAGTTTATTTTTTTCTCGTAAAGACGCAAAGGTCGCAAAGAACGCTATATTTTATAAATTGTTTCAGTGTTGTTAGGTGTTTACACCTGACTGCACCCTTTTATTTTCATACTATTTTGTGTTTAAGACTTTATTGTTTTTTCTACTTTTATTAAAATTCTACCAATTTAAAGCTAAATATTTCGTCATTATATTTTATTTTAAGTAGGTATATCCCTGATGAATAACCTAATTGCTTTGCATTAAAATTATATTCATAGCTGCCAATATTTTGATTTTCGTTTACCAAAGTATGAATTTTTTTGCCTGTTAAATTATAAATTTCTATTAACATATCAAAATTATTTTATTACTCTTATTTTTCTTTGCGTTCTTTGCGTCTTTGCGAGATAAATTTTGCGAGAAATTCTTATTGAAACTTGCTAATTTTATGTATTAACTAAAACTCAACCGATAAAATACTTTCTTTTAGAACATTAAATAATACATTTTTTACCAGGACAGGGTAATTAGCATTTACCCATACGGTTTTATTGTAGTCGCCGGTGAAATACATAATTCTTTCAAATTCCACTTCTTTAACAGTAAATGCAACTATATACATAATACCGTCCTTATTGTTTTTGGTTTTAACATCTTCTTTGCTTATAAGCTCTACGCCCTGGCTTATAAAATGTTCTTCGGTCAGCCCTGCCGTAACCATAATATAAGGCGAGTCTTCTATTTCGCTTATATGAATAGTAGAAGCAGAACCTAAATGAATAAACGCATTGATATTGTCTAAATACTTAAAATGTTCGGGTGGAACAAATTTTACTTGAGTATTTGGTATAAGAACCGGATTATTTTCTTTATTAGAGACATGCTTAAGCGTGTCGCCACTGTCCTGTTTTTCCTGCGAAAACGTATTCATAGTTAAAAACAGAAAAAATACAGGAATTAATAAAAATACAGAAGTATTTTTACACAACGATTTATTAATATTTTTATTCATAGCTATTTATAGTTTATTTATTTATAATAAAACAATGCAATATAGTGATTTAATTTTAAAATTACCTAAAATTAGCAGGTTTATTTTTTTTGCCACAGATTTACACGGATAAAACACGGATTATTAATATATATTTTAAATTAATTTTATCCGTGTTAATCCGTGGCTTTATTAAATTATTTCTAAGACCTGCTAATTTTAGGAATTAACTGTTTAATATGTGAATGGTTACATTATTTTTTTATAAGACGAAAATATAATTAAAAGGTTGTCTGTTTTTTGGAAAATAATCAATTATAAATAACTTTCTTTTCAGCAAGCTTTATATTGTCTTCAATTAATTCAATAATATAGGTTCCTTTTGAAAGGTTATGCGGGTTCCATTTAATAAATTTCTGGTGTGAGAAAATATTTTCGCGGTAAACTTCCTTTCCTGAAATATTAAAAATTCTAATATTCCCGTTGTTAGTGATATTAAATTCAATTAGAAAATTATTTTCAGATGGATTGGGATATATTTTTAGCAATGATGTATCATGATTGTTAAATAAAGGTTTATTTATTTCTAAATTCAGGGTATCATATTTTTCCCAGTCCCATATTGCCATAGCATATTCACCTAATTTAAGAGTATCGGCAATTAACTCGCCAAAAAATCTATTTGCTATTAATGATAATGTGAAACTTGTTTCTGCCCAATCTTCTGCAGGTGATTTCCTGTAAAGAAGAACAAGCGAATCTTCAGCGTTGGTTGCCGGATTTGTAATAAAGGTATTATCCAGGCATTCGGCTACCTTATTGTAATAGAAGTACCCATTAGCAATAAAAGGAGCAGGTAATATCCCGTCAATTTTCCAGTAGCGGTAATCTGATATTATAAGACCCGGAACAGGGGTTTTAAAGTTATCAGGTGGCACCCAGTTATGCTCTACTCTTAGAAAAGCAGAATCAGAAATTTCTAAAACCTGAGCTTCAAAATAAGTTGCATCAAAGTCGTAATTACCAATTGTATTAATTACCTTGTAGTTATCGGTTGTGGCATCGGAAATTTTTTCTTCTTTATCAATCATTACAATATCCGGATTAAATGGGATAGTAAAGGTTGCATTTCCATACTTACCGGAAAAGAAAAATATTTCAGTATGAGTATTCCAGTTGGGAGCCATAAAAGTAAGCTCAATTTTGTTGGAGTTAGCAAGATTGGTTGTTCCTTTCAATCTTTGACGAACATAAACAGTAACATCATAATCCGGGCTGTTATCAACAACCTTAAACGAATCAACGGAGAAATGTGTAAATCCCGGTGAGAACACCCAGAAATCAAAGAAATCAGTAAAATCAATACCGGTATTGCCTGTTAGAAAATCTCTCAGCTCCCAGGATGATACATCCTGAAATGCAAAAGCAGACAAGTAGCTTTTAACTGCATCAAAGAAGATGATGTCGCCTAAATAACCTCTTAATGAATGAACAACATCTGCTCCTTTGTCATATACTGTGCTGCTGTAAGTATATTCGTGAGGAATTCCGTAAACAGCACGGTAGCCGTTGTCTTCAAAATGGAGATATCGTAAAACTTCTTTATGATTAGCACGGACAAAATCTTTATAAGCAGTATTACCATAAACATGCTCTATAAAAACAGGTTCACAAAAAACCGCCCAGCCTTCGTTGAGCCACATATCTTCGGCAGAATGACAGGTAATTAAATCGCCAAACCATTGATGTGATAATTCATGAGCATAAAGTGTTTCGTAAGATAATGTGCCGTCAATACAATAATATGGAATAGCAATATTTGTAGAATGTTCCATTGCACCTACAGTAGTAGCAATAAATCCAACTCTTTCCCACATGTATGGACCAAAACAGGTTTCATAAGCTTCAAATGTTGCTTTTAGATTTACAAAAGAATTTACAGCTTTTAAGCTGTCAGACGGCTTTACATAAATGTATGCGGGTATATCTCCTAATATTCCATTGAAAGTATCGGTAACAGCTATATAATCGCCAACTGCTACTGATGCAAGGTATGTAGGAATATTGTCGCGTAAATTCCAGTGATATGTAGAAGTGCTATCGCCATTATCGGTTACGGAGATTAAACTACCGCCACAAATAACTTTATAATTATTATTCACAGTAATAAAAAAATCGTAAGTAGCTCTATCAACAAAGTCATCAACACAGGGAAACCAGACTCTTCCGTAATTATGAGGATTATCTTCAAAAGCAACACCTAAATTAAAAGCAATATCATAAGCTAAATTAAAATAAAATCCTCCCCAGCCCGAAGGGTCCATAACGGGTTGTCCATGATAGAATACAGTAACTTTTACTGTATCAGTTTGTGATAATGGTGAAAAAGTGGAAATATTAATAAGCGTATCATTATAAGTGTAAGAAGCTGAATCAACTAAAATGCTGTCAATCCAGATAGAATCAATGGTAAGTGCTAACAAATCCAGGGGGATTGTATTAAGATTATCAACCTTTGGAACGATTTGAAGTTCGGTATTTCCTGCAATTTGCTTTGAAGAAAGGTCGGTTATTTCCAGACGAATTGTATAGTGCAGGACATCAATTGAATCACTATGCAAGTATTTGAGCTTAGTACTTCCTGCAATGGCTTGTGAGCAAATAAGCAGGGTTAATACTATGGATATTAATTGTTTCATTATTAAATTGTTATATGGTTAAATGGTTTGACGTTTGTCTTTTGATTTTTGACGTATATCTGTTAAATTTTCGTTAAAACCGTTAAATTCGTTATACGTTAAAACCGATTACCTATTGCCGACTGCCGATTGGAGCGGAGCGGAAATCCCGTCTTTGCGGGACTGCCAACTGCCTACTTTTTTCTTATAATGACTTTCTCAGCAGCGGTAACGATATCCGGTGTATCAAGATGGAATTTTGTTAATAATTCTTCGGGTTTACCACTTTCACCAAATTTATCGTCAACAGCAACCATCTCAACAGGTGCAGGTAATTTGCGAGCCAGTAATTGAGCAATGCTATCGCCTAATCCACCATTACGTAAATGTTCTTCGGCGGTTACCACAGCTTTGGTTTTTGCAACAGATTCTATCACTGCTTTTTCGTCTAAAGGCTTAATTGTGTGGATATTTATTATATCAGCAGATATACCTTTTTGTTCCAGAATTTCACCGGCTTCCAGTGCTTTCCATAAAAGATGTCCTGTGGCAAATATAGTAACATCAGTTCCTTTGTTCATTAAAATTGCTTTTCCTATTTCAAAGATTTCATTATCAGGAGTGAAGTTTGGTACCTTGGGCTTTCCAAATCTCAGGTAAACCGGTCCAACATATTTGGCAATTGCAATAGTAGCAGCTTTTGTCTGGTTATAATCAGCGGGATTTATGACGGTCATATTAGGAAGCATTTTCATTAATCCAATATCTTCAAGAATTTGATGAGTAGCACCATCATCACCTAAAGTTAGACCGGCATGCGAACCGCAAATTTTCACATTTTTATTAGAGTATGCTATTGATTGACGTATCTGGTCATAAACTCTGCCTGTTACAAAGTTTGCAAAAGTTCCGGCAAAAGGAATTTTTCCGCCAATAGTTAAGCCGGCTGCTACGCTTACCATATTTGCTTCTGCTATACCCGATTGATAAAAACGCTTGGGAAATTCTTTTGCAAAAGCATCCATCTTTACCGATGTTGTTAAATCTGCATTAAGAGCAACAATATCCGGATTTTGTCTGCCGGCTTCAAGCAATCCTGCTCCAAATCCAGAGCGGGTATCTTTATTTTCAGTTGAGATATATTTTTTCATTTGTTTAAATTTTTAGACACGAATTTCACGAATTAACACGAATAAAACAACGGACAAATGATTTATACACCTAAGGCGGATAAATTTTGTGAACAGTTACATTAATTTTACGTTTTTACACAGTAACTAATTAAGATTTATAGGTATTGAACTACCCGGGTTAATTTTAAATAATTTATCAATTGAATAAAGAGTATTTTTTGCATTTTTTGGTCTGTAAACAACTCTATATGTTCCGGGTTGAAGAACAATACTTTCTTTTGTAATATTCGGGTTGATATTATAAATCCAGTTTAATTGATTATCTTTTATAACATAAAGACTTCCGTATCCTGGTGCTGACATTAATAATGTAACAATACCCGGTGTTGGTATTGAAATTGTTGTAGTATGACTTTGTTTTATTTCAACATCCTGAATATAAATTCTTGGTAAAGTTAACACTTCTAAATCATATTCACCAACAATATATTTTTCCGTTTCATTTATTTTCTGAATATTTAAAGTTTTCATCTCACCCGCCTTACGAACAATGAAATTTAATGAACGATACTGGTTGGTGCCTGCTACTTTCAGTATTAAATAGCCCTGAGGAGCATCTGTAGCAACAATAGTATGTTTCCCGGGTGTTAATGAAATACTGTCAATTTTCACAGGTGGTAAAGTGTGAGCTATCATCGTGTAGGTTATTAAAGGGTCAAGTACAATAGTATCAGGATTACCCCTGTTATTGATAGTATGAATATAATTGTGCTTAATATGACCGGAAAAATTATCATAAAAAGTCATGTTAACATCGGTTTCGGTAGGTTGTCCGTAGATATCAAGTAAATTAACCTGAGCGGTAGTAGAGTTCAATACCTGAGAGATAGCAACTCCTAAAACCTCTTTAAATTTGGCTTCGTTTGAAGCATCAAAGTAATGTCCTACACATTCAAAAGTTTTTTTAAATTTAAGGTCCAGCCCAATTCCTATAACAAAAGGTTTCAAAACAATTCCTTTTTTCTGTAGTGAGCGTGAAACTGCACACGGGTCACCGTCGCAAGCTTCAATACCATCGGTAATAAGAATGATGATGTTTCTGCAATCAGAACATACAGGAAAATCTTTTGCACACAGTTCCAATGAATGAGCTATAGGGGTTGTTCCTTTAGGATTAACAAATCTGAGCTTCTGCCTGATTTTTGAAACATTGTTTTTGCTAAACGGGACTTCTAATCTTGTATCATTACAATCCTGCGGCGGCACCCTGCTTTGATGTCCATATATTCGTAATGCTAATTCAACATTTTCTATATATTGAAGACTGTCAACCATGTCAATTAGAAGATTCCGGGCAATATTAATTTTCTTCCCGCTTTCCCAAAGTCCCGCCATACTTTGTGAAGCATCAAAAACAAAAAGAATTCTTGTTAATGGTCTCTTAAATTCCGGCTCCTGGGCGGTTGTATATAATGCTGTTAATACAAAGGATAATAATAGGAGATATTTAAAAATATTTTTCATTAATTTATGATTAATCTAAATTAATTCAATTCCCTTTTGGGTTGTATAATATTTTTGTTTGGAACTATTAGGTTTTTCCGGTATAGTTCTTTTAATTAAATTAAGTTTTAACAAATTTCGTATCGCTTGATTTAAAGGGCCTGATATTGTTTTTTGTCCCAAAGCTTGAGATATTTCTGATTTTAATAATGAGGTTTTTTCAATTAATCTTATAATTTTGATCTCAATAGACTCTGGCTGTAACTCTGGCTGTAACTCTGGCTGTAACTCTGGCTTTTGACTATATTCTTCCCTAATAAATTGCACTTGAAAGGATAATCCTGGTTCAGACCATTTAAATTCAATTTCAGGATATTCTTTTAACGCATCTGCGATCAGTTTTAAACCGCTACCCCATTGTTCTATCAGCCCAAGTTTCTTGAATACAGGTGCAATCACTTTGTTTCTTATATCCGACTGCCCGGCTTCCATATCATTAAAATCAATAGATGGTAATAATTTACCAGGACTAGTTATTTCAACCATATCATCAAATATGGCAATTTTAATATCCTTTCCTAATAATGAGTAATCCCTGTGAACGATTGAATTCCTAATAACCTCACGAATTGCATCAATAGGATACTCCCATCGGTCGGTACGGTAAACACCTTTAATTGTAGCACCTTTTGAAATATTTCGTATGATAAACTGATAGGATTGTTCAGCCATTAAAGCAATATTGCCTTTTATAGTTTTTTGGTCTATAAATATATCCGTTGTTGTTCCTTTAAATCTGGCACATTCAATTTTTGCATAAGGAAATAATTGACCCTTAATATCAGAATCAGATAATAATATAAGTGCATTTACAGGGTAATATACATCTTGAATTTGAGTAATTAGCCCTAATTTTTTTAAAACACTGATATCGGGAAATTTTCCTGTTTTTTCTTCATAAAATGATTCAAAGGAAGAAAGATTGAGTTTTTCTAATTGAATATCTCTAACAACTTCTGCATCAAATGAAATATTACGTCTTTGTCTTTCTAATTCTGCAATAATCTGTTCATCTGCCTGCCTGTTTGTTGAGCCAACACGGATATAAGTTCCTTGTAATTTGCCTTTTTTTTTCAGATAGTATGGCAGATTATTTCCTCTGTGTATTTTTACTTTAATAATGGTTTTATTCTGATAGTTAATCGATGATATTTCTGGTATAATTACAGGAGTACAACTATCATAGATTATGTTGCTTATAGTTTCTTCTAATGTAAATAATTCATCTTCCAAAATACCTGTAATTTTACGCGGAGAGTCTTTTATTCCGATGTATAACTCTCCACCAGCATCATTTGCAAAAGCAATTATTGTTTTTGGAAACTCAGTAACAGAAGGTATGCTCTCCTTAAATTCAAGTCTCCTGCCTTCAAGTTGTTTTATAATTTTTTTAAATATCACTTACTAAACTATATTAATTGCCACAAAATTAAAAATTAATCAACCAAATAATTAAAAAGTTTAAAGGAAAAATTAATTTTTAATTTATAATTTCTAATTTTGCATTAAAAATTGATAAATTTTAAAATAAAACTAATACGATGAACTACGAAAATATTCTTACAAAGCTTGAAAATGGCATATTAACCATTACAATTAATAGACCAGAGCAATTAAATGCTCTTAATAAAGCCACATTTTCTGAGATAGAACTGGCAGTAAAAAATGTATATGAGAATGATGATGTAAAAGGCGTTATTATCACAGGAGCAGGTGAAAAGGCATTTGCTGCCGGGGCTGATATTAAAGAATTTGCAGATTTTACTCCCGAACAGGGTGAGGAATTATCTGCTAATGGTCAGAGAATTTTTAAAATTATTGAAGACTGTCCTAAACCTGTAATAGCAGCTGTTAATGGTTTTTCGCTTGGTGGTGGATGTGAGTTAGCTATGTCGTGTCATTTGCGGGTAGCTTCAGATAATGCAAAGTTCTCTCAACCTGAGGTGGGACTTGGAGTTACCCCGGGATATGCGGCAACTCAACGTTTAACCCAATTAATTGGTAAGGCAAAAGCTCTTGAATTACTGATGACAGGTGATATGATAGGTGCTGAGGAGGCAAAGGACCTTGGATTGGTGAATTATGTTACCTCACAGGACGAATTGCTCCCAAAAGCGTTAAAAATATTAGAAAAAATTACTGCTAAATCGCCTGTGGCAATTAAAGGTGTAATTAATTGCGTAAATGCATACTTCACAGAAGGTGTTAATGGATTTGAAACTGAAGTAAAGGAGTTTGGCAAATGCTTTGGAACAGAAGATTTTAAAGAAGGAACGACTGCCTTTCTGGAGAAACGAAAACCAGTTTTTTCGGGGAAATAGAACGCAGATTACGCAGATTGTTTATGATTTACGCAGATTTAATTATGAAAAAAAATTACAAATAAATCCGCGATTATCAGCTAAATCAGCGTCATCAGCGTTCTGTTATACTGTTTAGTCTTGGCTTGTACAGATATAGCGGTTTAGCATAACTTATTATAAATTTAGAATTATGAACTATTTATTTCCAGCAGGATTAATAACAGGATTAATAATCGGAATAATTATAATGCTTATTATTAATCGTATTAAGAAAAAAGAATCTTCTGATGTTTTAAAAGAAATTATCAATAAAACTGATGAAGAAAAAGCAAAGGAAATGGAAAAGATAATTAATAACCTGAAAGAATCTTTTGGGTCTTTATCGCTTAATGCTCTTACGAAAAATAGTGAAGAATTTTTAAGGCTTGCAAATACTCAATTATCAAAGCAAACCGAATCAGGAGAGAAAGACTTAGAAGGTAAAAAGAAATTAATAGACCAGTCTTTAGGTACTATGAAAAAGGAATTGGAAAATGTTCAGAAAATGGTTACTAACTTTGAAAAAGACAGAGAAGGAAAATATGGAGAATTAACAAAGCATATACAAACAGCAGCAGAACAAACAGCTAAATTACAGGTAACTACTAACCAGTTGAGTTCAGCATTAGCAAGCACAAAAGTAAGAGGTCAATGGGGAGAAAGGATGGCTGAAGATGTACTTCGGCTTGCAGGGTTTATTGAAGGCATAAATTATGAGAAACAAAAGGCGCTTCAATCGGTAACCGGTCGTCCTGACTTCACTTTTTTTCTACCTCAGGATTTAAAAGTAAATATGGATGTAAAATTTCCCCTGGATAATTATATGAAATATTTGGAAGCTGATAATGAATTAGAAAAGGAAAGCTATAAGAAAGAATTTTTGAAGAATGTTAAAACCAGGATAAAAGAGGTTACTTCAAAAGATTATATCAATCCAGCTGATAATACTGTTGATTATGTTATAGTTTTTATTCCCAATGAACAGGTTTATGGCTTTATAAACGAACAGGACAGAACAATAATTGATGATGCATTGAAAAATAAAGTTATTATTTGTTCTCCAATTACATTATATGCAATTCTGGCAATTATTCGCCAGGCAGTGGATAATTTTAATTTTGAAAAGACTGCTTCTGAAATTTTATCTCATTTTGGTACATTCTATAAGCAATGGAAAATGTTTATTGATACAATGGATAGAATGGGCAAAAGAATTGAAGAAGCACAAAAGGAATACAATAATCTGACAACTACCCGGAAGAATCAGTTAGAAAAACCTTTAACTAAAATTGAAGAGCTCAGGAAACAAAAATCGTTACCTGTAGCAGAAGAAGAAACTATTGTCATTGAAGAGGTAACTGAAGATAGTTAAGACGTTTGACGTTTGATTTTTGCATTAGCCACTATTGTTATAGGTGTTGTTAAGCAACTTTAATTCTTTTCTTTTTTATAGGTTCAAGTATAATATTAGAATCAGAAGACCCTCTACCTTCTTCCTGTGCCAAAGTTTCAAAAATATATGGAGCTTCTCCATTACATAATTTCCTTATTTCCTTTTGTATTGTGTCATATAATTTTACTTTATTTCCTATGTTTCCCATTGAAGGGTTTTTTTGTATTTTTCTTTTAATTTCTGCTGAATGCGTATGCGTCCTAAGATATTTAAGTGTATATTTATCTATTGGTACATTTGCATTGTTGAAAAACCATATTCTTCTTTCGTTTTCTAGTTCATCCCATTCAGCTATACCTTTAAAAAATAGGTCAATAATCTTATTTATTTTGTAAAACATGAGTTTTTTCCCTTCAACTTTTAACCAGAATTTCTTAAAATCATCATGAAAATAATCGTGAATTTTTTTAAAGTCTGACCATGATTTTATTATTTCACATTTTTTTTCATTAGCCAATGTTTCCTTTGCCCATACTCTATAGATTGAAAGTGGTTTATATTTTTTATTTCCTGTATATGCCCTTATAGTTGTGGAATCAACAACTTTTGTTATTATTTCAAATGTAGTAAGTTTGTTTTTCTCAAACTCAGAGATAATTCTGTCTTTTTTTTCTTGTATAATACTTTCCAGATTTTTCATAGTTTTTTAAATTAATTTATAAAAATATGTAAAATTTTTCAATTATTCAAATCTATTCATTTATTTTAATGGTTTTTTAAAGTTATTAATCCCATTTTAATTCATTAATCCAGTGTTCCCAGATGATTACCATTGCTAAAGTGTCTAATTTACAGTACTTAAGCAAAGCATTTTTATATTCTTCTTTTATTTCAGGGTTATTATTATTTACTCCATACATCATATCCTGATAGGCACGCATAGCACCCGAACCGTCTTTGACTTTTTCAGCTTTGTTAAAAATATCAAATTCAGCTAAGCATGTATAAGGATCCACAATTTCTCCATTTTCAATCTTTAAAAGCTCTTCTTCTTTTAAATAGTCCTTAATTTTTTCTGATTTAGTTGCTTTCAAAACAGCCGGCAAAGTAACTTTTATTGATGTCCTTCCCCCCATAAAAGGATGAAAGTAATATTTTAAAGCTAAATTATTCATATCTACAATGCGACTATCATCGCCTTTATTAATAGCAGCTACTTCATTTAACCAATTTAATAGTTTTTTGTTAGTATAACCTCTTTCTTTAATTGAATAGTAAATGTATTTTAGTTGAGTATTTTCATATTTGGTCCAACTCATTAAAGTTCCGGTATTGCCAATATATTCCATTAACTTTTCAGCAAATTCAAAATTCGGATAATAATCTCTTGTATTAATCCATTCAGAATGTACTGGTTTACTTCCCGGTTTATCAATAGTATGACAACTCCATTGAAAAATAACTTTTCCGTAAGGACGCATACCAGCATGGTAAGGAACTGCCATTTGAGAAGTCTCAAAATCAATAAAATGCAAAGGATATTTGATATTGGCAATTTCTTCGTAAAATTCAGGACGCAAAAACTCTTCCTTTTTTGTAATCTGGTAATAAGCTCTGTTGTTATATTTGTTTTCTACTAATTCTACTGGAACATCTGTTAATTTTACTTTTTTTTCTTTAATCAGTTGATTAATAGGTTCACCTCTTTTTCTGTTAAAATTGCCTATTTGTGATAGTTCTAATATATGAGGTTTTGTACTGGCTAATTCTTTCCAACATTCTTTAAATCCGGTTTTTTTACTATCATCAGTTTTGTATTCACAATTTTTACAGTGAGCAGAAACCGGTATTTGAGCACGTTCATCTTTAGTTAATAGTTTTATATACTTTTCAGAATTTTCCCTGATTTCAGGTAATAAAGGTTCAATATACTCATCCACTCTTACCCATTCCAAAATATGCTCTTTACGTATTTGTTCAACATCACCCTTAAATTGTGCTTCTCTGTATTTAAACGTACTATTTTCAAAATCTGGTGGTTTTATTATTTCAAACCAACCTATCATGCCTTCAACATCAGTGGTCTTTGCCTTATCAGGCATTAAAAAATAGCTTTCTATGGTAGCATAAGGAAATTTTTCTTTTAAAACCATTTTTTGAAAAGCAACATCTTCAATATAGGTCTTCCATTCAGATTTTTCAAAATATTTTTTCCTTTTCAGTTCTGCCTGTTGAAATTCCTTACTATTAAATGACTTTGATTTAACCTCTATTATTTTAAGTTTTTTTCCTTCTTTTACAAGAATATCTACCCTGATTAGTTTATTATTGATATATATTGCTGGTTCAAATAAAATTATATTTTCCTGTTTTAGTTTTTCTTCTGTTTCTTTTATTGCTTCTGAAGTTCCCTTATCTGTTTTTATTTCATAACCACCGGGATAAAGTAACCGAGCCATTAAGCCAATCATATAACCACCGTCAGCAAGCATTTCCAAGTATTCATCTTTATCTTTAACAGTCGGGTACCCGTGTTTTTTATAATAAAGCTTTACAGGACACTCCTGTGCGATTTTAAAATCGGATTTTGATAAATATAAATTTTTCATATTCTTCTAAATTCATTAGTTTTTTTGATTAGTAATTTTAAAATCCTCAAAAAGTCAGCATATTTTACAATCGATTGATATTCAGTAATTTATTAAAATACCTATCCAAAATTGGACAATTTAAAAATTTAATTAGTAAATAATTCCTGAAGGGAATTAACATTAATAACCCCGTATGCAATGCGGGGTAAAAAATGAAACTAACACCATGACCTCCAACACTGAAAGTGTTGAATAAAAAATTGTTTTTTTATTCAATCCCTTCAGGATTGATGTTAACATGCTTAGTTTAATACCGCAGGTTGCACCTGCGGTTATTCAAATTAAATCCCTTCGGGATTTTTCAATAAATATAATAAAAATGTTCATTTGAATAGCGATGGATATCCAAAATAAACTATTTTTGTAATTACCTATAATAAATGTGAAATTCATAATCTTCACTTTTAGGATCCAATACAAGATATCCTTCTTCACTTTTGAGATTCTTAGGGTCCAGCCAGTTAAACCACTCCATATTGTCTTCTTTTTGCAATAATTCATCCCAAAGGCAACTGTAGTTATTATCAATTGGTTTCATATCATCACAATTATTCTCAATATATTTCAGGGCTTCTTTTTTACTCATTCCTTCAAGCTCGGGATATTCTTTTGTGTCTATTTCCCAACACCCTTGATTTAGAAAGATTTCATATCTTACTTTTTTATAAAATTTAAATTTCATGATTTTATCCTCGTTTACACTATAAAACTATGTAAAATTTCTGACATATCCAAATATTTTTAGATTAAAATTGATTTTATTAATAATTAGTTAAAATTATTAATATTAGGGTGGGGAAAAGATGTTGAGGTTTTAGAGCCGGTTGAGCTAAAAGAAGAAATAATTAAAATTCATAAAGAAAGCATTGGGATTTATAAGAAGTAGTTCTTAATCCCTGACTTTATTTTCTTCTTTTTTGAACCATCCCAATAAATAAGCCACGCCCATCCCCAAAAGCGCTATCACAGTAAGTGCTATAAATAATATGGTAAGCTGGTCAATCATTATTTATCTTTTTTTCTAAAATCCTATTTTTGATTTCTTTTTATTGCTGAAATTCATTTCGTCCTGATTATAAATTTCAGCCAATGTCATTGAGCTTTCAATCCTGGTATTAAATCCCAGTGAATCGGATAATTTTTGGGCAGATTCTTTGTTGATAGCACTGAATTCATGTTCAATAATAATTCGTCCCTTACGTTTAAGTGCATCATCTATTTTTCTAAGTGTAGTATTGAAGGTGCAAATAATCTGAACATTAATAGCTTCTCCAAGTAAGCCGTCTGAAATATTTAATAAGTTATGTACACCCAGGTTTGGTCGGTTCTCTCTACTGCCTAAAATATCTTCTGCGTCCTCTATAACCAATATGGAATTGGAATGATTCATCATAAATGAAATAAAATGGGGAGAAGAAATTTCACTAACCAGTGATGGTGGCACATAAATCATACTTTTTTCTTTTTGAAATTTATTGATTAAATACCGGATATAAGTTGTTTTTCCTGTTCCAGGATTTCCATATAATAATGCTATTCCATTCCCGTCCTTCTGAATGAATTTCTTTTTTAAAATTTTGTCCTTTATAAATAATTCATTACCATAATTTAAATGAATATCAAATTTCGGCGCTTTAATACTAAATTCTTCTAAATAAAGACCTCCATGTATATGTGAGGCAATAATATTACAAGCAGCTTTTGGTTTTATACTGTATTTTTGAATATCATTTTTATACTTTTCCACTATATCTTCACAATCCCTGGAATAATAAAAAATACACTTAACTTTATTGTAATCCTCTTTATTATTATCTTCCAGGTCAATATAATCTGCCTCTGATGATATACAAACAAATAAATTCTTTGACAAAGGGATTAAACATTTTTCAATATAGGTTTTTCCTTTATTAGTAGTTGCATTATGGATAATAAAATAATGTATTAACGATTTATCTAATTTATTTTGAAAGTAGTTATATATTTTGTTTAAATCATATACCACACCCGTAACAAGTTGTTGAGGAACAGATGAGTTTTCTTCAATAAAGAAATGTGTTATGGGTATCTCTGAATCAGATTCAGGTCCAAAAAAATTGTGAAGCTTATTTTTTATTAGTTTCATCTGTAAATAATTTATTACTTTTTATCAAAGGTCCACCTATATTATATTAAACACTACAATATTAAGTAAAATTTTTGAGAATTCTAAATTTTATAAATTTATACTTAATTATTTCAGATTAAAAGTTCCCCTCTCTCTTTGGAGAGGGGATTTAAGGGGTGAGGCTTTCATTACCTCAGTTTGCTTCTGGATAGATTCTTTGTGAACAAGCTGAAGTAGTTTTTTTATAAAGTCAACAGACAAGCCCAGTTTTTTACCAAAACCTGTTCTTGTTGAGATTATTTTCTCCCATCTTCTTAATTGCAGGATAGTAACATTATTTTCGCATTTATATTTACCGATTTGTTCAACTATTTTCATCCGTTGAGCCATAAGCTCAAGCATTTGTGTATCAATAGAGTCAATTTGTTCCCTGTATTGTTCAAGGTTATTGAGAAAATCAATATTGTCGGAGGTTGGTTTTCTGAAAACCAAATTATTTAGAAGATTTTTAAGATCTCGCGGGTTTAATTGCTGTTTAGCATCGCTTAAAGCATTAGCAGGGTCAATATGTGTTTCAATCATCAGTCCGTCAAAGTTCAAATCTAATGCCTTTTGAGCAATGTTTTCAATATATTCGGTTGTTCCTGAGATATGGCTTGGGTCACAGATAACTGGAAGATTATGAAATCTGCTTTTTAGCTCAATTGGTATTTCCCATTTAGGAATGTTTCTTAAGGAAGTTCTTTCAAAAGGATAAAAGCCGCGATGGATAGCAGCCAGTTTTTTTATCCCTGCTTTATTAAATCGTTCTAATGCACCTATCCACAAATCTATGTCGGGATTAACAGGGTTTTTTACAAGCACAGAAATGTCTGTTCCTTTTAAAGTATTTGCTAATTCCTGAACTGAAAACGGGTTAGAAGTGGTTCTCGCACCTATCCATAAAATATCAATATTATGCTTAAGGCATTGTTCAATATGTTCAGGAGTAGCTACTTCTACTGTTGTCAAAAGCCCGGTTTCTTCTTTGACCTTTTGCAGCCATTGTAAGCCGATTTTACCAACTCCTTCAAAAGTGCCGGGACGGGTTCGGGGTTTCCATATACCTGCACGTAATATACTGACCAGATTTATTTTTCTGATTTCTCTTGCTGTTGAAAGCAATTGCTGTTCAGTTTCAGCACTGCAAGGACCGCTGATAATTACAGGTTTATCTTTAAGCTGTTCAAACCAATCGGTAATAGGTGTGATATCTAACAATTTTTCCATTTTGTAAAAATAAACATAAATTTAAAACAAAATTGCTAAATTTGTATGTAATTATTTAAGCAAAAGTTTAATAAGTCTTCTGTTTATTAAAGTTATAGGAAAAAGACATGATTAACAAGATTTACAGGATAAAAAAATAATTATTATTGAATTAAAAGAATTTTGCCACGAAGGCACAAAGGCACAAAGATGCACTAAGAAATCTTTGTGATACTTAGTGTCTTGGTGTCTTTGTGGCTAAACATTGAAATTCCGATACATATAAAATAAAAAAAATCATGTAAATCTTGTTAATCCTGTCAAAATAACATTATGAAAACCAAAACAATCTGTTTTTTTAATAGCTGCAAAGCTTGGGGCGGCGGCGAAAAATGGCATTATGAAATGTCTGTCAGATTAAGTAAGAAGGGATATAATACAATTGTAATAACAAATAAAAAAAGTGAGCTTTATTTTAAAATTAGAAATGAAGATTTAAAGCTGCATAATATAAAAATATCTAATCTTAGTTTTTTAAATATTTTTAAAATAATAAAGATTTCAGGAATTTTAAAAAAAGAAAAAGTTGATACAATAATCATAAATCTTTCGGCAGACTTAAAAGTGGCTGGCTTAGCTGCAAAACTGGCAGGAACTAAAAATATTATATACCGCAGAGGAAGTGCTATACCTGTAAAAAATACTTTTTTAAACAGGTTTTTATTTCAATATATAATCACTGAAATTATAGCAAATTCAGAAGAAACCAAAAGAACTATATTAACAAACAACCTTAATCTTATTGATGAAAATAAAATAAGTGTTGTATATAATGGAATAGATATTGAAAAATATGATAATTTTAAATCTGAAATTATAGAGCAAAGAAAAAATGACGAAATAATATTAGGTAATGCCGGAAGACTGGTAAAGCAGAAAGGTCAGAGGTATCTAATAGAAATAGCAAAGAAGTTAAAAGAAAAACAAATAAACTTTAAGCTGTTAATTGCCGGCGAAGGTAAGCTGAAAAACGAATTAGAGCAGTATGCGAAAGAGCTTGGGGTTGTAAAAGAAGTTATTTTTTTAGGATTTATAGAAAATATAAAGGGGTTTATGGAAACAATTGATATATTCATACATACATCACTGTGGGAAGGGTTTGGTTATGTTATTGCAGAGGCAATGGCAGGTAAAAAACCTGTAATCGCTTTTAATGTTAGTAGTAATCCCGAATTAATAGAAAACAACAAAACAGGATTTTTAATTAAGGATAAAGATATAGAGGAGTTTGTAGAAAAGATAGAATTTTTGGCAGGTGATATAGAATTAAGAAATAAATTTGGAAAAAATGCAAGAGAAAAAGTAGAAGCTGTATTTAATATTGAAAGAAGTGTACAAAATGTAGAAAAGATAATAGGAAATTGATATTATTTAGAGTTTGTTCATAAAGTTAAGTTCATACTATAAAGCTCCAAGTCCCAAATTCCAAGACCCAAATCCCATCCACCTAAGGCGGATCAAACGCTCTTGAGACTTGTGACTTGGGGCTTGGGATTTTGAAAATTAAATATATTCCTGACTTTATGAATAAACTATTTATTCTCCCAGGATTTTAATACCCCATTTTCAAAATGCAACTCTTTGTTTTGATAAGTCCACAAATCAAGGACACTAACATTAGTGCTGGTTCTTTTTTTGGATATAGGTTTTCCAATGCTTTCTATTACCATACCCTGCGACATCCCCACCCATAATTGTTCATTCATTAATTTAAAAGCAATATTTTTACCAAATATTTTTGTGAGCCGGTCAAGTTTTTCATTTTCACTATGAAATATTTCCATGCTTTTTTCATTTTCTTTTAATAAAATTTGGTCAATTTCATAGTTGCTTGAAATGCTTGAATAGTGTAAATATCCGCTCATTCCTTTATAAGATGTTTTAAAATAAAGATTTTGCTGCCACCGCGAGACATATATGGTTTCGTTTTCAGATATTTTAACAATTTCTTTGCCCATTGCACTTGGTTTATCTCTTAATATACCACCTAGATAATTTACTGTTGTTTTAATAACAGAGCCAGATTTTGATTTAAGTTTTTTTTGTTCCCAGCGTTTAATTAGAATATCGGTTTCCAAAAATTGTTTTTGCAAACTATTTATTTTTAGCTGAATCCCTTTTTTTACAATTTCAAGACTGTCAATTTTAGAATTAATTTGTCCAACAGTCTGGCTGTTTCCTGTATTGTACAATAAACAAAAAACAGATACGGTAGTAATGATTGATATTTTCATAATAATAAAAGTTGTTAATGAATTTGTAAAATAAAACTATTGATATTATAATAGTTGTTAATAGATTGGTAAAATAAAACTATTGATATTTATTAAAAGTTGTTAATGTATTCGTAACATTAAACTGTTGATATTTTTTTTAAAAGTAGTTAATGTATTCGTAACATTAAACTGTTGATATTTATTAAAAGTTGTTAATGTATTCGTAACATTGAACTGTTGATATTCTTTAATAGTTGTTAATAGATTTGTAAAGTTAAACTGTTGATATTCTTCAATAGTCATTAATAGCTTTGTAACATTACACTGTTGAAATTCTTTAATAGTCGTTAATGTATTTGTAAAGTTAAACTGTTGAAATTCTTTAATAGTCGTTAATATATTTTGTAACATTAAACTGTTGATAATTTTTTAAAATGGTTCATATATTTGTAACATTAATTTATTGATATACGTTGAAATTTTTAGATATTTCTATGAATATCTATGAATATCTATAAATATCTATGAATATAAATTGACAGACTATGCTAAAGCGTTGTCTGTTAAAAAAAATATCCAATGAACAGACTATGCTAAAGTGTTGTCTGTTAAAAAAATATCTAATTGTATATCAATCTTTCCATTATCCCTTTATTTTCTTTATACCTTTATACCCTATACCCTATACCCTATACCCTATACCATATACCCTTATACCCTATACCCTTATACCTTTTACGTTAAAAACAAGATTAATAATCCGAACGTATCAAACATTTATTATTATACCAGGTTCCCTGATAGTCTTCTTTTTTCAGGATATTTCCATTGCAATCCAGATAATTACCATTTTCATCTTTTTTTATTTTCCATAATTCTCCCTGCAGAATAGCTTGCTTAATAGTATTGACCAGTTTTTCCTGACTTGCTTCTTTGTTTTCCTTTCCAATTGTTAATCCGACGTTATTGTTTTTCAAATCCATTTCGCAGCTTATTGCATCGGGAAGAGTTCCTTGTTCAAGACGGTGTTTTTTAAAGTCACGTTTGTTTCCTTTTTCGTGAGCTTTTCCAAGCTTTTTTGCTTTTCTCCAGCAAATTTGTTGTGTAAGAGAAGCCATCCAGAACGCATGTCTGAAAGCATCAATTTGCCCTCCATTTTCATCACCGTCAAATAACCGGTCATTTTTAACAAGAGCAGAAATTTTCTTAACTTCCTGAGTAATACCCCATGCTTTTTTTGCAACAAAGCAATGAGTGATTACCCAAACTTTCTCAGCACAGGATAATTTCCAGAAATATTTGTTTTGTGCCTGTAAATTGAAACTGCTGATAAGAAAAAATATTAAACATAAGATGAATTTGTTTATAATATCTTTTCTCAAGAATATTTCACACAAAGACGCCAAGTTCACAAAGTTTATAAATTAAATGTTTCACGCAAAGGCGCAAAGAACGCAAAGTTTGTAAATTAAATGTCTCACGCAAAGACGCAAAGAACGCAAAGTTTATAAATTATTTACAATTCTTGTTATGCCATCTTTTATTAGATTTACACCTGAATCCGTGAAGGTATTCGTCATTGCGAGGTACGAAGCAATCTCTCTGATTATAAAGGGATTGCTTCGGTCGCTGCGCTCCCTCGCAATGACGGTGTGTTTATAATTTCATTCACGTATTCACCTTACATTAAAATTAACAAGAAGATATTAACTAATATTTTTGCTATTTCATTTTCTGTCATAATAAATTTCTTTGCGTTCTTTGCGTCTTTGCGAGATAAATTAAAAATAGACTCTAATTAATTACTCAACTAAAATAACCAGATATTTTGATACACTCCAGAATTCATCTGAATTTGTAATAACAAGCTTGTCTGCTTTATCATCACCTTCAAAATTGTAAGATGACGATGGATGTGAAGTTATCAATTGTGCTTTTTTGCAAAATAATGGTATTGTTTTAGTTTCTGTAATATCAATTTTAGTAAAATAATCCTTATCAAAATCCTGCATTAACTTTTTTATACCGCCAATTCCTATGAACCCACCTTCTTTAGTGATAATTTTATGCTCTAATAATTCTTTTTTAGTGCCATACACATAGAAAGCAGTATTTAATGCTTCGGTTTTTTCTGTGATTATTTCTTCTTTATATAAATTTTCAAAAGTCAATGAGTCAATATCAGCAGTTAAATCTTCAACAACGATATTCAAATCAGCAAGTTCGTTTTTAAGTTTATTAATTTCAATACTTTTTTCTTCTAATTGCTGCGTCATACGTGCAATCATTTTTTCAAATTCGGCAATTTTAATATTTGAGCTTTTAAGCAGTTTATTTAACCTTGCAATAGTTTGCTTATTTTTTAACATTAATTCATAAATCAGACGTATATCCTGATTTATTTTATCCTTGGCATCCTGCTCTAATTCAATATTTCCATCACCGGTGCTTAATGTAATTATTGATTCTTTCTCCTTGATTATTTCAAGATTTTCCTCAATTTCATTAAACGATTGAATAAAATCATTAATTGTTTCATCTCTTTGCTCTGTTTGGTGCATTAAGCTGTCATTCTTTGCTATTAACTGCTCAATTTCTTTATTTTTACGGTTACACCCAAAAATAATCGGGATTAACACGATGATAAGATATTTTTTCATAGTTATATAGTTTTAGTTTAACTTATAGAATGCAAAATTAGAAATTAGAAATTAAAAATTAAAAAAAAATTGATAAATTTTTAAAATACGCTAAGAATTATTTCGGTTATAATTGAATCTTTTGCCTTGGGATAAGATTTTTTAAAAACAGTTCACAAGGAACACATAAAATATTTTTCTGTGGGATGTTTTGTTGCAACAATTCATTGATCAAAAGCTTGATAAAATAACTTTTCCCACTTCTACGCAAACCTATAATAACTTTAATCACAGGTTTTTGCACAAAAGGCAGTATTTTGTCAAGATACAATTTCCGTTTATAAATGGTATTCTTCATAAAAATAAAATATGTTTTATATATACGACATTTTACATAAAAATAGCTAAAAGTTTTCTGTATATGCTACAAAAATATAAAAAGAATTCAATGAAAATCCAATATTGTTCTGCTCTATTTTACTTTTATTGCATATTCCGGGGCAAACTGTTTGCCATCCAGTCCAGATATTTTTCAATTTGAGACACCAAAAAATAAGGCAAACTCAAAAGATAATATGATTTATCATTCATTGTTTTGACTTCATCAAGTTGAATATTTCCTGAATAATAACGAATGGCTATCTTATGTTCTGCCATATCCATATATTGATGTAATGAACGGAGTCTTCCCGTTGCTCCCGACTTAACCTCAAGAGGTATAAGTTTGCCATGATAAGGATATATAAAATCAACTTCTGCCTCTGATTGAACTTTTTCTCTTACCCAGAAATTTAATTGACTTAGTACATTATACTTCCATGCAAGAAGTTCTTGTCCGACAATATGTTCTGCAACTTTACCCCGGTATATGTCAGTAATGTTATTTGTACCCAGAACTTCAGTTTGAATTTGTGCGAAATAATTCATAAGCCCGGTATCCAGTAGTTGTAATTTAGGTGACCGTTTATGGTCAGGCAGTAATGGCAGTTTAGTTTGTGTTACGGGATATATTAGTGATAAGATCATTGCTTTTTCCAGTGTTCTTAGTGCTTCACCCATTTCTTTGGAGCCGTAATTGGATTTTCCAAAACCATGAAATTTTATACGATTCCCTGCTTCACTAAATGAAGAACGAATAGCATGCCTTATTACCTGAACCATAGTATCATTTCTTGCATATTTTTCAACATCATCAAGATATGATGCAATCAATGTTTCAAATATATCGCTAAGCTCTGTCAAATCTTCATTCTTAGAATAAACCGAAACAGCCTCAGGCATTCCTCCTATCAATGTATAAACATGAAACAGCTTTAATAATTTATCAAAAGCATATGAATTTAAAGGGATGTTTTTTATTTCTTCCAATGCTTCCTCTTCATTCATTGCTGACAAGAACTCCACAAAAGATAAAGGACGAACAACTCGATATTCTACCCTTCCTACAGGGAAAGAAATATCCTTATCAAATAAAGATTCCAGAAGGGAACCGGCAGCAATAACAAAGAGATCAGAATGTTGTTCATAAAAATACCTTAACATGGCTACCGCAGGTGGACATTCCTGAATTTCATCAATAAACAATAAAGTATTTGAAGATTTTCTTTTTTTCTTCTTTGTAAAAAAGATTGCTTTTACCAGGTCATTCACATCATTATACTTTTCAAATAATGACTTATCCTCCACACTTTCCAGGTTGAGGTATATATATTGTTCAAACCGTTCCGAAAACATATTAACAGCAGTGGTTTTTCCTACCTGCCTGGCACCTCTTAATATTAAAGGTTTTCTGTTGCCTTTTTCGGACCAGCGAATCAATTCATCTATTATATTTCTGTAAATCATATTGCAAAAATAATAAATATTTTAATACTCGTCATAAAATAAGGGTATAATTCACAACAAACAAACACATAATAAGGGCATATAATTTAAAATATCAGCACATAAGGACATAGTTTAACAAATTGATTAAAAAAAACTTTAATTTTCGGGTTTCATAAAATAATTAGTTAATAGTCGGCAGTCTACAGTCGGCAATTGACAGTACGCAATTTTTGCCGACTGGAGACTGTGGACTGCCGACTTGAAATATATGCGAAGTACAATGAGATTAGTAATTACAAAACAACAAATATTGAAATTCCGATACTAATAAATTATTTCTTCCCTTCAACAACAATAACAATTTCTCCTTTAATTGTTTTATTACCTGCCCCGTATGGAGGTACGACAGTATCGGGGTTAAAATGATTGATTAATTCTTCTATTGTTCCTCTGATAGTTTCTTCATAGATTTTAGTAAGCTCTCTTGAAACAGATGCCTTACGTTCTTTTCCAAAGATTTCAGCAAATTGCCTGAGAGTTTTCATTAATCTGTATGGCGATTCATAAAAGACCATTGTTCTTTGTTCTTCGGCTAACTCGCTAAGTCGTTTTTTGCGTCCCTTTTTTTGAGGTAAAAATCCTTCAAAGCAAAATCTATCATCTGGCAATCCTGAGTTAACAATAGCAGGCACAAAAGCAGTTGCTCCCGGCAGGCAATCAACTTCTATATTATGAGCAATACAATTTCTAACAAGCAAATAACCCGGATCTGAAATAGAAGGAGTTCCAGCATTGCATACAAGAGCAATGGTTTCTCCGTTTTCTATTCTTTCAATTATCCGGTTAACTGTTTTATGTTCGTTGAATTTATGATGAGATTGTAATTTATTTTCAATATGAAAATGCTTTAGCAAAATATTTGTTTTACGGGTATCTTCTGCTAATATAACGTCTGCTTCTTTCAATACTTTTAATGCACGAAGAGTTATATCTTCAAGGTTGCCGATTGGGGTGGGAACTATGTATAGTTTGCTCATAAAGTAATAATTTTTAGATATCTTTGCAAAACCTGTAAAATGTCATTCTGAACGGAGTGAAGAATCTTTTTATGTCATTGGAAATTCTGATACAATAAATTATAATCAACTATTTAAACCCTGTAAAAGCTTACAAAAATTATTTACATCTGCAAAACAAAGTCAGTTAACAAGCGAAATAAGTCATTGTATTCAGTTAAAGGTAAAGTTTCGGCTTTGTCGTAAATATTATGATATTCGGAAATACCGCCTAAGGTGTAAATAAAGAAAGCTCTAACACCATTTTCGTAAAAGAAGTAATGGTCGCTATTTTTTGCTTCCCCACGCGGACTTACTTCTTTTAAATAGTTTTTTTCATTGTTAATTGCAACTAACTGGTCAAATTCTTTAATTAAGACTGAACCATTTACAATTTTTATTCCATCATCGCCTGTTCCTACAAGATCAAGGTTGATAAGGAATTTTATTTTTGAAAGCGGAAATAATGGGTTTTCAGTATAATATTTTGAACCTAAAATACCAGCTTCTTCAGCGCTGAAAAACATATAAGCAATTGAATACTTTGGTTTTTTTTCCAGGTTTGAGTAATGCTTTGCCAGATTAAGAGCCATTGCTGTTCCGCTTGCATTATCGTTTGCACCGGGAAAATAGGTGTTAGCTCCCATTCTGCCTAAGTGGTCGTAATGAGCTGTAAAAACAATAAAACTATCAATTTCGCCTTCAATATATCCGATTATATTTTGGGTTTCATAATTTTTATAATGTTTATTTTTAATATTTATCTCAATTGATTTTGAACCGGGTGGAAGCTTGTCTCTTTCAATCAGAATTAATGGAAAGCTTTTTACTTCTTGAGAATGAAAGTAAGTAAGCTTTTTATCAAAAATTTCTATAATTCCTTTTGCTTTAAAAAGATTAAGAGATGTAATTGCTTCAATTTTTTTCTTTAGTTCATTATCGTTTATACCAGCTGTGTCAACTACAATAAAGTTGTTGGAGTAGTCCTCGAAAAAGAAACTTTTTAGTTTTGCTTCGTTTAAAATTATTTCTTTGTCTAACCATATTAAATCATAAGTTCCATAACAAGAATTTGATGATGATGATACCAGGTAATCTTCTCCTGGTGATAAAGTGTCATTGTCAATTGAAATAAAAATAGACGAAGGAAAAGTATTAATAGAAATATTGAATTGTTGATAATAATTATTATTAAAATTCTTTGTCTCAAATTTATTTAGCTCCTGACGGATATAATTTGCAGCTATTTTATCACCAAAATAAACATATCCTCTTCCGTGAAAAGATGGTGAGCATAATGTTTTTATTACCTCACGGGCATATTCAATGTCCTGACAGAAGATTAGAAAGGGGAATAAAAGTTGTAAATAAATTAGTAAAATTAAACTATTGATATTCATTAAAAGTAGTTAATAAATTCGTAACATTAAACTGTTGATATTTTTTTAAGTTGTTAATATATTTGTAACATTGAACTATTGATATTTATTAAAAGTTTTTAATTTATTTGTAACATTAAACTGTTGATATTATAATAAGTATTAATGAATTAGTAAAATTATTCTATTGATATTATAATAGTTGCTAATAGATTGGTAAAATTAAACTGTTGATATTTATTAAAAGTAGTTAATGAATTAGTAAAATTATACTATTGATATATTTAAAAGTTATTAATGTATTCGTAACATTAAACTGTTGATATACATTGATATACGTTGAAATTCTTAGATATTTCTCTGAATTTCTATTAAATATCTATGAATATCAATTGACAGACTATGCTAAAGCGTTGTCTATTAAAAAAAATATCCAATGAACAGACTATACTAAAGCGTTGTCTGTTAAAAAAATATCTATTATATTTCTAATGGATTTTCTTTACTTTATAGACAAAAACTATTTAAACCTCCGGTATATTACTTCCAAAAATTTCTTAGTGCTTTGATTTTCCTGGTTCCATTTAAAGTTGTTGTCTAAATATTTTAGTGCTTCATCTAAATTATTATAGTTGTTAAGTAAATCAACAGTTTTGTTGTATTTCTCAGAGCTGCCGTCAAATAATTCTTTGATAAACCAAATTCTGTCGTTTAAGCTGATGGCTGATTTAATGTCTGAAATAGTTCCGAGTATTTGAGATTGTAATTTATTAGCTATGTCTTTTTCTTTTTTATTTTTAGCAATTTCGTTTACTAATTTTTTTGAATCTTTAAACCGGTCGGCTACTATTGTTTTTTCTTGTTTTGAATCCCGATGTTTTACGGGTGTTTTATCCTCGTCTGGTTCGGCAAGAGTTTCCTCCTGTTCAGGTTCAGCCTCAGCCTCAGCCTCTAACTGATGTTCCGGCACCGACTTTACCGGGATTTCGTCCTGAGCTATATCTTCACTAATCTTCTCAATTGAAGAATCACGATGATTATCCTTAGCCTCAGCCTTTATTGTTCGAGTTTCTGTTGTATCTTGTTCCTGCCGAATTTCAGGTAAATCAACACCGATTTTATTGAGCAATAAGAGATTATCATAAATATCTCTGACCTTTGATAGTAAAAGGTCAATATCAATTTGAGAAATTTTTGCGTATTCTTTTAATTTATTGACAAAATCTCCAATTTCTTGTATATCATTATTAATGATTTCTAAAAGTTCTTTTTTCATCTGTTTAAATTTTAGACACGAATTTCACGAATTAATACGAATAATTAATAAATTGTTACTATTCAGGTATAATGGTATAGGGTATAGGGTATAGGGTATAGGGGTACGCACTTATCCCTTATTTCCATATCCCTAACCCAGATAAACTTGATTAGTTATGTTCTAATTTTATTTTCTGCCAAAAAATAAAAGAAAATAAAATTTAAGACACTTATACCTTATACCATATACCTTATACCTTTTTTCCCTATACCTGAATAGTTACATTTAATCATATTTGTTTCTGATTTTTATTTATTTTTGTAAAAGTAATAAATAATTAGATATGGAAATAAATTTTAAAGTTACAAAATGCAAACAGGAAGATATAAAATATGTGATAGAGATTACTAAACAAGCAAAAGATGAGGGTTTTCTTGATGAGATAACTTATGAAGGATTGAAAGAATGTCTTTCAAAAAGCGATTATTATTATATTATTGTCGCAAAGAAAAATAAAGAGGTGCTTGGCTTTGCAAGTTCATCTTATTCGTGGGGCAAACTTCATATTCTTGATATAGGTGTAAGAAAAGATTTAAGAAGAAAGGGCATAGCCAATGCACTTGTTTTACATTTAACAGAACATGCAAAAAGAAAAAAATTAATAGAAGTTTATTGCGAAGTAAAACAAAATAACACCGGTTCATTAAAATATTTTTTGAACCATGGATTTAAGAAAAAAGCCCTTTATTCAATAGCCGGTGGATTTTATGCACTTTATTATCCTTTATTTGATTGAAAAGACCTAACAGGTTTTTGAAACCTGTTAGGTCTAACATTCCTTTTCAATATGTTCTTGTCATTGATTCCGGAATACATAAAATATAAACAGCAATATTTTTATTTTCAATTATTTTTTCTAATTTTATCTCAAAATTATATTTTTTTTATGAGAATTCCATATCTAAAATATCTTTTAATCATTATTTTGGTAATAATAAGTTATTCTTTGTCTTTGAGTCAGAGTAATATAAGCTTTAAGATTATCAGTTTAAGCATTCAGCCGTTAGGTAGTGAAAATTCTCAGATTATTTCTTCCAAGCTTGATGATAATGGCATTTTTGTAATTGAACCGGGTGTTGCTCTGTCTTTTGAGTCTTTTGTATCAGAAGATATTGTTTCAATTCAATTCCAGCAGGGAATTTATGCTGATTGTGCATCTCAGTTGGCGGGGTTTTCACATTTAGGAATAAAATGGAGGATTTTTAAAAAATGGAAACAATCTTTTAGTATAGGAATTGGTCCGACGCTTCATTATCGTAATGATTGGAGCAGGATTAACGGATATAAGGATGAAGGAATTTATGATGTTTATGGTAATTGGCAGTATAGACTTTTTATGATTAGTGGTGAGATGGAATATTGTTATTATCTTTCAAAAAAGAGCGATTTATCTGTTTCACTTATTCATAAGCATACCGAAGCGTTTACAATTGCCATTGGATATAAATACTGGATTAATAAAAAAAGTAAACGAAAAAAGAGAAAATGTATTTCATGTCCGTCATTTCATTAATACTTAAATTTAGCAAGTCTCAATAAGAATTTCTCGCAAAATTTATCTCGCAAAAATTTATCACGCAAAGACGCAAAGAACGCAAAGAAAATTATAATTGAAATTGGAAATTCATATTAAATTTATTATTTAGTAATTTATAGTCATTAAGTCATTAGGCCTGCCCCGTAGCGAAGCGTATCGGGGTCATTGGTCATTAGTCATTGTTTTTGCCGACTGCCTAATGTTTACCCTGTTGGATTTGTTTTTTACCTGCCCCGTTAGATTTCTTCCATCTAATGGGGTCCAACTGGGGCTGACTGCCGACTTCTTTTTCATTGCCAACTGCCAATTGCCTACTGCCAACTTTTATCTTGCATCTTGCATCCAATATCCAACATCCAATATCAATTTAATATTGTATATCCAAGTATCCAGTATCCATTATCAAATTTATCTAATAATTGTAACAGCACCGGTAAATACTCTGCCGTCCTTAAGATCTACAATATAATAGTAAGAAGCAGCAGGGAGGTCTTTACCATCTTTATAATATTTACCATCCCATTCCCATGTATTATCTCCTTCTTTGTTTTTATAAATAAGGTTTCCATTTCTATTGTAAACTTCAACAGTATTTTCAGGATACAGTTCAATAGTCTCTATATGCCAGGTATCATTATAGCCATCACCATTAGGTGTAAATGTATTGTAAATGATAAGCTCCGGCTTTTCTATTGTAATTATAATTGAACCTGTATTTTTACATCCATTAATATCTGTAACAGTAACTGAATAAGTGCCTTCTTCAGACACAGTAATTGTTTGAGTAATATCTCCGGTTGACCATATATATGATGCTCCCGGATTTCCTGCATTAAGTATTATAGCGGTATCTGCAGAAATACTCATATCTTCTCCAAGCTCAACATAAACAATATTTCCTACTATTAATGTTAATGTATCAACACAAGCATTATAATCAGTAACAGTTACTGCATAACTTCCTGCTGACAGGTCAGGAATAGTATCATTCGTTATGTCGTTTGACCATAAATAATTATATGGCGGTGTTCCTCCTGCAACAATAACTGAAGCTGAACCATCATTATTAATACATACATCCTCTACAATGCCTGTTAATGACAAGACTTCGGGTTCTGTAATTGTATCCTGTGTTGTAACCTGACAACCGGCAGCATCTTCTACAATAATATCATAGCTTCCATCAGATAATCCGGTAAATGTATTACTTGCCTGAAAAGAAGTTCCATTATCTATGCTATATTGTGTGCTGGTTGCTGAATAAATAATTATTTCACCATTATTATCTCCATAACAACTAATATTATTAACTGATATGCTGTCAATTACCGGCTCTGTTACTGAAATGCTCATTGTATCGTTTGCAGGACATATACCGTTTGTAGTATATATTATGTCATAATTTCCTAAATTACCTTCACTTAAATCTATTACTCCTGTTACTGAATCTATAACAACATTCCCGGTTTCTTCCGAAAATGTTCCACCACCCATACCTGTAATTATTGGAGTAGGATCTGTTCCTGACTGACAGAAAGCTGATGAAGAGTAATAGAACGAAGCATCATCTAATGGATTTACTGTTATTGTGATATTATCTGAAGCACTACAGCCATTATCATCTGTTACTGTATATGTCAAATTAAATAATCCTGAAGTTAAAGAGTTAAATATTGGATTTTCAACATCGGTCTGTGATAATGGCCCTGTATTTCCTTCCCACAAGTGTAAAATGTATGTTCCGGAACCATCACCCGGATTACCATTTAATTGTAAATCTTCCAATGCACATACTTCTGCAGGTGAAGGGGTAATGCTTGCTGTAGGGTTGGTATTTACAGTTACAGTAATGCTATCTGTTGCTGTGCATCCTTGAATATCTGTTACTGTATAGATAAGGTTGTAAGTTCCGGAAGCAGCAGAGTTGAATACAGGATTTACAATATTAGTTGCTGATAAAGGTGCAGTAACTCCTTCCCATAAATGTGAAATGTATATTCCTGCTCCACCTGAAGGATTACCATTTAATTCTAAATCTATCCCTTCACACGCATTCGCAGGCGAAGGACTGATGCTTGCTGTTGGATTTGGCATTACTGTTACTGTAATACTATCTTCTCCTATACAACCATTATCATCTGTTACTATATAGAGCAAATTATAATCGCCTGACACTCCGGAGTTAAATACCGGATTTACAATATCAGTCGCCGATAAAGGTACATTATCTCCTTCCCATAAATGCGAGATGTATATTCCTGAACCACCTGCAGGATTTCCATTTAAAAATATGTCGTTTTCTGCGCATACTTCTGCAGGCTCGGGGCTTATATTTGCAGTTGGTAATGGATTTACAAATACAGTTACTGAATCGATTGTATTATTAGATCCATCATCTACAACTACTGTATATGTTGTTGTTACTGTTGGTGAAACCACAGGATTGCTTATTGTATCAGAAAATCCGGGAGGATTTGATGTCCATACATAAGTATATGTACCTGACCCACCGCTTGGTATTGCAAGCAATTGTGATGTGTCGCCATAACATATAGTTGATGGTAAAGCTGTTGCATTAACTGTTAGTGGACCACCTGTTATTGTAATTATTACAAAGTCGGTATTTTCACAACCTGTTATAGAATCAGTAACTGTTAATGTAAATATAGTTGATGCAAATAAATTTATTGTGGTAGGGTCTTCTATTAATGCATCTATTAAAGAATCAGCAGGCGACCAGCTATAGATATACGAACCACTTCCACCTAATGCAGTTCCATCTAAAGTTGTACTTGTACCATTTGGGATACTTTGATTGGGCCCGGCATCAACAATTGGATTAGGATTTTCTGTTACATTTACTGCAGGACTTGTTCCTACACAACCATTAGCATCTGTCACTGTTACTGTGATTGGATTATTGGCTGTGGTTACTGCTTCAGTCTGGGTATTTCCACCACTTGACCAGTTGTAAGTTGAATATCCGCCACCGGCATCTAAGATTGTGCTACTTCCTTCACAGTATGTTAATGTTCCTGTAATTGTTGGGGTTGGATTTGC